>Ga0209409_1001831_pt1 | contig 17238 bp, 19 predicted proteins | sample AD_JPNMR1_MetaG_FD_184424 | JGI IMG/M metagenome (GOLD analysis project Ga0209409, IMG submission 184424) | Active sludge microbial communities of municipal wastewater-treating anaerobic digesters from Japan - AD_JPNMR1_MetaG (SPAdes) (version 2) | ecosystem: Engineered > Bioreactor > Anaerobic...
AGTAAATTTATTGAACTTTTCCATCAGTTCAACTCTTCCTGCAGTACAGCCAGAATAAACTTTCATTTTTAGTTCACAAAAGGCAAGATTATCACCACTTTTATTAACAATGTCAAACTTTTGTTTTGTAAGTTCAGATTCCTCTATCTTAATGTTCTGCCCTAACCATTGTGGAAGTTTCATCAAAGAAAATTCAAATTCCATCTTTTCTGTTTTCCCCAAATTCTCCAAGAGTTTAGCAACAAGAGACCCTCTGCCTGCCTGACTATGCTGATAATAAGATGTGATTGTCAATAGGGATTCATAGAAACTGTACAGATTATCACTAATAAGAGATGTTTGCGATAAACCGTGAAAAATTTCATCAAAAACATTAAAGATAGATTCCATGTTGAGAACTCTTTTAAACATTTCCTGAACCCTCTTTAGATACATTCTCTTGAGCCCTGCCTCTATTTCATTGCGTGGTTCTGTACATATAAGTAATTTTCTAATTTGCATAATTTACCTTTAAAAAGTTTCTGTTCGTCTGTAAAGATTTTTGATTTATTTTTTTATAAATTATTCATCTGCTTCAGCATACCAGCCCGTAGAAAGATTATTATCTATACAGTAGGTAATCAAATCATGTGATTTCTTTATAGCTTTTATTGCAGTTGAAATATCTTTTTTATGCATAACATAAATTCGTCCCCATTTTTGTCCATATTCTTTTCCAAATGCTTCTACACCTTTTATTCTTCTAGCATTGGTGAAGAGATGGATATTCAAGCCATTTTTCATTATTTTTATTGTTACAAATACCCTCTTTGGCGAATAATAATAAACTCTATATTTGTGTGCTTTATTATAAATCTTATCGTCTATTTTTAATATTCTTCTATTAATCTCGTTAAATAATTCTTTGCTCTCTTTGCTCACATTTTTTAGATGTTCTTCTATCTCATATTCATTGCTTCTTGAAATCCTCTCTGGTGCTTCAACGTTTATATTCTCAAGTTTGTTAATTTCTTCTTTTAATTCTAATATTTCAATAGATTTCGGACAATCCGTCCAATCATGTTCCCAACAAACAATCATATTAACCTCTTCTATTTTATGCTTATGTTTAAGAAAGTCAGATGATTTGAATTCAAACTCAATTTTTATATCTTCCCATTGGTCTTTTCCAATATATCTTTTAGCAATACAATCAGGATAACCTGTCCTAATTAACTCCACATACATTCCAAATTCATGAGCAATCTTGCCAAAAAGAAATACAACCCCCTGCTCATTAGTTGGAGCGTAAACCAACCCTCTAAAATTTATAAGACGACCTACGATATTTTTTCTATTCATAGAAATATCCTTATTATCATGACACCACACCATTTTCGGATTTATGACAAATTATTACACTTTCTCCTCTTATTGCTCTATTACGTGCACCTAAAAGAGGGTTAAATATCAGTTTTTCAAATTGAAAACCTATCTCTTCACAAAACTTTTTGGTAGTCATAGTTGTTGGAATTTTTTTACCATTTACAGTGCTATCCCCAATAATTATTGCAAGTTTTCCACCAGGTTTTAATACCCGGTAAATATTTTTTATAGATTCCTTAAGGTCCTCATAGTACATAGCAACTTTTGGTGGTAGTCCACTATAATTACCTGCAGGTCTACTATTTTTCATACCCAGGTATTTTGATTCTATTTTCTTCATATCCACACCTAAATAATCGTAGGCGATTTTATCTTTTCCCACATAATCTATTGAAAAATAATATGGAGGGCTTGTAATACAGGCATCAAATTTTTCTTTCATTTCGGTCATATTGTAAAGTTCAAGGACATCTCCTTCTATGATTTTAGCGGATTCAAATTTAATACCATATTTATCTTTGATTTCCATAGTTTTTGTATAACAACTTTTTATATAGTTCAACTTTTCAATAAAAAGCCCTACTTTCCCTTTTCTATTGTATCTTGAAGTTCTTATAAAGGCGTCTATGGTATCAAAGTATATCACTAACATTAATTTATGTATCATAGGGTCAGGATGATGCCATTTTTTACTTTCAATAGATTCCAGAATGTCCTGTAATTCTGTAATCGTAAAATCTATTTTATGCGCTTTAATAAATAGTAAATCATTCTTTAGTTCAGATAATACAATTCCCATAGGTGTAACATCTATACCAACACTTTTAATACCCATAAGAGATGCCTCATGTGTAGCAGTTCCAGAACCATTAAAAGGGTCAAGAAGAAGCGATTTATTATTTAACTTAAAAGCATTTATTAGAGTCCTGACAACTCTGGGATAAAATTTCCCTTTATAAGGATACAGATTGTGAAAAGCATAGGCATTGGTATCGCCGAACTTATCTACAAAGTCAGTATAGAGTGTGGTTTTACCTTTAACTTTTTCAAGGTGAGCCACTCTTATCCTTACAAATTCTTCATCGCCTTTAAAGTTAACGGTTCTATTTACCGGGTCAATTATATATTCATCAGTTAATCCCTGTAGTTCTAAATCTAAAAATTCTAAGTCCGCCAAGGTTTGCATCCAGAAACCAAATATAGTATCTCCTTTAGGAAGGATATAGTTTGCAAACTCTTTGGAATAGGCATCTATTATTTCTTCATAAGAGGGGAAGTCATATGTTCCAAACATAGTTGCTTGTTTTGTCTGCTTTTGAGAGAAAGGTTTTTCTGCCATATTATGTATCTCCTGTTGGTATTTAGTTTATCAGTTTTTTTATAGGTATGCAATAAAAAGGTAGAAGTGGAGCAGACCGGACTTGAACCGGCAACCTTCCGCATGCGAAGCGGACGCTCTCCCATTGAGCCACTGCCCCGAAATAGGTAAAAACTTAAAAGTTAAAACTCAAAATTTTAGAGATATTATACTATAGGATAGGGTGGGAGGAAAAGAGAGCGGAAGTGCAATAGAGCAGAATAGCCCCTCACCCTGACCCTCTCCCCGCAAAGCGGGGCGAGGGAAGATAGATAAAGCAGGATTCCACTACTGATACGGGACTGGGCAGACGGCGGAGTTTTATTCAAGGTAGGTGTCCTTTGTAATCTCTGTCCCTTTAAGTTTTTCCGCTTGATTCTTTATATCACAGAGAGGACTTATTTCTACCCTTACATCGGGAGATACTTTTATTCCTGCATCTGTAAGTTGTCTCCTATAAAAATTCAGCATTGCCTGTTTTACCTCTTCGGGTGAGTCCTCTCCTTCTTTATTTTTTAAGGGCGCAAATTCTTCTTCCCTAAGGGTTTCCACACAGCATACCCTGTCTGCAAAAGGCAGGGCATCGAAGACGAATGTTTCAAACTTCCATACTTCTATTTCTTTATCGTTCAATTTTGTCTTTTTCACCTGTCTGTGATAGGGCAGGGCGAACCCATCCTTATTAAGTTTTCTTATAAATGAGGTCTCTATAAAGTGGATACCAATACTTCCCGCCCAGAATATAAGATTACCATTTTCATCTTTTTTGTTTCTCAATTCCTCTGGAAATTCTATGTATTCAATTATGCAGGGCTTACCATTCGTCATAACGAAGTGCCCTACCTTCTCCTCTGCATTTCTCTTTTTCACCACTTTTAGTGAAAACTCTGCACCTTCTTTTATATGCCACCCAAGAAATAAAGGGTCATCTACATTTACAAGCGGGTTGTCTATATGGCAGTAAAAAATTCTTTTAACACCCTGCGACTCCAATCGGTCAATAAGCCCTGTCTTCCAGACCGCTTTTAATGAACCACCATGGCCATCGGGATTGGCAAAAATTGTTGTCTTATCTTTAATGATTAGCTTCCTGTCAGGAGTCAGGGAAGGCAATACTTCCTGATTGAAAAAGAGTACATTTTTTTCTTCAAGTCCAAAGAAGTTATTTTCTATAAAGAAGTCCTTTATTATCTGGTTGGTTTCAGGATTGGTCATTATAAGTAATGGGATGTTCACCTTATATCTCAATGAGAGAGCAAGAACTTTTTCTGAAAAAATCTGGAAAAGGGATTTACTTTTCAAAGGGGAAATGGGATACATGCCCTTTGGATAAGGGTAGCCAAGCCGTGAGCCCTGACCACCGGCAACAATCATAACTGCAGTTTCACCTTTTCTTATGCATTCTTCTCCTGCAGGCAATATCTCACTTTTTCTCGCTCTTAACTTTTCAATGTCTATTATGGGATGTGGTTTTATCTCTCTGTGTTTCTTCACCTCTGCAGAACTTGATCTTGAAAATTCTTCATATAAACTGAATACGAGTTCAAGATTCATCGCACTCAGGTTTTGAATAAATACATCTTTTTCATTTTCATCAAGTAGTTCAATATACTTTATAATATGTTCCTGTCCATAATTTTTAAGTAATTCATATATCTTTTCTTTGCTCATCCCTTCATCTCCTTTTTTATTGTAATGTTTGATATGGTATCTTAATTATATTATGGGTGTGGAGATGAAAGCAAAAAAACGGCTGATAGTAATAGGGGGACCAACAGGTACTGGAAAGTCAATTGTTGCATATGAATTGGCTTTGAAGATTGACGGCGAGGTCATATCTGCAGATAGTATGCAGTTCTATAGGGAAATCAATATCGGGACCGACAAGGTTCCTTTATGGATGAGAGAAAAAGTTCCACATCATTTCATTGACTTTCTTTCACTTTCAGATGATTTTGATGTGTACCAGTTTATAAAATTAGCCACAGAAAAGATAGATGAGATATCTAAGAGAGGAAGAATACCGATAGTGGTAGGGGGGAGCGGTCTATATCTAAGAGCTCTACTTAAAGGAGTTTTTCATCTCCCCGAAGGGCTGAAAGAAAAACAGATAGAGATAAGGGATTCTCTTGAAAGGGAACAGACAGAAACATTATACCAGCAACTTCAGAAGGTTGACCCTTTACTTGCAAAGGTTCTCCATCCCAATGATAGGAAAAGAATAAGACGTGCCGTTGAGGTATATCTTCTCACAGGAAAACCTATTAGTTTATGGCAGAAAGAGAGAAGTTCTCCAATTACTGAAGATATGGATATATATTATTACATACTGACAAGAAAGAGGGATGAGATGTATAATAGGATAGGTCAGCGGGTGGAAAAGATGTTTGAAAATGGATGGGTTGAGGAGGTTAAAGATTTGAAGGCAAAAGGGTACGCAGAATATCTTAAAGTAAAAGCACCCATAGGATACAAAGAGATTCTTGAGTATCTTGAAGGCAGATATAATATGGATGAGTTAAAAGAGGTTATAAAGAAAAAGACAAGACATCTGGCAAAAAGACAGTTAACCTGGTTTAGAAAAGAAGACGGTATGTGGATTGAGATAGAAGGGGAAGGAGAAAAATGTGTGGAAGAAATAATAAAAACATTTAAGGGGGTACTATGATACCGAGGTATACAAGAAAAGAAATGGCAGAGATATGGAGTGAGGAAAATAAGTTCAGAAAGTGGCTGGATGTAGAGATAGCATCTCTTGAGGGCTGGAGCAGGATAGGAGTTATCCCTGAAAAAGCGGTGGAGAATATAAAGAAAAATGTAAAGATTGATGTTGCAAAAATTCAGGAGATAGAGAAAATAACAAACCATGATGTAATTGCATTTGTGGAACAGGTAAGCAGTACTGCAGGAGAGGACGGAAGATATATACACTACGGACTTACTTCATCTGATATTCTGGATACATCTCTTGCCTTATTATTGAGGGAATCAGGGGAAATTATATTAAAAGATATTGAAACTCTGACAGATACACTTAAAGAGAAAACACTTAAACTAAAAGACATTGTAATGATGGGAAGAACCCATGGGGTACATGCAGAGCCCATTACACTTGGATTTAAATTTGCCGGCTGGTATTATGAGTTTAAGAGAAACCACAGCCGTATGAAAAGCGCAATAGAAGAGATAAGCGTGGGGAAACTTTCAGGAGCAGTTGGCACATTTTCCAATATAGACCCACGTGTGGAGGAATATGTATGTAAGAAACTTTCTCTGGAGCAGGAAAAATTTTCAACACAGATTATATCAAGAGACAGGCACTGTTATTTTCTCGGGATTCTCGGCGTTATAGCAGCCTCCTGTGAAAAGGTAGCACTGCAGATACGGTTAATGCAGCAGACAGAACTCGGAGAGGTTGCAGAACCTTTTGGTAAAGGACAGAAGGGGTCATCTGCAATGCCACACAAGAGAAATCCTATTCTGAGTGAAAGGGTCTGCGGTCTGGCACGGGTGATAAAGAAAAATGTAAATGCTGCATTGGAAAATGTTGCGCTGTGGCATGAAAGGGATATAAGCCATTCTTCTGCTGAAAGAGTTATATTCCCTGAATCACTTATTCTTTTAGATTACATCCTTACCCTGCTTAACAAAATCATCTCTGGTATGGATGTATTTGAAAAGAATATAGAAAGGAATCTTAATCTTACAGGCAGGGTCTTCTTCTCTCAAAGATTACTTAATGCCCTTGCAATGAAGGGATTACCAAGAGAAAAGGCATATGAAATTGTCCAGAAGAAGGCATTTGAGACGATAGAAAAAAAAGACGACTTTGCCAGTGTTGTAAAATCATCACAGGAGATAAAGAAGTATCTTACAGATAAAGAACTTGAAGATATATTTGATGTGAAGCAACTGCTTAAAAATCTTGATAAACTTTTTGATAATCTCAAATGAAATACTACCTTATATTCTTTAACGGCTACGGAGAGATGTTTAAGAAGCGATTTAACGGCAGGTCCCTTTTTTCCTATGCCAGAAAAGATAATTTTGATATTCTTGCACCTTCAGGAAAATGGGGTTATATCTATCTCGGAAAGGCACTTGAAAGGGGATATTATAATCTTTTTGATGAAGAAAAAAACTTTCCTGGAGAGGCATTTATAAGGGGATGGAAGGATATTAAAACAGATGGTAAGACATTCTTCCTCTGCAGATTTATGGCGCAATCGGAAGGTGTGATAATAGAGGAAAATGTAAATCTTTCTGAGGGAGAAACAACAGAACTGTTAAATATCCTTTCAGATGGCGGTAAGAAATTCAGATTTTTTCTAAAAGATAGATTTCCCATCCTTATCTTCCAGAAGGACTTCCCAGAGGAGGAAATTTTATTCCCGGACAATATGCAAGGAAAAGATTTTAATCTTTATCTATACAGAAGGCAGGAACTTGAAGATGTAAAAAACCTTATAATCTCCTCAACATCCATACTGGAAAACCATCCGGTAAACAGGGTAAGACAGGACCTTGGGGAGATGCAGGCAAACCTTATGTGGCTCTGGGGTATAGGAAAACCGAAACAGCCATCCGAAACCATAGCGTCCCTTAATAAAAAACTTTTTTACTTTTCTCTTGAAGATAGAGATATACCCCTATCTGAATTTTTAGGATTTAAAAAGGCAGACAGTATAAAAGATATACCGGATGGGGCATTCATATGGATTAATAGTGCGATTGATAGAAAAAGCAATTACTCTGTGTGGCTGAAAAGATTTGAACGCTTTGACAGTGAGATACTCACTTATGTGGCAAGGGAATACAAAGATGGAATGTGTAGAGCACTGTTTATATTTGATGGATTTGTCTCACCTGATATTGAGATAAAAAATTGCTGGGTGCCTTTCTTCTATATATCTGAAAATCTTAGCAGAATCCGTTTCAGGAAGAGATTTAAAGAGGGGCTGTTTCTACTAAAACTCCTATTAGAATGAAATGGAACGGATATATATTGCAATAGGAAGCAATAGAGGCAACAGAGAAGCAAATGTTATAATTGCTCTAAAAAAATTAGAATCAGAGGTCTCTATAAAAAAGATATCTCCTTTTATCAACACCCCCCCGGAAGAAGGTGCAGATGGTGGCTTTTTTATGAATGGAGTAATTGAAGGGGAAACATCGCTTTCCCCTGAAAATCTTCTGTCATTTTTACAGGATATTGAAAAAAGTATGGGCAGGAAATTCCCTCATAAGATTGGGGATGAAAGAGAAGTAGACCTTGACATAATTTTTTATGGAGATTCTGTTATTAAAACGGGTAATTTCATTGTTCCTCATCCAAAATATAGAAAAAGATATTTTGTTGTATTCCCACTTTATGAGATAGCACCCTGTATAAAAGACCCTGAAACAGAAGAGAGTATATCTGACATTTATAAAAGGATGGTAAAAAATGAAGGTTGTGGAGAAGATAGATGATGTAAGAAAAGCGGTAAAAGAAGCACGGGCAAAAGGAAAGATAATAGGGTTTGTTCCAACTATGGGCTTCCTTCATTATGGACACCTGTCCCTTATAAAAAAGTCCGTCTCAGAGTGTGGTTTTACCACTGTAAGTATTTTTGTCAATCCCACACAGTTTGATAACCCGGATGACTATAATAGATACCCGAGAGATATAAAGAAAGATATGGAACTTTTAAAAAGTGAAGGGGTGGACATTGTATTCGTCCCATCCATTGAAGAGATGTATGGAGAGAAAGCAATGACTTTTGTTGAAGTAAAAGGACTGTCAGATGTCCTGGAAGGAAAATTTAGGCCAGGACACTTCAAAGGTGTCTGTACAGTGGTATGTAAATTGTTCAATATCATCCAGCCGGACAGGGCATATTTTGGGTGGAAGGATGCACAGCAATTGGTTATCATTAAAAAGATGGTAAAAGACCTTAATATCCCGGTTGATGTTATAGGATGCCCTACCATAAGGGAAAAGGATGGACTTGCTGCAAGTTCAAGAAACATTTTTATTAAAGAAGAGGACAGAGAAAAGGCGCTTTCTCTCTATAAAGCACTGAAAAAGATAGAGGATATGGTGCTTAAAGAAGGAATTAAAGAGACATCTATACTGATAGAAGCAGGGAAAAACATTGTCCAGAAATATCCTGATGTGGAACTTCAATATATTAAAATAGTTGAGGTGACAGAATTCATACCTGTTAAGGAAATAAATGGTAAGGTTATTGTACTGGGAGCAATAAAATTACCCTATGTCCGGCTTATAGATAACATTATTATTGATGCTTTATAAGTTCTTTTTCCCACTCAATAAGGTATTTCTTAAAATCTTCCCCGAGGATATATTTACCATAACTTCCGTCTTTTTTTATTACCCTGTGGCAGGGAACTGCAACAGGATAAGGATTCTGTTTTAAAAATGTTGAGATATATCTTACCTTTTTCTTCATCCCCAATTTTTCAGCAAGGTCAGAATAGGTAATCGTCTTACCAAAGGGAATTTCTGAAACTGTTTGCATTATCCTGTTTTTTATGTTATCCTGCCTTATTCTATTTTTTGACATAAAACCTATTTTTATAGTATTATTTTCTGTTAAAAATGGACAATAAAATTTTAGCACAGGTGAAGTTTGATAAGAAAGGGCTGGTTCCTGTGGTGGTGCAGTCAGCAAAGACGAAAAAAGTTATTATGCTGGCTTATATGAATGAAGAGGCGCTTTCCAAGACACTTAAGACAGGAAAGATGCACTATTACAGTAGAAGCAGAAAAAAATTGTGGTTAAAAGGGGAAGAGTCAGGTAATTTTCAGGAAGTAAAAGATATGTATATTGACTGTGATGCGGATACTTTACTTTTTGTTGTAGAACAGAAGGGTGGTGCCTGTCATACAGGCCATTACTCATGCTTTTTCAGAAAATTAAACGATAAAAAAGATGATTTTATTATAACAGGTAAAAAGGTATTTAACCCTGACGAGGTTTATAAGAAATGATAAAACAATACTATTTTCGGTTTTTATTGATAGCAGCGATTATAGGTTTATGCATCTATCAGGTTTATCCTCCTGAAAAGAAGATACGTAGAGGTCTTGACCTGCAGGGTGGTGTTCATGTGGTTTTAGAAGTTACAGAGACAGCGCAGGATGAAAAGACAATATCAGACCTTGCGGACAGAGCACTTGAAGTAATAAGAAATAGAATAGACGCACTTGGTGTAACAGAACCGGTCATACAGAAAGAAGGGATGAAAAGGATAATTGTAGACCTGCCAGGAGTTCAGGACCCTGACAAAGCAATAGAGATAATCGGTCAGACAGCACTTCTTGAGTTTAAACTTGTCTCTGATGACCCTGACCTTCTAAAAAGTGCACTGGAAGGGAATGTCCCTCCTGGATACCAGTTAGTTTACTATAAGGAAAAGGATGAAAGAGGGATTTACAGGGAAGCACATCCACTTCTTGTTAAGGCAGAGCCGGAACTCACAGGTAAATATATTGAAGATGCCTATATGGGCTATGACAGTTCCGGTTTTCCTGATGTAAATCTTGTATTTAACAGGGAAGGTGCAGCAATTTTTGAAGCGGTAACTGCAAAGAATATAAATAAACAACTTGCTATAGTCCTTGACGGAGTTGTCCGTTCTGCCCCCGTGATAAGAGAAAGAATCCCCGGGGGCAAAGCACAGATAACGGGGAAGTTTTCAGTTGAAGAGGCAAGAACACTTGCTATAGTGCTCAGGGCTGGCGCTCTGCCAGCAAAGATGGAGATGATTTATAAAGAGGTGGTTGGTCCAACACTCGGAAGGGAAAATATCGTTCAGGGATTCAGGGCTGCTCTCTATGGAGGTATAATCGTTCTTACCTTTATGCTTATATACTATACTACGTTTGGCCTGCTTGCTGACTTTGCACTTGCATTAAACATACTTATTCTTCTTGGAGTTATGGCAACACTGAGAGGGGTTCTGACACTCCCTGGTATAGCAGGTATCGCTCTTACCTGTGGTATGGCTGTGGATGCTAATATCATCATATTTGAAAGGATACGGGAAGAACTCAGAACAGGAAAAAGTCCTAAAGCAGGTATTGATTCTGGCTATAAGAGGGCATGGACTGCGATTATTGATTCTAATATCACAACCCTTATAGTTGGACTTATACTGTTTTTCCTTGGAGAAGGACCTGTCAAAGGTTTTGGCCTCACATTAAGTATAGGTATAGTGGCTAACCTGTTTACCGCTGTCTTTGTTACTAAAACCATTGTTGACTGGGTGATGTTAACCAGAAAGATAGAAAAGGTGAGGATATAATGGAACTTATTAAAAATCCTAAATTTGACTTTATCGGTAAAAGAAAAATTGTATATATCTTTTCCTGCGTGATAATTATCTGGGGTATGGTTATCCTCGCTATGAGGGGGCGGGATATCTTTGGAGTGGATTTTGTCGGCGGAGATATGCTTAATATAGAACTTAAAGAAAGAGTAACCGTATCGGAAATAAGGGATAAGATAAAAGGGATTAATATCGGAGCTTATTCAGTTCAGGCACTCGGTACAGAAGGAAAGGACTTTATAATAAAAAGTGGCCCCAATACATCTGAAAAAATTATAGAAGCACTTACATCTATTTATGGAACGGAAGGAGAGGCCTTTTCTGTTAAGGGGAAGTCATCTATATCTCCATCAATGAGTGTATCTCTCAGAAAAAAGGCATTTTACGCATTTCTCCTTGGATTGATAGGGATACTTATTTATATAACTTTCAGGTTTGAATTCAGATTTGCCGTAGGTGCCACACTTGCTATATTTCACGATATGCTTTTTGTTGTGGCAGTCCTTGCGCTTACAAAAAAACAGATAGATGCTTCGGTTATCGCTGCACTACTCACAATAGCAGGTTATTCAGTTAATGATACTGTAATTATCTTTGACAGGATAAGGGAAAACATAAGAAAGACAAGAAGCGATGACTATTTTACTTTATTCAATAACAGTATCAATGAGACACTCAGCAGAACGATACTTACAGTTCTTACCACTCTTTTTGTTGTTGTCTTACTCTTTCTTATTGGTGGAGAGACACTTCATACTTTCGCTTTTTCACTGCTGGTCGGATTTATAATAGGAACCTATTCTTCTGTTTTTATAGCATCTTCCATTATTATTGACTGGCACAGATGGAAGCCACATAAGTTTAAGGTATGAGGGTAATAAGCGGATACTTAAAAGGGAGAAGGTTGTTTTACCCTGAGAAGAAAAAAGAGTTAAGAGCAACAAAAGATATTGTAAGGGAAGCAATATTTGACTCTTTGAGAGAATGGGTAGTTGATAAGAGGGTGCTGGAAATTTTTGCAGGTACAGGAGCACTGGGTATAGAAGCAGTAAGTCATGGTGCAAAAGAGGTTATCTTTTTAGAAGAAGATAGAGAAGCAATAAACTGCATAAAAAGGAACCTTGAACATTTAGGTATTTTAGAACTCTGTACTGTAAAAAAGGGGAAGGCGGAACAGTGCATCCAGGAATTTGCTAATGAAAAATTTGATTTGATAATTGCCGACCCACCTTATAATTATCCATCTACGAAAATTGTGCAGCTTTTAAGAAATATACTGGAGTTAAAAATACTGGATAATGAAGGGATTATAGTGATTGAACATAACAAAAGAAATGTATTACCTGAAGTAGATGGATTTACTGTTTATAAAGAAAAGTTTTATGGCAAAAGTGTGGTATCATATATAAGAAAGAGCAGGGAGTAGCAGATAGATAAAAGGGGAATAAAGTGAAAGAAAAGATAGCAGTTTATCCTGGAAGTTTTGACCCTGTTACAAACGGGCATATTGATGTAATCAAAAGAGCACTTGTATTTGTTGATAAGGTGGTAGTGGCTGTCTCTGACTACTCAAGAAAAAACCTGCTATTCACAACAGAGGAAAGAGTAAATCTCATAAAGGCAGTGTATCAGGGTAATGAAAGAATAGAAGTGGACAGATTCAAAGGACTTCTTGTTAATTATATCAGGAAAAAAGGGATTAATCTTGTAATAAGAGGGCTGAGGGCTGTATCTGATTTTGAATATGAATTCCAGATGGTCCTTGCAAATAGAAAACTTGATAGTGATATTGAAACGGTTTTTCTTATGCCTGGAGAAGAGTTTTTCTTTATAAGTTCTTCCATTGTAAAAGAGATTGCATATTTAAAAGGTGATATATCAGGTATGGTCCCTGAGATAGTCGCTAAAGCATTAAAGAAGAAATTTAATTATTGAAAGGAGAGCACAACTATGCCAAATCCTAAAAGAAGACATTCAAATAGTAGAACGGGGAAAAGAAGAGGCGGACATAAAAAAGTTAAAATATCGTCCCTCAGTGTATGTTCCAATTGTGGCTCCTTGAAGATGCCCCATACTGTATGTGATGTATGTGGATATTATAAAGGAGTTCCTGTCATTAAGATAAAAGAAAAAAGCAAAAAAGAATAGCACAAAAAAATGACTACTGAAGAAATTATCATTGCCCTTGATGGTATGGGTGGGGACAATGCGCCATCTTCGGTTGTTAAGGCATGCCAGATATTTTCTCCTTCAGAAAGGATAAAAATAATTCTCGTCGGTGATGAGAAACAGATAAAAGACAAGATAAAACTTGAAAAATATCCATTTGTTGTCCTGCAACACTGTGACAATTACATAAAAATGGACGACAAAGTAAATCTTAAACTGCTTAAAGAAAAAAATAACAGTATGGCAGAGACCGTCTCTCTTGTGAAAACAGGGAAGGCGCGCTGTGCCGTGAGCGCAGGTAATACTGCTGCCTTTGTTTCTTACAGTATTTCAGAACTCGGACTGATAAAAAATGTTGATAGACCTGCCATTGCACTGTTGATGTCTGATACCACAGGTAGAGGAATTATCTTTATTGATGGCGGTGCCAATATAAAAGCCAAACCAATTCACCTACTCCAGTCCGCTATTATGGGTTCACTTTATGCAGAATGTGTCTTTGGTATAAAAAATCCGAGGGTTGCACTGCTGAATATAGGAGAAGAAGACACCAAAGGTGATGAATTAAGAAGAGAAAGTTTCGCTCTGATGAGCAAAAATAAAAAAATAAACTTTACAGGCAATGTAGAAGGACACAACATATTCACACAGAAGGCAGATGTAATCATTACAGACGGATTCACAGGAAATGTTGTACTGAAGGTATCCGAAGGAGTAACGAGGGCTTTCCGTACAATACTTATGAAGGAAATACAGAAAAGTATCAGGGGAAAGGTTGGAGCACTTTTGATTAAGAATATATTGAGAAATTTTGCAAAAAAAGCGGATTATGCTGAATATGGAGGAGGACTTCTTCTGGGCGTTGACGGTATTGTAATTGTCAGTCATGGAAGGTCTTCTCCCAAAGCAATATACAACGCAATTAAATTAGGAAAGAAAATAGTTTCATCTGGATTTATGGAGAAACTTAAAAAAGATATGGAGACGATGCAATGGGAGATGTAACAATTGCAGGGACAGGTTCTTTCCTTCCTTCCTTTGTACTTAATAACTCTGACTTTGAGATGATGGTGGATACAAGTGATGAATGGATTGTCACGAGGACAGGGATAAAAGAAAGAAGAATCTGCCCTAAAAATATGGCTTCTTCGGATATGGGAGTAGAGGCAGCAAAATCGGCTTTAAAAGATTCGGAAGTTTCTCCAGAAAATATTGATTTTATTATCTGTGCCACAGTAAGTCCTGACAAATTTTTTCCTTCAACTGCCTGTCTTATTCAGGCAAAATTAGGAATTAAAGATATTCCTGCCTTTGATATCTCTGCTGCCTGTTCTGGATTTATATTCGGACTGGAGATAGCAAGAAACTTAATAGCCGGTGGAGGGTACAAAACAGGGCTTGTCATTGCTTCAGAGTGTATGAGCCGACTTACCGATTATACAGATAGAAGTATATGCGTTCTTTTAGGGGATGGTGCAGGTGCAGCAGTAGTCAAAGCATCTGAAACTCCAGGAATAATGGGCTCTTATATCTCTTCAGATGGAAGTTACGGAGATATACTGAATGCACCTGCAGGTGGCTCAGCAAGACCAGCATCTTTTGATACGGTTGAAAAAAGATTGCACTTTATGAAAATGGAAGGAGCAGCCCTTTTCAAAATAGCAATAGAGACGATGTGTGAAGCAATAAATAAACTTTTAAAAAGATTTAATATGAAAAAGGAAGATATATCCCTGATTATTCCACATCAAGCAAATCTACGCATAATAAATGGTGTTGCTAAAGGTCTTGGATTACCACCTGAAAAGTTTTATGTGAATATTGAAAAATACGGAAATATGTCCGCTGCCTGTATCCCTGTGGCTCTTGATGAAGCAGCAAAAAAAGGGCTAATTAAAAAGGGAGATATTATAGCCACGGTTGCTTTTGGCGGAGGACTTACATGGGGAGCAAATCTTATAAAATGGACAAAATGAAAAAATTCTCTGCTGTATTTCCAGGACAGGCATCCCAGTATATAGGAATGGGGAAAGAATTTATAGAAGATATTCCTGCCTGTGCGGACATTATAAAAAAAGGAGAGGATATTACATCCCTGCCACTTATGGAAAAAATTATGAGTGGTCCGATGGAAGAGTTAACAAGAACACTGATATGTCAACCAGCGATCTTCGCCATCAATATGGTCTGTTGGTATGCATTATCAGAAAAAAATTTTTTACCTTTAAGTGTAGCAGGTCATAGTTTAGGAGAATATTCCGCCCTTGTGGCTTCAAAAACAATAAGCATGGAAGATGCATTTTATCTTGTTAAGAGACGGGCAGAGATTATGGATGAGATATCCATGAGGGTAGACGGAACACTTATGGCAATTATAGGGCTATCTCTTGTAGAAGTAGAATCTCTTATAAAGGATTTTGCAGGAATAAGTATAGCCAATATAAACTCCTCAAAACAGATTGTTGTGGGTGGGAATAAAAAAGATATAGAAAATTTTAACGCATTTCTTAAAACCAAAAAAATCAAGGGAGTGATTTTAAATGTAAGTGGGCCATTCCACACATCATTTATGAAAGAGGCATCTTATTTACTTGCAGAAGAGATTGAAAAGATAACATTTAAAAATCCTGAAATTCCTGTTTATCTAAATTTTTCAGGAAACAGAACAATGGATAAGGAAGAAATAAAAAAAGGGCTTATACAGCAGATTTATTCACCTGTAAGATGGGTTGATATTATTACAAATATGGCAACCGATATGGAGAACATCGTATTTGTTGAAGTGGGGCCCAAAACAGTTTTGAAACGTTTAATAGAAGGTATTATTCCTGAAGCAAAGGTTCTTAATGTTGAAGATAAAGCATCTCTTGAAAATACAATTAGATACCTTGTAGATAATTGATTAAAAAATCTAAACTTCGCACCTGAGAGAGATACTCTCTTTCTACTTTCCTCCCCTTGAGGGGGAGGAAGGTGAGGGTGAAGAAGAAAAACATAATATTGCACCAGGAAAAGAGATACAAAGAAGAGTAAACTATAACTCCGCATCTGAAAGAGATACAGAGAAGAATGCGGAGTAAAGGAGGGCTATGTTTCAGAATAAGGTTGTTGTTATTACCGGTGCTTTTGGCGGCATTGGAAAATCACTTGCAATAAAATTTGGAGAATATGGAGCGAAAATGGCTTTATGGGATATATTTATAGATGATGGCTTTGAAAAACAACTTACGGGGAATGGTATTCAATTTATCTCATCAAAAATTGATATAACTAAAAAAGATGACGTACAGAAAAGTGTGGATGAGGTTATTGCGAAATGGGGGAAAATAGATGTCCTTGTAAATAATGCAGGTATTACAAAAGACAATCTGATACTGCGGATGAGCGAGGAAGAGTGGGATAATGTGATGGAGATAAACTTGAAAGGCGCTTTTATATGCAGTAAAATAATAGGCAAAGTTATGTTCTCCCGGAAGACAGGAAGTATTGTAAATGTTGCTTCTATTATAGGGCAGATAGGTAATATTGGACAGGCAAACTACTCTGCCTCAAAGGGGGCATTGATATCTTTTACAAAGACATGTGCAAAGGAATTTGCAAGATTTGGAGTAAGGGTAAATGCAGTTGCTCCTGGATATATAATAACCAGAATGACAGAGCAACTGCCTGAAAAGATAAAAACAAAGATGCTTGAAATGATACCATTAGGGAGATTTGGAAAGCCAGAAGAGGTCGCGGACTTAATCATTTTTCTATCATCAGAGAAGGCGAGCTATATCACAGGACAGGTATTCAGAATAGATGGCGGTATGGTGATGTAACGATAAGTAAAAAGTTAAAAGGCAAAAGTAATAACTAAGGGGAAAGTTAAAATAAATAACTTACACAAGGAGATATAATGAAAGCATAGTGCACCGGTAGTAAAATAGATAGAAAAAGGAGGTGCGCTATGCGATATATAGGAGTAGACCAGCACAAGAGGTTCTCGTATATAGCGGTAATGGATGAGA
>Ga0209409_1001839_pt1 | contig 17163 bp, 9 predicted proteins | sample AD_JPNMR1_MetaG_FD_184424 | JGI IMG/M metagenome (GOLD analysis project Ga0209409, IMG submission 184424) | Active sludge microbial communities of municipal wastewater-treating anaerobic digesters from Japan - AD_JPNMR1_MetaG (SPAdes) (version 2) | ecosystem: Engineered > Bioreactor > Anaerobic >...
GAAAGTATTTTATTTAAAAAGTGGCTCAGCAAATGATGAATTTTTTAGTTTTATAGGTAAAGATTTCAATGAAATGAAAAAAATCTGGATGAGATTGCAGCTTACTGAAGGTAAAATAGCAGTTGCTTTAAACTCAGAGGATGAGATGCTGGAAAAAGTTGCTTCGACACGTAATTCTATTGGGTATGTCTCCACAAGCAAAGTAAATTCCAATGTTAAAAGTATTTTTACAATAAAATAAGTGGTTGAAAATGTATGATTTTATAAACAAATCAATAAAAAATCGAATTGTTGTTAGTTCTGTTGCACTTATTTTGATAATTACTATTTTTGCTTCTATATATTATCCATTAAATCAGAAAAACCAAATCTTAGAGCAGGCAGAAAAACAAATTGTAACATTAGCTGAAATGCTTGGTTTTTCTGTAGGTTTGGGGTTAAACGATGCAAATTTTGAATTAGTACAAACAGCATTTGAGTGGGCAAAAAAAGATAATAACGTTTCCTACTTAGCAATTTATGATGAAAGTAATAATTTGATAGTCGCACATAATCCCAAAAATTTAACTGTTAAAATAGATAATTTAAAAGAACAACGTGGGATACTTTATTTTAATAAAGAAGAATATTTATATACTATACAAAATAGTGATTATCAACAAAAAAATTTTGGTAAAATTCTATTAGTTTATTCATTGAAAGAATTCAATGAAAAAATTTCCTCTGCAAGGAATTTATCGTTTTTGTTTTGGGGTAGTGTTTTAGTTATAGGTATTATTATATTTAATTTCATTGGTAAAAATATTAGTCGCGAAATAGAAGAATTTGCAGAAGCAGCTGAAATTGTAGGTAATGGTAATTATGATTATCAAATAAAATATAATAAAAATGATGAAATTGGAAGATTGGCAAAAGCTTTTAGAAATATGGTTGAAAAAATTAAAATTGCAAATCAAGAACTTCTAAGTGAAAAAGCCTCTGTCGAAAGAAAAGTTGAAGATGCCGTAAAATCTATAAAAGAATCTGAAGTATATTTAAATAATAGTGTTGAGAAATTTTTAAGTGAAATCAAAAAATTTGAAACTGGTAATTTAAATATTCATCTATTGAATGAAAAAAATGATAAAATTAAAGAATTGTTTGATGGCTTCCTGAATGCTGTTAACAATTTGAAAAATATGATTAATGATGTGAAAGATGTTATTACATATATTAGCTCTTTTGGTTATAAATTATCTGCTGCAACTGAAGAATTAACAGCGAATACTAGAGAACAAAACGTTAAAGTTAAAAATACTTTTAATGAAATTTCTAATATAACAATTGCAATAGAAAAAACTAAAAATTTATCAACAATTGCTACAAATAATGCACAAAAACAAGGTGAAAAAGCAGAACAAGGTGGTAATGTAATTAATCAAACAATTGAAGCAATGAATAATATTACAAATGTAGTTGAGAATGCAGCTTCTAAAATTTTAAAACTTGGAGAAAGTAGTCAAAAAATTGGTGAAATTATTCAAGTTATTGATGAAATTGCAGATCAAACAAACTTGCTTGCATTAAATGCAGCAATTGAAGCAGCCCGTGCTGGTGAACAAGGTAGAGATTTTGCAGTTGTTGCTGATGAAGTAAGGAAATTGGCAGAAAGAACTGGAAAGGCTACTAAAGAAATTGCTGAAATGATTAAAGTTATACAATCTGATACTAATGATGCTGTTAATGTAATGAAAACCGGCATTTCTGAGGTGCATAAAGGTAAAGAAAAAGTAACAAGTTCAAGTGATGTGTTAAAAGAAATTATATTTAGTGCTAAAGATGTTATATCAAGCATTCAGCAGGTTGAATACTCAAATGATGAACAATATGAAAAAGTAAAGAATATTGAAGAAAATATGAATTATCTACTCAATGTAATACATAGTAATAGTAATGCAGTAGAAGAAATATCACGTGAATTAATACAATTAAATGTTAAAATAAATCAGCTTAAAGAAATGATCAAGCGTTTTCAAGTATAAAAATTTAAGCCCTTTTGCTTTTAGCTGCAAAAGGGCTTTTATTTTATTTATTGAATTCAATTAGTGATGGATCGTAATCTTCTGGCTTTTCGTAACCGAGCAGATTTAATATAGTTGCAGCAACATTTGTTAATCCAGGATTTTCAACTTTTGCCATTTTATATTCGCCAGCATGTTGTGGATCGAATATAATAAATGGAACTGGATTTAAAGTATGAGAAGTTTTAATTTCTTTTTTCCCATTTTTAATTGTAAACATTTCATCGGCGTTACCGTGATCTGCCGTTACTATTGCTACACCGTTTAATTCGGCAACTACTTCTAAAAGTTTACCAACGCATTCGTCAACAGTTTCAACTGCTGTTATTGCCGCTTCCATAACTCCAGTGTGTCCAACCATATCTCCATTTGCAAAATTTATTCTACCAAATTTATATTTGCCTGATTTAAGTAATTCAATTGCTTTTTCAGTTATTTCATATGCTTTCATTTTAGGGGCCTGGTCAAATGGAATTTTATCAGATGGAATTTCAACATATGTTTCTAATTCTTCGTTAATATAGCCCGATTTATTACCGTTCCAGAAATATGTCACGTGTCCATATTTTTGAGTTTCAGAAATTGCAAATGATGTAATTCCTTGCGCACTAATGTATTCACTTACAGTTCTATCTATTGCAGGTGGTTCTACAAGGAATTTTGAAGGTATGTGGAGATCTCCATCATATTCCATCATTCCAGCATAGAACACATCAGGAACTCTTTTTCTATCAAAGTATTGAAAATCTTTTTCTTCAAAAGCTCGTGAAATTTCTATTGCTCTATCTCCACGGAAATTAAAGAAAATCACAGCATCTCCGTCTTCGATAGTACCAACAGGTTTATTATTTTCATCAACAATTACAAAAGCATCCATGTATTGATCGGTCATATTTGGATCTTCGTTGTAAAATGTTTGAACTGCTTCAGTTGCAGATTTGAAAAATCTCGCTTCGCCTAATACGTGAGCATACCAACCTCTTTTTACAATATTCCAATCGGCATTATATCTATCCATCGTAACATTCATTCTACCGCCGCCAGATGCAATTTTATAATCAAATCCTTGTGAATTTATTTCTGCAAGTAATTTTTCAGTCATATTTAAATATTTAAGTGCAGATTTTTGGTCGACATCTCTACCATCCAAAAGAGCGTGGATGCGTACCTTTTTTACTCCGTTTTGAACTAAATTTTTTAACATTGCAAAAAGATGGTCTATATGTGAATGTACATTACCATCAGAAAGTAGACCGATAAAATGTACTGTTTTTCCTGATTTACCAATTTCGATAATTTTCTTCCAATTTTCTGTTTGAAAGAATTTGCCACTTTCAATAGAAATATTTACTAATTTAGCACCTTGTGCAAAAACTCTTCCTGCACCAAGTGCATTATGTCCTACTTCACTGTTACCCATGTCGTCATCTGATGGTAAGCCAACAGCAGGTCCATGTGCTTTTAATTGTGTGAATAATGGAACAGTAAAAAGCTTATCCAAAACAGGTGTTTTAGCAAGATATACTGCATTGTTATCGCCAGGTTTATTGATTCCAATTCCGTCCATTACTATTAATAAAAGAGGACCTTTTCTTGGTTGAAAACCTTCTAGCTTATTTAATTTGAGAGACATAATAACTCCTAATTTATTTGTTATCCAAAAAGAAAATTCCACAAAAGAAAATCTGCAATTAAAATTGAAGATGCAGAGAGTACAAATGCTTTGATAGTTGCAAGACCTACACCTTCAGCTCCTCCTTGTGTTTCAAATCCAACATGGCAGCCTAATAATGAAATTGTTGCTCCGAAAACAGTTGATTTTATTAAACCTGCAAATATATCACTTGTATCGAAAAATCTTTGTATTGAAGAAAAAAACACATTGGATGAAATATCTAAAAAGTAATTAGCTGTTAAAAAAGAACTCAATATTGCTATAATATCAGTGAATATAACTAAAATAGGTAACATAATTATAGAAGCAATAAATCGTGGCATTGCTAAATATCTTACAGGACTAATTCCCATTACTTCCAGTGCATCAATTTGCTCTGTAACTTTCATTGTACCAAGTTCAGCAGCTATTGAAGCTCCTATTCTACCAGCCATTACCAAAGCAGTTAAAACTGGCCCGAGTTCTGTAAAAATCGCTTTACTTACTGCGGTGCCAAGTAAAGACATTGGAGCCAATCCTTTTAGTTGGTACGATGCTTGCCATGCTGTTATTGCACCAGTAAAAAATGATATAACTATAACAAGTGGTAAGGAGTTAACTCCTATATGTTCCATTTGAATAATTATTTGTTTTCTACTTTTAACAATGCTTTTTAAATAACCAATAATTGAAAGAAACAATTTAGTAATTTGCCCAAATTCAGCAATGGCATTTATTATTATTTTACCTAATTTTGATATCATTATCAAAACAAAAAATTATTAAATTTAATTCACTAAAATATAAAAAAAAGTTGTAAATTTAAATTTTATATTGTTTTTTATAAATTATAAGATTATTTTAAAAACCAAAAAATGGAGTTTTTGTATGCAAAATTTACTCGAAAAAATTAATGAAACTGTAGAAGTTATAAGAAAAAAAGTAAAAGAAGATTATAAAATTGGTATAATCTTAGGAACAGGCTTAGGTGCGTTAGTTAAAGATATCGAAAAAGAAGCGGAATTTGATTATTCTGAATTACCACATTTCCCTTTATCAACTGTTGAATCTCACCAAGGGAAATTGATCTTTGGAAAATTAAATGGTAAAAATGTTATAGCTATGCAAGGCAGATTTCATTACTACGAAGGTTATACTATGCAACAAATAACATATCCCGTTCGTGTAATGAAATTTTTAGGAGTTGAAACTCTAATTGTATCGAATGCGTGCGGTGGAATGAATCCACAATATAGAAAAGGCGATATTATGTTGATGTTAGATCACATTAATCTTTTAGGAGATAATCCTCTTATTGGTAAGAATGAAGATAAGTTAGGTCCAAGATTTCCAGATATGAGCGAGCCTTATTCTTTAGAATTAATTGAATTAGCAGAAAATATTGCTTTAGAAAATAAAATTAAAGTACATAAAGGCGTTTATGTTGCAGTTGCTGGGCCAAATTTAGAAACCAAAGCTGAATACAGATTTTTAAGGTCTACTGGTGCAGATGTTGTTGGTATGTCAACTGTTCCAGAATGTATTGTTGCAAATCATATGGGTATGAAAGTATTAGGAATTAGTATTATTACAGATGAATGTTTCCCAGAATGTTTGAAACCTGTTGATTTGAAAGATGTTATTGAGGCTGCTAACCAGGCAGAACCTAAAATGACAACAATAATTAAAGGTGTTGTAAGCAAATTGTAATTTCATCCTAAAAATAGCCAAAGGCATGTTTCTTTTTATATAGCTCAGACAGTGTAAGCATAAGCCCGTGTGCCGTGCGGCGCACGGGCAGGCTAACGCCAAAAATATGCTAATAATATGAATAGTAAATTTACCTAATATGTTTTATATCACCTTTTACACTAACACTTTTCAAAGCTATAAAACCACACAAAAATCACATTTTAAACATATATACCCAACTTTTTCAAACCTTATTTTATAACATTAATTTACATAATTGCGTATTTTTACACATAACTTTATATATTATAAATATGAGCCTTATTACACATTTCAAATTTTCTATATTCAATTATTACATTAACCGCTCGTCTCCTCCACCAATTTTTACATTCTCTACCGTTATAATCACTTTTGCAGATTTTTCTTCATCTTTCTTACCTTGTTCTTTCAACATAGATAAATATTCTTTTGTCATCAAATTTTCAATTTCACTCAAAATTTTATTAATTTCATCTATAGCCTCCGCACTAAGTTCATCACCTTTAAAATCCATCATAACATTATATATTTTGCCTAGTCGGCGTAAAGTAAATTTGGATAATTTCAAATAATTATCCAAATCTTTTTTCAATACTTCTATAATCTCCTTCTTGCTATTAAACTCTTGATGAATTCTATTATGTAATTTATTAACAGCATCTTTTGCTTTTTTAAGGCTACTTTTGGGACCTATTTCAAAATTAACTTTTTCTCTCCTTTGCAAACTATCCTTTATCATCACATAATTATTCCAAAATCTCTCTGAAAGCTCAACAGCCTTTGTATCTTTATCGCATTCAATAAATTTTAATATCTCCTCAAAAGATATTTCCTTTATCTGCTCTTTTTTCCTATCTCCAAAATATTCCTTATCCAAATATTTTATATGCAATCTTTCTCTTTGTATAACGCTAATAATATTATTGAATTCTTTATGTTCTTTTGCAACTTTTACCAATTTTGGCATACGCTCCAATTTACTTTTAAGTTCAGGATTCTCATTTATCGCATTTGTATAAATATTATAAATTTTTGTATAAAAACTTTCCTCTTCAAATTCAGTTATATTTTTTGTAAAATTTTTATATAACTGTGCAGGAGTAGGATTTTCATCCGGTGATAAAATTTTACTATCCTCACCCAAAATATTATGTATAGCAAACATTTTACGTTTTGCTATTCCCACCAAACGTATTATATCATCTCCTTGTTCAGTAGGAAAAAAGTTATAAACATACAACTCATCAAAAACCTTTTTACTAATTCTGTTAATTCTTCCTAACCTTTGAATAACCTTAACCGGATTCCAAGGAATATCATAATTTATCAAAATTCCGCATCTATTAAGATTAAAACCTTCTGCCAATTTATCCGTTGCCAACAAAATATCATAATCATCCCTTTGCTTTTCATCTGGCACAGATGCATCAAAATTGTAGTTTATATCATCTAATATTTTTTTATTTAAATCCTTAACAAGCAAAACTCTATCATTAAATTCTCTCTTCAAAACATCACCTACATACTCCAAAGTATCCTGAAATTCAGTAAAAATTAAAATCTTTCTCTTTGGTTTACTATTAAAATCAATTTTCTTAATAATCTCTATCAACTTATTAACTTTCGGATCATTTTCAACCAATTTCATCTCATCAACTTTTCTAATTAGATAATCATAAAATTCGATATCATTTTTAATATAATCGCTATAATTTTCTACGAATAATTCTTTTTTATAATATTCCTCTTTTATCGGCTTGATATTTGTCTTTTTTTCATCAATAAATTCCTCAAATTTTTTCAAAACCAAATCACTATCATCTTCTTGGTAAAATTTTTCAATAAATTGCCTTTCCATCACATAAATATTATGTTTTTCATAAAATTCCAAATAAATTTCATTAGCACGCTTAAAACTAACCAACGTTTTCCTAAATGCTGCAAATGAGCTTTCAAACCTTTTCACCAAAATTCGAATTAACAATTTAAACAAACTACTTTGCAAAGTATAATCGTAATACCTAAATGGTAAACTATTTTCGCTATCATCAGCGGTAAAATTTTTCGAATCATCAATAATAATATTTTCAGGCTTATATTTATCTTTCAAATAATCAGCCGGTTTATAAATTGCTCCAGTAATTTTTAAATTATTATTTAGCTCGGGCAGTATAAGCGTATTTTGTTCATTATCACCATTTATTGATATATTTCTAACATCGCCAAGTCCTGTATACCTAACATTATCATCAGAATCAATAATATTTTCATAAAAATTAATTTGGGCTATGCTTACACCGTCCGAGCCATATAAATCATCTTCATTTAAATCATCAATAATTTCATAATTTTCTGTTTCTCTTTTTATTGCATCAAGAAAAATTCGTAAAACTTCGTCATAAAATTTACTTACATTACGATTAAGCTCGTATAATACAATCTCTGGATCAGACACCTTCGAAAGAGATGAAATTTCATTTTTATAACGTGGATTTTTAAGCAAATCTAACCTATTTCTTCGTATAATTACAGATTCAACCAAATTACGGATTTCAATTAATATTTCTTTATACTCTGAATTTATCGTATTCAATTTCAAATAATCCGAACTTTTTTCTTTCTTAAAATTTTTCTCTTGTTCTTTAACTTTTCTGTACCTTTTAATTAAGGATTCATAAACACCATATAAATTTTTATTTAAAGTAAGTTTTGATTTCAGTGGAGTATCAAATAACTTTAATAAAGCAAAAATATCGTGAATATTATTATTGTAAGGAGTGGCAGTTAGTAACATAACTTGACGATTAGCACAAATAAAATTAAGTAACTCATAAGTGCTGGTATCTTCATTTCTAAATTTATGAGCTTCATCGATAATAACAATATCAACTTTGTGATTATCGACAAATTTTTTTACTTCTTCAAGATTGCCATAGCTAAAAGCTTTCCAGGTTGCTGAAAGTTCGAAATCTCTTAAATATTTTTTCCAACCGAAATCTTCAGATTCAGGCCCAACAAGCCCCGGCGGGCAAATAACAATTCCCGATTTATTTAAAATTCTAGCTACTGCACACGCTGTAATGGTTTTTCCTAAACCAACCACATCCGCAAGTAAAACACCATTAAACTCTTGCAATATCTTTTTAGCATATAAAATAGCATCAATTTGAAATTGATAAGGAATATAATTTTTTTTAGCTAAAATTTGCGCTACAATATCCGCCTCTTTATCTTGTGGCATAAAGGAATGCAAATAAACTTGCAAGATTTTTAAATAAGCTTCATATGGAGTGATTTTTGCAACCGGCGTCTGATGTAATAATTTTTCAATAATTAGTTTTTTTAACTCGTCATTTTCCGTAATTTCAACCGAATTTTCCCAAAGACTTTCAAAAAAATTATTAGCTTCCACATATTCATAACTTTCTTGGCTCGATGAAGGTATTTCTACATTAAACTCATTTTGCGAAGTTAACCCCGGAAGTGTAAAATTACTACTCCCCGTTATAAATGTTGAACCAAGAGGCAGTTTATACTCATCCTTAAAATCAAACAAATAAAGTTTTGCGTGTGTTCTTTCCTTAGTTTTACGTATAATTAAAGTATTATTTTCAATTTTTTTAATCATAAAACCTAAAACTTCTGCAAAATGTTGTGAATCAAATTCATCATTTTGCAATTTATTCAATTCTTTCAAATAACTTCTTTTAATTTCATCTCTATTTTCACGGCTTTTTATTATAGAATTTTGCAAAGCTTCAATATCTGTTCCATCAATACCAACAAGAATTTTTAAAACTACATCGGAATTATTTTTTAACTGCTCCCAAAGCTCTGGTATTGCACTAAAATAAAAATATCCAACAAGTATTTTTATTTCCTTGCAATAAGGAATAATCTCACTAAATCTTACTTTAAGATTTTTACCAATATTGTTAGTAAAAATTGTAGCCATTTTTTACCATAAATTGTTTGAAAATAATATTTTTTAAGAAATTTTCTCTTTCCTTTAGTTTAACAATTAGGTTATAACAAAAAGAGTTTTTTTTGCAATATTGAGAAAATATTTTGTATAATTAAGTTTTTTTGTTTAATAAAATTACTTACCCTTTCAGAACTTTTTATATCACTATAGAATTTTTCTAATTTATTTTTATCACATTCTTCTAAATTTATTTTTGAAACAATTTTAGTCTCCCAAATATAAGCAGGTTTATCTGTAAAAAGTCTTGCCAATTCATCAGGTAAAACAGGTTTACAATTATCGGAAATACGAATATAATAATGCCCATCTGTTGTAGATGCAACAGTGTTTTGAGAAGGAAATATTTTTATTTTAATATACTCAGCGTTATTTTCTGCAGTAACTTTTATAACATTGATACCCACATTTACCGTTAATTCACTTATTCTTTTTCTAATTTGTTCTACCAATTTATCATCAATTTTTTGCCCTGGTGGTGGTAAATTTGAATCATCTTCAATACTAATATCAATACAACCACCTTTTGCATTTGCAAAACAAACACAATCCTTAGCTAAAGATTTCCAATCAATATTTTTCAAATTATTAAATAGTTTTAATGATTTTTTTTCATATTGGCCACTTTCCATATAAACCTCAAGCTACTTAGCCCCTTCAACTAATTTTATTTCATCTTCAGTCAAATCGTATAACCTATACACCAGCCTGTCTATTTCCCGCTCCCAATGGCGGGTGTCTGATTGCGGGTTGGTTCGCTTAGACGCAAGGATTTTATCTACCAGTGCCTCGATTTGCTCCACAATAGGCTGATTGGATGTGGTGATGGGGGGAATGGGCAAATTTTCAATATAAATCTTTGCACCATAACTACCTTCCCCTAAAGTAGCAGCAGACATTTTAATCCATTTTTGAGAAGTTTTAGAATTTAATATGCAAATTATGTATTTCAATTTACTCCCAGTTATAAAAAAAGTGCTATCCAAAACAAAGTAATTTTTCTGAATATATGAAAAATTTATTGTGTCTGTAATTCTATTCCACACCACCTTCTCCTTTTCAAATTCGGAGTAGTAGGCAATTTGGTCTTGAGTTTCAAACCACTTATTACCAGTTTTTTTTCTTGCGTCAAAACCTAATTCAGGATATTTTTTCCCAGACTGTTCTAATTGCCTGATATCAAAATTATCTAAAAAAAATCTTTTAATAGAGGGATAGTCATCAATATTTAATTTTAGTGCAGGAAATGTTCCTATCACCCACAGACCAGCCCAATCGTAGAAGTAGCGTTTGATATCGCGGCCGCGCAAAATTGGTTTAATAATAGCTTCAGTTCTTTTTCTTTCTTCATCATCTTTACAATTGGAAAGTATTTCGTTTCGTTTTTCGGTGGTAATAATAAATGCCTCGTTTAAGCCGGTTAATACGCCACGATATATTTTGACATCCCAATCCTTAAGCGGTTTACCTATGCGGTCAATTTTTTCTTTAAGGCGTTGTTCGGCATCATTACCAATAAACCAAGCATCATCGGATAATGTTCTTAAAACAACAGAATTATTTTTCAGAGCAACTTTAATACTATTTTTACTCCCTTTTTGCAAATTAGTAGCAAGCAAATTAAATTCTTTAGTATTTCCAATAATATTGCTATTATAATATTTTTGAATAACCAAAATATTTGTATCGACAGTAGCGCTATTAAAAACACCGGGACCAAGATCAATCAAATACAATGGTTTATAATCTGTAAAAAATTTTCTCAAACTTTTACCATATCCAGCGCGCATCCATTTATTGGAAGTAATGTAAGCTAAAATTCCCCCTTCTTTTAATAGCTCAATCCCTTTTTCGTAAAATAAACAATAAATATCACCTGTACGAGTAAAAGTTTTGTAATTTAAGTTTGAATAAAAGTCACCATATTTTTTATTTCCAACAGCTGCTTTTTGCAATTGAATATAAGGCGGATTTCCGATAATAATATCAAATTTATCTTTGAAACTAAACATAAATTCAACATCAAACCAATCGGCAGCAACATTTGAATTATACGGATCCCAATTTGCAATTTTTTCGGCATTATCATTTGGAAAACCAATTTTTTTAAGCTCTTCTAACATCATAAATCTTAGTTTTTTATCATCTTGCTTTATTCTTTCCTTAAGTTTTACATCACTTTCCGAAAAATATTTATTTCGTAAGGAGCTAATTTCATTTTCTAATGTTTCAATTCGTGGGATATCAAAACTACCTTGTTCATTTTTCAAAGGAATAAGAGTATTAGCAGGTATTAACTTAGTTTCCAAATTTGGCAAAGGCACGGGCGTAGCATTAGCAAGATTTTGTTCCACCAAAAGAGAAATAAAAAATCTAAGTTTAGCAATTTGGATAGCAATAGGTTGTAAATCAACACCATACAAACACCTTCTTATAAGATAAAGCTTGCGTGAATAATTAATATCTTGCTTTTCAAAAATATTTTGCATTTTTTCGAGCAAAGATTTTTTATAAGAATCTTCGATATTGGAGTTTATTATAGCGTTTAATTGTTTTTCTTTCCAAAGTAAATTATCTGTATCAACAATATTGAGAATATAAGTAAGTTTATGAAGTGCTCCCATCAAAAACGCACCACTTCCAACAGCGGGATCAAAAATTTTGACGTTTTCTATAGCATTAACAATTTTTTTACATAAATCTTTATTATTTTTGATATCATCAAAATTTTCCACATCAAAGATTTTTTCAATAAGTGGATGGAACTCAATTTCAATTTTTGTTTTTAAATATTCTACAATGGCAAGTTCAACCATAGAATCTACAATTTCCTTAGGAGTGTAGAAACTTCCGGTAGCTTTTCTAGCGCTTTCTTGAGTTTCTTTATTAAAAGCTGCTAACAAATTTTCAAAAACATTACCTAACAATTCCGGATCTAAAGCCACTTCTTCATCGTTTAAGGAATTTTCATCAATAGTAAAGCTGTAAAGGTTAAAAATATCAAACAAACCTTCAAAATCCTTTTTACCAAAGAACAAATAATTTGGGAAAATAGGTTGTTTATGTTTTACATCCGTAAAGCCGTCTATTCTAATTTCTTCATTATTATCGGTTCTTCTATCTAAACACTCAAAAAGCCCACCATTGAGAAAAGGAATATTTTTAAAATATTTTTCTATAAAATTGTCATCAGCAAAAAGATCTCGATGTCTGTAAACGTTATGATTCATATAATCTTTATTAATATAAAAATTGCCATTATCCCTATAAATTCTATCTTCTGGTTTAGTATTTAATGTTGCAAAAAAAAGGTTTTGCAAAATAGCTAAATAATAGTTATGATTTTCATCACTGTAGTTTTTTAATGCAGATTTAATAATATTAATATCAAATAACGCTTCAGGAATAAGTTTTTTTTCTTTCATAAACCAAATAAAAATAATACGAGTAACAAACCTAAGCAATTCGTTCTCTCTTTCATTATTATTTTCCACATATTCGGTAAATTTTATTATATTCAAAGCATCGTTAAACCAACCACTAAGTTTAGCATAAAATTCCTTTGTAACCTTTTCAACAGAAAAACCTTCAAGGATAGAAGAAAAGTAATTAAAGTCAATTTTAGAAAAACAAGATAGAAAAGTATTATTAGTTTTACCTTTTTCAACGTAGAAAGAATGTCTTTTATAATTAGACCAGCGATTTTCGAATTTTTCTTCATAGCCATAAATTAAAGAAATTCTAATGCTGTTAAAATCATCAAAAAAGAAAAAAAGGCCGGTGTTATAATTACATTTTTCAAGAATTTTTTTTGCGGCATCAAACTGTTTGTGTTTTTGTCTTTTTTCGGAGATTTTTTCATTCACTTTAATAACAAAGCAACCAATAAGATAGTCATCTTTAGTTTTAAATTCTGCAACAAGTTTTACATTATCGAAAGAATTTTCATTAGTAAAATCGGTTAAATCATTGTCATAATCGTTAACATTATCAATATAATCATAACAAAAATCGATAAGAGTATCATTATTAAAATTTTCAATAAGCATTTTAATTTTATCACGTTCAATAGGCATAAAACACCTTGATAATATTCACAAAAAAAGATTTAAAATTATAATTTAAAATAAATCATAAAGAATTCAAAATTAATTTCAAATATTGGCTCGGAAGAAACAATTAATAATGAACAGTGAAAAATTTTTGTTCTTTAAGATGTATTTATTATACAAAAGTAATTTTTGCATAAGAAGTTATTATTTTTTATTTTTATTATAATAACATAAAATTTTTAATGAACATACTAGCTGGCCCAACTATTAATAGTATGAATTTTTTAAGTTTTACATAAAAATCTATTTACAGAATAAAATTTCAACATAAAAATATAATGAGTAAATTTTATGGAAAAATTTCGATACATCCAAAAAGTTAAAGAAGTATACTCAAACGGTGGTAATATAATTGATTATTTAAAGAGGGCCAGTAATTCTAATGTTAATACAGTAGAAGATATAATGATAAGTTATGATTTTCAAGCTGGAACATATATTAAATTTTACTATCAAAACAAAGAATATTACGAAAATTATTGTTCATCATTAGCAAAAGTAATAAATGGACTATGTAATTTTAATTCAATAATTGAGATAGGAGTAGGAGAAGCTACTACATTAGCAAATTTACTAGTTAAATTAAAAAAAAGACCTTCTTATATATATGGTTTTGACATATCGTGGTCAAGATTAAAATTTGCAAAAAATTTTTTAAAGGACTTTTCTTTTAATAATGTAAAGTTATTTACAGCAGATTTATTCGATATCCCATTGCCAGATAATTCTTTTGACATTGTATATACATCACATTCTATAGAGCCGAATGGTGGCAAAGAAGAAGCTGCGTTAAAGGAATTATATAGGATAACAAAAAAATACCTTGTGTTATTAGAACCATCGTATGAATTTGGAAATCAAGAAGCAAAAAAAAGAATAGAAAGACTAGGTTATGTAAAAGATTTATATAAAATATCAAAACAATTAGGTTATAAAATTATAGAGCATAGACTTTTTGATTACTACTCAAATCCCTTAAATCCAACTGCTTTATTAATAATAGAAAAAAACTCCACAAATGATAATAATAAGCCTACATTGCTTTGTCCAATTTCTCGCACAAAACTACATAAGTATAACAAAAATTTAATTTATTCAAAAGAAAGTCATTTGGCATATCCAGTAATAGATAATATACCTTGTATTCTTAAAGATAATGCCATATTAGCATTTCATTTATTAACAGATTATGAAAATTTCAAGACAATGAATAATATTATTTAAATTGTTATTTTTTTTTGCAAGAATTGCAAAAAAAGCCGCACAACTGAAGTTGTGCGGTCATGCTTACACCGTCTGAGCCAAGTAAGTATTTATAAATAAAAATAATTTGATATGAAAAAAAATGATGATGTTTACGAATTAGCTTTGAAAGTAGCTCATCTTTATTATTATAATCAACTAACTACGGAAGCAATAGCCCAAGAGCTAAAAATGTCACGCCCTTCTGTTTCTAAATTATTAAATTTTGCAAGACAAGAGGGGCTAGTTGAGATAAAAATTATTGATAAAAATATATCTATAAATCCACTTGAAAAAAATATTTTAAAGAGGTTTAAGAATTTAAGTCAAGTTAAAATAGTACCAGCGACAAATAATTTAGATGAGTTGGAAATATTGCACAGAGTTGCACAGTTTACAGCAAATGAGATTACGAGTTATTTTGAAAAAATAAAAACTTGTGGTTTATCGTGGCATAAAGTTTTATACGAAGTTTCAAAATATTTGACCCCAAAAAAATTAGAAGAATTAAATTTTATTGCTACACATGGATTATTTTTCTCCCAAAAGAACAATTCATATATACAAATGTTAATTAATTTTGCTCAAAATTATGATTGTCACTATTCACTTTTTCCTGCTCCATTTTATTTTGAGTATCCATCAACTAAAAATATGTTTTTACAGGATAGTAATATTGCAAATTTAATAGATTTACAAAACTCTTGTGAAGTATATATATTTAGTATATCAGATATTGAGCATCAATTAAAAGCTCACCCAATTATTAGGGAAAGTTTTATTTCAGAAGATGATTTAATATTTTTAAAAGGAATGGATGTAGTTGGCGAGATTTCAGGTATTTTTTATAAGAAAGATGGCTCTTATCAAAATTTGCCCGTAAATAGTCGCTCAAGTGGGATAAAACTTGAAGTTTTAAAACAAGCAGAACATTCAATTTGTGTTTTATCTAATAAAAGATCAATAACAGCATTAATAACAGCACTCGATGCGGGATTTATAACTGATTTAATTATTGATGAAGTTTCAGCAAAAGAGTTAATAAAGCAAATTAAGGGATAAAGATGGAGCAGTACATAGTAGTTTTAAAGCAATCATCTGCTAGTTGCCAAGCTATTATTTTCAACAGAAATGGAAATATTATTAACTCTGCACAAAATGATCTTAAGACAATTTCTCCTAGAGAAGGTTGGGTGGAGATTGATCCTTTGCAAATATGGTCTAAATTAATGTCATCTCTTGCTGAGGTTTTGACTAAATCTGGGATTCGGACAAATTCAGTATTAGGCATAGGAATTATTAATCAAAGAGAGACAACAATATTATGGGATAAAGTAACAGGTGAGCCTGTATATAATGCTATAAGTTGGAGTGATAGAAGAACCCAAAAAATATGTCATGAAATTAAAAATGATAGTTTTTCTAAAATTATTCATGAAAAAACTGGTATTGTAATAGATCCATATTTTAGTGCTACCAAAATACAATGGATTATTGAAAATATTAAAGGTGTTAAAGAAAAAATAAAAGAAAATAGAATTCTATTTGGTACTGTAGATAGTTGGATTGTTTGGAAGCTTACAAATGGTAGATGCCATATAACTGATTATTCCAATGCATCACGAACAATGTTGTTTAATATTCATACATTGAAATGGGATGATGAACTTTTGAATTTTTTTGGTATACCTAAAACAATACTACCAGAAGTAAAAAATTCAAGTGATATTTATGATTTCACCGATAAACATCTATTAACGACAAAAATACCTATTGTTACAATTATTAGTGATCAGCATGCTTCTCTTTATGGAAATTTGTGTTTTAAAGAAAGTACTGCAAAAGTATCTATTAATAACGGTGCATTTCTATTGGCTAATGTAGGTAGTAAACCAATTATAAAAGGGGATAAACTTTTAACAACAATTGCATGGGGGATTGATAACCACATAACATATGCTTTAGAGGGGAGTATACTAGCTGGTGGTTATATTTTAAATTGGCTAAAAGAAAATTTAAATATTGCAAAAGATGTTGATGAGATCATAAAATTAGCTAATAGAACAAAAGATAGTGGCAATATTACAATTGTTCCAACATTTCTGGGCATGGGAGCACCTTATTGGATTGATAATGCCCAAGGAGTAATCTATGGATTACAATTGAACACAAAAATAGAGCAAATTGCAAGAGCAGCTATCGAAAGTATTTCTTTACAAATTAACGATATAATTAATGTGTTAAAACATGATTATAGTATTGAACTTGATGAACTTAATGTCGATGGGATATATTCTATATACGATATTATTTTACAATATATTGCGGATTTAAGCAACCTTAGAATCAAAAAAAATGATTTTGTACATAATGATATAA
>Ga0209409_1001841_pt1 | contig 17145 bp, 16 predicted proteins | sample AD_JPNMR1_MetaG_FD_184424 | JGI IMG/M metagenome (GOLD analysis project Ga0209409, IMG submission 184424) | Active sludge microbial communities of municipal wastewater-treating anaerobic digesters from Japan - AD_JPNMR1_MetaG (SPAdes) (version 2) | ecosystem: Engineered > Bioreactor > Anaerobic...
ACAAATTGAAGTTGCTAAAATAGCGCCAACCGTCGAAGATTGTTTTATGGAACTTTCCAAACAGCAGGAACAAAATAATTGAGTATGGAAAAGGTTATTGAAGTACAAAATTTGACCAAAAAATTTGGCGATTTTACGGCCGTCGATCATATTTCCTTTGAAGTGTACAAAGGCGAAATTTTTGGTTTTCTTGGAGCCAACGGAGCCGGTAAAACCACCGCCATGCGCATGTTGTGCGGACTTTTGCCGCCAACTTCCGGAAAAGGACTTGTTGCCGGTTTTGATATTCACAACCAATCGGAAGAGGTGAAAAGAAACATCGGCTACATGAGCCAAAAATTTGCTTTGTACGAGGATTTGAAGGTTTGGGAAAATATTCGATTGTATGGTGGAATTTATGGAGTTCCGGAAGATGAGATTGTAACCAAAACCGATGAGTTGTTAAAACGGCTTGGTTTTGAAAAAGAAAGAAATTCGTTTGTAAAATCGCTTCCTATGGGCTGGAAGCAGAAACTTGCCTTCTCGGTTGCCATTTTTCACGAACCGAAAATCGTTTTTCTCGATGAGCCGACAGGCGGAGTTGATCCGATAACGCGAAGGAAATTCTGGGAATTGATTTATGAAGCGACGGATCGCGGAATAACCGTTTTTGTTACAACTCACTACATGGACGAAGCGGAATATTGTGATCGAGTTTCCATCATGGTGGACGGAAGAATTGATGCACTGGATACACCGAAAAATCTGAAGCAGCAGTATCATGCTCAAAATATGAATGAAGTTTTTCAGCAGTTGGCAAGAAAAGCAAAAAGAGTTGATGCTTAATTTGTTGTAATATGAGCAGAATAAAAATTTTACAAACAAGAATTCAAAAATTTTTGGCCAATCCTCAGGTAAAAACCTTTGGTTCATTTGTACAAAAAGAGTTTTATCATATTTCCCGCGATAAAACCTCGTTGGCTTTGTTGCTCATTTTGCCCGTTTTGTTAATGATTTTGTTCGGCTATTCCATTAATACGGAAGTTAAAAATTCGCAGATTGCCATTTATGATCCTTCAAACGATGTGGTTACACGTGGGTTGATCGAAAAAATCAAGGCAAGCGAATATTTCACGGTGGTAAGAATGTTGAAAAGTCCGGATGAAATTGAAAAGCAGTTTTTGAGGGAAGATTTGAAAATGGTGATTGTTTTCAGTGATCATTTTTACGAAAACATGCAACGAACAGGCAAGGCACAAGTAGAACTTCTAACCGATGGAACCGATCCAAATTCGGCTATGACGGTAGTTTCCTATGCTTCGAACATCATTGCACTTTATCAGAAAGAATTGTTTAAAATACAACAAATTCCTTTTCAGATTCAGCCAGCTGTCAAGTTACTTTATAATCCGCAGTTGAAAGGGCCATATTATTTTGTTCCGGGTATTTTGGGAATGATTTTAATGATTATCTGTTCGATGATGACTTCCATTTCCATTGCTCGCGAAAAGGAATTTGGTACAATGGAAGTGCTGCTGGTTTCGCCTTTCAAGTCGATGTACATTATTCTTTCCAAAGCCATTCCCTATTTTGTGCTTTCGCTGGTGAATCTTACTTCCATGTTGCTGTTGGCGGTTTTCATGCTGAAAGTGCCGATAGCCGGAAGTTTGTTCTGGCTCATCATGTTGTCTTTGCTGTTTATTTTTCTTTCTCTTTCGCTGGGATTACTGATTTCGACCGTTGCCAATACGCAACTCGAAGCTTTGCTGTTTTCGGGGATGGTGCTGGTTATTCCGGTGGTAATGCTTTCGGGAATGCTTTTCCCGATAGAAAACATGCCACATTTTTTTCAGTGGCTGTCGCAGATTATTCCGGCAACCTGGTACATTTCCGGCGTGAAAAAAATTATGATCAAAGGACTTGGATTTTCTTCCATTTTACCGGAATTGGGAATTTTAACCATCATGACAGCTTTTCTGATTGCTGTCAGCTGGAAATCGTTTAAATACAGATTGGAGTAAAATTATTTTGGAAATATTTATCCATTTTTGAGAACCTGAAAAATGAAAAAGAAGAGCAAACAGATTATCGGTGCCGAAATTTGGAATACGACCTTTCATCCAAGAGGTTTTGGTGCATTGAAATTTTTGCTGGAAAAGGAATTCAAGCAAATATGGAGAAACAAATTTCTGATTCGTGTTATTTTCCTGTTGCCTTTGCTTTCGCTGGCTTTGTTGCCAATGGTTGCCAATTTTGAAATCAAAAACAACAATCTGGCTGTGGTGGATCATGATCACTCGCCATTGTCGGAATTGTTGATCAAAAAAATTACTTCGTCAGGACATTTTCGATTGGTAACGGTAACTTCAGATTATAAAAAAGCGTTGAAGGATGTTGAACAAGACAGAGCCGATGTGATTGTTGAAATTCCGGCTTTTTTTGAAAAAAATTTAATGACCAATTATTCTGCCGAATTGCTTGTCTCGGCAAATGCGGTGAATGCCGTAAAGGGAGCATTGGGATCTTCTTATCTGGCACAAATTATCAATAATTTTTCGACAGAAATGCGAAACAAATATTTGGCGTCCAATTCGCGGTTACAAGCACCTTCATTTGAAATTGTACCTCGCTATGATTTCAATCCGCATCTGGAATACAAATACAGTATGATTCCGGCCATTATCATGATGATTTTGGGTATGATTTCGGGATTTTTGCCGGCGCTGAATATAGTTGGAGAAAAGGAAAGAGGAACGATAGAACAAATGAATGTTACACCGGTAAAACGTCTGCCTGTAATTTTATCGAAGCTGATTCCTTACTGGGTAATTGGTTTTATTGTGTTGACCATTTGTTTTATTGTGGCGTGGATTATTTACGGAATGGTTTCGGTGGGCGGCTATTTGGAAATCTATTTTTTTGCCACTATTTTTGTGCTTGCTTTTTCTGGATTGGGGCTGGTGATTTCCAATTATGCCAATACTATTCAGCAGGCCATGTATCTGATGTTTTTCTTTGTGATAAATTTTATTTTTCTCAGCGGACTTTACACACCTATTTCCAGTATGCCACAGTGGACGCAGGTAATGAGTTTTTTCAGTCCGCTGCGTTACATGATCGAAGCACTTCGTTCTATTTACCTCAAAGGCAGCAGTTTTATAGATTTGTGGCATCAATTTGTGGCATTGATTGGTTTTGCTGGATTGTTTAATCTTTGGGCTGTTTATAGTTATAGAAAAAGTGCTTGATCCTTTGATTTTTAGAACAGAAACAAAATTTTTAAAGCAAAAATACTGGATGGAAAATTTAAATTCAAAAGTTCAGAGTTTATTTCAACAACAAATTTCTGAATGGGATTTGGCAAGAAAAAATTACGGAAGCTTGAAAAATGTTCAAGTCAAAACCTTTTCGTTTGGTGATTTTGACATCATTGTGCAGTTTAATCCTGCACGAATTGTTTCGTCCGGTGCAAAAGTGGATGAAAAGACCATAAAGGAAAGAAAATGTTTTTTGTGCTTGGAAAATTTACCACCGCAACAAAGAGGTGTAAAAGCTGGCGATTATACAATATTAGTAAATCCTTATCCTATCTTTCCTGAACATTTCACCATTCCTCGCAAAGAACATATTCCGCAACAAATAAAACCTTTTTTCCCCGATATGCTCGAATTGGCAAAGTCGCTGGACGAGTTTGTTGTTTTTTACAATGGGCCTAAATGTGGCGCTTCTGCTCCCGATCACATGCATTTTCAAGCAGGGACAAAAGATTTTTTACCTCTCATTAATGATTATCATCGATTAAAATCTACCCACATGGAATTATTGGAAAATGGAGATGATTATTGTTTATATCAATTTAAAAATTATTTGCGTACTGTTTATTGCATTGAATCAGACAAATGCAAGGTAGTTCAACAACAATTTAACAAAATATATGAAAATTTGCAGAAAATCGCTATCTTGCAAACAGAAGAGCCCATGATGAATATAGTTTGCATGTTTGAAAAAGAGAAATGGGTTGTTTTCATTTTTCCACGTCAAGCATTCAGGCCCTGGCAATATTCAGCAGAAGAAGACAAACGTTTACTGGTAAGTCCAGCCACAGTGGAGATGAGCGGTATTTTTATTACACCCGTTGAAGAACATTTTAAAAAAATTACGAAAGAAGACATTGTTAACATTCTTGAACAGCTTAGTATGAATAAAATTGTTTGATTTTTAGTAACTTATTGTTAAATATAACCATTTAATTATTATGATAACGACTGAACCCATCATCCATGTTGGAATATTAAGTTCCAAAAAAATAGAATTTATCTTCCATGGATTTTTCGTCACTGCGGAGGGGGAAAAATATTCAGGGAAACAGAAAGCAGAGTGGAAAAATGGGAAAATATTCTTTGATGGAAAAACAAGCGATGAACTGTTTTTTCAACCCATAGACGAATCGAATACTTTTGATTTATTGGATGTAGTGATTGGCATTCATTTTCATTGGGAAAGAAAAGAAAATCAACGATTTAAGGGTAGTTTAAGAATTATTATTGAAAAGGATCAATTAACAGCAATTAACGATATTAAAGCCGAAGATTATCTTGTTAGCGTGATTTCAAGCGAAATGAGTGCAACTTCTTCGCTTGAACTATTGAAAGCTCATGCTGTAATTTCCAGAAGTTGGTTGTTTTATCCTTTGCAAAATGATAAAAAGAATTTTTTTTCACAAAATTCTGTAGAAAATGACACAGAAAATCGGCACATCAAATGGTACGAAAGAGGTGAACATGAGCATTTCGACGTTTGTGCCGATGATCATTGTCAACGTTATCAAGGAATTACGCGAGCTACTTCTGAAACTGTTCAACTTGCAATTGAAGTTACTCGCGGCGAAGTTTTAATGTTTGACCATCAAATTTGTGATACACGATTTTCTAAATGTTGTGGTGGTGTTACCGAAACTTTTGAAAATTGCTGGGCGCCTGTCAAGCATCCTTATTTAGAAAGCATTGTAGATAATTCTTTGCCGCCGCAAGGTTTTGATCTGGATTTAGCGATCGAATCCAATGCACAAAAATGGATTCGTGAATGTCCGCCAGCTTTTTGTAATACACAAGACAAAAAAGTCCTTTCTCAAGTTTTGAATAATTACGATCAAGAAACAATAGATTTTTACCGTTGGAAAGTGATTTACAGTCAGGAAGAGATTTCAGAAATTATTTATCGTCGTTCTGGATTTGACTTTGGAAAAATTATAGACTTGATACCTTTGAAAAGAGGTAAGTCAGGCAGAATTGTGGAATTAAAAATTGTCGGTAGTAAACAAACTATGGTGGTAGGGAAAGAGTTAGAAATTCGCAAATGGCTGTCGACAAGTCACTTATACAGTTCAGCTTTTGTAGTTGACAAGGAAAATTTTCGTCAACAGATTCCTGGTCGTTTTATTCTTACCGGCGCTGGTTGGGGACATGGTGTGGGACTTTGCCAGATTGGAGCTGCCATGATGAGCGAAAAAGATTATCCTTACGACCGTATTTTACTGCATTATTTTCGTGAAACAGAGTTGAGGAAAATTTATGAATAACTGTATCCCGCTAAAACAAAGTAGTTTAAAAAAATAAAATAGTTTTTTTAAGATAACTAATAGTCAAGAGTTTAAAGTCCTGAGTAGAGAAATAGAGGATGTGCGGTTCGAAATATGAGTTACAAAATCTGGTATATGAAAAATGAGGATTTTTTGATCGGAAAAATTTCGATTTATAACAAGGAGACAATTGAAACGAAACAAAAATTTTCAAAGTAATTAAAATCTAAAATCCCCAAATAAGAATTTTTATTCAACAGCCTATTTTCAATACCTTTTTAAAAGATAATTTCCAAAAATTTTTCATAATTTTTCTTTCGTTGATAAAGATTTAAGATAACTTTCGAATGATTCAATTCAAATAAATGTTAGTTTTACAAATAGAACTTCTAACTTTGTGAATTGATAACTTTTTAATCTTTTAAAAAAATAAGATGTCCAGAATTGCAAATAACTTAACAGATTTAATTGGGAATACTCCTTTAATGCGACTTTCAAATTACAGTAAAATAAAAAATCTCGAAGCAGAAATAATTGTTAAAATTGAAGCATTTAATCCCTGCGGCAGTGTTAAAGATCGTGTTGCCAAAGCGATGATTGAAGATGCCGAAAAGCGAGGAATTTTAAAACCATGTTCAGAAATCATTGAACCAACCAGCGGAAATACTGGTATTGGTCTGGCGATGGTAGCAGCCATAAAAGGCTATAAATTAACTCTTACCATGCCTGAAACGATGAGCATTGAACGAAGAAACCTGTTAAAAGCTTTGGGAGCCAATATTGTTTTAACACCTGGAGCTTTAGGGATGCAAGGTGCTATTGACAAAGCAATAGAATTGCACGAAAAAAATTCCAACTCATTCATTCCTCAACAATTTGAAAATCCTATCAATCCGCAAATTCATCGATTAACCACTGGTGAAGAAATTTGGCAAGATACAAATGGCAAAATAGATATATTTGTAGCCGGAGTAGGAACAGGAGGAACCATCAGTGGTGTAGGTGAAGCTTTAAAAACTCACAATTCTAATATAAAAATTGTTGCCGTAGAACCTGCTGGTTCACCTGTACTTTCTGGTGGCAAAGCTGGCACACATCTTATTCAAGGAATTGGAGCAGGATTTATTCCTAAAAATTATAACCCTGCTGTGGTTGATGAAATTATTAAAGTAAGTGATAATGATGCAATTCTTACTTCTCGATTACTTGCTCAACAAGAAGGATTATTAGTCGGCATTTCATCTGGTGCAGCTACTTATGCGGCAACCGTTCTGGCACAACGTCGTGAAAATAAAGGGAAAACCATCGTGGCACTTTTGCCTGATACAGGTGAACGCTATTTATCAACAATGCTCTATGCTTTTGAAGAATATCCGTTATAAAATTCAATAAATCAGATAATAATTATGGAAAATAAAAAATTAAAATTTGAAACGCTTCAAGTTCATGCCGGACAAGAAGTGGACAAAACTACCAAATCAAGAGCAGTTCCTATTTATCAAACTAGTTCTTATGTATTTGATGATGCAGCAGAAGGAGCTGACTTATTTGCTCTTCGTAAATTTGGGAATATGTACACTCGTTTACAAAATCCTACTACTGATGTTTTCGAAAAACGAATGGCTGCTCTTGAAGGTGGAATCGGTGCGTTAGCTACTGCTTCGGGACAAGCTGCTCAATTTATCGCATTAAACAATATTTTGCAAGAAGGTGACAATCTGGTTTCTACTTCTCATTTATATGGAGGAACTTATAATCAATTTAAAAATCAATTCAAGAGAATGGGCATTACTGCAAAATTTACAGAAAATGATGAACCAAAAACTTTTGAAAAGCTAATTGATGAGCATACTAAGGCACTTTATGTGGAAACTATGGGAAATCCTGATTTAAATGTACCTGATTTTGATGGTATTGCTGCAATTGCTGATAAATATGAGATTCCTTTGATTGTCGATAATACTTTTGGAGCAGGAGGTTATCTGTTTCGTCCCATTGAACACGGAGCTGCGATTGTAGTAGAAAGTGCTACCAAATGGATTGGCGGACATGGTACTTCGCTGGGTGGCGTAATTGTTGATAGTGGAAAATTCAATTGGGGAAATGGTAAATTTCCTTCTTTTACTGAACCATCTGAAAGTTATCATGGCTTAGTATTTTGGAATACTTTTGGACCAAAAAGTCCATATGGAAATATTGCTTTTATTATGAGAGCTCGTGTGGAAGGACTTCGCGATTGGGGACCAGCCATCAGTCCTTTTAATTCTTTCCTTCTTTTGCTCGGTTTGGAAACTCTTTCTTTAAGAATGGAACGACATGTACAAAATGCACTGGAAATTGCACAATGGCTGGAGAAACAACCCGCCGTTGAATTTGTAAATTATCCAGGACTAGAAAGCAGTCCTCATCATGAACTTGCCAAAAAATATCTGAAAAAAGGATTTGGCGGGGTCCTTTCATTCAAACTAAAAGGTGGTGCTGAAGCTGCTGATAAATTTATCAATAATTTAAAGCTAATCAGCCATTTAGCAAATGTAGGTGATGCCAAATCATTAATTCTTCAACCAGCAACAACTACTCATGAACAATTATCCCCTGAAGATAAAATTGCTGCAGGTGTTTTTCCTGGCTTACTTCGTTTTTCTGTTGGAATTGAAAATATCGAAGATATTAAGGAAGACATTGAACAAGCTTTGGCAAAAATTTAAAGACAAGATTTATAAATTTTAAATTTACCAGCTTCAAGGGTCAACTTCATTTTTTCTATCAAAATGTTATCAAAAAGAGTAATTTTTGTTATAAACAGCAATGATTTTATAACAAATAATGAAAAATTATTGTTAATTATTTTTAGAATGTAAATTTCTTTCTCTATTTTTGTTTTTTAAATTAAATTTGCTACTATGGAAAAAATTGATGAACTGGATCGAAAAATTTTAAGAATTATTACCCAAAATGCTCGTTTGCCATTTAGGGATGTAGCTGCTGAATGTGGAGTTTCCCGGGCTGCTGTACATCAGCGTGTTCAACGATTGATCGATATGAAGGTAATTACAGGTTCTGGCTATTTAGTGGATCCTAAAAAACTGGGGTATCAAATGTGTGTTTATATTGGCATTACGCTTGAACGTGGCTCTATGTATAAAAAAGTCATTCAGGAATTGGAAAAAATTCCAGAAATCGTTGAATCGCATTATACTTTGGGACCTTATACCATTTTGATTAAATTGTATGCAAAAAACGATGAACATCTAATGGAATTACTGAATGGAAAAATTCAAGAAATAAAAGGAGTTGCCGCTACTGAAACACTTACTTCGCTCGACCAAAGAATCTGCCGAACAATTCCAATTGAATAAAATTTCTTAAGTGGAAAATCAAGAATCCCTTAAAAACTATTTGACGATTTTTTAAATCCCTTTAAAATATCATTTAAACAAAATTTAAATTCTATTTATTGAATAGTTTTCTCCTTTCATTCTGATAAATTTATCAGGATGAGTTTTATTTATTTGTTGATCAATTTTTTTATAAATTGATGTGTATGACAATTTTAGTAACAGGTGCAAATGGATTATTGGGACATTGGGTCGTTCAAGAATTATTAGATCGCAATTATACCGTTAAAATCGTAGTTCGAACTTGGAAAAATATTTTTTTTGATTTAAAATCAGTAGAAGTTATTACTGGCAATTTTACTAATTATGAAACATTGAAAAAGGCTGCTACAGGATGTGATGCCATTGTTCATCTTGCTGCTACTACAGCTACAAATTTGTTTCATTATGAAGATTATCGAAAAATTAATGTAGAAGGTTCAGCTCAGGTAATTCGAGTTGCCAACGATTTACAAATCAAAACAGTGATATACATCAGTTCTTCCAATACCATTGGTTATGGAAGTAAAGATCAACCTGCCAATGAAGAATCTCCTTTTCAGTTTCCTTTTACTGAATCTTTTTACGCTCGCAGCAAAAAGGAAGCAGAAGAGCTTTTTTCAAAGTTTGCTTCACAAAAAAATGATCGTCATATAATTATTATTCATCCCACTTTCATGATTGGAGCTTATGATACAAAACCCAGTTCAGGGAGATTGTTGTTGATGGGTTATAAACCACGATTCATGTTTGTCCCAAAAGGTGGAAAAAATTTTGTAGCTGCTCGCGACGTAGCTGTAGCTATTTGCAATGCTTTGACAATGGGAAGAAATGGCGAACATTATCTGGCTGCTGGAGTGAATCTTTCCTTTAAAGAATTTTACACATTGCAGAAACAAGTAGGTAATTATCAGCAGGTAATTATTAAATTACCCAATTTTCTTCTCAAAATTATGGGAAAAATTGGTGACTTCTTTCGATGGCTGGGCATTAAAACAGATGTTTGCACCATGAATCTTCAGCAATTGATGATTCAGGAATATTATAGCAATGAAAAAGCAAAAAAAGAATTAATGATGCCTCAAACCGATATAAAAAAAGCTATTGAAGAAACGTTGAACTGGTTTAAATATCGGGGTTGGATTTAATCCAAATTTTTCATGAAGAAGAATTTCTAATAGCAGTCATTAGAAAAAATGTTTTATAATTATTTAAATTACAATACATTTATTATATTGACAAAATTGAGACGGTTTTTTGATGCTGAAAATAAGAAATTCTTATCCATTAAAAAATATGCAATTTTTATACATACAATAAATAGCCTTATTTATAGCATTTTACAGAATATTACTTTCGTTTAGGTTAGGGTATTTGTTTTTAATAATAATTCTGAATTAAGGTAGCAAGCGTTTTTATTGTTCTCGCAGGAAAAGGGTTTAAAATTTTGTTGTTTACACGTAAACACATTACAACTTCCTTACGGAAAAGATTATGCCAGGAATCTTCCTTTTGGTAATAGTTGGCAGCAGCATCCCACATAAGTTTACCAGGAAAAGAAAATTAATCTCTTTGTTTTTCATTTTTTGACTTTTTAAACATTTTATCTCATTTTTTCATTAATATGTTGAAATATAATAATATGTACAAATTTTTCAAAAAACTTTTTCAAGCGTTTTTGTTTTTTTATGACAATAAATATAAATAAACTACCTTTGAAAGACTTTTCAGAGGGGCTTCACTTTTAAAATTGAAAAATTGAAAATAGTTATTGATAGTAACATACCTTATATACGAAATGTATTTGAACGGGTAGCTGAAGTAGCTTATTTACCCTATCATCAAATAACCAATGAAACCATTCGTGATGCCGATGCGTTGATTATAAGAACAAGAACTAAATGCAATGCTCAACTTTTGAAGGGAACCCATGTAAAATTTATTGCTTCTGCTACCATAGGCTACGATCACATTGATGCAGATTATTGTTCCGCTCACGGAATAAAATGGACCAATGCTCCTGGATGCAATTCGCTGGCAGTAACTCAATATATCGCTTCTGCACTAAGTTTTTTAGTGAAAAAAAATTATTTCAACTTATCATCACAAACTATTGGTGTAGTTGGTGTTGGAGCGGTTGGCTCAAAAGTAGCCAAGTTGGCAGCTTCTTTTGGAATGCAAGTATTATTAAATGACCCACCACGAGCCAGACGAGAAGGACTAGAAAAATTTGTTTCATTAAAAGAAGTGTGCGAAAAAGCTGATATTATTACTTTTCATCCGCTGCTCAATATGTCAGGCATTGATAAAACTTATCATCTGGCTGATGAAGATTTTTTTTATGCCCTCAAACGAAAACCTATTATCATCAATGCTGCACGAGGTGAAGTTATATCAACAGAAGCCTTATTGAAAGCGTTCGAAGAAGGAAAAATATCAGGAATGATAATTGATTGCTGGGAAAATGAACCAAATATTAACAAAGAATTATTGATGCGATGCATATTGGGAACTCCTCATATTGCAGGTTATTCCATAGAAGGTAAAGCTAATGCGGCGGCACAAAGTGTAAAAGCAGTAAGTAGATTTTTTGGATTGGGCTTGGACAACTGGGAACCAACTGATTTGCCTGAACCTTTTCCACTTAAAACTACTTCTTTTGAATCTCCAATGGATTTTTTCTTACAAACATATAATATTGAAGCTGATAGTCAGCAACTTAAATCATTTCCTGAAGGTTTTGAAAATCAACGTTCCAATTACATTTTTCGCCGCGAACCAAAAGCATACCTGAATCAACTGGAAGAAGATTTTAAAGAAAAACTCACCAAACAGTTTGAAATTTTTTTCAGATAAAATAATTTCAGAATTTTTTCTATATTTGAATTAGTAAAGAGCTCTTATTTGATTTTGTTCTATAAGTTAAAAGTAAATTTCTGATGAAAAATCTATTATACACCATTTTATTATGTGGAATTGTCACTAATTCAGTAGCACAACTTCCAGTGGATTTATTCGTCAATGATCCATTGTTGAAGAATGCCAATGTCGGTTTAGTCGTCAAAGATTTAAAAACCAATAAAATACTTTATAGTTATCAGCCTAATAAATGTTTTGTACCTGCATCAGTGTTGAAATTGGTTACTACTGCAACCGCACTGGAATTGTTAGGACCCGATTTTCGTTTTCAAACTCAACTGGAAATTGACGGAAATCTGAGTGCTGATGGTGTTCTGAATGGTAACTTATTTATTCGAGGAAGTGGAGATCCAACATTAGGCTCAGTTAAGTTAGGCGATAAAAACTTTCTGAACAAATGGATAAAAGCAGTACAGGAAAAAGGAATAAAAAAAATTAATGGTCAAGTTATTGCAGATGCCAGTTTGTATGACAATGAAGGTGTAAGTCCCTTTTGGATATGGGAAGATATTGGAAATTATTATGCAGCAGCAGTTTATGGAATTTCTTACCTCGACAATACTTTTCAATTGGTTTTGCAATCAGGACCTGTAGGAACAACCCCTAAAATTGTTCGAGTAATTCCTCCTTTACCCGATTTAATTATTGAAAATTATTTAAAAAGTACTTTAATTGGATTTGACAGTGCTTATTTTTACGGCATGCCTTATTCAAATATACGAAGATTATATGGCGAAATTCCAGCCAACCGTTCTTCTTTTGTAGTAAAAGGCGATATTCCCAATCCTGTCTTATTGCTTGCTCAGCATTTTACTGAACAACTTAATAAAAATGGAATTCCTGTAACCCAAGATGCTACTGATCAAGTGCCTTTTTCTCGTAACAGAACGGTGATTTATACTCATTATTCCCCACCTTTAAAGGAAATTATTGCTGAAATCAATAAAAACAGCAACAATCATTATGCAGAACAACTTTTTCGTTATCTGGCTTTGCAAAATGAAAAAGTAGCGACCAATAGCGGAGCAATAAAAGTAATTACCAATTTCTGGAAATCAAAAGCTCTGGATGTAAACCAATTGTTTTTATATGACGGTTCAGGTCTTTCACCTATGAATACTGTTTCAGCTCAATTTTTGACCGACTTGTTGACTTACATGTTTACCACCAGCAAAAACAAAACAGATTTCATTCATTCTCTTGCAGTATCAGGTGATCAAGGAACATTGAAATCTTTTCTTGCCAACACTCCGCTTGAAGGGAAAGTGTATGCTAAAAGTGGTACTATTGCCCGTGTAAAATCGTATGCAGGATATATAAAACAAGAAGATAAAACTTATGCTTTTGTCATTCTGGTAAATAATATAAGAAACTCAAAAGCAGTGCAGCATCGAATTGAAAAACTGTTATTATCAATTCAATAAGCGGGAAAAATCTGTCAGTATGTTTTAAAAAATTGACCTTGTCTGATGAGCCGAAAAATGAATAGTTGCGAGGTGCATTGAGCAAATAAAAATTTCCTTTCTTACATTAAAAAAATTCCCTCCCCTATAGTCTCTTATATTTTAGATTTTTTCTTTACCTTTGAAGTGCCACCTTAATTAGGTAATGGGAAATGCAATGAGATTTTACTTGAAAATGGTTCATGTATGTTTTTCATAATTAAGGATGATTTTCAAATAATAAATTGATTCATAAAAAATATTTCAAAATGAAATCCGACGAAATTAGAAATTTGTTTTATCAATTTGAAACTGCAGCTTTAGAATTGGAGGATATTGAATGTTGGAGTGCACGAGAATTACAAAAATTATTGGGATATAGCAAATGGGAAAATTTTGAAAAAGTAATACAAAAAGCTAAAGATGCTTGCAAGAATGCAGGAGAGAAAGTCGATTATCATTTTCCTGACATCAGGAAAACGATAGCAATGCCTAAAGGTGCTGAAAAAGAAATAAATGATATTCTTTTAACAAGATATGCTTGCTATTTAATTGCACAAAATGGTGATAGCAGAAAAGAAGAAATTGCATTTGCTCAAAACTATTTTGCAGTACAAACTCGTCGAGCAGAATTAGTTGAGCAAAGGATTTTAGAATTTGAACGAGTTAAAGCGCGTGAGAAACTAAGTCAAACAGAAAAACAACTTTCTGGTATCCTTTATGAACGAGGAGTTGATAATCAAGGATTTGCTATAATAAGAAGCAAGGGTGATCAAGCTCTATTTCAGTTAAATACAAAAATGCTTAAACGTAAAATGGGAATACCGGATAGCAGACCTGTGGCTGATTTCCTTCCCACAATCAGCATTAAGGCTAAAGATCTTGCTGCTGAAATGACTGGGTTTAATGTTCAAAATAAAAATTTAAAAGGACAAACAAATATCGAAAAAGAACATGTTGACAACAACACGGCTGTTCGGAATATGTTAACAAAAAGAGGAATAGTTCCAGAAAATCTTCCACCAGCAGAAGATATAAAAAAACTGCAACGAAAACTTGAAGGTGAAGAGAAAAAAATGTTGAAAAACATTAAAAAGAAAAAATGATAAAAGTTATTTGAACAACACTATTTACCAAATATTATAAGCAAATACAGATTTGAATATGTTTATTATCCATTTCTTTGTTAAAAAAGATTTCTTACAAGCTGATTTCAGAAGTACTTTTTTTACGCGAAAACAATGGCAAACTGTTGTTAAAAAACATTCTGTCACAAATAATTTACAATCTTTCGTTGTTTTATTAACGGATTTGCTTCTACAAAACAATAAAATATTCAGATTCAAACCCAATAAAAATAGTTCTTTCTGTTAAGATATTTTGAGTAAATTCTCACTGAACAATTTGAATATCAATGATTATCAATGATTATCAATAATAAAATAACTAAAGGAATGAATAATTTTTTATTTTTTCCTGAAACTTCTTCTACCAACATATTATTATGGCAAAAGTTGAACGAAGAAAAGCTGCCCGAAGGTTTTGTCGTTTACACTGATTTTCAAACTGCTGGCAAAGGACAAGTAGGCAATTCTTGGGAATCAGCAGCAGGCGAGAACATTCTTTTTAGTTTACTTTTGTATCCTCAACATATTGCTATCGAAGAACATTTTTTAATTTCACAAATCACCAGCATTGGCATAAAAAAAATGTTAGATAATTATATTTCTAATGTTACCATTAAATGGCCAAATGATATTTATTGGAAAGAAAAAAAGCTGGCCGGTATTCTCGTGGAAACATCCCTGCAGAATAGAATAATTAAATCAGCAGTGATTGGAGTCGGTCTGAATGTGAACCAAAAAGAATTTCTGAGCGACGCACCAAATCCTGTGTCGCTTTTTCAAATTTTAGGCGAAAAACTGGACAGGCAAACATTGATGAATTCAATTGTTCAGAACATTCTCGATATTTACTATCATTGGGATAATAATAAAATTCGTTCTTGTTACCAACAATTTTTATATCGAAAAGAAGATTATCATTTATTTGAAGCTAATAAAGAGGTTTTTTTAGCAAAAATTGTAGATGTTTTACCAAGTGGACAAATTGAATTATCGACCAAAGAAGGAGTAACAAAAAAATTTTATTTCAAGGAAGTCAAATATTTATAATCAACTTTGATTTTTATTCTATTTCTTCGAAATCAACGTATTCGCCTTCGTTTTTATCAAAAATTTTTTCTTTGCGTTGGATAGGTTTCTCTTCTCTTTTGCGATGGTGAAATATTTTATTTCCTTTCCCCCTGAAATTGAAAAGAGAACGAAAAAAACCAAATAAAACGATAACGCCAAATAAAAAGAAAAACAATAAAAAGATTAATATTGAGAAAATTAAATTCATGTCAATTTTTTTAATAAACAGCCTTAGCTACACGTTTCACGCTTTGTGCAGCCATTAAGCTATAAAAATGAATACTTGGCACGCCATGTGCTTTTAAATCAGCAGCTTGCTTTATACACCATTCTACACCTACTTCAGTGGCTTCTTTGTCAGTGCGGCATTTGCGTAATTCTGTAGCAAATTCTTCCGGAATTTCTACATGAAAAATTTTAGGAAGTACTGTTAATTGATTCATTAGTGTAATGGGTTTAATTCCTGGAATAATGGGAACCGTGATTCCTATTTCACGACATTTTTTTACAAAATCATAATACTTTTGATTATCAAAAAACATTTGGGTTACCAAATATTCTGCACCCCCATCGACTTTTTTCTTTGTATAATACAATTCTGATTCAAAATTTGGAGATTCTTCGTGCATTTCTGGATAACAAGCCATTCCATAAGAGAAAGGTATCACACGTGATTTCATGCGAGTACCATCTAAAAAAAATCCTTTATTAAAGTTGTTTACTTGTTCTTGTAAATCGGTAGCATGCAGATGACCTGTCGGAATAAATTCCTTGTCGTTTTTTCCTTTATCGCCACGTAAAAGCAGTAAATCGGTGATCCCTAAAAATTGCAAATCTATCAGTTCATATTCAATTTCTTCTTTGGTATATCCACTACAAATAACATGAGGTACAACGGTGATTTTATATTTATTTTGAATAGCAGCCGCAATGGCTACCGTACCAGGACGATACCGAATGGCTACTTGCTCAAAAAGTCCTTGCGGATTTTTTTTATATACTACTTCACTGCGATGAGTAGTAATATTAATATATTTTGGATCAAATTCTCTCAATAAATCAATGGTTTTATAAACCGATTCAATACCGTCACCTTTCAAAGGTGGGAGCAACTCAAAAGAAAAAGCCGTTGAAGGAGAATTCATTATTTTTTCAACAACACTCATAAATTTTGATAATTACAATAAAATGCTTCTTCGCAAATTTTTACTTACAAAAGTACAAATTTAATTTTGTTCTAAAAATGAACTTTGAATAAGATATGCAAAACAATGTGAAACATAGAAGAATAACTATTTGAAAAAATTTATATTTCGTAATACAAACCAATTGAAAATAAAATATCGAAATAAATAAATTCGAAGCAAATGTTGCAAGATTATGTTAAAAATAGATTTTTCTTCATTTGTGCCAAACCAAAAAAATAGCAAAATGTAATAACAACAAAGCATGTTAGTAAGTATTTTTTCGCCTATCTGCAAATTAATTGAAATTTATCATTTATATTTGTTAGTCAGTTGTGTAAACTCGTAAATTCAAGTAATTAATGCAACTTTTTCAGGGGAAATAAAAGGTAAAGAAAAAATTATTTTTCAAGACAAAGGAGAAAAAAGAGCATTTCCCCTTTGCCCTGATGGAATAAATGCTTTACTTTG
>Ga0209409_1001842_pt1 | contig 17143 bp, 21 predicted proteins | sample AD_JPNMR1_MetaG_FD_184424 | JGI IMG/M metagenome (GOLD analysis project Ga0209409, IMG submission 184424) | Active sludge microbial communities of municipal wastewater-treating anaerobic digesters from Japan - AD_JPNMR1_MetaG (SPAdes) (version 2) | ecosystem: Engineered > Bioreactor > Anaerobic...
GCGTATAACTTGTTGTACCTACAGGCAAATCACTACCAACTTTCGTATAATTGATGCCGTCAGTCGAGGTATAGACCCTGATACCGTCGCCCTGATTCCTCGAATTTGTCCACGTGAGTTTAGCCGATGTAGAGGACAGCACCGATACTGCAAGATTCTTCGGACGACCTAAAAAAGAAGTAGTACTTCTTAAAGGTAATCTTGCAACTATATCACTTGTATTTGTAACCTTAACCATAACAATAATTTATAAATGTTTAACAACCACTATCATTAATAGGAGGTAACTTACTTATTATCTCAGTCTTATCAGCACTACCCTTGGATGAGTTATAGAAATATGCTATCACATCACCAAACTTAGCTACAAGGGATCCTATGACAAGATAAGCCACCTCCTTATTACCTTCAGGCAGCTCAGTAGTAAAGACAACAAGCAACAGGATAAGTATAGATACTACCAATACCGACCCGAAGATATACTGAAAGAGATCTCTTGTCTTCATAAACACCTATTTGTAATATACCATCACCTTACCGGAATCCAACACAAGACCGTCTAGCGGTGTATCAAAAACAACAAGGGCAGACACAGGCAGCGATACGGATATATAACTCAAATCGGAAAAGATAGTAGTACCATCTATAACTATACTATCTATCGTAGCATCATCAAGTACTACGAGAGACTTGATCTTCCTGCCTTCTCTACCGGAAAAGATAACAGAGTTGGTGGAAGCATCTATATAGTCACACCCTCTCTCGCCACTTATCATCAACAGTGACGATATAACCTGACTTATGAAATCATTTGCCATAATGAATCATCTTATATTAAATGCAAAATTAACAAAAAAAACTGATATAAACCAAAAATCACAATAACGAAAACACACTATATATCATTTTATGATATACTAAAACATCATATACTTAAGAAGACCATACAGGTACAATATCCCTGTTACTAAGCAAAGCATTAGCCTTCTCAACAAACTGAGTAAACTGAGTATACTTCCCGAGGCTGGCAGCCCACTTACATGAGTTGATCAACGCTATCAGAAGAAACTGTATCCTGTTCTCATGATAGTTAAAATTATAAATATCTATCTGTAAAGGCAGCTGCGAAGCCATGAGGGTAAGCTCTGCAAGAAAACCGGCACTGTAGACTCCGGTATACTCCACATCATCATACGTGACCACAAGAGAGAACTCATAATACCCGTCATTAAAGTACGTAGTACCGATAGCGTCACCGTCATCATTTACAAGAAGATCCGGTGTAATCTCAAAATACGCTGTAGGTGACTCACCTACAAGGTTGACATAACTGGGAGTGATACCGAGTAAGTTAATACTCTTGGACACGTCATATAACGTCACAGAGTAGTCTGTGCCATCATATGTTGCGGTAAGCACTACAGAAGACAGATAGATAAAATCATATCCTGACCAGTCGGTCTCATCATATAGACGAAAGCTGAGTCCGTCATCCTCTTCAACAACAGAAAACTGTATTGTCAATGCCATGTCCAACTATTTTTTAACAAGTTCATTAAACTGTAACATCTGTTTAGGTGTAAACCCGGCACAATGTGGCTTATTAACAGGGTTAAAATCAGAATGCTGATACACACGAATATCATGAAACTGCTTCTTTAACAGAAGAAGTAGTGACTCCAGAGACTTAAGCTGTTTGATAGTAAACGAACCCGACTTGCCTATAAGACATATCTGAATACAATTGTTCTTGCCAAGTGTAGCAGCAGCCTTCTCATCCCATTCAAACTTATCATTATCATCTATAGGACGTCCTGTCTCTATCCAGCCGTCTACATAGTTATTCGTCTTAGCAAGGTTGAGTCTGCTGTTAAGAATGACAAAATGGTATCCTATATGAACACCATACCCGTTACTAAAACCTCTCTGTCTGTGCCAGCCATCTATCATAGCAGCATTGCCCCAGCTACTATCACTACAATGAAGTATAACATCCATGATAAAACATCTTTTCAAGTTTATAAAAATAAGGGGGAGTCTTAAGCACCTCCCCCATCATAAACCCCAAAGTATAACACAACAATGGGGGCCTACACAACACTAACTACGAGATACCAAGAACAGTGGAGAATCCCTCACCTGACAGGTCGGACTTAAGAGCTATGATAACCTTTGTCACAGCAACAGGTTTCTGGCCGGTAGCATCATCAACATAAGGAGTATCCTCTATGTCGAAGGAATACATGTTGTATGTATAGCCAGAGGTAGCATCAGCCCTACGTACCGTCGGAGGATATGCAGATATTGTTCTGTCTTTCTCGTTGAACTGACAATAGGCTTCAAGGGCAGCTACAACCTGATATGTACCCACTCCAATACTCGGAGTAGTACTATAGGTAACGGTAGCCGTGGTGAAGTTCTCCCCAAGCTGAATCTTAAACGAACTGACAAAAGCATCATCAGTTGCTCTGTTGAACTCAGCATCGGTGGGGCTGACACCCGTAAACTTAAGACCAAAGTTACCTATGCTGGCAGCAGCCACAACACCCATGTCAGCTGCGGCTACACTACCTGAAGCACCCTGGTAAGGCTGGTCAAGCTCTATAGTACACGAAGCGGAACCACCACCAGTAACAGATACAACCTTATATACAGGATAAGTTTTAGTATTGGCAGCACCAAACCTTATCAGGTCACCGGCAGCTATGGTAGCTGTATCAGAACTATACTTACCTGCGTCATTGGTACCACTAGCAGATTCTACGATAGTGACATACTTACTTCCCTTGACAACAGTACATGCACCACCAGATGTTGCTAATCCTGTACCTGAATTCACCTTCTCAACTATAAAAGGCTTATAAGCCTGACGTGCCAGCACACCAAGAGCAGCACCATGCAGACCGTTGCATACCTCATACTGTGTAGCTGAAGCAGTGCTCTTATAAGGGATGGTAAGAATCAGGGGGCTGTTGTTACCAAGTCCAAAAGTATGGTCAAGCACAATATGCATGCCATAATATGTTGAGTTGGCAGAATCAAACGACCCTGAAGAACCATTATATCCTACATAGGTGACCTGCTCAGTACGTGCAGCATAAGATGCAAGAGTAGCATTCTTGACGTTAGCAGAGGTAAAGATAGGTGAATACCTTATGATCCCATTACTATCCTTATGGATAAACCTGTACTTGAGACCAGACACAAGAGCCCCTTCCTCAACCTCCAGTGACGGCACCTTCACGAAAGCACCAGACCCGGCAGGCAGAGTGCTGGGGTTGCATGTACCACCATCATTATACCCGTTGGTAGCGTTACAAACGAATAACATCGTTTTCGACTTTTCAAACATATTTTTGTCCTCCAAATTAAGTTAAACATTAAATTAAATTCTGTATTTATCTACTTAAAGAATTTTCGGTTAAAGCCATCTGATAACCTACGTTATCTAAGACGGACAGACGAGCCAGACGCACAGCCTCTTCCACTATAAGAGAATGAAGGCTGACATTCAGGACACAGTCACCTTTTGGTGACTCTGACCCTATAGGATATACATCAGGATGTACCACACCAACAGCATGATATGAAGAGATCGTCGACCCGTCCGTGATGATGATTATCCTGTTGTTATACTGTATAGACCAAAAGACGCTGTCTTTATCAGGCTTCTTAAAAGGATTCTTGAGGTTAGCAAGGTAGAAATCAAACGTTATCCTCTTGACCTTCACAACCTCAGAACCAACAGTCACATACTCATCAAGAATCCAGAAGACATCAGATAACCCTTCAACATCACCGATATCTATGTAAACAGCTTCTGAGCCGTCAGTATTCTTAAAGTACGAGTCGGTAGATGCAGAGGAAGAGAAAGTGACAAAGAAAGTCCTGACAAGATATTCTATAGAAGAGATGTTAAAGCTACCATTGGTAAGCCCTTCGTTTAATATCCTTGTCACAACCTTTCTCTGAGCAGCAGTGAACAGCGTAGACCACTCCGTTTCAGTAAAACCCGGAGCAGCACTGCTGTTTATACTCTCATACAACAGCTCAGCCTCGTATATCATCTCATTAAATGTCATCCTTCTCTACCTTTTTAGTTTTAGACTTACCTTCACGTAACATGTTTATCTGAGCTACCATCTTAAGATACACGTCTGCCTTGACCTCTTCAGCCTGAGTAAGATATACCACAAGCTCGTCATAAGTATATGAGGTACCTTCTCCAGGTATGTCATATTTGTTCCTCGCAGACTTGTTGATAGCTCCGGCTCTGATAGCTTCTACAATAAAATTCTTTATCTTAGAAGAAGGATCATTGACTATAGAAAGGAACAAATCAACCTCTTCTTCAATGACCCTCTTAAGCTCTTTCTTGAGCCACTCCCTATCCGCATCTTCTGGCACCTGGTTAAGCATCTTCTTCTCCATATAGTATATGCTCAACAAGTCTTTCATCTGCTTGGCTGAGTTCTGTATGCTGCCAAGATATGTATAAGCCTCTATCTTCTTGTTAGTCTCATCATTGGCTCTCTTATCTTCATATTCTTCATCTACCAGGGCGAACCTGTACTCGCCTCTGTTATACCTCGACTCCCAGTCAGGTGCCACACTATCCTGCAGCTTCACCACACGCCATCGCAGGTTATCCATAGGGTCAGAGAGGTCAAACTCATAGCCTCTCTCCATAAGGTTACGATCCTTCACGATCTTGACAAAGAACGTCTTCCAGAAGTTATCCTTCCTCTTGTTGGTGTTGAGGTCTACATCCAGCTCCTGTTCAAAGAACATACGCTCCTCATCACTGACGAAAGGATTAACGAGCTCTCCTGTCTTGCCGTTGAGAGGCAGCTGAAACCAGTTACCGGCACCTTCCATCTGAAAGAATGCAATATGATCCGGTGACGTAACGAGCTTACCACCTCTTATGACAGGTCTTAAATAAACCTTCTTCTTTTGCAGATAACCCTTTTTGAATGCTTCTTCTTTTGTAATGATCTTTTCCATGACTATAATTAAATTTAGTTAATACTCAAATAAATGAAAAAAATGGAGAGGAGGGTAACCTCCTCCCCAAAGAAACTACCTAAGTACCGATGGTATAACCCTGGCGGTCTTCTTGGGGTTAGTAACCTTGATACCGCCAATGAATCCCTTATACACAGAATAACCATCAACTGACGATGCGATAAGACGCGGCTCAGTCCTCTTGTTATACGGGCTGAACGGGTCTCTCAGACCGGGTATATACCCAAAGAACTCTTCCTCATCTTTTACGCTGACTCTCGCGATGTTAGGATCACCGTTAGTGGTTCCTATATCGAAGATGTCATAGATATATGAGCTGGCAAGACCACCGTTAGGATGCCTCATGGTGTTAGGATATCCGTCTTTCATCGGGTCGATGGTAAGACGAATCTTAATACCGTTGACTCCTACGTAGCTGAGGAACTGACCTTCATCGAGAACCAGCTTACCGCCTTCAGTACGTATGTTGACGTTGGTATTCAGATACGTGATGGAGTTAGCCTTGTTGACTGCATCCTTATGGAACTGGTATGCACCGTACTCGCCAGTAGAGACTACAAATTCTCTGCGGTCTTCAGGTATCTTACCATACGACATATCCATCAGGAAGTCTGTCAGCATCTCAAGACTGAAGGTGCTGTAAGTAAGTATGTTACCATACTCCAGCTGATCGTACAGTCCAAAGCCTGCCCTGATGGTGTTACCTGACTCGCCGGTATGACCGTAGGTACCGTCAGGGAGCTTATTCGACTTACCGTACAGGAGCAGACGAGCCTTGTCTCTTTCAAACTGTACATAGAAGTCCCATCCAAGCTTATCTATCCAGCGGGTCTGAACCTTACCGTTCTGGTCTATGAAAGCAAAAGCAAGAGGTTTATTCTTACCTTTGGAGATCATGTTACCAGGCACGGTATAGTTCTTACGTATCATGGATGTGACGTTCTCCATCATGTACGGAGAAGCGTGATGGACGGTGTTACCTCTGATAGACAGCTCCTGTTCTACAAGACCGAACAGCTCCGACCACAGCGTACCTCCTGCGAGGTTTGAAGCTGGTACCCACAGCGTGTCGTCACCGGTGAACAGCTGAACCTCATATCTCCACAGGTTACCTACCTGGACAGGATCGCTTATCACCCTCAGCTGATACACCTCAGGCTTCTCTCCAACGATATGCGATGTTGCTTCAAAATACCTTTCAGGGAACCACATATAGAACGTACCACGAGCATAGCCCGGCCTGACGGCATCTGTCACCAGAGTAGAACCGGCAGCATCGGTGGTAGCTTTTACAAGAGGTATGCTCCTCTCGTCAGATCCATGCAGAGCCCATCTATAAGCAACATCATCTGAAATCCATTCAACAGGAAGTTTATCAATAAGAGCCACGATGTTATCAGAACCTACATTAAGCTCGTAGAGCCTCTTCATGACAGGGCTGATAACCTCCGGCTCCAACATCCCAAGCCAACCCAAATGAGTTTCCCTTGTAAGGTTGCTCCAATATTTGGGTTCAACAATTTGCAAAGCACTAATTTTATTCATATACTACTTAACTTTAACAGGGTTTTTAAATCAATGTTTATTATTTTATTTTAATTAGTCACTAAATAATCCTCTCATAGCTTCTATATTATCTTTCTCTCCTCGTGTACGCAGCCCTCCAAAGACTGACGACACGTTGGAAGAGCCTGACCCGAGCGATAAGTTACGTTTCTTTATCTCTTCCTCAAGCTTCGTCACCTGCTTGGTGACAGCCGAGGCAGATAGTTTATTCCACGGTTTGTTCTTGTCAAAGAAGCCTGTCTCAAGGAGGTATGCAAGACGTGTGTCAAAGAATATAGGGTCTTCCTCTCTCTTGGCCCACAGCGCGTTGGTCATGCGTCCGTCTTTTGTCTTCACGGGTGTCACCAATGCTTCATACATCTTCTGTTTAATCTGTTTGTTGACAGGCACACCCGGTATGACCTCCTTCAGACTGTTAATATCATCTTTCAGCCTCTCGAGTATCCTGCGGTTCTCTTCCTGCTGCAGACGTGCAGCCTCTTTAGCCTGCTCTTCCTCAGCTTTGATCTGTTTGTTTATAAGCTCTTTGAGAGTGGCAAGATACTCTTTGGACTCTTCTATGTCTTCTCCGCTGTCTATACTACGCTGCACCAGCTTCTGTATCTTCTCATCAGGCATCTCCGTGGTGAGTCTGAAGTAATCCATCATGATATCACGTCTCAGGTCTTCATTCTCTTCCTTCTCCAGCTCATCCTCGTCAATAGACTCAAACTGGTTCTTGAGATCTATCAAAGAAGCTGCAGTTTCTTTGTCAACACCGTAACCCGTCAGCCTGAGATACTCTTTATATCCTGCTTCAAGGTCTTCAACGGTAGCCTGTATATTCATATCTATCTCCTTCTTGATGAGGTTCCTCAAGGCTTCCACCTCGCCGTTCTCTTTCACATCTTTGAGAAACTCATCCTCATCAAAAGAAGAAAGTAGCCCCTGCTGGGATAAGTCCCTGGCAAAGATCACAGTGAAAGAAGCATCAGAAGAATCATCGGCAACAGAAGTTGTAGCGGAAGCAGGGGCACTCTCCTCTATATCTTCATCAGTAACATCTTCTGCCTCATCTTCATCTTTTACTCCTCTTTCACTCAAGGACTTATTCAAAACCTTATTTACATCCAAAACCGGAGTCTTATCTTTCTTTTTAGAAGACTTGACATCCTGCGCACTCTTACCCGAAGGCTTCTTAGGCGTGATGTCTTCTTCAACGTCTTCTTCATCTTCACCTTCATCCACAGGCTCATCCACCAATGACGGCGGAGTCTCAGCCAGGATAGAGTTTACATCCAGAGACTTATCAAACTCTACCACTTCGTCAAAGTTGTCTTCAAATAAATTCTTCTTCGCTTTCATATCACTGTAGTTTTAGAACACAAAAATAATAACATTATTTTAATTTTGCAAAATTTTACACAACAAATTTCACGCTGACATAACGTAAAATCAACTTTTATTAACTTTCTTCACGACTTGCTATCTCTCTTTCTTTAAGATTCAACTCCCTCTCGTTCCTGTCACGTTCCAGCTCAAGCTGCTCTCTCTTCAGCTCAGCATCCTGCTCCTGCTTCTGTCGCTTGAGCTCCAGCATCTCATTCTGCAGCGACTGGCGTATCTGAGCAGCAGCTACAGGACCGGCTGCGCTGGCCTGCTCCCTGGCTATCCTCTCCCTGCGCAGCTGTTCTTCAAAGGCTTCAAGCTTACGCTGCAGCGAGGCGGGGTCCTGAGTACGATACAGCTCCATAACCATGGACAGCGTACCGCCGTTCTGTAAGAATATCTGGGATAGCGACTTAAGAGCACTCATCATCTCCCTGTCCTGTATAGCATTGGTAGTATATACACCGTACTCACTCTCATTGAAGACGGAGCTGTCGAAATCCAGCACTGCCTGGCTGCCGTCAGACAACACGAACTGACGTTTGAACGACGTATCTTTCCAGGCCACCTTAGCTGTCTCAAGGTACATAGCCAGGGCTCTGTTCCTGAAGTCTTCGTGTATAGAGAAATAGCGTGCCGTGTTAAGGCTCGACTGTTTCACAGAGCGTTCCACGCCACCCACGGTCTCATATGTCGAGATAGCACCCTTCCTCTGGGGTGTGATACCCACTATGTCGGCTATCCTGTTCTCGAGGAAGACAAGTATAGCAAGTATGTTCTGTATCACATGTGGGTCGCCGACCTCTATGCTGCCAGACCCTCTGTTCATGGTACCAGCCAGCTTACCCAGTGCAGCACCTTTCTTACCTTCGTTGAACTCATCTTCAAAGACTATCTTCATCTTATCAACAAAATACAGGAACTGATCCATGGTGAAAGATGAAGGTATCATGTTAACACTCAGCCTGGCCAGCTTACCTTTGTAGGTCTTCATCTCCTCCCACAGCTTATGCATGAAGAAGTTATAAAGATACTGATACTGCTTACCAAGGCTGACAAAGGACAGCGAGCGTGCGTCACCAAGGTTACATACGTTACCTACTATGCCGGGATGGCACTTAGACGGGTTATCCATAGACCTGAACTGCACAGGACGCGGTCCCATCTTAACGTATATGTCGTCAGCTATCTTGGTACCTTCGTACCACTCGCTTATCCAGACCCATTTGACATTCTCTTTCTCCTGCTCGGTGAGCGGGTAGTCCTCATCAACATACACCTTCTGCTGGTCGCCGTGTTCATCATAGAAGGTGAGTATACCTATCTTCCTCATGCCTTTCCACAGGACCCTGATCTTCTTTACGTTACCGAACCTGTCATATGACCCTGCAAGGAACGACGTAGCGCTGCTGTTAGCAGCTATGACACTACCTATACCGCCCAGCGACTCCACCCACGACGTGAGGTCTATATCAGGGTTCCTCATGTTGTTGGAGAAGATCTTACCTGATGCAGCCTTGTTAAACCTGCATCCCTCCTCAAGCTTCTTTATCTGAGCGTCGGTGAGCTCTTCAAAATACTCATCTATCACCTTGCCGACAGGCTCATACGACACCTCTATGATAAGGTCTGAGTCTTCTATCCTGTTAGAAGAGCCGGACCGTATGGTATATATGTTCACCGGGTTGACACGTCGCAGCACAGGCTCAGAGCTTACTATGTCTGCCACGGCTATCTCCTCACCCTGTATGAGCAGGTCTTCAAAGGCCTTGCTGAACAGCTCTTTCATATTCTGGTTCACATAGCCGTACTGTATGATCTGAGAAGCCATCAGCTCACGTCGATCCCTGTAGTTGAACTTCATCCACTTATACTGCTCCTGTATCTTAGCTGCAAACTCTTCTTCGGAGAACGTCTCTGACAAGACCTGACGCAGTATCATCTCATTCATGATAGCTGATATGTCATCCAGCTTCTTGTTCACAAGGTCGGGGTTGGTCATCGTCACCATAGGTGAATAGATCATCTCCCTCTCTTCTCCGAGGAGTACAGCAAGATACGAGTTCAGCAGCGGATAGTTCTTATACTCATCCGTGAAGTCATTCTCCAGCTTATACGGGTTAACCACACGCTTAACCTCTTCAGGGTCTACGATGTTATTTATGAGGTTGATATTACTGATCTTCTCAGACATAGTAGATCTGAAGTCTGAACTGACTTCAAACCCTATAAGATTCTCGGCGGCGTCAATACACTCCTTATAGAAGGACTTCGTCTTCTGACGACGGCCCCTCTTCTGATGAGGAAAACTTATGATAGAACTACTTCCTATAGCCATGATATTTTACTTTTAAAACCACAAAACTAATAAATTTATTTTAAATTACCAAAAAAATTATTGTGCCATATAACGTAAAGCATCAAATATTATCTTTTCTTTCTTGCCAAACACCCTGTTAAACCACGGGTCGTCAAAGACATCCTTCACCTTACCGGTGTATTTATACTGCTCATACTTCATCCTGTCAGCACGGTATATCATGACAGCCGTCATAGCCGATATACGGTCAAAGTTACCGTCCGGATGCCATGCAAGCATCTCCCTGAGGTATCCTATGGACCGCACCTTATACAGGTTAAGCAGCTTAGGCTTCTCTATCTTATTACCATCCTCATCATACTCCTCCTCCTCAGGCGGCACATAGGCCGGTGACAGCAGCCAGTCGACCTGCCAGCGGCGTCCAATAGCTTTTATCTGCTGGTTGGACGTAAAGCCTTTGGAGCGGTTACCGAAGAGGTTACCCTTGGCAAAGTCGAGGTCACGCAGTATCTGAGGCGTGTCGCACAGGTAGTGCAGAGCCCTTCTGTTATCGAAATAAGGGAACAGACCTTTTATGTTGTTCTCGTAGTTAGCTGTGGCGTTATAGTACATCAGAAGCCTCAGGCATGTCTCATAGAAGTCGTTCACAAAAGGTGGTCTGCCGGAGTACTCTGCCACTATCCTGTCCGTCCAAGAGTCGAAGATGAAGATCACGCCAAGAGAGTTGGTATACTCTCCTTCGTCGGTGTCGATAGGGTCTATACCGGCTATATACCTGTTAGGTACGACCTTACCGTCGGGTGTGCGGCGCGGGTGTTCATATATCTCCACACAGCCGTGGCGGTCTATCTCCGACTTGATAGGATAGTCTCTCAGTGGCGGGTGCAGCTCTTCGTTACTCCATGATACAACGTTGTTACTATCCAGCTTCAGATGACCCAGCGAGTGCGACCCTACGAAAGCGTTGAAGTTAGTCATTATCTCAGCCATATAGTCTTTTATATCCGCCACGGGGAAGATACTACCTTCACGACGCAGCACCGCTTCCTGAGGCGTGATAGGCATCTCGGCCTTCACTTGAAGGAGCGTGTTGGGATCAGAAGTGTTATACTTCACCACCATACGTCTGGAGCATATCTCCTTCAGGGCTTTGATGACGTCTGAGTTACCGTTGCTGTCGTAGCACCCAAGACGGTTCATATATGCCGGGAAGAAGAAGGCACACTTGCTTGTGCCGTTGACGTTCCTGTCATATACGTTTGGTACACCCAGTATGTTATATCCCATAGGATTATAAAACATCTCTTCCGCACCTCTGAAGTCTGCACCTTCTGTGCCGCCCGTGCCGCCGCCTATCATGATAGAGTGAGCATAGTCACCCTCTTCTACGCTCTCACGTGCCACCTGCCACGACTTAAGCAGGTTAGGGAAGACGCCCCACTCGTCCCAGTAGATATGACCTCTCTTACCTCGCGCCTTGTCGGGGTCTCCATGCGTGGTGACACCCATGACGGTGTTACCGCTGCCATGCGTGAAGCCGTTCTTATCCACATAACCCATCTCCCACACCATGTTATCGAGTGAGTTCTTAAGAAGAAGACGTGGGAAGGGTGTGGCCTTGGCACACCAGTCGAGTATGTCTTTAAACTTGTTCAGTATACCGTCTTTGATGAGATACTCTTTCTCGCTGGCTATGGCGAACGCCGCCACACCTTCTTTATTGAACTCCGTATCGCCAAGTATCAGAAGACGTGCCAGGCCAGAAGCACTCTTATACGAATGCCCTGCACCGCGCTTCTTGAGCATGCCGGCATGGCAGCCCTCACGTCTGCAGCGTTCCACATAATGAAAGAAGAGGTAGTCGCCGTCATACACGTCAGGGAACCCGAAGGTACGCTCAGCCTTCTTGCCTGAGCGTTTATCATGCAGCACGGTCTTCACCATAGGAGAGTAGTTGAGATAGAAGTAGTATGCTCCTGGTATCCACTCTCCGTCCTCTCTCACAAGCCCTTCACGGCAACGACGTGCCTCCTCCTTCCAAAACTTAAAATAGCTTGAGCTGGGGTGCGGGTTAGGATGTAGCGTTGTATAGCATTTATATGTCTGATAGTGTATGGCTGGCTGACGAAAGTAATCCATGTTCTCCAGTATGTGCGGGTTAGAGAAGTCCACTATGACACGCCCCTGCTCATCCTTAGGCATGTCCTTCACATATCTCCTAGAAGGGGAGATGAGGTTTCGTATAAAAGCCACAGAAGAGATGTATTCCATGATCTCGGCATACACCTCTCCAGTAACTTCATCCCTGTTAAGAGCCGACTGATACTTATTAAATTCCATCTTCAAACACAGCCTTTTGTTTACTACCAACCATGTCTGACTTTGCCTGCACAGCCTTCTTGACCTGCTCCTCAAGCTTCTCAAGGTTCTCGAGCAGCTGAGAAGACCTGGCAACGACCTTCGTGACCTTGTCTATGTCATACTTGGGCTTGCCGCTGCTGTCCGTAGCAGCAAAGTCTATATCCTTAAAATACCTTCTCAGGTCATCAAGTACCTTCTTAGAACTCTTGAGCAGCAGAAGAGGTAGTATCTCTTCGCTCCTCTTCCTATAGAAGAGACGTGCACCAGACACCACCTCATCCTCCTGCCAGCCAGATGGTAACATAAGAGATGCAACAACCTCCTGCTTCCGCTCTTCTTCGTCAACTATATCTGAGAAATCACTTTTATAGTCTTCCATGAAATACACATATGCCAGCTCTGCCAAAGCCTTCTCCTTGGTCTTGGTCTTGTCCCTGTCCCATATGACCTTGAAAGGCTTCAGGAGATACGCTTCTTCAGAGATCACAACCTTGTTATCTATCAAATCAAACAGTTTCATCATCTACCTCCTTCTTTTGTTCAGACAGCCCCTGCTTCCTTCTGTTTAACTCCATCAACTTACGCTTCTTCCACTCAGGACAATAAAAGATAAGGAAGTACGGTATCCTCAGACTGGGAAAATACCCTTTATCCCTGTCGCACCTGTACCTCATGATGATACTCTGCAGCTCAAAAGGAGCCTTATACGCCCTCTCCACATCAGTATAGCTCAGGTTCATCTCTTCAGCCACACGCTTAAGCAGCTCCTTAACCTCAAGATTCATCTTTCATCATAGTCTTCAAAGTCTTCATCATAGTCTTCAAAGTCTTGAAAGATAGAGTTAAGAAACTCCACCTCATCAGTATACTCCTTATAGCACTTATCGCATAGCCATAAGATGTTCCCATCTATCATAATCTCATACAACACATCACTCTTGCGGCCCTTTATGCCAAGAGCATCACATCTGATACATCTGTTGTCATTACTTTTCTTACTCTTTTTCATAGTTATCTTCCATTACTTACAAGGATAAACTTTCTATTCTCAAGCACCGTCTTTCTCTCTCTTGCTAGAGCACCACACGAAAGACATCTGTAGTTTCTATACTTACCTGTAGGAGTGAAGTAGTAGTACCCGTTGAAGACAAGGTTACTACCGCCACAATGAGGACATACAGGCTTGTCGGCGTCAACATAAAGGTTATAGTTAGGATGACCCTTTATGTACGGACGTATTACGAGATATACATCTTCCAGAAGCCGTACGTCATTCCTGTTATACTCCTCCATGAGCTTCAGCGCCTCGGCATCACCTTCCATACACCTGGACCATAACGAGAAGTCTACACTTATCTTGCCTTCCAGACCCAGGGTGCGTGCTATATGGTCAAGGCTGTTACTCGTAAACCCAAACTCAGACTTCACAATCTTCTTAGTGTCTATGAGCTGATAAAAGGATGTTGGTGGCAGGCCATAGACAAGAAACCTGAGCTTTATCTTAGGAAGGTCGAAGACCGACCCGTTATGTGCTACCACGATGTCAGCCTTGTTAATGAGATGCCACAGCGTGGTCACGATACGTTCATCATCTTCATTGAGTATCTCTTTGCTGCTGAGACACTGAGACACTATCTCATCCTCCAGCAGCCACTTCGCTGCCCACGAGATGATGAACCAATCAGCCAATATCTGATTGGGATATATGTTCTCCTTCCAGAGACGCCATACATATGCCTTCAGCGGTGCAGTCTCTATATCGAGTAACAATATCTTCGGAGGCTTATGTGTTACATCTTTCCCAGAAGGAGCACTGAGGAAGTTACTATATAACTTACGATACTCTTTCTTAGCCTGTCTTATCACATCTTCATCTATGTTCCACCATCTGGCTAGGTTCTTTGCTCCCATGCGAAGCGTATACGGCTTTTCATGAAAGCGTCTCAGCACTTCTTGTAAACCATCTTCCATCTACCTAGATTTATAGATTATCTCATAATTAGGATCATATAATAAATCAAAAACACTTGCCTTATATACTTTGTCATAAAACTCAGGGTTGAGGTTCCTCCTTGCCCTAGCCTCACTCTCATAACAGTAGTTGAACTTGTCACCATCTTCTTTGAAGGTGTCTATGTTAAGATACACAAGAAGAAGCCACTGTATGAAGTTCCAATACTGATACGACACTGATACTGTGTCAAGATGCAGGACATAGTGTATCGTCTGCTTCTCCTCCTCGGGCGTGAGAGGTGTCTTACGCCGCATGACGACGAAGTCATCATGGTCCCAGTCGTAGTGCCTGTCAAACAGTATCGGGTTATATCCGTTCTCCACGCTGCCGAAGAGGTACAGCTCATCGGCCAGCCATACGAAACGTGCCGCATGGCTATATATCATATCCGTGGGGTATCCATTCTTCTTACCCCAGTGACGCATGACCTTACAGATGGTCTTGCTAAGGAAGGTGTCACTCCTGACAAGGAAGGTGTCACCTGTTTTTATGTCTTCTTTTCTAAACATATCATTCAGTTTAATATCATTCACTCTCGTCAAGCACATCTTTAAAGACAAAGACCAGCTCTCCTACCTTCTCAAGCACATACTTCGGTATCATAGTATCGCGTCCTATCACGCCATGTGAACGAAGTATGCTCATATAGTTACGCACAGCAGCTATGTCAACTCCCATACGCGTAGCTATGCTCTGCTTCACGTCGTAATCAAATATCAACTTATTACGCTCTTCAAAAGGTATGTTCCTGTAACGATGGTTATACTCGAGAAGATAGGCATAGGTCTCAAGCTCTCGGCTACGTAACTTGTTAAAAGGAGGTATACTGCTAAGTATTGACAACAGCTTAAGGAAATAAGTGTCGTCGCTTACTTTGACGTTAATCTTCATCTTCTCCATATCTCAACTCAAACTCTCTTATTATGTTACGATTCTTCGACAAAGCCCAGAACAGCTGTAGCTGGTTATCCGTGAGATCAGACAGTATCTCACCTTCTCTCAGCACAGACGGTACGACCTCTACAAAGAAGAAGTTGCCTGAAGAATAACTGAATATCTTCTGCACACACCTCCCGAGTTCATCATATACCACGCCTCCAAGAGGTATGTCATCTTCCTGTAACTCTACCAACGGTCTGCTAAACGGCTTATAGTATCTCATACGATTAAAAAAAATAAGGAGTTCCTCTCAGACACAAGAGGAACTCCAAGTTAAACATCACTTAATCTTTATCTCTGTGCTACCACTGTCAGCAGACTTACGCCTATCCATCCTTATGGTAAGCACGTCACCACTGTACGTGGCATCCACAGAAGAAGAGTCGTATACACTCTCATCAAAATCGATGATGATGTCTACATTCTCTTTCTTGTCATGGATGACGAAGCGATCACCTTGTGCAGTCAAGGACAGGTCGTCCTTACTACGATCCGGTATGAACACCTTGGCACAGTACTTACCATCTTCTTCACATCTGTGTACAGCCTTACCTAACGTATAGCACTTATACTTCACAAAGTCACCTGACGTATACGGCATAACACACATGGCGTACCATAAGTCAGAGGATGCTAGGTCAAAAAGAGTGCTGCTGACACGATCCATGTCTTTCAGGATATCCCACAGATCAAGTTTGTAACTCTTACAACTCTTTTTTAACTTCGTTCCCATAGTACCACAGTTTTTTTATTCAGCATCCTCTTCTTCAAACTGAATGCCAAACCCAACCCTCTTAGAAGAGCTGTTTGCAATCCCGTTGTTCATAGTCTTAAGGGTATCACGTACCTTCAGAAACCCGAACAACCACCACTCAATCCTTATATACTGATCTGCAATGTTGTTATCAGTATCAAGCCAAAAACAACCCTGTTCTATCCTGGTCTTCCAGATGGAGAAAGAGGTACCGAATATCTTTATAACACCCCAACTCTTATCATGAAAATCAAATCTTCTATTACAATCTTTCTTAGTCATTAATATGCAATTTTGTCATTTAAAAATCAATATCAAAGTTAAAATTGTCACGCGGCAACACCAACTTACACGAAGACCGGTTGGTTATAGCATATCGCTCACCTCTGTATATGAAAGAACAATTAGATGAGAAATCCAATACTATATCTCCAATATCGATGTCTTCTATAACACCATGCTTCAAGATAACCTCTCCGTAGTACGAAGCATCATCTTCTAAACCCACTATGTCAAAAGAACTAACGCTCCTGAGCCTTAACAATAAAGTACCAGGTAGTAACTTGATACTTTTAATGTTTTTGATTCTGTCAAGAACAGACCTTTTCGTAATATCTCCTCTGTCTTCCATATATTGTTTTATATCATTGTTTTCTCAGGGAGCCTTAGCTCCCTCCCACCCCACACCTGGATAGAACATCCTAACTAAGAAAACCATCCAAGAAAGAACCCCATACAGAACTATGAACATTAACGCCACAAATATAATAACTTTATTTTTAAAATCCAAATT
>Ga0209409_1001862_pt1 | contig 17021 bp, 18 predicted proteins | sample AD_JPNMR1_MetaG_FD_184424 | JGI IMG/M metagenome (GOLD analysis project Ga0209409, IMG submission 184424) | Active sludge microbial communities of municipal wastewater-treating anaerobic digesters from Japan - AD_JPNMR1_MetaG (SPAdes) (version 2) | ecosystem: Engineered > Bioreactor > Anaerobic...
ACCGGTAAAGGAATTAGACCCGGCAAACTGCCCAAAAGCTGAACAATCGTGCGTTCGGAAATACCTTGGCACCATTGCTCCAGACTCGATTCTCTGGGACTTTGATGTACCGTCTTCTCCGGATAAAGCGATCAGTGTCAGGAGACGGAATTTGACCGAACAGATGGTTGCCATACTTGGCCAGGATGTTCGTAAAGAGGCAGAAGCTTTTACTTACGCGGTACCACTTCTAAGTGAGTGGGAAGGTATGAGTAAGGGGCCGGTGGACGAGGCGAATTTTGTGGACAATTGGTTGCTGAAGTGGCCAGGGACATCAATCGCTCAATTTCTCCACCTTTTTAAAGCCCACAGACTCAGAGCGGGTTATGAGGCAGCCCGGGCCAACCACGAGGAAGGTCTCTGGCCTATTCTTGCCAGGAGTTATCGGGACGAGTTGAACAAAGCCAGATCATCAACCAATCCCTTGATTTCCTGCATCGCTGACGATTTGGATGCTCAGCCCTTTGTCTATCTGGAAGGTCAAGGAAGGCCCTGAAATGAAAAAGCTCATATTTGTGTTTACTTTGATTGGCTTATGTTTTTGGATTTTTCCCCTTTCCGCTGGTGCCTGTTCCTGCGCATGGAGTGGTCCGTTTCTCGCCGTGGCTAAGGATGCGCCGCTGATCGTTCATGGTAAAATTACTCGCCACGATCCGGGTAAATCGCCGTCAATGGTTGTTTACGTTTTGGAGACGTTAAAAGGGGCCATGCTCGATTCAGGATTGCTTGTGCAAATGGGCGACGGGATGCACTGCCGCCCCGCACTGGAAGATTTCCCGATTGGCAGTGAATGGATTCTGGCGCTCAACGGCCCGGGTGCAAAGCCCGGCGATGGTTTGGCCCTTTCTCATTGCGGAGAGTATTGGCTTCGGGTGGAGAAAGGGAAAGTTATCGGCAGCATCGATGGAACGCAATCTCAGGTAAAGCAAATGCCCATGGATGAATTGAAACGTAAAATTCGTTATCCGCGCTTTCATGAAACGTTCGAAGGGAGAGTGTCGCAGGGTAAACGATTCCAGCGCCCATTCGGCGAGATGTTTGTATTCGTCCTCGAACCACGGCCGGACGGATGGGAAATTATCATCAAAGAACATGGAAGAGATGAAAATCTGGCACGCCTTACCCCGCCTTTTCACTTTGTCCCCAATCCCAGGTTCATCGAAGGCTGGCATCTGTCCGATAATCCTTCTGCGTGCACAACGCGTGAGTATCTTGCTGATGCTGGCCCCGCCAACCCAAGAGAGTTCATCTTTTCTCCCGAGGTGGGGAAAACAATTGACGCATCTAAATCTAATCGTGCCGTGGATGCTCAAGATGTGGCGGAAGTGAAGCGTTTCGGTCGGGGGACGCTGACCATTGGCGAATTCAAGCTTCAGACGGCCGCGGACGGTTGCCCGGAGGTAGAATGGATGAAATTTTCGGTCCAGTTGGAAAGCGGCTATTAAAATGCTTTCCAGAATCACTGGGATGGAGTTTGCAAATCACATAGATAACGTTTTAAGGTGGTGCTTATGACGATAAACAGACGGGGTGAAAAGATAGGTTGGACAGCGGGCTGGGCCGGCGGCTTCATTTGGGTTCTCATACTTTCTGTTGTCTTTCTTTTCCAAGGGAAAACAGAGCATGGGGTATTGGGAGTGGTCCTGGTTGGTGTCTCTATGTTCATAATTCTATTTTTTTCACCCTGGCGTTTTGCTTCGACGTACTATTGGAAGCTAATGCTCGCCCCATATGGGTTGTTTTATCTATCTGCAGAAATTGAAAAAGAGATGCTGCGATTGGCTAAAGAGAAAAAGTCTGTAATTTTTTGTGACGCGGACGTCTTTGAAACCGAACACGGCAGGCTCGTGCGTGAATTATCCGAGAAAATCTCAATACCCAGAGATGCGCTTGCTAAATGCGAAGAATATTGTTTCAATGACGCTATACGTATTACAAAATCGCTCGATAGGGCGGTTCTCGAGAAGTGGCCTGACGAGAAATTATTCTTAGTCGGAGCTAAGAGACAAAAAGTTGAAAAAATTGATTATGAACTAAAAGGGATAAAATGGACTGGTTAAAAGAACTTTCAGCGGAGGAACTGGACAGCGTGCTATCTGGAGATCTTGCTTTGATATACTCTGAATGCGGCATAGACACACTCATAAAAATCTGTAAGTCCCTGATGGGCATAAGTTTATATATCAGTGCAAGATCGATACACGATGCAAGAGCGATGTACATAAAAAAGCATTATAATGGGGAAAATATTAAAGATCTTGCAATAAAACTCGGAGTTAGTCAGAGATATATATATAAAGTGATTAAACATGATAAAAATAGAAATTAGTGATAATAAATTTAAGGAAGAGATAGAAAAACTTCTTAGGCGATGCACTGACAGAAGAGCGTTGATGAAGCAAATAGCGGGCATAATGCATCATGCTGTGGAGGAAAACTTTGCTGAGCAGGGCAGACCAAGATGGCAGCCACTGAGTGCAAAAACAATAAAGTCAAGGCAGAAAAAAAAATACTGGCCTGGTGCAATACTTCAGATGAGGGGAGAGCTTGCAGCATCAATTTCTCAAAGCAGTGATAATAACTCTGCAGTAGTTGGAACGAACAAAATATATGCAGCGATACATCAGTTTTCAGGAAGGGCTGGCAGGGGGCATAAAGCACAAATCCCTGCCAGACCATTCCTGAAGCTAACAGATGATGACCTGGAAGAGATAAAAAAAGCTGTTATAGAGTATTTGCAGGGTGTGTGAAATGTGGTATAATATATATAAGCAACAGGCCAGGCTGGCTGAACCTTCTGCTGTTAAAGCGGAAGATGAGTTCATGGAGGTTGCCATCTCCACTGTTGCTTTTTTTATCTTAATCTTTTTAGTTTCTTTCGTATCTGCCTGTCAAAATCTTTTTTGTTTGTTTTGAATAAACTCAAAAAATAGTTTTCTAATTTATCAATAGTTCTTTTCAGGCTTGCCCTATACATAGCATGGGGCATATGGTCATATGGTGGCCTAAGCACTATCGGATTGAATTGGTGGAATCTATTCTGGCTCTTGCCAATGTTGACGCCATTTGGAATTCTAAGCAAGAGGAAATGGTCAGATTTCGCCCAACAAGGCGCTCCAGCGGACGAGGCAAGGCCGCGCCGGTGAGCTTTTCGTTAGACAAATGAGAGAAAATATTATGGCTTTTGAGTTTGATGGAGAAAAATATAAAAAAGTATCAAGTCATCAAAAAGAATGGGGCAAAAGAATAATTGCAGAATTTGAGTTTAAGGGGAATGAGCATATTTTGGACATTGGATGTGGGGATGGAATTTTAACCGCACAACTTGCAGATATGGTTCCCAATGGTTCTGTATTAGGGATAGACTCCTCACAAGGAATGATTGATTCAGCCATAAAGAATAAAAAACCAAACTTGGAATTCCGATTGTTAAATATGGAGTTGCCCCTGTCAAACCGGACATCTCTCTAACTTATTTTGCATCATCATGAACTCCTTCGGGGACCTCATCTTAAGCCCCTTATGGGGGTGATAGTTATTATAATCCTCAAACCATAAAGGCAGAAGAGCCATGACCTTTTTTGCATCGGATAGATCATGCACAGATACATAGTCTCTCTTGAAGGTCTTTATAAACGCCTCTGCCATGCCGTTGGATTCAGGACTGTAGTATGGGGTGGTACATACCTCAAATCCTATCATACGGGCAAAAAGAATGGTTTCTCTTGAGGTATAGCAAGGCCCATTATCGCTTAACCACTGAATCTTGTTCGGAAGTTTATCTATCTTGCCAAAACGGTATTCAACAGACGATACCATGAGATCCTTTACCATCTCGGATGTTACTCCCCCGGTGGTGGCGATGTAACTCAAAATCTCCCGGTCACAGGTATCCATGGCAAAGGCAACCCTGATCTTCTCTCCGTTGAAACAGAGGATTTGGAATACATCGGAACACCACCTCATGTTGCTCGTTAATGTGATAACCATGCCATCATGGGTTCTTGTAGGTCTTCCCATATATCTGGGCAAGAGGAGACGATTGATCCTCATGATACGGTATATTCTCTTATGGTTAACCGGAGGTTCTTTCTTTTCCTCAAGAAGCCGGTTGATAAAGGCCGTAACCCTTCTATACCCATAGGTGGGTCTCTCATCTGTAATCTGCCGGATGAGGAGAAGATATTTGACATCCGCCGGCTTCGGCTTATACCTTTCCTTTCTTGCCGTTTTTCTTGCGTACTGATTAGATCTGGATATATGTAAGGTATCGGCTATCTTCTTCACGGGGTAAGCTCCTTTCCGGATAAGGGCACTTGCGATATTAGTTTTCTTTCACGGGCAATCTCGATGGCATCCTTCAAGATCTCTACTTCCATAGTCTTTTTGCCTAAGAGACGCTGTAATTCCCGAATCTTACTCTGAAGCTACCTACCTCGGACAAAGGAACAAGAGGCTCTTCACTCCTTACAGATTGAAGGGCACCTTCATGAATAAGACGTCTCCACTTAAAAAGTTGGTTCGGATGAACCTCATACTTCCTTGCCACAGAAGAAATACTATTCCCCGGTTGTTCTGCTTCTTCCACCATGGCTTTCTTCTGCTTAGGTGTCCATCTCCTCCTTCTCTGAACTGATGTTATGACATCTACCGGATCCATATGTTTTTCTCCTCCTTCCCGTTCATTATAGCAATAACCCTATGGCTATTACTACAACTTATTTTGGTTAGAGGTGTGTCCGATCTAAACGGGGGCTAGTACAATCGGCAACAAGAGAAGGAAATCATAGTGGATATCAAGATTCCATGAAGCCACATAATATCAGGGGTGGGTCAATTTTCATAATAATTGACAGAAAAACACAAGATATGTTAAAAAGGTGTATACATTTATTGAGATAGACTCCACTTGCAGGGTAATCTTTGAATAAGCAATTATATTTTATTTTAAAGAGTGGGTAGCATAGTATCGTGGTATTAGGAGGGGAGTAGTCAATGACGGATAGGTTTTACTTTCGGTCAGGCCAACAATTACCTAAATATCGAACAATAAATGATGTCTTAGTATTCGTAAAGATGGCAAATAGCTACAATATCGATCCCCATAATCTCTTAAACGGAACCGGTATAGATCTATACGATCTCGAAGACCCTTATCGGTTAATTACCACTATCCAAGAAATCTCTGTTGGCTATCGGTTGTATAAACTTCTTCGGGAACCATCTTTAGGGTTAGAATTAGGGAAACAACTCCACATCTTTTCAAAAGGAATTTTAGGGTTAGCAGCCATCTTTTGCAATACTGTACGTGAAGCACTTAATCTTTTTATGTCTTACATAGAACTTTCTTCCAGTTACTTTAATTATTACTTAACTTTCAAAGCAAACTTAGGCTTTATTCACATCAAGGAGCTTACCAGGATTAGAAACCTTCGAAGATTCATCTGTGAAACAGAATTGTCATCCTTTCAGACAATCATAACGTATCTCGTCGAAGAACTAAACTTTTTCAAAGAAATACATCTGGCTTACCCCCGCCCAGATTATGCAAAGAAATATAGTGAAATCTTTCAATGCCCTGTGTATTTTAATGCACCTGAGCATTTAATAATTTTTGATGCTACATTACTCAATAAACCACTAAAATTTTCTCACCCGGCTACAAAAAAACTTTTAGAAGAAAAATGCCAACAATTATGTTCCTGCCTGAAGGAGAGAAATAAAGTAAAAGACCTGGTAAAGCATGAATTAATGCTCCATGGACCCCCTTTCCCGGGGCTTGATGAATTAGCCAAGAGAATAAACATGTCCGAACGTACGATCAGGCGTAAATTAAAACATGAAGGCACATCTTACAAAGATATTATTAGAAATATACGCTAGGAACAAGCACTCAACCTGATAAAAACGACAGATTATTCCATGTACAAAATTGCCGAACTCCTCTCATATAGTGATACAGCGAGCTTTTATCGGGCATTCAAAAGTTGGATGGGAACTACACCAGCGACTTACAGGGGCAAAGATAAAGAAAAATAAAATCTTTCTTTTTGGCCGAATATATCAATAAAAAAGGCCTTCTATGCCATTGTTCTAAAAGCTAATCTTAGGTACCTTACCTCCGCACAATAAATTATCGCCAGTAAATTATAGCGGGATTTACTCAAGAGGTGAATCCGTTTTGAGGGGGAGGTCTAAATTTGTGCTAACCGTGGGTTTAGATATCGGCTCCGTTACAACTAAGATAGCTGTCATGAGTGGCCATTCTATATTATTTACAGATGTTATACCTACTGGATACGACATGGAAAAGGCTTGGCGGAGATTGTTCAAGGAAGCCCTTCAACGGCTACAAATATCAGAATCTACCCTACACGGAATTGTTGCAACTGGTTATGGCCGAAATAGCGTTCCGATAACTACAAAAAAAATCACAGAAATCAAGTGTCACGCTGAAGGAGCATGTTTCTACCTCCCTCAAGTCCGTTCAGTAATAGATATCGGAGGACAAGATATCAAGTTTATACGCCTCGATGCCAATGGAAATGTATTAGATTTCATCATGAATGACAAATGTGCAGCAGGAACCGGTAGATTTTTAGAGGTAATGGCTCAGGCGTTAGAAATAAATTTAGAAGAATTTGGGCTTCTTTCTTTAAAAGCACAAAAAACAATCTATATAAGCAGTACATGTACAGTCTTTGCTGAATCAGAAATTATATCTCATCTTTCTAAGGGGGAAAAACGGGAAAACATCGTTGCTGGTATCCATGCAGCCATTGCTAATCGTATAGTCTCAATGTTCGGACGATCCAAGATAAAAGAACCGGTAGTCTTAACTGGGGGAGTTGCTCTAAATAACGGAATAAAGGGCGCGTTGGAAAGAAAACTGGGGATTCCCATCCACGTGAGTGACACAGCTCAAGTTAATGGAGCCATAGGTGCTGCGTTACTTGCCCAGAAAATTTGATTAAAAAAGGAAATAGGGGGGTATATGGGTATATTTGCTTATTTTGATTCTGGGCATGAGTTTCCCGAAGAAATTGTCATGGCGGCAGGTTTTACACCTATGAAAATCTTAGGGGATCTGGCGTTGGGTACAAGTCCAGCGGATGAATACCTATTCCCATACTTCTGTCCATTCGCACGTGCTCGCTTTGCTGAAGCGCTCAGTAAAGCAGGTGAGTGGATTGGAATTGGATTTGCACATGGCTGTGATGCCACGAATCGACATTTTGATGTATGGAGATACCATATTAAGGAAGTTCCCTTTTTCTGGGTCAATACGCCCATGAAAACAGATAATGCTGCACGCAGCTACTATCGAAGAGAACTGGAACAATTTCTTAATAAACTATGTGACCATTATAGTTTAAAGATTGTTGAGAGCGACATACAACATGCCATTGAACTTTCCAATCAGACAAAAACGCTCCTGCGCCAATTAAGCATTCTAAGACGGCAAAAAGATATTCCTAATCGGGATTACTTTAAGATTATTCAATGGGCAATGGTAAAACCAAAAGAAGCAGCTGTAAATGACCTCAAAAAAACTATTGAAGACTGGGAAAAACGACCTCCATTTCCGACGGATAAAATACCTATATTGCTCACCGGTTCGGAAATTACTTTTGTAGAATTCATGGATCTCCTTGATGATGTGGGTTTCAGGGTTGTACGAGATGACCTTTCGCTTGGTGAAAGATACTTTGCAACGGATATACCCTATATGGAAGACCCTTTGGAAGCGTTAGTAATCTATTCCTGTAATATACCCCAACCTGCAACCCGGGTACCGTCTGATAATCGCTTAAATTACCTAATAAATGCATTGGAAGAAACGCAAATTATGGCCGTTATCTCCCAACATTTAAAATTTTGCGAAGTATACGCCATGGATGCCGTTTGGACAGTTCCTGCAATTAAAAAGAGAGGATTACCCGTTATTCACCTGGAGCGAGATTATACACCAATGGATGATCGACTTCTAACTCGATTGGAGGCTTTTCGGGAAATTATAATTTAAAGGAGAATAATGACCATGCCTTCTATGCTTAGCTTTATATTCCAACACCCAGATGTTTTTTTTAGGGCGACGAAAAACAATTTAAAACAAGGCATTCCTTTCAGTCTGGCCAGATTATTTATGGACTACCAAAAGAAAGCAAATAGCATGGACCAAAAAAGAGACAAAAAAGTTGGGGCTTTTACGGCGGGCATGCCTGTTGAGTTTCTACTGGCATTTGATATTTTCCCCGTATTCCCAGAAGCGCATTGCTGTATGGCTGGGCAAGCAGGCATTACCCAGCATCTCATTGAACATGCGGAAAGCATGGGATATTCAAGAGATTTATGCAGTTACATGAAGACAAGCGTTGCGGCCGTAGACATGTCATATCCATGCAATTTTGGCGGATGCCCTATACCAGATTGTTATATAGCCAGCAATGGTGTTTGTGACACCCAAGCAAAATGGTTCGAAAATGAAGCACGCCGAAACAACCGTCCTTACTTCGCACTAGATGTTCCCAGTCCTGTTTCCGGACTTGACAAAAAAGCGTTAGAAATCAACTTTGCCTATCAAGTTGAACAAATGCATGCGTTGATAAAATTTTTAGAAGAGATAACAGGCAAACCATTCGATCAAGATAAGTTTATGCAGATAGTTAACAAATCTCAAGAAGTATGTGGCTGTTACTTGGAAATATATGAATATAGGAAACGTTTCCCGGCGCCAATGTATTTTGAGGTGCAGAGGGCCTTTATGTTTCCACAGTTTGGTATGTGGGATTTAGATGGCGCCCTAAGATATTATCAAATGGTCCTAAAGGATATAAAAAAAGCTTATGATGAGATGCCCGAAGAAAAGATAGGTCAGAGAGAGAAATACCGACTAATGTGGGAAGGTATAACTCTTTGGTATGGAATCGATTTATACCGTGAGTTGGCAAAAAGGGGAGCTTACATTGTCTATGAGCCTTACACTCATGCGGCAGCAATGAGAAGAAAGAAAACCTCCTCATTTGAGGAGACGCTCAAAACTATGGCGAAGGAAAACATCTCAAATTTTTACACTCTAAATTTGGAAGAGCGAATCCCGTACTTTGAAGATAAAATTAAAGAATACCATATAGATGGACTTATTCTGCATGCTAATCTCAGTTGTCGTCCATCATCAACAGGGCTGCAAGATATAAAAAGTGTAATTGAAGAAAGATTAGATATACCTGTGCTTATTCTGAACTGCGACATGTGTGATCCAAGAGCCTATGCCGAGGGGCCTGTGCTAAATCGCATTGATGCTTTCATTGAACTCATCCAAGAAAAACAGAAACATAGAGCAAAAAGTAAACAGTAATAAAAAGTGGGGGGCAAGATGGGAAATGAGAATAAACTGAAGAATAAAGTAGCATTGGTTAGTGGTGCTGGTTCCGGCATAGGCTTAGAATTGGCCAAAGAACTAGGACGTCAAGGAGCCATGGTAATTGGCACGGATATAAATCAACATAATTTGGATAATATGGCAAGTGATCTGAAAAGAAACGGGTTCACGTGCCACACCTATAAAGTTGATCATGCCAATTTTCCCGAGGTAGAGAATTTTGCAAAAAAAGTTATGAAAGATATTGGCGAGGTAGATATTCTTTGCTGTAACGCCGGAGTGGGGCATGGTGCAAAAGTTCATACTATCCCCCTCGAAGATTGGAAGTGGATTATAGACATAAATTTATGGGGCGTCATATACCTCCTCCATTTCTTTCTCCCATCTATGGTACAACGCAAGCAGGGGGAAATACTTATTACAGCGAGCGGAGCTGGCCTCTGTCCTTTAGGCGGCATGGCCCCTTACAGTATGACCAAAGCCGCGTTAGTGTCCCTCACATCAGTTATGAGAATGGAACTTACTCAATACAACATAAACGTCTCAGCGCTGTGTCCGGGAATCATAAAAACAAATATTATGAAGGCCTCCCGAGGTCTTGCAGGGAAAAATAGAGATGCAGCGACGGAGCTTTACGAGACCAAGGGATTTCGCCCGGAAAAGGTAGCTAAAAAAGCTGTCCGTGGATTATTAAAACACAAAGCCTTCATTTATATCCCCTGGGGCCAGGTGGCAATTCCATACATTCTGTATCGTTTTTCTCCCTCTTTGGTCATATGGATAAGCCGCCAACTTTTTAAAAAAGGGCGCAACCTGATTGGCCCATTTTTCACTGATGATTACGAGTAAACCCAAAACGGAGGTTAAGCGATGGACGACAATAGGCCATATTGGAATATGGAAATTGAGCCACTTTTAAACACAGGAGAAATGAGAAAACTTCAATTCATCAAACTTAAACAGATGCTTGAGCGGTTGCAGGTGAATGCACCATTCTATGCCAAAATAATTAAAAAAAACAATATAATTCCTGATAAATTAAGCAGTTTCGAAGAATTTCGCGACAAAATGCCACTTTTCAATAAAGATGATTTGAGGACCCTTGTCATGGAATGCGGAGGAGACATTTTGCGGGCAATTGATCAGATTATTCCTGTTTCTGTAGACGACATAGACTATATGGCAACTACGACAGGTACCACCGGCGTTCCAACACCTTATCCTTTAACACGAAACGATATAGAAAACGTTTGGGGTGAAGTGATGGTTAGGGGAAGCTGGCGGGCAGGTATCCGGCGTCAAGATAGAATACTATATTGTTTTGCCCTGTCTATGGTCATTGCTGGTATTCCGTCCATGATAGGTGTTCAAAAATTAGGATGTATGATAATTCCCGTGGGTGCTGAAGCCAAAAGCGAACGTATTCTTCTCATGCAGGCCCTTTTTAAGGGCACAGTCTACACCGGAACCCCCTCTCTTGCCGAGTACTTGATAGAACAGGCGCCCAAAATCCTGGGGAAAAATGTTGCCGAACTGGGTTTTAAGGCTCTGATTTGTGGTGGTGAGCCGGGAGCCGGTATTCCAGAAGTGAAAGCTAAGTTAGAAAAAGCTTACGGATGTAAAATCTATGACTCTGGAGCTGGTTTTGGATTTTCATGTGATCATGATGAATATCAAGGTATGCACTGGCTTGGAGACGATCTTTGCTACTATGAATTAGTGGATCCAGAAACTAAAACCCCTCTTCCATTAGAAGACGGCGCTACAGGTGAAGCAATTTTTACCAGTTTGGAAGGTGACGGTATGTCGCTAATGCGCAGCAGCATGGGTGATATACATCAGGTTTTTACTAGTCCATGCCCATGCGGAAGATCCGGTTTCAGATACAAGGTGATAGGACGTTCCGATGACATGCTAAAGGTAAAGGGAGTTATGGTTTACCCCAGTAATATAAAGGGAATCATTAATGAATTTATACCACGGGTAACAGGAGAAATGAGAATTGTATTAGAAGAAAAACCGCCACGGGTGGTGCCTCCCCTAAAAATAAAAGTCGAATATGCCCATGATACTTCTCCCACAGAGTTAGATTCTTTAGCCAATGATATTGCCGATTTAATGAGTAGAAAACTCAAAATAAACCCTCAGATCATCTGGGTGGAGCCGGGTACCTTGGAAAGAAGTCACTATAAGGGTCAAGTCTTCGAAAAATTATACGAGAATAAGAGGAGAGCTGATTGATGCGCCCCGTATACATTATTGGCATTGGAATGACACCTTTTGGCCGTCATCTTGATAAATCGATAAAAGTATTGACGAAGGCAGCATTGGATAGTGCTTTAGCCGATGCGGACATAAAACTAAATAAAATAGAAGCTGCCTGGTTTGCAAATTCCGGCTGGGGTAATAGTTCCGGTCAACACTGTATTCGTGGGCAAGTGGCGTTAAGGCCAGCCGGCATACAAGGTATCCCCATTACCAATGTAGAAAACGCATGCGCAGGTGGGGCAACTGCTTTACATCTAGCTTGGTTAGGTGTCGCGTCTGGTCTTTATGATTGCGCACTGGCAATCGGTGTGGAAAAAACGTATCTAGATGATAAAGAGAAAATGTTTCAGGCTTTCTGGTCTGGCTTTGATGTTGAAAATGCCGTAGAACATTTGAAGACTCTTCAGGCAGTCTCTGACAGTATCAAGCCTTATATTTACGAAATAGAGACAGACGGTGCCGGAAAAAAGAGAAGCGCATTTATGGACGTTTACTCTGCCTTCTGTCGCTGGCATATGGCACGGTACCATACAACACAAAAACAGCTTGCCGTAATTGCCGCCAAAAATCATTTTCATAGTACCATGAATCCATATGCTCAATACCAGAAAGAAATGGGCGTAGAAGAAATCCTTTCAGCCCGTTTGGTCTCCTGGCCTCTAACCGTTCCCATGTGCGCACCTTTAGGCGATGGAGCTGCAGCAGCCATTCTTTGCTCAAAAGAATTTATGGATCGGCTTTCATACGCACGACCTGTCAAGGTCCGCGCCTCTATTCTGGGGTCTGGCACCGACCGGCCGCTCGAAGACGAAGTTAGCGATATAGCGGTAAGATTATCACGTAAAGCATACGAAGTTGCCGGTGTAGGACCAGAAGATATTGACGTCGCCGAAGTGCACGATGCTACTGCCTTTGGAGAACTTCATCAAACAGAATCATTAGGGTTTTGTCAGTTCGGTGAAGGAGGGCTATTTGCTGAGTCGGGTGCCACTCGCTTAGGAGGAAAACTACCTATTAACACATCAGGTGGGCTTGTATCCCGAGGGCATCCTATTGCAGCTACTGGAATTGCCCAAATCCACGAGCTTGTTACCCAGCTCCGCCACGAAGCAGGTGCGCGTCAAGTGGAAAAATGCCGTCTAGCTCTGGCAGAAAATGGTGGCGGTAACTTGGGATTTGAGGATGCGGCCATGGCAATTCATATCTTGGAACGTATAAGTTAATAACAGAGGGAGGTGGTGGCATGGCCAATAGTTGGGAAACAGAAAGAACAGAAACAGAAAATGTAATATTGAAGCGAAGGAGTGTGAGATATTTTCAGAAAAAACAGGTCCCTGCCTATTTAATTAAACGAATTATAGAGGTGGGGCGATTTGCACCCTCTGCAGGAAATTGTCAACCATGGAAATTTATAGTACTACGCGATCCGGAAATCATTGCGGGGATTACCCAAACGGTAATTAAAAAATGCCAAGCTCTGAGCAAGCTATTAGATTACAGATATCGGAAATCATTTCTGCAAAAAAATATTGTTAACCTTCTTATTCGGTTTATGCCGAACGATCTTCACCCTGTACCTTTTGGAGCTGCCACCTTAATTGCCCAGGGAAAACTAAAATTATTTCATGATGCACCAACTGTAATACTCATTTTTAAGGATGTTCGCGGTATAGGTGATCCTTCTTTGGATTGCGGCATCGCAGGGCAAAATATGGTGATTGCAGCCCATAGTATGGGTCTAGGTACCTGCTGGGTAGGATTTGCGAAGCTTGCATTCACAGGAAAGAGTGAATGGAAGAAAAAACTGAATATTGGGTACCCCTACGAGTTTTCCTCTAGTCTTGTGATCGGTTACCCCGTGGGGAGACCAGATAAAATGGTACCGCGAGTTACCACCGCCGTCGATTGGTATGAAGATGGTGCGAAAAAAACATTTTATTAGAGAGGTAAAAAATGGATAAAATTTCCTTTAGGGAGAAGATCAAAATCCCTCGATATGATGATCCTATTCAAATTAAAATGGGTCTGATTAAAATTGAAGAAGCCTTGTGCAACGGATGTCAGCTTTGTATCCGGGCATGTCCTGCCAATGCCATCCTTCTTAAAGATAAAAAAGCACATTTGTCAAATATCCCAGAATGCATGGCTTGTGGTGACTGCGTCGCAATTTGCCCGCAAGAGGCAATAACTTTGGTAAAAAATTACAAATATACAGGATACTTTAAGACAATTGATAAAGGAGACCTTCAGCCACCTAGATTTTACGGTGTTAAGGATGATTGACGTTTGTTCTACCCCCCAGGCAACATGGTAATTTTATCTCTATCACAACTCCCTCCGTGATTCAATAGTTGTAAGAGATAGGTTCCATGTTGCCTATTACAACAAAACGAAAGGAGAAGGAAAATGATTCTTAAGAAGGTGTTTATGTTACTTGTTTTGCTGTTAGTGATTTGTTTACTTTCAGTAGTTGCCTGGTCTAAAGAAATTGTTATTGGCTTCACCGGACCTCTCAGTGGCCCGGCAGCTGAGTATGGATTTGACTGTATAAAAGGTATCAACATAGGGATCAAAAAAGTTAATGAAAGCGGCGGCATAAAGATTAAAGGAGAAACCTATACGTTAAGATTAGAAAAGCTCGATGACCAAATTGATCCTACTAGAGCGGTAATCAATGCCAGAAGACTTAAAGAACAGCATGGAGCAGTTGCTGTATTTGAGCCTGTGGGTGGGCTGGCTCATGCTATCATGGGTATAAACCAAGAAAAAATGCACGAATTTCTTGTCATGGCCTACACAAGTACTCCATCTACTGCTAAAATGGGCAATAAATTAACTATTATACTGCCACCTCCATTAAGCATCTACGCTCAGGTTTTTGCCAAGTGGTGTGAAGACAAAGCATATCAACGTGCCGGAATCCTTCTAAACAATGACTCATACGGAACCGACTGGAAAACTTATTTTACAAAATACTTTAGAGGCACCATTGCATCTGTTCAATCAGCCAATTATTACAAAGAAATTGATTATACTGCACAGATAAGTGCTATATTAGCCACCAAACCTGATGTTATGCTAATTGGTGGGCCTTCTCCAACCACAGCACTCGTGATAGAACAGGCAAGGAGTATGGGCTATAAAGGAGCTTTTGTTCTTATTGATCAAGCGAAGCTTGATTATGTCAAGCACATTCTAAAAGGTACGGTATTATTAGAAAATGTCATTGCTGTCGCCATGGTAGATTCTCTACCTTCCCCTGTGACCCCCTGGGTAAAACGAACCCTGCAGGAGAATTACAAAGGATTATATAATTGGGAAATTTCTATCCACTTTGGGGCAGTTCTTGCCTTAGCACGAGCCATCGCTGCAGCTGGCACCCCATCTGACGTTTGGGCAATCAGAAAATCGTTTCCCCGTGCTTACCCGATAGGTGTCAATGAGGCACCCTCACCCGTATTTGGGCTTTCCCCAGAAGGTATTCAGCTCATGCCGGCATCTGTTCAATCAGTTAAAGATGGGAAGATTAGTAAACCCAGGCTACCAATATGGTGGGTAAAGAATAAGAAAGAGTTCGACAATGTCGTTAAGGCCCTCCATCTGGACCCCAAAATGGCCGATTGTGAGTTTATGCCATTAGAATTTTAGTTTCGGAAATAAAACTACTAATTTTTCGCCCTGTCCAAATTCCTAATTTGGACAGGGTTTTTCAAAAAAGATGAGGATTTGCCTATGCTAAACCGAACATCTTTCTAACTTACCTTTCAACTTCTCTTACTCCTGGAAACATCATGTTGAGTCCCTTATGATGGCTCCTTTAATTACAAAAATAAACCATAAAAGGGGTGACAAGTTAAGATCAAAAACTCGCCACCCCTTAGATCTCTTGGTGGAGCTGGGGGGAGTCGAACCCCCGACCTCTTGAATGCCATTCAAGCGCTCTCCCAACTGAGCTACAACCCCGATGTCAGACAAATTATGGCTATCAGACTGGATAATATTTGTCAACGGGGATTTAAAGATAAACGAAAAGATGTGTATTCTTTTTTCAGAAAATCCCTACTTACTCCATGGTCTATAAAATCCCAGGGGAGCATCTCCCCCCATTCTTTTCGCCTATGTACCCAGAAATCGGGATGTGGCATACTTAAGCCGAATACCTGCGACCAGTTCATACCCTGATGATAGGATTTGAGTATCTGGCCGACCCGCCGATCACCCAGGGAAAACAGGGCTTGCAAATAGCTATCACGGTAAGAGGTTACCCTGACGTCGAGGTTGGATATACGTCCCAGGGTACTCTTTATCCTCCTTATCTGACCATTTAGGTATCTACCCGATGCCAGCGGCTCCCACTGGAAGGGGGTCGCCGGTTTGGGTATGAAAGGATTAATGCTCAAAGTGGTGCTTTTTATTTTTCTTTCCCTTCCGTTCACCTGCACGCTGAAACCATTGATTTTCTTCACCAGCTCAATTAAAGCCTCGATATCTTCTTCCTTCTCCGCGGGAAGGCCGATCAGGAAGTAGATTCGTATATTTTCGATACCCTTCTTCAGAAGCAAGTTCAAGGCTTCCCAGATATGGCTATCATCTACCCCTTTATTAATTATGTTGCGCATGCGCTGTGAACCTGCTTCAGGAGCCATGGCAACGGTCTTGACCCCGCCCTTAACAAGCAAGTCAACCACCTCATCAGTAAGCCGATCGAGGCGAAGTGAGCTTATGGCCACTTCTGCCCCTCTTTCGACCGTGTATCGGCAAAGGGCAACAAGCTCCGGGTGATCGGAAACAGCGGTGCCGAGTAGACCTATCCGATTGGTCTTTTCTATCCCACGGTCCAAACTGGTCATGATGGAAGCCAACCCGCGAAACCGCACTGGCCTGTAAACATAACCCGCCGCGCAAAAACGGCATCCCCTTCCACAACCCCGGTTTACCTCAACCAGATACATCGAACCCAGTTCCGCCTCCCGGGTCACAATCACCTGTTCACATGGAATGGCATTGAGGTCATTTACCCAGGCCCTTCTCACTCTCACCGGAAGATCCCTCTTCACCGGGGCAAATTCCTTTATTTTCCCATCCGCCTCGTATTCCACCCGATAAAGGGCCGGCACGTAGGCGGAGGGTACTTCCCTTTGTATCTTCTCTAAGAGCTCTCCTTTCTTTAATTTTGCTTCATATCCAGCAAGGCAGGATTCGAGAAACGAGGGGATGATCACTTCCCCTTCCCCAATGAGGAAAAGGTCGATGAAATCGGCAAGGGGCTCCGGATTGAGGGTTACGGCAATACCTCCGGCGATGATAAGGGGATCCTCTTCTTTGCGCTTTT
>Ga0209409_1001872_pt1 | contig 16926 bp, 11 predicted proteins | sample AD_JPNMR1_MetaG_FD_184424 | JGI IMG/M metagenome (GOLD analysis project Ga0209409, IMG submission 184424) | Active sludge microbial communities of municipal wastewater-treating anaerobic digesters from Japan - AD_JPNMR1_MetaG (SPAdes) (version 2) | ecosystem: Engineered > Bioreactor > Anaerobic...
CCTCACCTATCTCGTCTAAAGAATTATACTCTTCTTGTGTTACAGTAACACCACCAGTTTCTACCGACAACTGTTCTGGTAATAATTCTGTTATGAGATTATTTGCCTTGTCTTCCGCATAAAGGGTTTCTATTTCTTTAAATTGTTCCTTAATCTCTTCTCTATTCTCGGCTTCTGCCAGCCCTGCGCTTGAGGTTATGTCTTCAATTGCCGTAAGCGGACTCTCACCAGAGACAGGGGCTTCTGCCTTCGGCTTTCTCTTAGCCCTTTCTCTTTTGGGTTTCTCTTTGGGTTTCTCTTTAGGTTTTTCTTCTTTCTCTTTCTTTTTCTCTGTGGTCTCTGGGGTGGTCTCGGGTGGTACAGGGGGTGCCTCGACCACTGCCTCTTCTGTTGGTGGTACGGCTGGAGCCTCTGGTTGAACAATTTCTTGAGGTTGTGGCTCTGCCACTGGAGGCTGTTGGCTAATAAATTCTATATTAAGTCTCAACGCCATTTTAGGTGCAATAGTGCGTATCTTTTTCAATAGGTTAGGGTCAAACGTAGTACCTTCTATTTCACGTGGGCTGTATTTTAATATATTATCCATCTGCTCTTTATATAAAGCCTTCAACGCATTGATTTTATCTGCGTCTCCAACTACTGGGTCTGTTAAAGCATTACCTAATAAGAAGTAAACTTTTTTGGCTATCTCAGTTTGTGTGTTGTCTGGTAAATCTTTAAACTCTATCGGTCTTGGTTGTCTCAAAGACGCTATATCCTCTAATCCTATCTCGCTTACAACCTTAACCATATAGTCCTTATTAGATACCAAATCCTTCAATTTTAACTGTGGATTGGTCGTCCTTTCGTCTTCAAGTACCTCATTAACGGATATATCAATTGTTGAGCTTAAAACATTATCTCCAAATACCGTCTCTAATGCTTTGAGCGTAGTATAATAATTTGTTGGATTTTGCGTCCTGTAATAACGTACACCGCTTGGGGTTTCCAAAATAATATTAAATAGATTCTTATAATAAGACGTGTATACCTTGCTACCATCTTTTAACTCCATAACTTTGTAGGGTATAGCATAGGGTGTTTTTTCAAGTGCTACAAAGCTATGGAAGATAGACAAAAAATTATCATATAACATAGGGCTTTGAGCCAACAGCTCTTTTGTTTTCTGGATACTCTTATTAACCCCGCCGACATCTCCCCATAACGAAAGCGGAATAACAGGAGACCTATCAATTGAAAACTTATGGGCTACCTCTTTAATGGTAGATGCAAATGTCCCAAAATCTATACTTCGTATAGTTTCTAATTTAACTCTCTCGGTTAACGCTTTAACCAATTCGTTAGATTCCTCTGTACCACTTTTTATTGTATTCGCTAAGCTCTTAACTAATTTAATGCCTTCCTCAGGGTTGGTTTTTAAATAGGCTAAATAATCTACATAGTTGTCAATTATCTCATTCTCCAGCCTTACAAATTCGCTCCAAGCTGACGGGTTATTATATATCTCATTTAAATCTGGGTTCTCTTTTATATCTTTTTCTATCACAGGCATAACAATATCTTTAATCGTAGTTTTAGTTTGTTCAACTGGGTTAATACCACCCACTATTCTCTGGCTTACTTCACCACCAAACCAAAATAGAGGAGCAGTTAAGAACGCACCAGCCACCGCTTCAGGGACACCTTCAAATAGGCTTGTGGGGTTACCGACTACGGTCGCACCCACATTAGAAATCATCTGTTGTGCCAACTCTTCCATAGGCTCTTGTATAGATATAGCAAGGTAATTCCGCAATCCAGCGCTGGGGAGTTTACCTCCTGTCCATTCGTTTAGTTTATCAATAAACGCCTCAGCAGGGGTTACTTCTCTACCAGTGACGGTCTTTAACGACATCTCTTCTATATAGGAGATTAGGTATGTGGCTGTAATCATAGCCGTATTTTCAAGTAATAACCTCTCAGGTGTCTTTCTACCTTCAACAATATCTTCAACAATAGGACTCGAAATTTTATCAGATTCCATAATCGAAAGACCAAATAACCCTAAGTCTGATAAGTACTTACCCAATTTAGCATACAAGGCGGGTGAAAAACCGCCTATCATCATAGAGGCTGTATTTAATGCTATAACCAATAACGAAGGTAATGCATTAGCAAATAATTCTGAAGTATAACCTATAACTGGGTCTTCTATCTCGGACAAATATTTAGCGAACTCTTGGTTAGCCTTATTGCTTTCATATAATAGTATACTACCAGCATTCCGCCAGTCCTTTGTGTTCATAAGCATTTTCACTCGCCCATCTTCAAATGTGGGTAATAACGAAGCAAGCGAATATCCATATTTAGCGGTTTCAGTTAAAAATTCTTTCCCTATATAATTCGAGGTGTAAAATAATGCATTGCCTAAATCACTTATAAAATTGCCAATCACCTTGCGCTTTCTTGCTTTCATAAAATCCTTATACGTAGGAGGCAACATAATATTATAATTTTTCATACCAAAATCACGTACCGCATCCCAGTTCTTCCCCATTCTATCAAGTATCTTGGCGTTCTTTTTGACGTCGCCGTTGAGTATATCCTCAAGGATGTTGGGGTCGCTTTCTAACGCCTGCCATATTGAATAAGCGCTTTTATATTTGCTTACAGTCTGCGCTTCGTCCTCTTTCAACACCCCCCATTCTGTAAGCGTAGAGATATCATCTGGAGTCACCTCGCTTAAATAGTCTTTATTATAAATTAAATTGGTCTTTTCTTTAGGCGGTTGCGGTATTTCTACCTCAGGCTGTACCTTAGTACTTACAGGAGGCACAGGCGCTGGTTGTAATCGTATATCCTGTAAAGGTACGGGCGGTGTTAGGGTTGGTATATCGGTATCAGGCTGGGCAGGTGCAGGGGCGGGTTGTGTAGGTAATACCAGGTTCTGCGGTTTACTTAATAAACTCGTAAGTTCTTCTGCCGTAGGGAGTTGTATATTTTGTAATCCCTGTACTGGCTGTTTAGGTGTAAGTTTACTAAATGCTTTTAATAATTGTTGTGCGTCTTGTTTTATTTTCTCATCGCTAAAGTTATACATTAGGCTCCTTATTTTTCGTTTAACTTAAACCCTGACGCTATAAATTTTGATATAAGATTCACAGCGAATCCTCTGGAGTCTCCTCCTCCATAGATATCTTGTACCTCTTGAATCGCTTTTTCTATTTTATTATTCATTTTGAAATTAGTTTTTACGTACTGAACCACCTCGTTAATTGTAGGTGTTTGGTTAATAAATAACGGAGCCAGTTTATCAACATAGGGCATAATCACGTCCTTAGGTATGATTTCCCCCAGTGAAGTTCTAACACCAGAGACCACTACACGCTCGAATTCCTCACGGGACATACCCACTGGTTTTGTTGCCTTTGTTTGTGGCTGTGCCTGTTGTGGTACCTTAGGCTGTAGTTCCTCTAACGCTTCCCCCGCACTCTTTTGTGGTGCAATACTTGATGTTGGCTGTTGCGCAGTTGTCTTGCCTCCTTCAAGTTGCCTAAGCAGTTCATTTGCGGTATTCTCTATTTCGTTGTATACTATATTCCAATACGGTATGCTATTAGCAAATAACATATTAGTTGATTTAACCTGCTGTATCTGCGCCATTAAGGCTGATTTCATAGTATCAGTTAAATCTTCACCCTCAAAATCGCCAATATTTCTACCTGTTAATGAGGCAAAATAAGCGTATATGCTCCGCTTATCTTCGTCGCTTGCCTGTCCCTGTTTCAGTTTGATATAATTGTTAATACCCGTGCTAATCGATTGTAGCGACTGCCTTAAATTATTAGCCGCACTTACTACAAGGTTAGGTGAGCCATAGCCATAACCGTACCCTGTTTGTGTTGGTTGTGTTGCCATTGTAGTAAATAATCTTAGATAATCAGGTCGTTGCTGTTCATACATTTTCCATATATCAGATAATTGTTTCATCCCTTCTAATTCCTGTTCGTAAGCTTTCTGCCCATATTGAGCGAGTGATTGTACTGCGCTCTCTAACAATTTCTGTGCTTCCTCTTGTGCGGCTTGCCTTTCTGGCGCCCCCGCCTGTTCCATAACTGGCGCTCTGTAAATAGAGCTAAACAGATTTTGTATTAAATTAGTTATACCACCCGCTAATTGACCTCCCCGTTGTATTTGATTTAAGTAATTCGCAAAATCAGGGTTTTGTAATGCTATATTAGCCAATGTATAATAATCCGTGATAGGTGGTTGTACCGTCTGTTGTTTTGCACCATATAAGCCTAATACATCAACCAAAGGAGAAAACGCCGATTTATATTGATTTAAAAGAAAATCAGCCACCTCTTGTTTCTTACTTATGTTAACTTGACTAAACTGTTTTAGGGCATCGTTGAGTAATTTAGCGGAAACACCTATATCATATACCTGAGGTTGTTCCTCTTCTTTCTTCTCCATATTCTTAAAACTTAATAAATATAGGCGAGAGAGTAAATCTGCTAACTCATTTGTATTTTTATCAGGCATTTTAACCCCCTATACCTTTACACCAAAAGCCCTTAATATATTTAATATATCTGTCCCCATACCCATTGTTCCTGAGGCAATAAGGTTAGCCAACTGAGTTTTATATGCACTTTCAAGTCCATAAGCCCCCTTAGCAAGCTCTGGATAAATAGATTTAAGAGCAGCGTATTGTCCTAACGCATTAGCATACTGTTGAGCTATGTTGCTAACCGCCGTTTGTCTCGCTTGCCCTAAGGTCTGCGTAGCGGCTATTGTTTGTGGTAGATTGGTCACACCACCAGTAATACCGCCCCTCTGTTGCAGAGCGTTCATACCAGCCAATACTTGATTAGTATAGGCACCAGCACCTTGTTTCTCTAACAAATCCAAATATTGCTGTATAGCGGCTGGCATTGTGCCAGCCAGTATCTTAGAATACTCAGTGAAGATAGGCTGTAGTTGTGTTTGATATATATCAGGCAGATTAGGTGGTGCTGGTAAATTTTTCTTTGCATTAAACGTTTGCCATAGCGACCCTATTAACCCTATTATTGAGGGCAGAGCCGCTAACAATTCAGTTCCCATTTTATACCCCCTGTGTTTTTTTATAAAGATATCTGGGTTGATAATATACCCAGATACCATCAACAAAATTCATATGCGTTCCATACCCTTCTAAAAACAAACCAAATGTATGCCCAGAGACGCCTGGACTTATTATGTTTTGACTATTAAGCGTATAGGTATCGAATGTTTTGCAAAAGGATGTGTTTATGGTCGGTGGAGTTCTACTTGTGTATTCCAACTCTATTGAACATATATGTATTTTAAAAGCCACCTTATTTATATCGCCATCGTATCTTAGTATAATCTTTTGGATTGAAGACACAAACGGATAAGTAGAAAACCCTAACACTACAAATGGAGGTAGTCCTACGTCTTCTAAAACACCACCCGAAAGTTCTGTGCGAGAATCAAAAACATAAATATTGCCATCGGATAATATCAACTGGTTTTGACCTTTTCTTGTTATTATATACCCGTTTTTAGATTTTATAATATCATCATTTGTTGTTGAGAACCCTAAATAGAAAGTCCTTAATGTAACTAAATCTAATACCAGTAAGATGTTGATTGGGTTGTTATGGAAGAAGATACAAGGTGTCCCTCTTATAGAACCCATTGAGGCATAAACCTTATTGCTTAAGTCGAGATAATAATCTACCGCCTTTGTTGGGATTTGTTGTTCTGGAGGGAATTTAGTGTCATCAAAAACCTTCTTGATAAAGAATATCTCTTTGAATTCAAAGTTATCAAACACGTATATTTTCCCTGATTTAGTCATAAAGAAAATTAAATCGTTATACAGTTTAACAGTCTCGGGTATATAATCGCTTGGTAAATTGCCCATCTTCCTTGCCTCGAAATTACCATAAGAATAATAACTCGGTAGAGTCCCTACAAGTTGATAACACTCTCCCGCCGTAGTTATAGCCATCAACGCACTTGTAGTTGCTATCTGCCGTCTTGTGACAGGATAAGAAGTAAACACTTTAATATTATTTGTTGAGAAAGAGAAATGGTACAGGTCAACACTCCAAAGAAATATGTTCCCTGCCTCTGAGTAATATATATCTGAACCGACAGACACCAACAGCCTGTTGTCATAAGAAGTTATACTATCACATTTCCCAAATAACTCATTAACTCTTGAAAGGACATTCCCTATGAGAATAGCGGTTTGAGAAGTATCCATCAACTTCCAGCTCTCTAATTTTATTTGACCTTCAGTAACAGGTGTCCTGTAAATACCCAGCTCGTCTGCAACCGAGCTGGTACCATAAATATTATACCATAAACCATTTGACAATCCATAAATATATACAAACCCGTTTTGGTTTTCTATATCAAATTCAAAAATATTGCCATTATCTGAACCTACAACTACGTTATTATAAGTTACAGGGTCGGAGTAACCATATCCATCCCCACCATAAAACTGGAAATATATCTTATCAAAAGTTATATCATTTTGGCCTGGTGTTGTTTGGTCAGTTGTTTGTGCCACATTAAAGCCCGTTATTCTAATAGGTCGTATAACAAAATAGGTTGTCTCGGGATTGTAATAGATAACATAACCCTCTCCATGCGCTTGTGTTATCTTCCTGATTACTACACAATAATGACCGTGTTTAGCTAATAATATCTCATCAGCATTTTCTTCAAAGAAATGGATATAAGAGACCTCGCCATATTGAGTATATCTTGCATCTACCAATAACATAAACCTTGAAGTAAAAAGAAAAGTGAAATTATCATCATATACAAACACGTTTTTAATTTCACCTACTGGAATATCCACATAGTTTACAAAATCATATAAAATACTCGGATCACATTCCCAAGCGAAAGTGGTGGGGATGGAAGCGGGATAATGCTCTATTTTCTTATGCAGAAACGTAAATGGGTACAAATCGTGTCCTACTGTAATCCAGCTATCTTTTTCGTTAATAAATGGGAATATACATTTATTCACAAATAGCCCATCGGAATTAAGAAACTTAGTCTCACCAAAATAAACATATTGTTCTGTTGAATAACATAATAAATGAACAAAGACAGGGTGGGGATCATCCACCCATTCTGTTTCTAATAACAATTCGGCATAATAAGTCTTGTCCATAAGCCACGGGTTATTGACAAATAATAATAGACTGGAGCCTGGTGCCCCCATTTTATCCGTACTTAAAGCATAATAATACCAATCTATGTTTTTAGAATTACATTCGTAGAAAACATAAGAAGTCAAATACTGCATCATATAAGGCAACTTACCAAAAATTCCTGCGGAAAGTTTAGTGAACTCTATAAGATTCCCCGCAGAGTCGAATTTCATTCTCAATATAGCCTTCTCACCAGTATCTGGAGGTACTTCAACATAATCACCGCCAGCTGTCAATTCATACGCTTTCTGACAATACGCAGTTATATAATAATAACCGCCTGTTGCAGCATCAATTGCAATTAGCAATTTTTTATTAGATAATTTCGTATTTGCATTCGTTTCTAAAACGTTTTTGAAAAGACTATCACCAATAGCCCAAATCCCCTCGTTACTGCCTAAATCATATAGGTTTTGAATGTAACGATACAATGGAGCTCCTGCTATAATATCACCAACATATGCAACGGCTAAAAAATTATAAATTCTTGGTGGGAAGCCACCTGGCGGTTGTATTTCTTTTGATGATTCGACTGGCGTTTTCTTCAGTATAAAATACCAGCCTGCAGTTTTAGTATAACCAATTGACACTATTTTACAATCGCCTGTTTTGTATAATGATATACTCGCCTCTGTACCACCATCATTTGTTATAAAATACTTTTTCGCCGTGTATAAATCTACTAAAAGATAATCTCCATCTTGATTGTTCGGTAGAGGTAGTGGTGAATCACACCAATAATAGACAACAGCGTAATGGTCAAACAAAGCCACCACCTTATGTTTGTGGTGAGCAATTGATATATTAACCCAAGTGGCTGTATCATAATATATGTAAACGAGCTTGTCTACTTCACCTTTAATGTAAACAAACCCTTTTAAGCGTTCTTCTTGTGAAGTATAATTTACTCCCCAAAAATAATATTTTAGTTGCGGTGCCTCATAAGTAGTTGGTATATCTATTTTAGTTACCTTAGATTCTTGCCTTAAGACATCGAGTTTGCCCTCCTCAGTTAGTATACAGTTTTTCTGGTATAATATAACATCTTGTGTAGCGTCGCTGTACATCACAGGAAGATGTGTCTTAAACTTAATGAACTCTATTATCTGTTCTTTACTTTGTTTTTGCATTCCCGCCCCCTGTCAGTAAAAAGGATAATCCTAACAAATCGTAAGCATTCTTTTGCCAAACCTCTGCATACTCTTCTACACCACTTTCATTAGAGATAGCCAATAAATATAAAGCCATATAATCAATAGCTTCTTTAAATTTGGGGAATTTATTTAAGTCTTTAGTTCCAATTTCATAGCGTTCGCCCTTTATCAAAATCCTTCCCTTAGCGTCTCCTGGCTCTGGTAATAGAAACAATTTGAAAAATCCAGTTGCCGATGTATCATAAGAGGAATAGTATGTATAACAAGGTGTATACATAGAGGCATGTTTTAACTTGCGCTTTTTGAATTGTTCAATTGGAACATATTTCGCTGGAATGAATTCATAATTTATCGGTGGGAATTGCTGATAATTGACATAAACACCAGAGATTGAAACAAAGTCACTATACGGTATCTTTGCATAATTGCCTTCGATATTGTCAATATTAACAATAGTGCTGGTGTCCCAATCATAGTTTTTAAAATGATTTATAAAAGAAAAGACATCTTCGTTCAACGCCCGTTCTACAATATCACGGTACGGCTTTATTAAATTTATTATTTCGTCTAAAGCCAGTTGTACTTTCCCCTCTATCTCTGGTGTTGAAAATCTTTCGTAAGTTGTATAAAGTTGTCTTAGTGTTTGTGTTATGTTGGTGGTATCATATGAACTAATGTCTTTAATTTTCACAGTATCACCCCTTTATAAGGCAAACTGAACTTGACATCCGTATTCTGATTGGACATTGTGCCTATGTTCATAAGTTCTATATTAAGTTTCTGCAATAAGAATGATTTGTATTTAGTATCCTCTACTAAATCTGAAGCCAGCAATGTGGCAAAATACATCAAATACTTATCTGGAATGGTCATATCTGGAATAGTTCCGACGGTTGGTGTAACCCCATAGTTTTCGGAAGTTATCTCAATGCCCATTATTTTGTCAAGTTCTTCCATGCTGCTAGTGGTAAAATAAGCGGGTAATGATGGTATCTTCATATAGTATTCTAAAATCAAATCAAAAGGATATGCTGGCATTGGTAGTAATTCTATTTTGTTATTTACTATGCGGTAGATGCTTGGAGACCCAACATAGTTTTGATAGTAATCTTCGTTGTCGTCTCTCTTTAATTTGTAATAAATATCATTTTGTTTAAAATACAAATTCTTAATAGCGTAGATATAATATTTATCTTTGAAAAGACTTAAACCATTGTCGTTAGTTATATGCAAGTCTACCTTCCTAAATAAAGCCTGAGGGTCAAATTTATAAATCAGGTTGGTTAATGCCGTTGCTCTCATGTTCCAAGCAAAGGCAAAATCTACCACATCAAGCTGTTGCCTCGCTTCCCTTTCTACTAATCTAAAAAAATCAATTAACTTCATATAAAGTACAACCTCCTTCCCCTTTCTATTTCACGAGCCACATAATCAAGTTCCTCTCTGTTTCGCTCGTGTTCCTTTAACTTTTTATATTCAACTTCCGATATCAATTCACTTATCTTTTGTCGCATACTCTGTTGTGCTTTTAGCATATCGTTTTCGATTTCTGAGTAGGTAGGCTCGTGGTCATATCTAAGCGCAGTATATACCCTGCTACCGAATATCCTATAAGTTCTATCCTCATTTTTTAGCAGAGTAACAACAGACCAACACTCTCGTTTTCTATCAAATAGTAAAACATATTTAAACTTCTTAAATAATTCCTGGTTGGTAGAGAGGTATGGGGGAGAGCCTCCAAACCTCTCCCCCTCATACCATTGTATATCAGTTATGGTATTTAATACCACACCCATGCTATTCCCCTTTATGATGTCACGGATTCGGATCTGGATCTGGATCTGGATCTGGAGATGTTTCTCCCTCAGGAGGTATAAGTCCAGGTTCGTCAGCTCGATATTTTATGTAATCATCTGTAAGTCCGTATATCATTATTGCGGAATTAGGGTAGGAATCAGTGTTTTGGAGCTTATGTAACATTGTCGCCCTAAGCACGTGGAATTTGTCTACTTCCACAGGCACTAACACCCCATTACCACCATAAGGTCTCACCCAGTCAGGTGCGCCTGAACTCCTATATGTTAAATAGGAGAATTCAGGAATATAACAGTAAGAGGGTGGCATTGTGGGGTCAACCGTTACTTTAATCCCGTCTACGGTGATTGTGTAGTTACCGTAAACAAGGTCTGGGTCTGACCCCAATTGATAGGTTATCTGTATTCCGTCCATTGTGAGAAGATTATCTATCAAATTGTCGACTTGTGCCTTTGTGGTGAAGGCTCTATCATATTTCATAGGATATTTAATCACGTTGTAAAGCGGTTTGTCAACCGCTTGACGCAACAGAGCAAGAGTTAACGGGCTTGCATTACCATTTACCGTACCATTTACCGTTATGCCACGAGCAAACCTGTCGGTTTTTGGTAGCCCGTGCAACGTATATGCGGGATTATCGGTAGCGATTAACCCGTAATTTACAACACCAATGCCATGAGTGTTATAGAAATAGAAACGATAAGAGGCAGCGTTTACAAAATCAGCTATACTACCATCTGGGGTATATAAAGTCACAACCTTCCAATCATCGGAGATATCTAACACGAAGGCAGTGGATTTGAATGTTTCGGGGGGGGTTGCAGTAGCATCATATAAATAAATATCTACAATATCGCCAATTCGTAGAAGCGAAGCCCCAATAGGAGAATCAAGTTTCCACTGGAAAGTCTTCGCATATTGGTTTCCTAATGGGTCATAAGGACCCACGCCCCCTGGGTCTTTGTCACTTGTCGCTGTCGCTATATACCCTTCTGGGAAAGGTGAGTAGAAGTATCTTGAAGTACCTGACGCCATTGACCTCGCTACGTCATCGTAGATTGTCTTGGCAATATCGACAATATACTTATCCTCGTTCTGACTTGCTTCAACCGCTTTCAGGGTTACCCTCTTGGTAGACACAAACTCCCTGAGGGTATCCTTCATATAAACCACCTTCCCCTCCGTTTGAACCTTAGGCAGAGTCATAGCGGGGTTATCAGTATTAAACCCTGAAAAACCCGACCCACCAGAGACTTTCTGGACTACATCAAAATCGTATTCAGAGTTTGTCTGCCTACGCATTAGTTCAAACATCGGAGATTCCACCTCAATCAGCTTATCTACATATTCAGGTGCATATTTGATAAGCTGAGTAAGGTAATCATTTAACTTAAAAATTATATCAGCCATTTTCTTATTCTCCTTTTCTTATGAATTTATTAATTATTTTATCAAGAGCTGAACCGTTTACATAATCATTTTTGGTCAGCTCTTCGCCCCACACTGGGGCTGGGACGCCCTGCGGGGAGGACGCCCTGTTTCTCTTCCCTTCAAGTGCCTTCTCCTCTTCCAGTATCGCCTTCCTAATCTCTTTGAACAAATCCTTATTCTGGTTATATAAGCTCGTAAGTGTAGGCTCATCAATAAGTTGTGGAATTATATTATCTTTGTTCTCTTTGATATATTTGTCAATCCTTGTCGAGATATCAGTGATAACGTTATTAAGCACTGGCATAAAATCCCTAACCCTTGCTTCTGGGTTCTTTTCTTTTAGCGCTAAAAAGAACGGAGAAAGCGGGTGAAACATAACACCCAGCATACTCCGTATAATAGGGATTTCGCCATAACTATCAACGGAAGACAATATCTCATTGTCCTCTACGAGTTTATCGATTTCGGTTTGAAGTAGGGTATAGTCTTTCTGGTGCAAATCCACGATATATTCGTTCCTTCTTGACTCAAGCTCACTTACAATGTGATTCATTATTTCAAGATTAGTCTTAGCCTTAGCACTCTCATCGCCTTCTTCGTCTGCCTCTTTGAGTTTTTCAAGGAGCTCTTTGGGTATATCTATACCCAAGTTTTTCGCTGTCTCTATAAGCTCGCCCTTGGCTATTTTCTCAGGGATGGCTGTACGAATTGCCTCAAGTTCCTTGATTTTCTTTTCAAGTTCTTGAAGTTTCGTTTCAGCGTCCCTCTTCACTTCCTCAGCCTTAGCAAACTTCTCATCAGAGGCATACCCTTTCTGGATAAACTCTTGAAGGGACATCTTTTGTTTTTTATTGCCAACATTGATTTCGACCACATCTTCGTCAAAATCAATTATGGCTTTCCCTTCCTTCCCATATACTTTTATAGGAAGCTCCTTAAGCCTTTTAGTCTCAGTACCTTGTGCGGTCTGAGTCTCTCCGCCCGTTTCTGTTTCTTTCTGGGTAGGAGTAGGCTCAGGAGTTTGAAGAGTTTCTGTTTGTGGTTTTTGCGGGTCCATCCCACTATCTTTTTGTGGGGTAGGACTTTTAATATTCTCAATAGCGTCGTTTAAAATATTCGCTATTGTTTCTGGTGCTTTTTCTTTCTTTCCCATAATTAAACCCCCTTAGGTTTTTTAGTCATTTTTTTTATATCTTCAACCTGTGTAACTATATCAGTATTCACCTTCGGCATTGAATCAAACGGCTCTATTATATTGTCTTCATCTGGTTCTTTTTGTTTCGGTTTCATTGGTATAGGCTCTTGTTTTATTGGTTCATCTGGCCGTTTCTCTTTCTCTACAGGTGGATTGCATTTGACCTGAAGTATCATCCTTGCGAATGTCCTGTTAGGCATAGAAAGACCTAAAATATCGATGTCCGTATACCCCTCGCTTTCAAGCTGTTTAATATAATTTTCTATCCGCTCCTGTATCTGCGGGGTTATTAACATCCTGTAATTTGCTATTTCATATAGCTTTAATAACTTAGCCATACTACATCCCTCCTTGTATGTTTTCTGGTGGCGCCCCTGTGGGTAGCCCACCAGTGGGTTGAGGTGTACTACCTCCACCCTGACCTATAATGTTTTTCTGCAAAAATGACTGAACTTCTGGGTTAGTGAACACACCACCCATAAGTTCTTGATGTCTATTTATGTGTTGCACAAACGCCACTTGCACAAAGGGCGGTAATTCATAAAAACTTGGCGAGTTGACTATCTCTTTATGTGCCTGTATATGTGCGTTGTGGTCTTGGTAGAATTGTGGTTGAACCTTTGATATAATGCTAATGTATTCAGCTGATTGTTTTTCGTCTAAGATATCGTCTTTGAATTTATCTTTCATAGAAAGTAACAGGTTATTTTCATATCTTGCCACAGCCAAATCATTTTTATTTTCTAAGTTGAGAAAGTCTATATCAAGTGACGAAATCAGGTTATTCAACATTAGGGACGCCTCCTTATCTTCCGCTTTATTCTCAAGCCTCGCCAATGTGTGTCTGAATAAGACCATAAATAAATCATTCTTAGTCACTGGGAATAGAGAAATTTCGATATCAGAGTACTTAATCATACTCTTATCGTACCTTACCAGCCCTTCGCCCTCCAACAGGAACTCTTCTTTGTCCTCAAAAATATGCAATGGGTCTTCAAGTATAAACTTAGTGAATTTTCTGAAGAAATCTTTGAATAGAGAAGACGCCGATTTTGTGTAATGATATTTCTCTTCATTCATGGTATTAGTTATCTGTTCAATCGCTTTGCCTGACTGATAGGGCGAAATATCGCCAGCCTCTACTGGAGAAATAGCCATAACCTCTTGTGCCCTCTCTCGGAATTCGCTTAAAAGAGTCATCATGTCTGGCGATAAGGTATGTGTGTTAACAAATTGCGGTGGCTGTGTGCCAGTTATATTATACTTTAGCACGCCTCCAGAGTGGATTCGTATATCTTCATTTTTAAACGTACCCTCTGGCGCTAATACAATGAACCCATATTTCAATGCGTTGGTAAGTAAAATGCTCTTTAAAATAGAACTCCATAAGAAATCTGAGCGAGCCAAATCAACAGGTGGTTGCCCTAAACTATTATCGGTTCTGGGGAAGATACGACCAAAGCTAAAGGGAATAACCCCATATTCGTTTGTATCATCTTGCAATACCGACCCATTAGCCAACATAAACAGGTGTCTATCTGGTGAGAAGTATTCGATTACTTGTATACCTTCCAATCCTAAATAGCTTTCAAGCATAGGGAAACTTATATTTGTGGTTTGATTTGATTTATATCCCCATCTTGCCTCGATATAATCGGCTGGAAGTAAATGGAGAATAAATACTTCTTTCATTTTACGAGGTGATTGTAAGGTAGGTGAAACAACAAAATTAGTTGGAGGTATCGCCTTAAATACTAAATCATCTTGTTCGGAGTAAGAAAACAGCATCCCCGAAACTCCATAAATAATCAGGTTGGTAATAACAATGTCTCTTACATCTTCAAAATCATACTCATCGAGAATAGCATTTAAAAGCCTGTTTGTATAAATAGCCGAGTTTATATCTTCATAAGAATTCGTTTTAGGTAAGACATTGGTATTCAATGAGTTAGCAATCTGGGTGGTTAACAGTGATACCCGCTTAGGTATAGGGTTATCTCTTGCGAAGACATCTATGCTTTCTCTAAGCCTGTCGTTGTATTGTAGATTCCGTATAACCCCGTTTTGACAGACCATATAAATATCATCGTGATAAGCAAGAAAAGACGAAATCCACTTGTCAAACAGAGAATAAACTGAATAGCCAGTGGTATATCCTACATTGCGTAGGCTTATATAACTGTTCAGTTTTTTAAGTAAATTAGTTTCTATAGGCAGTTTGTTCATAACACTACCCTCTCATCTTTTTTCTTTTCTGGTTCTTGTGTCTTAATAAAAACCTTCCCGCTATTTTTATATAGCAGGTAGGTAATCACTCCTAACAAATAGGTAATCACTCCTAACAAAACCGTTTGCAATATATCAAAGAACAATTTTATCTCCTCCTTGTTCAAAATACCTATTAAGCCCAGTCATGAACTGCTGGGCATTGATATTATCATCTTTTTTAACAGGCACCCCTTCCCTGTCTTTATACAATCTCTCGAAAGTTATAATAGCGTATCTCATAGCATCCAACAAATCTGTCGGTGTATTTCTAGACTTCTGGGTAAAATCATCAATATCAGCGTTGTTCAATTCGTATTGAAGCTCTTTGCATTTATCCACTATCAAAATACGCTTATTACTAAACATTTCATTAAGAGTCATCAAACTATCGTATTTTGAAGAGATAGCCTGGTAGGGTGTAATGGGCATTCCAAACCGTTCGAAGTATTTGATATACTCGTACATATTCCCCAGCCCGCTTTGTCTCCAACCGCCAGTAGGGTCAGTGAAAGCATAATCAATTTTATCACCAGCATTAAGATTGGCTATATTCTCAGCGTGCTTTGAGTAGTCGGTCCCCTTCTGTTTATACTCTCGGACTATGTAATAAACCCCAGTGTCAGGGTCAAAATCTATCCAAACTGCACCTATAGCAGTGACTCCGCCATAGTCTAACCCAAACAATCTAATCATCGGTTTAGTTGGTACGGCTTCCTCAGGTATGATATTATCCTCAGTGAAAGCGTAATAGAGTTTATCAGCACTCTCAATCCACTCGCCTAAGTGCCTCAACCTGAATGTAACCTCGTCTTTCATTTCAACGGCAGTACTGTATGCCTCAAAAGATTCTTTTGCGTCATAAATCGGATTAATTAGATTAGGGAATATGATTGTTAGATACTCTGGATTGCCATTCTTAGGCATTATCACTTCCTCTTTCACCAAATCGTTTTTGACAAACCAACTATAGGTTTTATATTCAGGCACCTGCTTGTTTTTATACATTTCGTAAAACTTCTCAATATCAACGTTGAGATGAATTATTTTTGAACGCCTAATTACGTCAGTATAGAGCCAAGAGTTTCTATTGTCTGGATAAGGCGTTGTAGTGAAAAGTATATGCCCCTTTTTAATCCTTGTCCTGTCTTTGATAACGGTTAACAGAGACTGCGGGTTAGCCTTCTGCCCAACCTCATCTACCCATACAAAATCAGCGTGTATACCTTCCCATCTGTCTGGTTCAAATGAATGTCTAAAATGTACCACCGACCCGTGGAATCTATTCGTGAACATGAATTTCCTGTCTTTCTCTCTGTAAACACCAGCCTTTAGCAAATCACCAAAAAAGTATTTAAACGACGGAAGTATAACATCAGCGTACATACCTTGTGTAGGCATCCCTATAAACCCTGATACAGGTCCGTTCTCTTCGTATTTCTTTGATAGTTGTAGATAAACCCATAACAGACCGAACGAAGTCTTACCAGAGCCAGTACCAGATGAAATAGTAATTAACTTGTATTTGTTGAAATTTTCCAATACAATTTGCTGTCCCCTGTGACAGTTGAACTCTAATTCTCTATCGTCCGTTATATAAAGCAGTGCCAATTAAAACCTCCTTAACCCCTTGCGGGGTATGGGGTTATATTTTTGGGTTGTTTTTCTGCCCATATTATAATTATACAGCATAACCCACGTAAAGTCAAGCACTTATCACATTACGCGGAATTCTGAAATACTCTAAGCTCGTAGCAAGACAGAACGAATTGGGTGGTATTACGCACACATTGCCCTTCAAATTCACAAAGGACGCGCTGTTAAAATTTTTAGGATCAAC
>Ga0209409_1001873_pt1 | contig 16909 bp, 14 predicted proteins | sample AD_JPNMR1_MetaG_FD_184424 | JGI IMG/M metagenome (GOLD analysis project Ga0209409, IMG submission 184424) | Active sludge microbial communities of municipal wastewater-treating anaerobic digesters from Japan - AD_JPNMR1_MetaG (SPAdes) (version 2) | ecosystem: Engineered > Bioreactor > Anaerobic...
TGAATTAAGATGGGTGAAGCAGTTTGATTGGCCTTGGAAAACATGTTTAGTGGGGCCAGCGGATGGGCCATTGATTTCAAGCTGCCCGGTGGTAGGAAAAAATTCTTCCATATGCTATAAATTTACGGATGGAAACCATTACAGACCAGATGCTATCGGCCATGAAGGAAGGCATTTATCTTTTTGATGAAGAAGGGAAGTGTGCGTTTGTCAATCGGTCCAATGCAGAAGGGGAGATGATAGGGAAAACCGCCTCGGAAATGGGGTTCCCGGATGTTTTGGTAAAGGCAATCGATGAAAGCTGCCAAAATAAATCTGGCCACGATCCCCTCACCTTAAGGGAAGTAGGCCAAGATTTTGAGTGTTCGTTATCCTCATTAATCGGTCAAGATGGGGTTGCCCGGTACGTCGTCGTGGTCGTCCGCAAAATGTCAGAACGTGTATCCAAGGATGAGTATTTAGGGCGGTCGTTTTCTCTCAAGATCATGGAAGCTCAGGAAGAGGAAAGGAAGCGTATTGCTCGGGAATTGCACGATGAAATCGGCCAAATGATCTCCATCATCAAGGTGAATCTTCAGCAATACCGGCGAAGTACCGATGAATCCGTCAGGGAAAAACTCCTCGAAAGCAGCATTGAAAATCTGGGGCAGATACTAAAACACGTCCGCCGCCTATCTCACGACCTTCGGCCTTCCATTTTGGATGATCTGGGGCTCGTGGCCGCTCTGAGGTGGTATCTTGACAACCGCCTGAGGGGAACGGGCATTAATTACGACTTCCAGGTGGATGGAAAGGTGAGACGACTGCCGGCGGAGGTGGAAACGGCTTGTTTCCGCGCCGTTCAGGAGGCTGTTACCAACATCATTAATCACGCCGAGGCAAAGGATATCTCCATAACACTCGCAGAATCGAATCGGTGTCTGAATATGACCATCAAGGATGACGGTAAGGGGTTTGATATACCCGCTATCAGGGAAAAAGCTTTAAGAAGCGGGCATCTAGGACTTATGGGCATGAGTGAGAGAATAAAGGCAGTGGGAGGAAAGATGACTGTTGAAGCGGCCCCCGGGAGAGGGTGCATGATTGAAATTAGCCTTCCCATTCGAGGTGAGGATGGTACCCTTTAGGATTCTCATCGCAGACGATCACGCCTTATTCAGGGCAGGGCTCAAGGCCATTCTCCTGGGGATGAGGGAGGTAGAGGTAGTGGGAGAAGCCTCCGACGGGCGACAGGCCATATCCATGGTGAGTAAGACCCGTCCCCATCTCGTTTTAGTGGATATTGCCATGAAGGGCATGAATGGATTGGAACTTACCTCGCAAATTACCAAAAAGTTTCCCCAAGTAAAGGTCCTCATCCTTTCCATGCACGCAGACGAAAGCTACGTTCTCACTGCCCTGAAGCGGGGCGCGCATGGGTATATCATAAAGGATGCCGACCCGGAGGAACTGGCCCTGGCCATCAAAGCCGTGCGCCGAGGTGACGTTTATTTGAGCCCCTCCATCTCCCGTCAGGTGGTCGAGGAGTTTCGTCGCCGCACGGCGGAGGAGTTGAATCCCGTCGATCAACTATCCCCCCGTCAGAGGGAAATACTGCAACTCATAGCGGAGGGGCATACCACGAAGGACATCGCCAGGATTTTAAACCTCAGTGTTAAAACGGTGGATTCCCACCGCACCCAGCTAATGAACCGCCTTAATATACATGATCTCGCCGGACTTGTAAGGTTTGCCATCCAATGGGGAATCACCGGGGGCGAAAAGTAAGGGAAATTTCCCTCCTTTTTCGGGTAATCACCTGATTGTCAAACGCGTTTCTTTCCTTAATAAAAGCTATGAAAGGGTGTTGCGTCATGTCTCCAAGAGAAGTAAGCGTTATCATAATTGATGACCATCCGGACTTTTTGGAGTTTGCCGAGGGCTACATAGCCTCCATAGGGGGCATGAAGGTGGTGGCGAAGGCCACAAGTGGTGAGGAAGGGCTTGAAATGGCAAGGAGGTTGAGGCCGGATCTGGCCCTCGTGGATGTAGCCATGCCGGGTATGAACGGTTTTACCGTGACCAGGGAACTAAAGTCTTCGCTGTTTCCACCTCGGGTCATCGTGATTACCATGTACGATGACGAGGAGTACAAAAGGGCAGCGAAAGAGGCAGGTGCCGATGCCTTTGTGACGAAGGCGGAGATCGATGCCAAGCTTGCGTGCTTGCTCAAGGAAATGTTTTCCCAGGGTGAGGGGACGAGGCGGATCCTCATCGTAGATGATTCACCGACCATGAGAAAGATGATCATGGCAACCCTCGCCTCGGTGGGCAGGTTTATTTTCCACGAAGCGGGAAATGGCTTGGAAGCAATCGAGCAATTAGCCCTCCATCCCATTCACCTGGTGTCCCTTGATCTCAACATGCCTGACATGCATGGCTTGGAAGTACTCAAGTTCATGAAATCCCATGAATCTTACCGTTCCATCCCGGTTGTCGTGGTGACGACCAGGGGTGATGAAATTTCCCGGCGGGATGTTACGACGGCGGGGGCAGCAGCGGTCTTGACAAAACCCTTTGATCCAATGGTCTTGGCCCGGATAGTGAAAAATTTATTGGCGGGAGAACAGGTAAGTGAACTCGGATAGCCACATGAATCAATTTCTCGACGATTACTTTGCCGAGTGTGATGAGCATATAAGTGCCCTGCGCAGAAATATGTTGAAGATGGAAGAGGCGCTAAACAGGGGTGTGGTGGAGAGAAAGTACGTAGATGAGCTTTTCCGCAGTTTTCACACAATCAAAGGACTTTCCGCTATGGTGGGCTTTAAGGCCGTCTCCGAAATGGCCCACCGATTTGAAAGTTTCTTGGGCGCGGCTAAAGCCGGGGTGGTTGGTTGGGATGCGGAAAAGTTGGGGCTCCTTTTTGAGGCTGTGAAGCTCATGGAAGAGTCCATAGAGGCGTCCAAAAGTGGGAAGAGCACCCCCTCGGCCGAGGAGCTTTTCCAGAGGTTGGAAGAAGCTGCCCATGTAACTCCTTCGGCACCCATCCGAGAGGGAAAGAACGCTAAAAGGTGGCTTTTTGAATTCACGCCTTCCCATGAATTGGCGGCCCAGGGGATCAACGTAAACGAAGTTAGGAGGCGCCTGGAAGGTTACGGAGAAATTATCCAGGCCACCCCTCGCGTCATGCCGTCCGGCGGGATTACCTTTGAATTCGTAGTGATACCAAAGGGTGAGGGAAGCCCTTCCCAGGAGTGGGCGGCCTGTGGCATAAAATTCAGATCTGTTGATGAAGAGCCTCCCTCAGAAGTTGCCATGCCAGTTACGACGCTTACGCCTTCTAAAATCCTGCGGGTGGATATTTCTCGCCTGGATGAAGTGATGGAAATCGTAGGTGAGCTGATTGTGGCGCGGGCACGGCTGGAAGATGTCGTAGATAGGATGGACAAGCGGACACCGGGCATGGAGAGCCTGAAGGAAGCCATGGGGGATATGGCCAGAAAGCTGCGAGACTTGCGGGAAGCGATTATGCGCATGAGGCTGGTGCCCATCGGGGAGGTCTTCAGTCGGATGCAATTCGCCTTGCGGGACGCGGCGGGCGCCCAGGGGAAAAAGGTGCGAATGGAACTCAAGGGAGAAGAGACAGAAATAGATAAGCTAGTGGTGGAAAAGCTAATGGATCCCTTGTTGCATCTGGTGCGCAATGCGGTGAGTCACGGAATTGAATTGCCCCAAGAGCGTATCTCGAGCGGTAAGTCGGAAGAAGGCACGATAAAGCTTGCGGCTTCTTCTCAGGGAGAAAAAATTGTGGTTACTGTTTCAGATGACGGGCGGGGTCTGGACGTGGATGCCATCAGAGAAGAAGCGGTACGTCAGGGCTTGGTATCCAAAAATGAAAAGATGGAAAAGGAAACCATCATCGAGTTGCTCTGCCGTTTTGGTTTTTCCACCAAAAAGGAGGCCGATACGGTAAGCGGACGAGGAGTAGGGCTTACCGTAGTCAAGGATATGGTCGATTCTTCCGGCGGGAGTTTAGCAGTAGAAACGGAGTTTGGAAAAGGCACCTGTTTTAAAATCAGCTTGCCCTTGAGCCTCTCCATCACGGATGCCATTATAGTTTCTATCGGTGGCCAAATCTTCGCTGTTCCTCAGCCTGCCGTGCAAGAGATCATAAAGATTCATGAGGATGACATTTCCGTCTTGGAGCGGCATGAGATCATCCCTTACCGAGATGGCGTCATCCCCCTGTTCTATTTAAATCGTTTCTTTTGCCTCCCATCCGAGAAAAAATCCATTTACGGCCTGGTGGTGGGTACGGGTTGTGAAGCCGTTGCCATGGTCGTGGACCATGTAATTTCGAAAAGGGAAATCGTGGTCCGTCCCATTAGCGATCCTCTTGTCAAGCTCCCCGGTATTTACGGAGCCACAGAGTTGGGGGACGGACGGGTGATTCTCATAGTGGATGCCATAGAAATTAGGCGATCCCTTACGAGAAGGAGGTAGAGCAGATGGGTAAGGAAAAGTTTTACGTGCTTTTCACCTTGATGGGCACCACTTACGCTATTTCCAGTGAAAAGATAGAGCAGATGGAAATGGTGGGACCAATTACACCCGTGCCCAGTGCGCCTTTGCCGGTGAAAGGAATCGTTTTCCTGAGAGGAAGGGTGGTTCCGGTAGTGGACCTTCGTTTGAGATTCGGTTTTCCTCCGGTAAATTACGATTTGAAGACCCGTCTTATCGTTATAAAGCACAAACAGGGGCCGGTGGGGCTCATCGTGGACGGATCACGCGAGTTCGTTGCCATTCCCGATGAGGCGATCCAGCCAACACCGGAGGGGATAACGGATTTGAGCGGTAAATACCTTACCGGTTTAGCTCGGATAGGGGAACGTCCGGTGTTGATAATGAACACCGACGAGCTCTTGAACATGGAAGAGATAAAAAAGCTTGCACCTCTTGGTGACAAGTTGCGGGAGGAGGAAAGAGATGAAGGCTGAAGGGAGAAGGAAAAGAAATACCGTGATTGAATCCAATGAAACAGCGATTGCGAACGTTTTGGGAGGTCTGGAAGGTCAGTACTCGTCCATCGAGCGCATCGTTTCCGGCATCAACGAGATGGCTGCTTCTTTGAAGGAAACGGCTAACCAGGCGGCTTCTGTCACGGATTCTACGGAATAATTGGTGGCGGGCGTAAACGAAATGACGGCCTCCATCGAGGAGGTGGCTGAGGGAACTAAAGACCTTTCAGGCTCCGTGGGCGAAACCGCTGCCGCCATGGAGGAGATGGCCACCGCCATTGAGAACGTGAATGCTGCCGCGCAGGAAATGGCCACCGCCGCAGCGCAGGTCACTTCTTCCATCAACGAAATATCCACTTCTCTTAAGAGCATCACGTCGCACATGGATGGGATGTCCATTTCCGTTAATGAAACGGCCAGTGCCGTGGAGGAAATGAATCGTTCCATAGAGGGCATAGCGGCCAGTGCCGATCAGGTGGCATCGGCGGCAGAGGAGACAAGCTCTTCCGTCAACGAAATGGCCGCCTCCGTTGAAGAGGTTACGGCGGTCACGGAAAATTTAGGAGGCAACATCGAAGAAGTTTCCACCTCTATGGAAGAGATGAATAGGTCTATTGCGGCTGTGGCCGAAAATGCCGAGAGGATTTCCCAATCGGCCGATAATGCTGCCACCTCTTCAGCTCAGATGGACAAGTCCCTACTCTTGGTATCGGACCTGGTGAAAAAGGCCGATGAAAACATGCGCGGGGTGGCCCGCGACGCCGTGGAGGGAGGGGAGAAAGTAGAACAGACCATAAGATCCCTAGAGAGGATACGCTCCTCTATGGCTCAATCCGCCTCCGTCATCAAGGATATGGGGAAAAAATCGAGGGAAATATCGGGTATCGTGGATACCATCAATCTCATTTCTGAAAGAACGAATCTCCTGTCTATAAATGCTTCCATTGAAGCGGCGCGGGCCGGGGAGGCAGGTCGGGGGTTTGCCGTGGTAGCCGAAGAAGTGAGGAACCTGGCGGAGAGGGCGGCAAAAGCAACAGCTGATATTGCGGCCATCATTAGCTCCCTCCAAGAGGTAGTGGAGGAAGCCGTCGAGTCGGTAACGGAAGGGATGAAGATAGCCGAAGAAACAGGGCACCTGTCCGAAGGGGCTCTAACCGGTCTGAAAAAAATAGTAAGCGGGGTGGAAGGGGCAAGTCGCATGGTTTCCCAGGTAGCAGTGGCCACGGAGGAGCAACTCGCCATAACAAAGAACGTAGTGGAGCAGGTATCAACGACTGCCGTGCAGGCGCGGGAAGTGGCCAAGGCTACGAAAGAGCAAGCCAAGGTGGTGGGAGAGATAAGCGGACATATGGGGCGCATGAGGAAGATTGCCTCGCAGGTCATCCAGGCCATGGGAGAGCAGAGCAAGGCGAGTCGGGAAATAATGAAGGCTGCCCAGTCCAGTGCCACCCAAGCCGCCCAGATGCGTTTGGCGGTGAAAGAACAAGCCCAAGGGGCAAAGCAAATCATGGACGCGGTGGAAGAGTTGCGGAGGCTTACGGCATCGACCACGCGGGCCATGATCGAGCAGACACAGGCAGGAGACCAGATTTTTAAAGCGGCAGAGAATATGGAAAAACAGGTGTCCACGGTAACCAAAGCCATTCGTGAGCAGTCAAAGGGCGCCGCTCAAATAACGTCGGCAGTAGAAAACATCAGACGTCGGGCGGAGCAGACGGCGCGGGCGATGGTTGAGCAGAGTCGCACGGGAAAAGAAATGGCCTCGAGCATTCAGAATATTTCCCGGCAAATAGGTCTCATATCCAAAGCGAACCGAGAGCATTCCTTAGCGGCAGAAGATATTTTGCAAGCCGCGGTAGAGCTAAGAAAGCGAACGGATGAAAACATTCGGGGTGTGAAAAAAATGGGGACTCTTTCCCGTGAAGGAGGAGGAGAAAAATAGATAAATAGGGCCAGTTTTGTTATAATTCGCCTTAAGTAAACAAAAGTGAGGACGGGTTCTATGAGGTGGAGGGGTGTCTTTACGACCGATAAAGATCTGGTCGTTCACTTTTGGGATGCAGAATTGGGCGAAGTTACAGGCATACCTTCCGAGGAAGCGCAGGGGAAATCTCTTGTCCATCTCTTTCCTGAAATCGCCGAGAGGGGCTTGGTCGATAAGTTCCGACGAGTGATAGAGTCTGGAGTTGTAGAGACACTGGCCCCGGCCTTTCATCAATACCTCATCCCCTGCCCCCCCCGTGCACCATCTTCTCGTTTCACTTACATGCAGCAATGGGTAGTGATTGCGCCTTTGCGTCAGGGAGAGGAGATAGTGGGTACCATTGTTTCCCTGGAAGACGTAACGGAAAGGAGCGAAGGTACGGAATCCTCACCAGCGGAAGAGGCATTGATTGCCGGCCTGGGTGAAAGGGACTGGCGATTGAGAAGGAAGGCCTTAGATGGGCTTTCTCGGGCTACATCGTATCAAACGGTAAGAAGGATCATCGAATCAATCAGAAATCACCACGACGATGTAAGCATTCTGAACAGCGTGCTTCAGATTTTGGCCATTTCAGAGGCAGATACGGGTCCTTACCTGAAAGAGCTCCTCAGGGAGGAAGATCGGGACCTTCGAATATATGCCGCCCTTCTTTTAGGCGAAAGAAGGGATAAAAGAGCGACCGATGATTTGATCAAGGCCCTTCACGATCCCGATGCCAATGTGCGTTTTCACGTTATAGAAGCGTTGGGCAAAATTCGGGCGCCCGAAGCGGTGGAGCCTCTGGTGGACATCGTAGTGACGAGGGATTTTTTCCTTTCTTTTCCCGCCCTCAATGCCCTGGCAGAAATTGGAGAAAGGCGGGTGGTAGAAAAAATTGTGCCTTTCCTCAAAGACCCCTTTCTCTGTCTCCCTGCGGCGGAGGCCTTGGGTAGGTTAGGGGACGAAAAGGTGGTAATCCCACTGGTTGAAACCTTACGCAATCATGCCACCCCGGTCGTGAGCATCGTCAGGGCGCTGGAAGAAATTTACGAGCGATATGAAAAGGAATTCGGGGAAGGTGATTATATCACGGAACTTGTGCAGAAAGCGATAGACGAGGAGGGCATAAGAAGACTCCTGGACTCCCTAAAAGAGGCCGCACAAGAAGATCTGAAGCCCATAGTAAGACTTTTGGGGTGGCTAAGAGGGGAAGAAGTGGTCAAGGCCATTTTGAATCTCCTGGGCCGTCCTGAATTGGGAGAGGAGGTCATTAAGGTGCTCACGCGTTATGGTCAAAAGGTGGTACCCCTGATCATACAACAACTAAGGTCTGGTGATCTGGAGACGAGAAAAGCAGCCGTCATTGCCCTGGGGCGCATAGGTGATCGGGAAAGTGTACCTGCTCTCATAGAAGCCCTTTCCGACCACCCTGAAATAGCGGTATGCGCTGCCGGTGCAATTGCCAAGATTGGGGACAGAAGGGCATTTCGTCCCTTGGTAGAACTTATGGGACATCCGCAAACCTCGGTTCGGCAGGCGGTTGTGGGGGCGCTAAATTCTATTGGCCACCCAGATATGCCGGAAGTGATGGAAGGTCTACTAAAATCGCCCGATCCACGGGTTAGAGAATCGGCTGTGAGGGTCGCGGGCTACTTTGGTTACGATAATTGCCGGGAATTAATGATTCTTAGAGCCGATGACGAAGTGGAGGGCATAAGGCGGGTGGCGGTGGAGCATTTGCCCTATCTCGAAGATGAGCGGATATCTAAAATACTCATAAAAAAAGTAAAGGAAGATACCCCTTCCGTCCGGGCGCAAGCGGCGAGGGCACTTGCCATGGTACCGGATCCGGAGGCAATAGAATGCCTCATGGTGGCGACCGATGACCCGGATCCCTGGGTGCGATTTTTTGCCATCCAATCCTTGGGACAGTTAGGTATCAGGGAGGCTTTACCGTTGGCCATGCGCTTAATAGATAGAGACCCTGCCGGGCAGGTAAAAATAGCCGCCGTAAGGACTTTAGGTATGCTGGGTGGGCAGGAAGGGGTGGAGATACTCGTCCAAGTGGCCCAGGGAGAAGATGATGACCTGGCAGAAGAAGCGATCAACGCCTTGGAAAAGATAGCCCATCCTCATGTACAAGAAATCTTGCCTACCTTCGTTCGTTCCGAAAACAAGCGTCGCCGTATGGCTACAATCAAGGCCCTGGCGAGACACCTAAATTCGTCCGCCCTTGAACTCCTGACATGGCGCCTCTTGGCCGGAGATGAAGAAGAAATTCAGGCCGTCATGCATACGTTGTGTGCATCCCGTCTGCCGGAAGCGGTGAGAGCCCTCGTTTATGTATCTCAACAACCATCGAGAAGGGATCAGATCGTAGGGGTGCTGGCAAGGCAGGGAGATGAAGTCATAGACGTGATGGAAGAGATTTTTCGCACGGCCCAAGGAGAAGTGAAGCGAATTTTGTGTGAGGTTTTCATGCGAATGAAGAGCGTGAAAGCAACGGAAATGCTCATCTCGGCACTGAAAGATGAGGATCCCAAAGTCCGCCTGACGGCCGTTCAGGCCCTCGTTCGCATAGGAAGCCGCAGAGGAGAAAAGGTGCTTCTTTACCTGGCCGCCAACGATCCATCGCCGGAGGTGAGGGAGGCGGCTTCACGGGCACGTAGTGGCAATCACCTATGGCCATGAAATTCTATCATGAGTCACTTCCCCTTTCGCACTCGACGGCCCTACTCCTCCGGGATCTAATCGAATCGCGTACAGGTATCCATTTCGACGAGTCAAGATTTGAGCTTATGGCCGATAAGTTATCACCCCTTGTAATCGATCGGGGGTTTGGCTCCTTCCTCGATTACTACTACCTTCTTAAGTACGAAGAGAAAAGTGGGGAAGAATGGGACCGGGTAGCGGACGCCCTCACTGTCCAGGAAACGTTCTTTTGGCGGGAGGCAGACCAGGTAAGGGCCCTAGCGGATGTCATCGTCCCTCGTTATTTCGAGGAAGGAAATGAGACCCTGAAGATATGGTCGGCCGCCTGTGCCACGGGAGAGGAACCCCTTTCCATTGCCATGGCTCTCGATGAACGGGGGTTTTTCGATACCTTCAAAATAGAGATTGTGGCAACAGACCTAAGCCCGGCGGCTATTTTGCATGCCCGGGAAGGGGTGTATCGGGAGAGGTCTTTGAGAAACCTCCCACGTCATTTTCGGGAAAGATACTTTACCCTTGACGGTGAGGGGTGGCGGGTAAGGGAGGAATTGAAGGGCAGGGTTTCATGGGGGGTCGCGAACATCTTAGGGGAGGAAGCCTCGACCCTCGCCCAGGCGACGGTCATTTTCTGCCGCAATGTCTTCATTTACTTTGCGCCGCCTAACATCCGGCGGGTGGTAGCCAAATTTTACGCTGCCATGCCGAAACCGGCTTATCTCTTTGTGGCAGCAGCGGAGTCGTTGTTAAAGTTTACCACTGATTTCGAACTCATGGAAATAAACGGGGCTTTTGTGTATGTAAAAAGGTGAGGGAGGATAAGCACATGGATAGAGTTATTCGGGTCCTCGTAGTGGATGATTCGGCTTATGTGAGAAAAGTGGTCACCCAGATGCTCTCAAAGAGCCCTTTTATAGAGGTGGTGGGTACGGCGAGAGATGGGAAAGAGGCCCTGGAGAAGGTGGCGGAACTATCTCCGGACGTGATTACCTTGGACCTCATCATGCCCGTTATGGATGGGGTGACTTTTTTGGAAGAACAAATGGCGAGAAAACCCATCCCAGTGGTGGTAGTGAGCATTGCGAGCGAGAGTGGCGAGTTAGCCTTGAGGGCGCTCGATACGGGGGCGGTGGATTTCATCCAAAAGCCGACGGCCCTGGCCACGGAGAAGATTATGGACATGGCGGAGGAACTTTTGGCCAAGGTGAAAGCAGCCTCCGAGGTAAAGCTTTCCCATCTCATCACGCCGGAAAGGGTAAAGGAGATTACCCCTCAGGTGTTAGAGCGAGAAAAACCGCCCAATTTCGATGCCATTGTCATTGGCGTCTCCACGGGGGGACCCCAGGCTCTGAAACTCATCGTGCCACTTCTTCCTGCCGATTTTCCCATTCCCATAGGGGTTGTTTTACACATGCCGGTGGGATACACAGACCTTTACGCCCAGAGGCTAAACGAAATATCGGCCCTCCAGGTACTCGAAGCGAAAGATGGCCAACTGGTGAAACCGGGAATGGTCATCATAGCCCAGGCGGGGAAGCACATGCTCTTTGAACGGGGAGAGGATGGCTCCATTTACGTGCGCTTAAGTTCTCGACCTTTCGATACACCACATCGGCCGTCCGTCGATGTGCTTTTCCGCTCTGCGGCCGAGGTGTTCGGGAAGAGACTGCTCGGGATAGTTCTTACGGGCATGGGTAACGACGGACTCCAGGGGGCGGCTTGGATCAAGGCCGTGGGGGGGATGGTTATTACCGAGGCAGAGGAGACGTGTGTTGTTTACGGTATGCCGCGTGCGGTGGAGGAAGCCCAGCTCAGCGATCGGGTGCTTACTATCTACGATATGGCAAAGGCGATTACAGATCTGATATAATTAAAAATTAAAAAGCGAGGTTACGCATTATGGCAAAGATTCTCATCATCGATGATTCTCTTCTTGCTCGTCGGATGTTAAAGGAAATTCTCACCGTCGAAGGGCACGAGTTTATAGAGGAAAAAGACGGCATGTCAGGTATCGAAAGATATTTCCTCGAACGACCGGATTTAGTGCTCCTCGATCTCACCATGGAAGGGATGCATGGGCTCGAGGTGTTGAAGAAAATCCGCGAGGTGGACCCGAAGGCCAAGGTTGTTGTGGCCACGGCGGATATACAGTCCTCGACCCATCAGATGGTAATTGACGCGGGGGCAAGTGGTTTAATCGAAAAACCGTTCAAGGAAAGCGAGGTGCTGGAGAAGGTAAAGGAGGCCCTCGTGAAATGAGAGGGAGGGAAAAATGGAACTTACGGAACAGCAGAGAGACGCCATAACAGAGCTCATCAATATTGGTTTTTCCCGGGCGGCGGCATCCCTTTCTGACCTTACTGGCCACCGGGTGGTGCTCAACGTGCCCCGGGTGGCCATTCACCCTGTCTCAGAACTGGATCATGCACTCGAGGAAATGGCGGGCAAGGAACTCATTTCCGTCCATCAGATATTTTCCGGTACCATGGCGGGAGATGCGGTCATTATGCTTAATGTGGAAGGGGCTCGAGCCCTGATTAATCTTCTCGTGGGGGAGGAGGATAGGGAGCTCACCGAGTCAGGACAGGAGGTCCTCATGGAGGTAGGCAATATTCTCCTCAATGCCTGTTTGGGCATGTTCGGCAATCTGCTCAAGATTCATGTTACCTTTTCCGTACCCCGTCTGCACTTGGAATCCTTGAGTGCCATGTTAGATAGCCTCCGGGTGGAAGAGGAAGACATTTCCTACGCCCTCGTGGTGTACACAACCTTCAATATTAGGGAATCGTCTGTGACCGGTTACCTCGTAATCATTCTGGGGGTCGCTTCCCTTGACCGCCTCATTCAGGCTGTGGAAAGCTGGGCCCGCCTTTCTACTCAAGCGTAAATGGTGAGGCCATGGAGTTGGATAGAGGTTGGGAGCTTGCCTCTGAAATCGAAAGATGGATAGAAAAAACGACGGCCTTCGGCGTGTTCATCACCGACCGAGAGTTGATTATCCGCTTTGCCAATACCTGGCTTATAGAAAGGGCCGAGCGGCTCGGCAAGCGTATCTTGCATCAGCCCCTCTTCGCCTCCTTCCCGGAGATTGTCGAACGAAAAATGGACGTCTTTTTCCGGGAGGCCCTGCAGGGGCAGATCAAATTTCTGGCCCCGAAATTTCACCGCTATCTAATTGCCCTGCCGGCCGATTCGCCAATAGCCGCAACCACGCTCATGTATCAGAGGGCGGTCATCTACCCGCTACCAATGAACGGGGGTGGGGAGGTATCGGGCGTCCTTACGTATATCAATGATGTCACGGACCGGGTAATGAAAGAGCGGAGGCTGAAAGAGACGATTGCTGAGCAAGAGAACTTTATAATGGCCCTAAACAGGGAGAAAAGGGTAAATGAATCCATGGCCGAGCTGGCGGAGGCACTTATTTCGAGCCGTTCTCTTAAGGATATTTCCGGACTCGTACTGAAAAAGGCCCTTTCTCTTACGGAAAGCCCCATCGGATTGGCCGGTTATATAGACCCTCAAAATGGTTTTCTCACTCTTCCCACGCTAAGCCAGGATGTATGGGAAAACTGCCGGATGGATCAGAAATCAATCGTTTTCAAGAAATTTGGAGGTCTTTGGGGAAGTGTGGTGCGGGAAGGGAAGATGCTGGTGGCCAACGATGCAAAAAGCGATCCCCGCTTTTCGGGTATCCCACCCGGGCATGTAGCGATCCATCGTTTCCTCGGCGCGCCGGCCAAGATGGAGGGGAGAGTTGTGGGGCTGGTGGCTGTTGCCAATGCCACAAGACCCTACAGTCGGGAAGACGAGAGGTTATTAGAGCGTATTTCTTCCCTTCATGCTTTGGCCATTTACCGGCACCAGATGGAATCTCGCCTTTACGAAGTAAGCGTCACCGATGTTCTCACGGGTATCAACAACCGTCGCGGTTTTTTTGCCCTCGCCGAGCAGCAGTTAAAGATAGCAGACCGGGTCCAAAAAGGATTGAGCCTCATCTTTGTTGATTTAGACGGTCTCAAGGAGATCAACGACACGCTGGGTCATGCCGAAGGAGATAATGCCATCCGGGAAATGGCCGGCATCCTGAAGAAGTCTTTCCGCCGGGCAGATATCATAGCCCGCATGGGCGGAGATGAATTTGCCATCATGACCGTAAATGTAACACCTAAGAAGGCCAAATACTTGGTCGAAAAGCTCAGGGATCTTTTAAACGAAGCCAACCAGAAAGAGGGACGCAAGTATAGGCTTTCTGCCAGTATCGGTATGGAATACTACGATCCCAAGAAGCCCTGTGACCTGGACACCCTCATCATGAGGGCCGATCACGCCATGTACAGGGAGAAGAAAAAAAACAGAGGGGGACTAAAGGAGGTGTGAGAGATGAAGGTGCTCGTGGTGGATGACTCGGCCTATGCGAGGCATCGAATCGGAAATGCCCTTCACAAGGTAGGGATTGAAGTGGTGGAAGCGGCAAGTGGAGAGGAAGCGATAAAACTATTAGAGGAACAGGAGTTTAATGCGGCTACCGTGGACCTACTTATGCCGGGTATGGGCGGCATGGAATTGATTAGGTTTTTGAAAGCGCACCAGCCGAAAATGAAAATCATCGCCCTTTCCGCCGATATTCAGCAGGCCACGCAAAAGGAAGCGCTCATAGCCGGCGCCGATGAGTTCATTTCTAAAAGTACCCCCTTTGATGAGCTGATAAAGGTGCTGGAGATTACGCCGGGAAAACCGACCATTGCCCTGAACTTATACCAGCGCGATGTGATTACGGAACTCGTAAACGTAGCCATGGGAAGGTCCGCCGATAATTTAAGCCAACTCCTCAATCGTCGGGTGGTTCTTCGGGTGCCGGAAGTGGAGCTCATGAGTGCACCCAACCTCAAGAACTTTTTTCAGGAGGAAGTGGGAAAGGTGGGCGTCATGGTGAGGCAGAGATTTTCCGGTGCCCTTTCGGGGATCGTGGCCCTCGTCTTTTCATCTGGGATTGCCGAACGCCTTATTCAAACCTTGGCCAACATTGGGGGTAAAGATGGGTTCATCTCGGCCTCCCAGAGGTCCTTTCTTCTCGAAATGGGAAATATCGTCTTAAACGCGGCTATTTCTGTTCTCGCCGATTTTTGTCATGAGAGATTTCGGGTGGAGTTGCCTCTCTTAAATATGGATTTGGACGCCGAGGAAGCGATAGCGGAGCTTTCCCGCATTGTAGGGGCAAATGGGGCGGCCCTTGTGCTCGTAAGCCGGCTTTCTATCGGAGCCGAGGAGCTAATCGGCTATCTCATCATCATGCTTCCCGAGGGAGAAGTTCAGAGGCTGCTCGTTAGGATGGGCTGATGAAGCAAGTAAACTACCACTTGAAGGCCGTTATAGAGGGTCTGGATCACGGGCTTCTGATTCTCGATCGGGCACAAAAGATTGTGGCCTGGAATCGATGGCTTGAGGAGATAACAGGTCTGGCTCAAGTGGAGGTGTTGGGTAGAGAGCTTACCAAGGTCATGCCGGACTTGCCTTCTTCTATAGAGGCTGCCATAAATGAAACCCTAACGGACGGTAAGCCACGGATCCTATCACAGGTTGCTCACGGAACCATTTTTCCGCTTCGTCGCCCCATTTATCAATCGGCAAACTGCTATCCTCTCCATGATGAGGAGGGGCAGGTTGCCGGGGCGGCCATCTCCTTATACGACCTTTCTCAGAGCCGCCGATTCGAAGAGCTCATCATGGCCGAGGTGAGGAGGAGCGAAGAGAAGTATCGGAGCCTCTTTGAAAATTCGCCGGATGCGGTCATGGTAAACGTGGAAGATAGGGTTGCCCTTGCAAACAGGGCTGCCCTTCGTATGTTCGGAGCTCAGAGGGAAGAAGAGCTCTTGGGAAAATCCTTTTTCGAAATTTTTCACCCCGATTATCACGACCTCATTAGGAAGCGCATCGCTTTCATCAGGCAAGAAAATGCACCCGTCCCTCTTCTAGAGGAAAAGATTGTGCGCCTGGATGGCGAGGTGCGGGATGTGGAGGTCGTCGCGGCCCCTTTCCGCTACGGGGATAAAAAGGCCATTCATATCATCATTCGGGATATTACGGAGCGGAAGAGGATAGAAAGGGCCCTAAAGGAAAGCGAGGAGAAGTTCCGCACCTTGGCCGAGGCCACCCCCACGGTGATTATGATTTACCAAGACGACCGTTTCGTCTATGCCAACCCTGCCGCTATGAGTATTCTCGGTTATAGCTTTGAAGAGCTCCAAGAAATGAATTTCTGGGATGTCGTGCACCCCGATTTCAGGGAGCTGGTTAAGGCGAGGGGAGAAGATAACGTTGGCCGATACGAATTAAAAATCATCCGTAAAGACGGGGAAGAGCGTTGGGTAGATCTCTCCGGGGCCGCGATGAAATTGGGGGGCAAGTGGGCGGGCATCATCTCTGTGGTAGACATAACGGAAAGGAAACTCGCCGAGGAGAATTTCCGTCGCTCCCTCGAAGAATCTCCCTTGGGCGTAAGAATCGTTTCGGCAGAAGGTGAAACCGTTTACGCCAATAGGCGGGCCCTGGAGATATTTGGGTATCAAGATAAAGAAGACTTTAACCGAATTCCCACAGCTCAACGCTACTCGCCGGAGAGTTACGAGGCGTTTTTATGGCGAAGGGAAAAGAGAAAGAAGAAAGAAGCGCTTTCCGGGGAATACACAATCACGATAAAGCGTACCGATGGGGAAGAGCGACACCTGGAGGTTTTTAGGAAAGAGGTTTTATGGGATGGAAAGCTTCAATACCAGGTGCTTTACAACGACGTGACGGAAAAGAAAAGGGCCGAAGAGGCCCTGGCCTTAAGCGAAGAGCGTTATCGAACCTTTGTCAAGCAGAGTTCGGAAGCTATCTGCCTTTTTGAGCTGGAGCACAATCCTATCCCGGTGAACCTGCCCCTGGAGGAACAAGTTGACCTGCTCTATGGACGGGCCATAATCAGGGAATGCAACGAAACCTTCGCTCGAAGTCATGGATACGAGAAGCCGGAGGATATGATAGGATTCAAAATTGGCCAGGTTTTTCCCCGTCTGGCGAAGGAAAATATAGCGTACGTAAAGTCGTTCATTGCCAACGGGTATAACGTTTCCGGGGTGGAAACGAAAGAGATCAGCCGGGACGGGACGGTATCTTACTTTCTTAATAGCCTGGTGGGGTATGTCGAGGGCGGGTTTCTCAAACGCGTATGGGGGGCAAAGCAGGACATCACCCG
>Ga0209409_1001874_pt1 | contig 16905 bp, 10 predicted proteins | sample AD_JPNMR1_MetaG_FD_184424 | JGI IMG/M metagenome (GOLD analysis project Ga0209409, IMG submission 184424) | Active sludge microbial communities of municipal wastewater-treating anaerobic digesters from Japan - AD_JPNMR1_MetaG (SPAdes) (version 2) | ecosystem: Engineered > Bioreactor > Anaerobic...
AAAATGATGAAGCTTATACTCTGTCAGTATGGAACATTATGGATGCTGGTGCTTATTTGAATAATGGAAAAACACCACCTACTTATGCTGCATTCGACAGATTTTATTTGAATTGGTTGATTCCAGAAGAGCTAAAATCACCACAAAATGTTACCCTTGCAGCTTTAACTTCTAGTAATCAAGCCTTTTTAATTTCTCAATATGGAAATCATAATTTAATAGGTAATAATCCATCACCAGTGGAATTTTTCATGCTGGAAAATCGTCAACAACAAAGTTGGGATGCTTTTCTTCCAGGACATGGTATGTTGATTACACACATTTATTATAATGCCAGCGATTGGGAAAACAATTCCCCAAATAATAACATGAATGCTATGGGCTACGATATTGTGGAAGCCGACGGAATGGCTTCCGAACATACTCGAGCAGGTGATCCTTTTCCGGGTTTGAGCAATGTTACTTCCTTTTCTCCTGTTTTACGTTCAGGAATTAATATTAATAAGCCATTAACCGATATTAAAGAACAAAATGGATTCATTACTTTTAATTTTATAGGAGCTTATGTTCCTATTATAAATGTTGGAAAAAATAATTTTACTTCTTTTCAAACTGTACAAGGAACTCCTACCACTCCACAAGAAATAAAAGTTTATGGAAAAAATTTAAAAGATAACATTCATATTTCTTTTTCAGAGAACAATCATTTCGAAATGAAGCTGGCTGCAGAAGAAATCACCCAATGGAGAAAACATATTGAACTCATACCTAATGATTCAATTGTTGACACTACGACGGTGCTGATTCGTTATAATCCTATTGTACCTTCCTATATCGACAAACATTATGAAACACTGCTTTTGGAATCAAAAAATGCCGAAATAATAGAAATATCCTTAGTAGGATTTTCCACTCCTTATCTAACTGTTCCAGAAGCTCTTGAACCAAGTGAAATCACTACAAGTAGTTATATTGCTAATTGGGCATCTGTTGATAATGCAACAGGTTATTATTTAACTGCTTATACGATTTCCGAAGGAATAACTATTTTAACAGAAAGTTTCGATAACGGCTTGACTGTACCACAAGATTGGCTCATTACAGCAAAAATATTAAATAATACTGCTACATATTCAGGAAAAGCTTTCCCGTCAATTCAGTTAAGTAATCCTAAAGAAATGATTCAAACAGAAAAATATGTGATTCCTGTTGACGAGTTATCTTTTTTTGTTGGATTAATTTCTGGAAATGTAAAAATATTAATTGAAGCATACGATGGAACTCAATGGCAAATAGTGGACACTTTATCGTTGTCCAATTCGTTTAAAGGAATAAAAAGTTATTCTTTTAAGGAAGTAGCTGATTTTATACAATTTCGACTTACTTATCTGAATGGAACAGGTTCAGTAACAATAGATGATGTTTCAGTAAGTTTTTTGAAAAAAATTGAATTCAATGCTAAAAACAAATGGGTTACAGTCACTTCAGACACGATTATAAATCTGTTTCCTGACAGCGAATGTTTTTATAAAGTTCGGGCAAGCGACAAAACTTATTTGTATGAAAACATTACCGATTATTCCAATACTATTTCATTACGTACTGAAAAAGATACCGATGCAAGAAAATTAAGAGTCAAAATTCATGAAGATAATTCTATCACGGTTTATGTTCCTCAAACTAATACAATGATTTACATCTATGACGTGATGGGAAGAACAATTGCTACTTATCTTGCTAATTATAACATCATAAATATTGATGATTTGAAAAACCGACCACGAGGACAAGTGTACATTATTCAGGCAGGTAATCGACGAACAAAGATTTTGTTATAAGATTTTTTGATTTTTCTCAAAAAATCAAAAAGATTTCTTAAATGTTCCATTAAATTGTTGATTTTATAATTAATAATGTTGTGTTGTTAAATTTTCAACATGAAAAGACTAAAAATATTATTTTTCCTTATATTTTTCTCTTTATTCGAATGTTTTTCACAAAAAAACAAATTAGATTCTCTAGATTATTATATTTCCCAAATAGAAAATTATGATTCTCAAAAAGAAAAACATATTAATGAAATAAAGAAGAAATTAAATTCAACAAATGACAAAAATCAATTATATACCTTTTATCTAGAGTTATTCAATGAGTATTCTTCTTATATTTACGATTCAGCCTATGTTTATGTGAAAAAACTCATTGATATTTCTAATGATTTGAATGATAATGAGAAAATTATTTCCTCAAAAATAAAGTTAGGTTTTTGCTATTTATCTTCAGGTTTATTTAAAGAAGCTTTTGATGTGTTTAACTCTATTAATGTGGGACAATGCAGTAATTCAACAAAAATCGATTACTATCTGAATAAATCGCGACTTTACTATGATTTAGCCGATTATAATAACAACTTAGAGTTTCGTCACCTTTATATTAAGAACGGGAATAATTTGATTGATTCTGCTATTGTTCTTTTGCCATATAATTCATCGCAATATTGGGCAACACTCGGCTTAAAATTTATGAAGTCAAATAAATATTCTGATGCCATTATTGCCTTCAAACGTATGATTGACCTTAAAGATTATTCTGAACACGATCTTGCTATTGCAACTTCCAGTATCGCTTACATTTTAAGTTTGCAAGGAAATAAAACAGCAGCTAAAGACTATTTGATTCAGGCTGCCATATCTGATATTAAATCCTCTATCAAAGAAACAGTAGCCATTAGAAATTTAGCCCAAATATTATTTGAAGAAGGAGATATTGATCATGCCATTAACTATATTCGACAGGCTTTAAATGATGCTTTGTTTTACAATGCACGACATCGGCAATTAGAAATTGGTAATATTTTGCCTATCATCGAAAATGAAAAAATTAATATCATTGAAGAACAACGAAATAAGTTAACAATTTTTTTGATTAGCATTTCTGTTCTGTCTCTTCTACTCTTGGTAGCTTTGTTTGTTATTTGGAAATCGTTTAAAAGGTTGAGTTTGGCAAAACAAATTATTCAAGAAACGAATGATAAATTAATTGAAGCCAATAAAATAAAAAACGAATATATAGGTTATTTTTTTACTCAAAATGCAGAATACATAGCAAAATTAGGAAGTTTTCAACGATGGATTATAAATAAGGTAAATACAAAACAATATGCAGATATAAAGAATTTTCCCAAACAAATAAATGTGGAAAAAGAAAGAGAAGCTTTGTTTGAGAGATTTGATAAAATATTTTTGAATTTATTCCCAAATTTTGTTGAAGAATTTAATAAACTTCTTAAACCAGAAGAACAAATTCATCTTCAGAAAGATGAACTTTTAAATCCAGAAATGAGAATTTATGCATTAATTCGTTTAGGGATTGATGATAACGAAAAAATTGCACATTTTCTTGATTATTCGATAAATACAATATACGCCTATAAAACTAAAGTCAAAAACAAGACGCTCTATTCATCAAAAGAATTCAAACAGAAAATATTAGAAATTAAATCTTACTAGGAATAAACACTTTTTGAACATAATCAAAATCATCCCATCTAACAAGATAAATTCCAGGATTCAATCCAACATTGATTTGTGTGGAAGTGAAAAATGTATTATATATTTTCTCACCTAAAATATTAAATATGGATAGCGAAGTATTTTCTACTCCAACAATTTGTAATCTATTTTCGGAAAAAAAAGCCTTTAAATCTTGGATTGCAGGTTGTTGAAAATCAACTTCACAATTTTGCACAAAGGTAAAATTAGTAGGAATGGCATTATAATTCGATCCAGCACCTATATTTTCATATACAATATTACAGTAAGTAGCGTTCCCTTTAGTGTTATAGAAAAAAATTCCATATCGCCCTGTTCCATTTATATATATATTTTTAAGGATAACGTTTGAGATATTTTTTGAACCACTACCAATAAAGATAGCATCATTTTTAGAATGATAAAAATTTATATTATAAATAAATATATTCCGTAAATCATATTGATTGCTACTATTCAAATGTAAGGCACCCTGCTGATTTCCCCAAAGATCGCCACTTACGCCAACAGTTCCACTTGGAACCCCTCCTTTATAAACGGATATATCATGTAACACACTATATCCATCTGTGCTAAAAGGCATGCCAGGGAAATCACAGGTAACACGAAATCCAGCTTCCATTGGATCAATGATTACACAATTATAAGCTTTGTTCTGCTTGCCACCGAAAAAACCAAGACTTGAAGCTCTCCAGTTATTTTCAGCTGTACAGTAACGAAAGGTATTATTCTCACATAACCCATCCGCACGAGACCAACTAGCCATATCATCATCCCCATTATTTCTAAAGCTACACTGTTCAACAATTGAATTTTTACATGCATAAGAAAGATTTATGCCATCAGCATAATTGTTTCTGAACCTACAATTTTGTATAGTAAGAGAATTTGCATTTTCAATCCAACCTCCACATTCAAAATGCTCTATCCAAACATCTTTAATAAGGGAGTTAGAGCCAAAACTGCCCATTAATCCCTTCCCTACTTGATAGGAGTCGTTGTTCTGATAATACCTTTTATTATTTATTGTATTAAGATAAACACCTTGCAATACCATGTTATTACCATAAGCTTCAATTCCCCTTTGACCATAAGTATTTTTATCGTCTGAGGAAGCAGTAAAATATATTTCTGTATACCACATTCCAGCACCTATAATTTTTGTATTATCTCCTGCATAGATAACTATCTTTTTATCAGTATTGTAAATGCCAGCAGGAATATAAATTGTTTTTCCTCTATTGTTCCCAATAAAAGTATAAAGGGAACCTTGATCTGTAGAATACATCGCTTTGTTAACATCGGTAATTGAACTATAACTGACTTGTGCAGGCACTTCTTCTAATTCTACAAAATCAATAGTATAAGGAATATCATTGTTATCAACCTTTACTAAACGAAAAGTGGCATTTGCAGGAATTTTTTCATTTAATTTGATATGAGTTTCATCGAAACGCATACGAGGAAACTTTGTTGTAGCATTTGGCGTATTATCCGGATATTTTGATCCATTTTTTAGGATATATTGCCATGCCCAATATGAATTAACTGTAATGTTTTGAACAAAGTTTCCATTTACATATAATGCTAATGTTCCTTGTGTACCTGACCCATCACTACTATCCGGCAATGAAAATCTTATTGTCAAACCATCGGCAGGAGAATCATTGACCCATTGCACATAAGAATTTCGAGATGTCAAATTTACAGCTATTTGATTTGATGCTTCGGATTGCAATTCTCGTTGATCATAAGTAGAATTTAAAAAAGTACCGTTAGATTGGCATTTACCTGGTTCAGCTTCATATCTAAGGTAAGGCCTGCTTGTATATCCTCTTTCTCTTTCATCATCAGGAAAAACGACACTTTGAGAAAATCCATTATAGATAAATAATAAAAAACTCAGTAATAAAATTAATTGAAATTTTTTCATATCTTTTGGGTTGAAATAAATTAAAGCAAATGTATTGATTATTTTTGATTAACTAAATTTCAATGGGATTAACAATATGTTTTTTAATATAAAAAGAGAGTGAATTTCCCATAATATTTCTATATTTTTTTATGCTTAAAAATATATAACATACTAAAACATAAATAAATATAAATTTTTGAATTGATATTTTCTCTATTCAAGAGTTTATTTTAATATTCATTACATTATATTTGTGAAGTCTTTATATTTTATCACTACTGACCGACAAAAGATAAGATAAAAAAGAAGGGACAAGATGAAAGTCTCGTCCCGGGGTTGTAAATTTGTATTCCAAACTCAAATTAACAACCATGGGTAAAGATACAACAAAAAATTTAGTCGGTCAGCCGATATTCAAACAAATAATAAAAATGTTGCCACGTGAGCAGTTTGACATGTTAGTGAAGACATATGGTAGTGACCGTTATTACAAGACATTTTTTTCGTGGGATGAATTGATTGTAATGCTTTTTGGGATATTTTCTCATTGTGATTCAATGGGTGAAGTATGTGATGGGATGCGGGCGTTATCAGGCAAGCTAAATTATTTAGGAATGGATTGTGCACCTTCCAAAAGTACGGCAGGGGATGGTTTACGGGATCGTAGTGAAGAAGTTTTCCGACTGTATTATTTTGAGTTAATCAGATATTTTCGTCCTGTTTTGTCGGTCAGCCGAAAAGAAAAGGTCAGTTTTGAGAAGTTTTACGCATTCGATTCAACTACTATCACTCTTTTTTCCGATATAATGAAAGGAATAGGCAGGAATCCAAAAGGAGAAGGGAAGAAAAAAGGAGGGTTGAAAGTACACATGCTGACCGATGTACATAGCGAGACGCCTGTTTTTGCGAAAATTAGTGAAGCAAAGATGCACGACAAGAAGTTTTTGACATCTTTGCATCCTTCTAAGGGGAGCATGTTAGTTTTCGACAAAGCCTACAATTACTATCTTCAATTTGCTGCATGGAACGAGGAAGGAGTAAATTTTGTTTGTCGTCTGAAAGACAATGCCAAGAAACAAGTACAAGAGGTTTTGTTTGAGAAAACGCTTTCAAAAGAAGAATTTGGTGTTTACAGGGTAGAGCACATACACCTGGATTATAAGGAAAACAAAAGAAAGAAAACACTTTGTTTACGTTTTGTTTATTACAAAGATGAGAAAGGGCGAAAATACAAGTTCATAACCAATAATTGGGAAATAACAGCTGAAGAAGTAGCTTTGATATACAAGTATCGTTGGACAATAGAGTTGACATTTAAAAAACTGAAACAAAATTTTCAATTACATTTTTTCTATTCTGAGACAGAAAATGGTATAAAGACTCAGGTTTGGTGTACACTGATAGCACATTTGCTACTTCAAGTAATAGGTGTTTTATCGAAAAGTAAAAAGGCCTTTTCCACTATTGCAGCATTAATACGAATACACTTGATAAGTCATTTAGATTTGAATTGGGTAGTAACCGAAGGTAGACAGGCATATACAAAACGAAAAAAGAATAAAAACAAAAGCCCGACAAACTTACAATTGATATTATTCTAGAGGGTAGGTTTTTGAAAAATGAAAAATTATTAGTATAATAAACTATTATTCAATTATTTAAAAATTAAAACTGACAAATTCTGATTTTTGTCGGTTAATAGTGATAATTTTATATAAACTTTTTCTCTTGAAAATAGAAATAGATAAAAAATCGGGTTTTTGTTTTGGAGTTGTAAAAGCAATTGCCAAAGCTGAAGAAGAATTGGCAAAAGGGGGACCTCTTTATTGTTTAGGCGATATTGTTCACAATGAAGAAGAAGTGAAACGATTAGAAAAAATGGGGTTAATCACTATTGATTATGAACAATTTAAACAGTTACATGAGGTAAAGGTTTTGATTCGTGCTCATGGCGAGCCACCGCTTACTTATCAAATTGCTCGAGAAAATAATATTTCCTTAATTGATGCAACGTGTCCTGTCGTTTTAAAATTACAATCCAGCATCAAAAAAACATATGAAGCTATTTCTTCGGAGGAACAAATTGTAATTTACGGTCAAGAAGGTCATGCAGAAGTAAGAGGATTGGTAGGACAAACCAATGATAATGCTATTGTTGTAGAAAATGAAGAAGATTTGAAAAAAATTGATTTTACTAAAAAAATTCATTTATTTTCGCAAACTACCAAAGATTTGGAAAGTTTTAACCATTTGGCAACAACTATTTCAGAAAAAATAAAGAAAAAAGAAAATTTAAAAATAAGCGATACAATTTGTCGTCAGGTGGCAAATAGAATCCCAAATATTACTAATTTTGCACAGCAACATGATATTATTTTATTTATAAGTGGCAAAAAAAGTTCTAACGGGAAAGTGCTGTTTGAACATTGTAAGAAAGTAAATCCCAATACTTTTTACATTTACAATTGTGATCAAATTGATGATTTGCCAATTGACCTTACAAAAAAAATAGGTATTTGTGGGGCAACTTCTACCCCCAAATGGTTGATGGAATGTGTAGCAGAAAAATTAAGACAAAAAGTTAATTAACGATTTTAAAGAAATTAATTGAAAAACTTATCATAATGGAATATAGTATTAAATGTATCGGTTTACTTACTTCTGGAGGTGATGCTCCGGGAATGAATGCTGCAATCCGAGCAGTAACACGGACTGCTATTTTTAATGGAATTCGTATAAAAGCCATTTACAGAGGATACAGAGGACTTATTACGGGTGAAATTAAAGAGTTTAAGACAGAAAATGTAAGTAATATTATTCAACAAGGAGGAACTATTTTAAAAACTGCCCGTTGTGATGAATTTATGACACTTGAAGGTCGCAAATTAGCTTACGAAAACATGCAAAAAGAAGAGATTGATGCTTTAATTGTTATTGGTGGTGATGGAACTTTTACAGGTGCTCGTATTTTTGCTCAAGAATTTAATGTCCCGATTATTGGAATTCCAGGAACTATTGATAATGATTTATATGGAACAGATGTGACAATTGGTTTTGATACCGCTTTAAATACTATCATAGAAGCGGTTGATAAGATTCGTGATACTGCTTCGTCGCATGAACGTTTGTTTTTCGTTGAAGTGATGGGACGCGATGCTGGTTTTCTGGCTTTAAATAGTGCGTTGGCTTCAGGAGCAGAAGCTGCCATTATTCCGGAACGGGAAACAAAAGTAGATCAATTGGAAGAAGTAATTAAAAATGGTTTCAGAAAATCCAAAAATAGCAGTATTGTTATTGTAACTGAGAGCAAAGTGACTGGTGGAGCCAACGGTTTGGCTACACGTATGCGAAAAGAACATCCTGAATATGATGTACGAGTAACTATTTTGGGGCATATTCAGCGTGGAGGTTCTCCTTCCGTTTCCGACAGAATTTTGGCAAGCCGAATGGGAGCGGCTGCCGTTGAAGCTTTACTGGACGAACAACGCAGTGTTATGATTGGTGTTGTTAATAATGAAATTGTAAATGTGCCGTTTACAAAAGCTATCAAATATAATAAACCCATAGATGAAGATTTGCTCCAAATTATTCAGGTTTTATCCATTTAATAGGGAAGGATGGACTCCAAACAAAATAGAAAATCGCATATTGTTTTTCCATGAAACTTTATGCGATTTTTTATTTTTCAGGTTCATTCCAGATTTTCCAGGCTGCTTCGGCTTGTTCCTCCAACATTTTTTCGCCATTTACTCCTTTGGCTCCTTGAAGTTTTCCTTTTCTTAGGAATAATGTTTCAGGAGGATTATAAACGACATCAAAAAGTAAGTGCTCATTTGTCAGAAATGGATAAGGAATAGCTGGACATTCATCAGCATGAGGAAAAGTACCAAGAGGAGTAGCATTGATAATAAGTTTGTTTTCCCGAATTGTTTGATTATCAAGCATTTCGTAAGAAAGCATTCCTTTGCAAGGGCGACGTGAAACAAAAGTAGTTTCAATCCCAAGCTTTTGAAGGACAAAATAAATGGCTTTTGAAACGCCTCCTGTACCTAAGATCAAGGCTTTACGATGGTAGGGCTGTAAAAAAGGAAGGATGGATTTTTCAAAACCTATCACATCGGTGTTGTAACCTTTTAATTTTAAGATTTTACCATTGCGAATGAATTTTATTACATTTACAGCTCCAATTTCTTTTGCAGTATCATCCAGCTCATCAAGATAAGGAATAATTTGTTCTTTATAAGGAATAGTAACATTCAAACCAGCAAGTTCAGGAATATTTTTTAATTCAGGAAATAAATCGATATTTTCTAATTCATACAAATTATATCGAGCATCAATATTTTCTTTTTCAAATTTTTCAGTAAAATATTTTTTTGAAAAAGAATGAGTCAATGGATAACCAATTAATCCGTACAGTTTCATTTTTTCTTTAGCCTCAAATAATATTTAATTCCACCAAAAATCCCTGCTGCAACTACTAATATTACCATAACAATACTGATTTCTTTGTTGTATTTATTAATCAAATCGGCTTGTCCATGAGCCAGATATCCAATATAAGCCAGCACACAATTCCATACTCCAGCCCCCAAAACAGTATACAAAGAAAATTTAAAAAAATTCATTTTAGCTAAGCCAGCAGGGATAGAAATTAGTTGACGAATACCTGGAATTAATCTTCCAATAAAAGTGGAAATATTTCCATACTTATTAAAGTAAGCTTCGGCTTTACGAATTTTTTCACTATTCAAAAGTAGAGCAGCTCCAACTTTACTGTCAGCCAATTTGTAAATCAAAGCCCTTCCCAACGAAATGGAAAGAGCATAATTGATATAAGCACCCATCAGTGAACCCAATGTTGCAAACAAAATAATTAAGAGGTGGTTTAAATTACTATCTGGTTGGCTAGCGATATAAGCAGCCGGGGGGACAATAATTTCAGAAGGAAAAGGGATAAAAGAACTTTCAATAGTCATAAGAGCACAAATAGCACTATAAGTCATATTTTTGTTATACCATCTTTCTATTTTTTGAAGTAAAGAAAGTTCTTGAACCGTTTTTAAATTACTAATATTTTTTTGAGCTTCAGTTGTTTGTATATTAAATGATAAAAAAGTAAACAAGAAAACAAGAAGAATAATAGGTTTATTTTTCATAAAATGATACTAAATGTTCATATTAAAGAATAGGATCTATTGCTTCGGGACAAATTTCCAAAAACATGCTGGAAGCTTCTTCATTTTCTTGAATGGCTTTTTTCAAGTAAGCATAAGCCAGCGTTTTATTCCCGATTTTGTAATAAGTAATGGCTAAAAACAGATAAAGATATTCTATGGTAGAATCCTGTTGTAATACTTGAAGATAAAATTCCAGTGCTGTATTGTAATCACCCTTTTCCAGATTGATATTGGCAATTATCATCAATGTTTCTGGTTGACTTGGATCTAATGTAATAGATTTCAAATAACAAAGCAAAGCATTGTCAATGTCGTCCATTCTCAAATAATCTTCTCCCAGATAATTCCAGGCGTCCGTATCTTCTTTATTAATATGTAACGCTTTGGAAATGAATTGTATGCTTTCTTTGAATTTTTCTTTTTCCAATAAGCAAGCTCCAATACCTAACAGTGCATCATAATTGTCAGGTTGAATTTTCAGGGAACGTTGGTAATAAGAAATTGCATCGTCAAATTGATCCATTTTCTCGAAACTTTCTGCAATATAAATATTGGCTTGTTCACTGTCGCTTGTCAATTCAGCATATTCTTTATAACTTTCAATGGCTTCTTTGAACTGATTTAGTTGAAAATGGGCATGAGCTTTTTGCAAACAAGCAAGAGAATCATTTTCATCAATTGCCAGAACAAAATCATACGCTTCAATAGCTTTTGAAAATTCTTGAGAAGTAAAATAAATTTGTCCCAAATTGAACCATGCTTCTGAAGAATAAGGATCGAGGTCAATGATTTTGTTGTAGATCACTATTGCTTTTTCGTCTTCGTCCAATTGTTCATAGCAGAAAGCCAGTTCAAATAACAAGTCGCTATTTTTAGGATTGATTTTATAACCTTTTAGCAACCATTCCATTGCTTCGTTGAAATATCCGTGCTCAATATAAATGTAGGCAATGTCGAGAAGGACATCGTCTTTTCCTTCATTTTCAAAATCAATTACGCGGTTACATAATTGATAAGCTTCGGATAAACGTCTCATATGCACCAATGCTTGGATTTTAAGCAAAATAACTTCGTAATCATTTTTATCAGCAAGCGACTCCAAAAGTTGATAAGCTTTCTCTGCATTTCCAGAAGCAAGATATATTTTAGCCCGTTTAGTTTTTAATTCGCTGCTGGTGGGATGAAGCTTAATTCCAAATTCTATAGCTCTGGAAGAATCTTTAGTACGACCTTTTTGTAAATAATATTCTGCGATATTTTCGAATTCTTCAATGTCAAAATAACCTGATGCTTTTCCAGATAAAAATTGTTCATAACGATGAATTATCTCATTGATGTCATCATCGTTTTGAAAAAATATTTTTCTGCTCATGCTTTATTTTTTTGCAAAATTAATATTTTAATTGTAATAAAATAAACCTCTTAACTAAAAGTTTTAAACAATCCCGTATTTCTTTTCGATAAAGATAATATACTGTTAAAAGGTTTTTTTCGTTTTACCAATAGAAACACTTATGGCATATTTATTGTTTACTTTGCACTATTGTTTGTCGTTTTTAATATCAATTCAAGTTAAATTTTTTCATCTGTTGGACAATTACAAGTCATTTTGTTTTTAATTACTTTACTTTGAGACACTTATATGGATTTTTTTGAAAAATTTCAGTTTTGTCCTGCTTGTGGTTCACCTTTTTTTATAAAAAACAATGAAAAATCAAAACGTTGTCAGCAATGTGATTTTGTTTTTTACATGAACGCTTCGGCAGCAGTAGCTGCTTTTATTTTGAATGAAAAAAACGAATTACTGGTTTGTAAGCGAAAAAAAGAGCCAGCCAAAGGTACATGGGATTTGCCAGGTGGTTTTGTGGATAACAATGAAACTGCTGAGGCAGCCGTAAAACGGGAACTTACGGAAGAATTACACGCAGAAACGATCCAGGTGAAATATCTTTTTTCAGAACCCAATGAATATGAATACAGTGATTTAGTGGTTCCAACTTTAGATTTATTCTTTTTGTGTTGTTTAAAAGATGAATCCCAGCTTATTCCTTCTGATGATGTGGAAGATTGTTTTTATGTAGCATTAGATAAACTTGAGCCAGATTATTTCGGCTTGAAATCCATAAGAAAAGCAATAATTCGGTTTATTGAACTTACTTTGGGAAAAGCTGAATGAAATATTTAATTTTGCTTTGTCAATGGTAAAAATAATTGTAATGAAATTTATTTAAATCAAAAATTGAAGTGAGAATGAAAAAAAGTTTTTTCCTTTTCAGTTTTTTGTGTGTGATAACAATTCCTCTGCTGAATGCTCAATATACTTTGATTTATACTGATCCTAATGCTTCTTTCGACAAAGGGAAAGAGCTTTATTTTCAACGAAAATATACTGCATCTTATCATTATTTTGAAGATTTTCTTAAAACAGCAAAACCTCAGCAAGCCGGGCAGATGCATGAAGCGGAATATTTTTTAGCTGCCAATGCTTTCGAGTTGCGGCAGAAAAACGCAATGGAATTGTTAAATAATTTTTTGTTGAAATATCCTTATACTTCTTATGCTGATCCTGTCTATGCCATGATAGGCATGCTTTATTATGAACAGAAAAATTATAGCGAGGCAATTATCTATTTTGAAAAAGTAAAAGAAAATAATTTGAATCCTGATAAAAGAATAGATTTCTTATTCTGTAAAGGTTATGCTTATCTTGAAAACAAAGAGTATAAAAAAGCAAGTGATATTTTTAAGGATTTAAAATCTGTTGAATCGCCCCAAAAAATTTCTGCTATTTATTATTATGCTTATTCACAATATTTGTTAGGAAATTATGAAGAGGCTTTGCCTGAATTTTTGAAAATCAAAAATGAAACTGATTATCAGGCAATTGTTCCTTATTATTTGGTTCAAATTTATTATATTCAGAAAGATTATAAGCTGGCAAGACAAGAAGCTTTTTCTTTATTAGAAAATTATCCTGATAACAAAAATAACGCTGAAATTTATCGAATTCTGGGTGAAATTGCTTATAATGAAAAAAATTATAAGGATGCCGTATTTTATTTAACCAAATATGAAAAGATGTTTCCTCAGGTATTAAGGAATGATATGTATATTTTAGGTTTATCGTATTTTCAATTGAAAGATTACAAAAATGCTGTTGTTTATCTGTCAAAAGTTACTACTGCACGTGATGAAATTTCAGAAAATGCTTATCTTTATTTAGGAAGTTCCTATATTTATTTAAATGACAAAATCAATGCTCGATTGGCTTATGAAGCAGCATTAGAAACAAACTTCAATCCTGCGGTGAGAGAGGAAGCCTTGTTTAATTACGCTTTGACGTGTTATGAAACTCCTTCTGCCTTTGGGGAAACTATTTCAGCTTTTACTCGCTTTTTATCAGAATTTCCAAACTCAAAATATTCAGACGAAGCTTATCGTTATCTTGCGGAAGCATATCTTACTACCAAAAACTATGAATTAGCTTATCAGTCCATTTCCCAAATCAAGCAACTAATGCCTCAATTATCAGAAACCAAACAATATTTGCTTTATAAGCTTGGAAGTCAAGCTTTTGTTCAGAATGATTATGAAAAAGCAATAGATTATTTTACTCGTGCTCTGGAAATTTCTTCTTCCAATAAATATGCTGCTGAATGTTTGTTCTGGCGAGCAGAATGTTTTTCCCGTCTTCAAAAATCTGCCCAAGCCCAAAATGATTTGACTGCTTTTTTCAAAAATGCGTATGCAAAATCAAGTGTAAATTTTATAATGGCAAATTATTCAATGGCTTATGCTTATTTTTCGCAGAAAAAATATTCTGAAGCGCTGAATTGGTTCTTAAAATATATAAATCTTGAATCAAATTCTTCTTCAGTGACTTATGTTGATGCATTGAACCGAATTGGTGATTGCTATTATAATGCTCGTAATTTTGAACAAGCTCTAAAATATTACGACAAAGTAGTTCAACTAAGTCCTGAAACAGCCGATTATGCATTATTTCAATCAGCTTATATTGAAGGAATTAAAAAGAATTACACTGCCAAAATTTCAAAATTGGAAAAACTGTTGACACTTTATCCTGGTTCTGAATATAACGATAATGCTTTGTATGAAATAGCACGTTCTTACTTGATGCTTAATAACAATGAAAAAGCTATAGCTATTTATCAGCGATTGATAAATCAATTCCCAAATTCAGTTTTGGCTCGGAAATCAATGCTGGAAATAGGCATGATTTATTTGAATGAGAAAAACTATGATAAAGCAATAACCACTTTTAAGAATGTTATCGAAAAATATCCTGAAAGCGAGGAATTTTATACAGCGTTGGAAAGTTTGGAAACCATTTATGTAGAGATAAACGATGTGAATGCTTATTTGAACTATGCCGCTAGCTTGGGACAAAAAATAAAAAATGTTGCCGAACAACGTGAAGATTCTATTTCTTATATAGCTGCTGAGAAACAATATTTGAATGGAAAATACGAAGTAGCATTGACTGGTTTGTCCAGTTATGTGAACAAGTTTTGTCCTGGAGGACGACATTGTATCATTGCCCGGTATTATCTTGCTGATTGTTATTATCAAACTGGTGAAAAAGAAAAAGCTCTATCCACTTATCAAGCTTTGCTGGAGTTGCCCGTAAGTGAATTTACAGAAGAAGCTGCTTTACGTTGTGCTGAAATTACTTATGATAAAAAAGATTATTCCTCTGCTTTGAATTATTTTAAAAAGCTGGAAACAGTTGCTCAATCGACCATTAATAAGAATGCTGCACGTTTAGGGATTTTACGATGTAATTATTTTTTAAATGATTATCAATCGCTGGTGAACATTGCTTCTGAAATAATTGCCGATCTGCGTTCTGATGAGAGTTTATTAATCGAATCGCTTTATTATCGTGCTAAAAGTTATCTTGAACTTGGAAAAAATGAACAGGCAATTGTTGATTTGGAAAAACTTTCTGTTGATACACGAACAACTTGGGGTGCAGAATCAAAATATTTACTGGCAAATGTGTATTTTGAACAAGGTAAACTGAAAGAAGCAGAAAATGAAATTATGGATTTCATGAAAAAAAATACGCCACATCAATTTTGGCTAGCAAAGAGTATCGTGCTTTTAGCTGATATTTATGTGAAAAAAGGAGATGATTTTCAGGCAAAGCAATATTTGTTAAGCTTACGTAAAAATTATCCGAATCATGATGAAATTGAAAATCTTATTGAGGAACGTTTACAGGCAATTGCCAAACGAGAAAAGCAGAAAATCATTGGCTAAATTAATTTAAGAAATTTTGTTCATCAATTTTAGAAAAATTCTTCAAATGAATAGAAAAAAATTATTGACCTTTATTTTCATAGTTGCAATAAATTTCATGTCTGTTTTTGGGCAAGATTCTATTTTCAGACGTGAAGTTACAGTGGAACGGGAATATGTGCCTGTCATTAGAGAAGCAGGAAAAATCAATTTAACTCCTAAATTGTATGAGCCACAAGTGGAAAAATTATCGCCAGTTTATACGGAATTTTATTTGCCTTTACCTGTGGAAACCAACATTCATCCTTTGCAGGCAATTGAATTTTCTTTACAACGAGAACCTCTAAAAAACGGCTATACAAAAATCGGTTTGGGAAATTATTATAATTCTTTGTTGGATTTTGCCTATCCATTTATAAAAAAGGAAGATATGTATTTGGATTTTACAGTTCATCATCTAAGTACGTATGGAAACAAATGGCATACTACTTCGGATGCGTCACTTTTCTTTAATAAAGATTTCAAAAATCTTGATTTTTTCACTGGTGTCAATGCCAGCTATGAGCGATTAAAATATTACGGGAATAATTTTAATCTTGATTCTATAGTTGATTTAAAACAATTGGCCGGAAATTATCCTTTGGCTATTTATTTACCAACGGATAAAGAACAACCCATTTTTTCTTATTCTCTGAAAGAATTGTCTGAACTGAATCGATTTGACACTTTCTGGAGAGGAAATATTTATGGAGGTGTTCAATCAAAATCGAATGTTACTGATATTCAATATGTTGGCAAATTAGATTATTCTTTTTTAAATGCCAGTAGCGGAAGCAAAGAACATCAGATTTTATTAAGTGGCAAATTCCAGATACCTTACAATGACAATAAATTAGGGTTGGATGCTGATTTGTTTCAATTAAATTACAATTCGAAAGTAACGGATTCAACGAATATAGAAAATTCCTATTCGGTTTTTATCATTCATCCTTAT
>Ga0209409_1001882_pt1 | contig 16847 bp, 15 predicted proteins | sample AD_JPNMR1_MetaG_FD_184424 | JGI IMG/M metagenome (GOLD analysis project Ga0209409, IMG submission 184424) | Active sludge microbial communities of municipal wastewater-treating anaerobic digesters from Japan - AD_JPNMR1_MetaG (SPAdes) (version 2) | ecosystem: Engineered > Bioreactor > Anaerobic...
ATTTTTTTATGGAGGATTTTTTATGAATACAAAATTAAATTACAAAAAAGATCATGAACTACATTTTGTAGTTACTTCTACTATGAAAAAAAAGATTGCAAACATAGCAAAAAAAGAGAATATTTCTTTATCAAAATTAATATGTTATGTATTGCAAAAGTTTTCTGACAGAATCAAAAAAAGATACTGTTTTGGGTGTGAGGATGAGAATGTTTACGAAAAAATAAATGCCGAGGCATCTATACATTTTTATTTGCCAAAGGAAGATTATAGGTTTTTAAAAAAAATCCATTCTGACTTGAATTTTTTCAGCATGGCAAAATTGTTGAGATTTATTCTTCAGGTATTTATTGAAGAATATGAGAAAATGGGGATGCTTGGATTTGAGAAGAAATGTAGTCTTGTGACGTTGAGGTTATGGCTGAAATTGACAGAGATAAAGAGGTGGTGGAAAAGTAGACAATTGTCCCATTTTAAAGGGAATTTCACCCCATTTTATAAAGCAATCTACAATGATTGCTATCAAGTAATAGGCTTTGAGACCTACTATTGACTGAATTTATTTAAAATTCTACTCCAAAAATAAATGAAACTATTACAATCTTTTTCTCAAATAAAATTAACATTAGGATAAATCTATTTTTTTAATTGCCTAAAAAAATTCTTACCCAACTCTATTTATTTTATAATTTTTTTTGACAAACGTAGAAATTTAGAGTATAAATTGAACAATGAATATAGTTTTAATAGGCGCAAAAGGTTGTGGTAAGACCACGATTGGTAAACTATTAGCAAAAGAATTAATTTTCCCATTTATTGATATTGATTCAGTAATAGAAGAGATATATTTTGATAGATTTGGAGAAAAGCTCTCTTTTAGAGAAATCTATAAGAAGATAGGAAGTGATAATTTTAGGCAATTAGAAAAAGATGCATCTGAAAAAATCTCCAATACAGATTGGAGTGTAATAAGTACTGGAGGCGGCTCATTTCTAAATCCAGAAATAAGATATTTATTAAGAAAAAATGCAATAGTTATCTTTATTTATGTAAAATTTGATATTTTATGGCAAAGAATAAAAAAAGACGGCATCCCTGCATATCTTATTGATAAAGAAAACCCGGAAAGTGATTTTGAAAAAAGGGTAAAATATATAGAAGAAGTTCTTATGCCTTTTTCTGATTTTATAATCGATTGTTCCTATCTTTCTAATTCTGAAATAATAACAAATATTTTAGAAAATTTAACAAATCATTTTATGTTAAAAATGACATCTCCCAATACATTAGGAGAAATTATAAGAGTTACTACATTTGGTGAAAGCCATGGCAAGGCATTGGGTGCTGTAATAGATGGCTTGAAGCCAGATATCCCCATTGATATTGATGTTATTCAGAAAGAATTAAATAGAAGAAAACCAGGCCAGAGTAAAATAACCACGCCAAGAAATGAAGAGGATAAAGTTGAGATACTATCTGGAATTTTTGAAGGCAAAACTACTGGAACTCCTATTGCTATGGTTGTTTATAATAAAGATCAGGATTCTTCAAAGTATGAAAATCTAAAAGATATATTTAGACCAGGGCATGCAGATTTTACCTTTTTTAAAAAATTTGGCATAAGAGACCACAGAGGAGGAGGTAGATCTTCTGGAAGAGAGACTATTGGAAGAGTACTTTCTGGCTCAATTGCAAAGAGTATTCTTGAAAATAAAGGTATAAATATAATTGCTCATACAATTGAAATTCATAATATAAAGGCAACTAAAAAAGATTATTCTTTTATAGAACAAAATAGTGTAAGAACTGCTGATAGAGAAGTTGCTTCATTAATGGAAGAGGAAATTCTAAAGGCTAAAAAAGAGGGTGATTCTGTTGGTGGGATTGTTCAACTTGAAATTAAAGGAGTTCCAGCTGGTATAGGGGATCCGATTTTTGGTAAATTGGATGCAAGATTATCAATGGCTTTATTTTCAATTGGCGCAGTTAAAGGCATAGAATTTGGTGATGGCTTTGAACTTGCAAGAATGAAAGCAAGTGAGGCAAATGACCAGATGGATAAAAATGGATTTAAAACAAATAGATCTGGAGGAATTTTAGGTGGTATTTCTACTGGAGAAGATATAATAATAAAAATTGCTGTAAAACCTACTCCTTCCATATCAAAAGAACAGATGACAGTTGATATTCAAAATAATGAAAGAATTATAAAGATTGAGGGAAGGCACGATCCCTGTATTGTGCCAAGGATTATCCCTGTTGTTGAATCAATGGCTGCTCTTGTTATTTTGGATGCCTTAATGATTCAGGAAAAAATAAAACAGGTAGATTTATTGTAACTTATAATATTTTTAATTTATAAAGCAAAATTCTGTGTAAGAGCTAAGCGTAAAATAATTTTAATATGGGAACAAGAAAATAAAGCACGACAATTCTTTTTTTGCTACTATTTGTTAACTATTATAATTTTTTCAAAATTTTTTCTATTTTGTTAAATAATTCCTGAATATTTATCGGTTTGCTTATATAATCATCCATGCCAGCCGCAATGCATTTTTCTCTATCCCCTTTCATTGCATAGGCAGTTAGTGCTATAATTGGGATATGTGTATTTGTCTCTTTTTCTAATTTCCTTATCTCTTTTGTTGCAGTAATCCCATCCATTTCAGCCATCTCCACATCCATTAAGATTAGATCATATTTATTTGTTTTAAAGAAATTGACTGCCTCAAGACCAGAATTTACAGGGGTAATGTCCCAACCCTTTTTTGTAAAAAGGACAACAAGAAATTCTTGATTTACCTGATTGTCTTCGGCTAAAAGGATTTTTATTCTCTTTTTTATCTCCTCATTTTCAACCTTTTTTTCTTGAACTATTTTTTCTTCTTTTTCAAAAGATATTAAAGTGTCTGGCTTTAATATCTTTACTATTGATTTTAATTTAACCGGTTTTTTAATAAAATATATATTTGTATTATTTAATTTTTTTTCATCTGTTGGTTTAAATAGTTTATACATAAATATAATTTTTGATTTTATATTATTTTGTTCTAAATTTTCTTTTAAGACAAAGATATCATATCCAGGGTAATATTCCATTAATATAAAATCTATATTTAAATTATCTGATTTTAAAAAATCTTCCATACGATTAAATACATAAGTTTTGAATTTTAAGTAATTAAATAAATCCAATAGATATTTTCTGTTTTCTTGATTTTTTTCTATAATACAAATAGAATTATTGGCAAAATCGTAACTCTCTTTTTCATAAGAGTCCTTTGTGAGTTTTAACTTTAAAGTAAAATAGAAAGAGCTTCCTTCTCCAAATTTACTTTCAACCCATATATCACCATTCATAAGCTCAACCAGTCTTTTTGAAATAGCAAGCCCAAGACCAGTGCCACCATATTTTCTGGTAGGGGATGTGTCTATTTGAGAAAAACTTATAAATAATTTATTTATTTTATCTTTTGGAATTCCTATGCCAGTGTCTTTTATAGAAAACTTTAGTCTTACTTCTTTTTTATCTTCATAAATTTTTTCTATTTTTATTGATATTTCACCCTTATTTGTAAATTTTACCGCATTTCCTATTAAATTAACCAGAACTTGCCTTATTCTTTTAGGATCACCTATAACATAAGTGGGTATTGAAAAATCAGGAATATATATAAGTTCTAAATTTTTAGTATATATTTTGTAGCTAAATTCATCGATAATCTTTTCTACTAAATTAAAGAAGTCAAATCTTATACTCTCTATTTCAAATTTACCAGCCTCGATTTTAGAAAAGTCTAAAATATCATTTATTATTTGTAAAAGTGAGTCTGCAGAATTTCTTGCCATTTCAATATAACTCTTTTGCTCTTGGGTCAGATTCGTCATATCAGCAAGATTTAACATACCGAGTATACCATTTATTGGTGTTCTTATTTCATGACTCATTATTGCTAAAAACTCACTCTTGGCTTTATTTGCATTTTCTGCCTCTTCTTTTGATTTTTTTAATTCTTCTTCAAATTTTTTTCTTTCTGTGATATCAATAAGAACAGTAACTACTTCTGGTTGATTATCATATATTGATATCATTGATCTTGAAATAACAGTTTTTCTTTCCCCATTCTTAGTAAAAATTTCTACTTCAAAATCCTCTACTTTTTCACCAACAAAAATCTTTTTTAGATTCTGAAGAAATATTGGTTTATACTTTTCATAAATTATATCAAATATATTTCTACCTATGAGTTCTTTTTGATCATAACCTGTTATCTCTTTACTCGATTGATTGATAAATAGTATCTCTTCATTTTTATGAATTATAACAACCTCCGGCAATTGAGATATAAAGTTTCGATATCTCTCTTCACTCTCTTTTAAAGCCTTTTCAGCAAGCCTTCTTTCAATTTTAACTGATGTTTGATTTATCAAAGTTTCAATTATTTTAAAATTCTTTAAATAATTGTTATTTTTTGTAAATATTATTACATTACCTAAAATTTTTTCTCTTCTTATAATACCTATTACAAATGTCTCTGTAATTCTAAAAGCATTTAAGAATCTATCAGATCTATTTTTAGATATTATTCCAAATGATAAAGAAGTTAAATCATTATCTATCTTTGTAAGTTTTTCTGGAAAAATAGTTAAAAAATCATTCTCCTTTAATTCTGGTAGGTGAAAACAAAAATTATTGATATCCCTATTAAAAATTTTATTTAGAGTTAATCTATCATATTCTGTGGCTTGAATATGCTTTATTTGAATACTATTATTCAGCCTGTCGTATAAGCAGAAAAAAATTATACTTTCCCCAATAACCTCAAAAATATTCTCACCTACAAACTTAAAAACATCCTGATCATTGGGTAATTCTGCAAGTTCAAAGGTTTTACTTGCTATATATTCGAGTTGATTTATATATTCAAAAGATCTTTTTTGAGCATATTGCCTTTCTATAATCTCTTCCCTTAAAATTTGTGTCTGCCTCATATCCTGAGCAATAATTAATATTCCTTGAATATCATTATATCTATCCTCTAAAATAGAAGCAGAAAGAATAACCGGGATCTTATTCTTTTCTTTATCAAAAAAATTAATATTACAAACACAAAAAAGCATCGATTTGTTTAATAATTTTGTTATCTTTTCATTGTAATCTTCTCTGTTTTCTAAAAAAATGTCAAGTTCTTTACCTATTAATTCTTTTTCTTCATAATTTAATATATCAACTACCTTGGGATTTATCTTTACTATCTTTTTTTCTTCATTAAGAATTATCATCATATCTGTCATTTTAGTAAGAAGCTGCTTAATATCAACAGATATGTCATTTAATAATAAATCATATCTTCTTATTGAATAGATAGAAAAAAATCCTAAAATAAAACTAAAAAATAGTCCAAGAGGCGGGATTCTTTCATTTATGAGCCTTACAAAGATATTTGTTAATAATGTTAGAGTTAACATAATTATACTCACACATAAAAGAATCCGGCCAATTATTTTTTCTTTATTCTTTCTGGTTTTTTTTAGCCAGTAGATGATACTTGCTAGGAATAAAAAATAATAGATAGCATAGACAAAAACATATGCATAAAACCAGAAAGATTTCCTATTAAGTATTCCATACACTATATCTTTATATATGATAAAGTCAGTTAGTAAGATGGAAGTAAATATATTTACTATAAAAAATATTGAGTATATAATATAAAATATAATCGCTATAATTTTAAACTTAAAATCTTTTATAAGACCTGTAAGTTCAAAAACAAAGTGTATTGAGAAGGCTAATACAATTGTCCAACCAAAGGCTCCGACTTTATATAAAGTATAGGCATAAGAGATATTTTTAGGATCAAAGATAAACATATAGGATAATGCCCAGATGCCTAAAAAAAACGAGATTAAGGAAATTAATATGTTTATCTTCCCTTTATAATTATAATATAAAGAAAAAATAGCAATGAGAATATTAAATATAAAATTTAATAAACACAAGACAGACAAGATTGGCATATATTAATTAAGTCCTTTATTTTAATAAATATACCAACAAATAGATACACCAAATCTTGATTGAGCCCCAAAAATCATACCAGCAGCCTTTGCCTGAGCATTTTGTTCTGATTCTCCATTATTTTCAAGATTATTAACAATTTCTCCCCACCAGTCTGAAAACTCCTGAAAATCTTTTACGGCCCATTGATAGTAAAAACCAAATGAGAATATTTTAAATTTAAAATCAAGCCCGGCTTTAAAATTTAATCCCAATCTGAATGCGAAATTTTCATAAGAGCCCCATCTTGCTTTCCATGGTTCTATTTTATAGACAGCATCCGGATAAAAATGGAAAGAGAGACTTACACCCCCAGTTATATAAGGCATTACAACAAAAGGAAGTCTAATACCTCCATTTGCATTTATTCCAAAATCAAACCTTCCATTATAAAAGCCGTTATATGGAACTAAAGCAAAGTCTGTCTCTATCATTAATATTTTCCATAAAATTCTTAATTGGAAAGCATACTCCATACCACCAAATATATTTGCAACTAAAATTCCAGTTCTTGTGTTAGCACTCAAATTTTTTAGATGTTCAAATTGTTCTTTACTCATTAATATTTTTTCTTCTGGAGTTAAATCATCATAAGTTTTTCCACTATCAAAATTTTTAAATACCTGTGTCATTTTAATATTATCAATAAAGCTCAACATATTGGAGGTAGTTACATTAAGTCCAAATCCGATTTGAAATCTTTTTTCAAAATTTTTTACCAACGGTGGAGATGATGAATTTAAAAAGTAGGTACTAAAAATAAAAAGAAAACAAATTACTATTCTTTTCATAAAAATCTCCAATTTATTTTTATTTTTTAAAATAAAAAAATTAATATTGATTAATTAAAATTTTTTATCTATAATTATATTATAGACTTATTTTAAAATAAGTCAAATAAAATATAAAAAAAATATAAAAAAAATGAAGAACTGCTATGAATATTAAAATTAATTTGTTTTTATTTTTTATTTTATCATTATTTATTTTAACTGCCTGTATATCGGATAAGTATCAGATAAAAAATGGGGAAAGAAATCCTGTTTTTATCTCAGAATTTGATAATAATTATAATGGGCATCTCTTTTGGTTTGCCCATAAAGATGAGAAGGGGAGATATTTAAAAGATACTAATAACAAAAAAATCCTTTTTGACCCCGAAAAGGATACAATGATTTTTGTTCATGGCTGGCAGGGTATAGGTATATTTGGATGGATGGAACATTCTATATTAGAGAATAAAGGAGTTATAACAGGGCCTATTTTTGCAATAATAAGTCTATTGTATAATACTCCAACCTATGGCGCAACCTTTCCTAATTTTGAAAAGATGGAATCTTCATATAATTATGCAATATTTGATTGGCAGAATTATAACAATATAACAAAAGAGCATGAAAACAGTGAAAATTTAATGATATTAGAACAATACCTTAAAAATCCTCCTAAAAAATGGCCATCTATCCCCAAAAATTTTAGTAATGAGATAGAGTTACTATCATCTTTCATTGAGCCAGATAGAAATATCTATATAGTTGCTCACTCACTTGGTAGTCAGGTAGTAATAATGGGATATAATATGTTATCAGAAGAGACAAAAAGAAAGATAAAATTGGTTGTTTTTCTTGATCCTTTTACAACAGAACATTATAACTATATAGCAAAAAAGACTGGGGGGGATATCCATTGGCTTACCGGCTTAACAAATCAAGAGGTAAAAGAGGATTTAACTAAAATATTAGAATCAAGTGGGCTTAAAGATAAGTTAATTGTGATATCGTCAACTGATATTGGTAAATCATGGGTTGAAATTTTTGCCAAGCCTCTTGATATAAGAGTAATAGAAGATGACTATAAAGATTTACCTTTCGATATATTTTATGCGTCAAAAAGCAAAAAATATCACGATGAAATCCTTAAATGGTTTTTCTGGGATAAAAAATATAATAAGATTTTAAATCTTAATTAAATTTTAAAATTAGGACATAACAAGTGGAATTCTTACTAAAAATATTAATTTTATTAGGCAAATATATTTATACAACTTTGCCAGCTATTTTTGCAAATATGGCTCCGATTATAATGAAAAATGTTCCATTTTTAAAGTATCCTCTTGATTTTAATTTAACATTTAAAGGTGAAAGATTATTGGGTGAAAATAAGACTTTTAGAGGGCTTTTTTTTGGTATTCTTTTTTCTACAATAATTGTGTATATTCAAGTTATTGTTTATAAGAATTTACCTTTTAATCTTTCTATTATAGAGTATGATAAGATAAATTATCATCTTCTTGGGCCTATTATCGGTTTTGGGGTAATATTTGGAGACGCTGTAAAGTCTTTTTTTAAACGAAGGTTAAAGATTAAGCCGGGTGATAAATTTATGCCATGGGATCAAATCGATTGTGCCTTAGGAGGTCTGTTATTTGGAAGAATTGTATGGCCCTGGCCAATTGAATATGCAATTAGTATAATAATAATCACTTTCTTTTTGCATATTACTATAAGACATATTGCTTCCTGGTTTGGAATTTGTGAAAAATGGTAAAAAAGTATAGATCTGGCATAATAGGACTTGGAAGAATTGGTTTTTTGTTTCAGTTTGATAAAAAAAGAGAGCAGCCAGCCTCTCACTCTTATGCTCTTTTTAAAAATAAAAGAATAAGCATTGTGGCCGGATGTGATAGTGATCAAGAAAGGCTCAATAAATGGAAATCTTTTTATAAAAAAAGTAAAACCTATTTATCTTATGAAAATATGCTTAAAGAAGAAGATCTTGATATTGTAACAATTGCCGTAAATGAAAAGTCTCATTTAGAAATCACACTTAATACCATAGAGAAAAAGCCTAAATTAATAATTCTTGAAAAACCAGTTGCAGTTAACTTAAAAGATGCATATCTTATAAAAGAAAAAAGTGAAAAATATAATGTTCCAATACTTGTCAATCATCCAAGAAGATATTCAAATCATTATATAAATTTGAAAAAGATATTAGAGAATAAAGAAATAGGGGAAATTCATTCTGTGATAGCATCATTATGGTCTGGATTAAAGATCTGGAAAAAGGATTGCTCTATAAACGGCAATTGTAGCCTGATACATGATGGCACCCATATAATTGATATTATTCAATATCTTTTTAACATTGATTTATCATCACCTAATATTGATAAAATTATAAAAAAAGATGAAGATCTTGATTCTATTTTTCTTCATTACAATTCTGATATGTCCCCTTATGTTGTTTATTTGGAAATTTCTGGGAATAAAAAATATTTTGGTTTTGATATTGATATTAGAGGAAGTCTCGGAAGAATAATAATAGGAAATGGATATTTTAAAATTTATAAAAGAGATAAGTCAAAATTATATTCAAATTTTTATTCATTATATAAAAAGTTTGATTATTCAAATAAAAAATTAAAATACTTTTCAAATATGATTGATAATGCTGTTAATTTTCTCGATGGTAAAGAAAAAATTTTTTCTACTCTGGATGATGGGATAAAATCTCTTGAATCTATTTATAAAATAGTTGAAAAAGATTCTTTATTTTTATATTGATTTTTTTATGTTATTAATTTATATTTTTAAAAAATGATTATATAAGGACTTATTATGACAAAAGAAGAGAAGATAGAAATTTTAAAGAAATGTGCTATTTTTGATAATTTAAAAGAGGATGATTATGAAAAGATAGAAAAGGTTGCAGAAGAGATAAATTATAAAAAAGATGATATTATTTTTAGGGAAAATGAAGTAGCAGATGCTTTTTATATAATTGTAAAAGGTAAAGTAGAAATTTTAAAAGAGGGAGAAGATGGCCAGTACGAATTGTTAGCCCAAAAAGAGGATGGAGATGTTTTTGGTGAAATGGCTGTAATAGACGAACTCCCTAGAAGTGCTACGATTAGAGCCGCTACTGATTTGACTTTATTAAAATTAAATAAGGACTCTTTTTCAAATTTGTTAAAGACTTTTTCTCATATTTCCATTGAAATTGCAAGGAGTATCTGCTCCACCGTTAGAACAACGAATGAGACATACATTAAAGATTTAGAAAAAAGAAACAAGCAATTAGAAATGGCTTATGAAAAATTAAAAAAGACCCAAGAGGAGCTAATAAAAGCAGAAAAGCTCTCCGCTATAGGTAAATTCACCTCTCTTATTATTCATGATATAAAAAATCCAATGTCAAACATTAGAGCATATGCTGAATTGATAAAGATATGGGAAAAAGATAACAAAAGGGTTCAAAAGGCAACAGACATAATTATAAAAGAAGTAGATAGACTTACTAAAATGACCTCTGAATTACTAGATTTTGCAAGAGGCGAAATTATATTAAATAAGACTCCAATAGATCTTTCTGCTCTTATCTCTACTTTAATAGATACTGTTAAAGAGGATCTTAAAAATAAAAATATAAAGATAGTATTTAATTCATACACAAATAGTGTGATAATAGGCGACTCTGAAAAGATAAGCAGGGTTTTTTATAATCTTGTATCAAATGCAGCTGATGCAATTGTCAAGTCCGGAATAATTAATATAAAAATTTTAGAAGAAGATAAATGGATAAAATGGGTGATTCAGGATAATGGGTGTGGAATGGATATTGAGGTATTGTCAAAAATTTTTGAACCTTTTTATACAAATAAAAAGAAAGGGACTGGCTTGGGGATGGCAATAGTAAAGAGTATTATAGAAGCTCACAATGGCTTCATAAAGGTATTCAGTAAGAAAGACACAGGCACAAAATTTGAGATCTTTTTACCAAAGACCTAACTAAAGAGATTTTCAATGAAGTTTTATTTATTGAGTTTTTTATACTTAATATTTATTATTTTTGGTATATTTTTAATAGCGTTCATTATAGGATTTGTTAAGAATATATTTTATAATAATAAAAATTGGGAGCAAAATTATTGCAAGGATTGCAAGAATTTTGGAACTATTAATTGTAAAGGGGATGGGTTTAACTGCTGGCGGGCAAAATAGATATACTAACCCAAGTTTGTCATGGAATTTGAGATTTTACTAATTTTATGTGGAATGAAATTTCAAAAGAGTGTATAATTATTAAAAAATTAAAAAAAGATTGAATAAATTTAAATAATATGATAATTTTAATCATCAATAGATTATTATCATTTCTTACGATAATTTATAAATATAATTAACAAGTTAATTTTGTTAAAATCGAATGTAGTCTCCTCATTGTTAAGTTTTTGCTTGACAGAAATAAATTTAATAACTTTAAACTTATGGACTCTTACTATTAAAGAAGAGCAATGCATATATTAAATGCCATTAGATATGAATTTTATTATGACAAAGTTGGGGTAAGAATACAAATATTATATTTTAGCTAAATTAATATCCACTCTCATTATTTATAGCAGGTCAAAATTCAACTATCGTCTATATTAGTAAAATAGAAAAAACTAAAAGAATCCTCTTGAATATAGACTTATTTTATCATGTCCGGAGTTACTATAGTTTCTCTTTCACAATAAAAACATCTCACTATTGTGGATTTTCCATTATGTCTTTCAACAACAAATTTTGATTCACAATCTCTATAATTATTTGTGACACAGGTAGGATTAGGGCATTTTAGAATAGCATGTATAATCTCCGGGATTTCTATTTTTCTTTTTTCAACGACTTTACCATCTTTAATTATATTAATAGTGGCATTTGGTGAAAAAAGAGCAATAATATCTGTCTGACTTTTACTTAAATATACATTCTCGATTTTAATAAGATCTTTTTTACCGGTCTTTGAAGAGGAAAAATTCATCCCCATTGAGATAATACCCTGTTCTTTAATTCCAAGTACCTCAATTATTTTTAAAGCCATTGGTGAAGTAATATGGTCTATAACTGTTCCATTTTCTATTTTAAAAACTTTATAAGATCTTTCTTCACTCATATATTTTTTACTCTTTTTTATAAGATTTTTATATTTAATTTATACCAAAAATTAGAGATAAATTCAAGAGATTTTTAGATAAAAAAATATTTGTAAATAATTTTACTATATTAAAATTTTTAATTAAAATTATTGAAAATATTAGAAAATGGAATATAATTATTAATGTATAATTATATATTTTACCGATAAGTTTTAAAAAAGATGGAAATTTTTTAATAGAGGATATCAAAATGAAAAGAAATGTATTTTTTTTAATATGCATTCTAACTACTTTTTTTATTTTTAGTGAGAATAAAATAAAAATAATAGATATAAAAGGTAATGTGACCCAAAGATATAGAGAAAATGATTGGGAAAAGGTAGAAGAGAAATCCGAAGTTTTAGAAGGAACAGAATTTTTTACTGGATTTCATTCGAGCATATCTTTTGAAATAGGCAATGGTTCTTATATAACAATAAATCAGTTGTCAAATATTGTTTTTGATAAATTTATAGAAAACAAAGAGATAATTAGAATTAACATATTTCTATTAGGTGGATATGCAGTCGTATATTCAAAAAGCAAAAACGATAATATATATATTTATTGTGAAGAGAATATAATTTCTTTTAATAAATCTGGTGGTGAGGTATATTTTAAGAATAATAGCGGAATTTTAATAAATTGTGATTCTGGTAAAATAAAGATTACTTCAAAATTTAAAAATTCATACTTTATTGGCAAAAATGAAATTTGTGGCATAGATGTAAATGGAAAGATAATAGAAAATGACTATTTCTTAAGAAGAAATAGCAATACAATATCAAATGATAGAAAGAATGAAAATGATATTATCTCTTATTTTGATCTATTTTTTCAGCCATATTCTCTTGAACCACAGAAAAATGATTACTCTGATAACCTAAACCCTTAATTTGTTATATTCAAAAAAAATAGGCTTTGTCAAGAATCTATAGTGAAAAAAATAGTAAAATTTAATTTTTTTTTTAAAATTTTGTAAAGGATTTTTTAATAAATTTTGTGATTAATATATAGAAAATATTTTTTATTATTTGGAGGTAAAAATGTTACAATTTGATTTTGTTATTAACGATAATTTATTTGGTAAGATTAAAATTTTAACAGAACAAAATAATAAAGGATTGTCAGAAATAATAAGAGAGGTAATAAATACAATGTTACCTTTTTTGAAAAAGAAACATTTAACAGAAGAGAGAAGGAAAAGAGATTATCCTTCTGTGAATGCGACAAAGAAAGTAAGAGTATTTCTGGAAGAAAGAATTTACAACGAACTAAAACAGATACACGATACTTTAAATACTTTTAGTATCGCTGTATTGGTAAGGGAGATATTGAAATTATATTTTGATCTTGTAGAAAAGTATGGGGTTGATGGGTTTGAAAAGAGGCTTGAGAGGCTAAAAAACAAAATAGAGGATATGAGAGAAAGGAAGGTAAAATGGTATAAGGATAAAGATGAGAGGATTCATCCAGATATCCCCTTTTATATCGACCAGGAAGTATATTATTACCTTGTTTTTGGCACAGATTTTTGCCTAAAACAGATTCAATTTTTATAAAGACTGGCATTTTTTAAACGTATTCTTTTTTTATTACTCTTCACTAAAACCACTCTTAGCATAACTCTGCTTTTAATAAACCACGATAGTTTAATTTTCTGACAAAGTAAAATTATTTTAGTATAACTATATTCCAAACTCAACATTTGCCTGTAAATATGCACTTCGTTATTGAATCGGTGATTGCCTAAAAATAAAATCGCTCTTAATTTTTTTTGGTATAAATTAAAATTTTTGACAAATAAAAAAAAATTAATTATAAAACTAATAATTACTGAATTAAGGAGAATCTCATTGAAATATAACTTTAAGACAGACTTAAAAAAGATTTCTTATGTTGCAATGGCTTCAATTACCATATTTTTTATCTTTGTGTTGTTTTCCACAATTATTATTCTTCCCATATATCTTATATCAAAATACTGGACTAAAATCTATTCTATTTTTACATTAATTTTATTTTTAATATTAATTATTGTTTTTTTTGTATTTAGATTAAAGAAAATGTGGAATAAATATAAAGATATTAAATTTTTTTTAATAGATCTTTTTGTATTAAAATTTATTCCTTTAATCATTATAATATTTCTTATCTTCTTTGAAACAATAATATTCAGACTCTTTTTTTATATATTTAATACATCAGTGATTTTACCTTCTATTATAGTTATCATAATAAATATAGGAATAATAGTTGCTCTTATTTTTTCAAGAAGATTCTTTTTTAATATAAAAGCATTTTTAAAAAATAATGAGGTCAAATAGAAAATTATGAATAGGAAATATAAAATTTTGAATAAATTAATAAAAGAAAATTCAAAAATATTAAAAATAATAAAAAAAGAGATAAAGAAAGCAAAAAAAATAGCGGTTATAGGTCATATAAATCCAGATGGGGATTGTATTGGTAGTCAATTGGCACTTGCTGAGGCATTAAAATTATTACATAAAGAGGTAACCTGTATTAATGAAGGGGAATTTGAAACAGAATATGCTAAGATGTTTAAAGATTTTTTTAAGACTAATATTGAGTATAAAGATTATGATCTTTATATAATTGTGGACACAAGTAGCAAATCAAGAATTGGAAATCTTGAAAAAGATGTTGATTTTTCAAAATCAATTGTTATTGATCATCATTTAAAAAATGCTAATTTTGGTAAAATTAACTGGGTTGCAGAAGATTTTATTTCATGCAGTGAAATGATATTTTTATTATTTTATTATTTAAAAATAGATTTATCCAAGAATAATATAAATCAATTTTTATTGAATGGAATATTGTCTGATAATGGGTATTTTCAACATATAAGAATAAATAAATTTTTTTCTTTGTTTGCAAGTTACTATCTTATAGAAAGCGGGGCTAATCCAAAAAAGAGCTATGATATTATGTTTTGTAATAATACTCTTGAAACAGAAAAGCTTTTTAGCCTTGTTTTAAGTAGAATTTCTTATTATAAAACAGAAAATCTTGTATGGACATATCTCTTATATAATGACAAAAAAGAGAATGCCGAGATATCTTCTGGCATGATTTTTAGAGAGATGATGTCACTAAAAAATGTAAAGATAAGTGTATATTTTAAAACTTATGAAGATGGAAAAGTTTCGATTAGTTTTAGATCTACTGATGATATTAATGTGGCAAAAATTGCTGAATTTTTTGGTGGTGGTGGACATAAAGTTGCTTCTGGGGCATCTCTTTATGGAGATTTTGAAGAGATTAAAGATAAAGTATTGAATAAAGCCTATGAAGAATTATCTATAAAATAATTTTTTAATTAAATTTGTTTACCTTTTATAAACTTTTTGATATATATAAAATATAAAGTAGTTCTAAAAAATTTTGTTTTTAGACTTTTAAATATATAAAACATTTTTAGTAAACTATAAAAAACCAAATTGAAGGAGAAAAAAATGGAGAGTAACGCACTTTCTCTTGTTACTTTTAAAATAGGGAAGGAACTATATGGCATCAATATAATGGAAGTAAATGAGATAATAAAGTTAACAGAGATTACATCTATTCCAAATGCTCCAGAATTTGTTGAAGGAGTAATTACATTAAGGGGGGAAATTATTCCTGTAGTGGATTTAGGCAAAAGATTTAATTTTGAGAAAATCGAATTTACAGAAGATGAAGAGTTATTAAGAGGTATTATAATAATTACTGTTGAAGAAATGACAATAGGTATCATAATAGATCAGGTCAATAGGGTAATTAATGTAAATAAGAGTCAAATTCAACCTCCTCCTCAGATGATTTCTGGTATTGGAGCAGAGTATATTCAGGGTGTAGTAAAATTAGAAGATAATAATCTTTTAGTAATATTAAATATAAATAAATTATTTAGTAAAAAAGAATTAATGCTACTTTCAGGTAAACAATAATTAATTTATTTTTTTATTTTTATTAATTTTATTTTTAAACTTTTTAATAAATAAAAAGAATTGGGATTATAAGAATAGGCAACAAAATGTAGATGGGGGGTGATAATATAGCCGGTATTTGCGGTCCACCCAATAGATTCTCCTTTTTTGATAAATTTATTTAAGGTTAAATTGTCGTTTTTTTTAAGATGACGATAACAGAAAATTAAACCAGTCTCTGGATTTTTAATATAAATATAATTATCCATACCAGCAAATTTAGGATTATTTCCACCAATTGTAGAATCTGTTTTTAAGGCAACAATAAAACCATCAGAAACAGAAAAAACTTCAGTATTTTCTGGCACATCAAAATCAACAGCATTACTATCATCTGCTTTTACCTCTTTTATTTTACAATGAGTCTTCATTTTAAATATGGGTCTAAAATATTCTGTATCTGTAATATAGATTGGCAGGTCATAAATTCTATTTAGTATTTTTAATTTTAAGTAATATTTAGTTAAAATGTGCTTTATCTTTATATCCATTAATTTTAATAAATTTATATTGTCTTTCTCATATTTATTTTGATAAAAAGCTATTTTTCTTGAGAGAAAATTTAAACTATAAATCATAAATATTATTTTTAAAAAAGGCTACCTAAAAGATAGTCTTTTTTGATTATTTCTTTTTCTTTGTCTCTGTCTTAATTTTTATTTGAGTATTTTTTTTGTTACTTTTTACCTCCAAAGATGCAAAGCAGGAAGAAAATACAAAAATTGATAGTAAGAAACCAATAAATAATCTTACAAAAAAAGTCTTTCTCATAAAATTACTCCTAATAAAAATAATATAAATTAAGTATACATGAAATTTAAATTTTAGT
>Ga0209409_1001909_pt1 | contig 16699 bp, 12 predicted proteins | sample AD_JPNMR1_MetaG_FD_184424 | JGI IMG/M metagenome (GOLD analysis project Ga0209409, IMG submission 184424) | Active sludge microbial communities of municipal wastewater-treating anaerobic digesters from Japan - AD_JPNMR1_MetaG (SPAdes) (version 2) | ecosystem: Engineered > Bioreactor > Anaerobic...
AAGCGTTGAAAAATGGAATATTTACTCTTATTCCCGCTCCTATACCTTTCTTTAAATTACTAAAACTCCAGTCCTTATCTACATTACCTATATCAAAAAAACCTATTCCATATAAAACGTCTTTATATAAAGGATACATCATTTCAAAATTTTGTGCAAAAATAAATTTTCCTCCCAGATAATGAACAACTCCTTCTGAATCTATTTCTTTTGGTCCTAAACTTCTCTCTACATAACCTCTGACTGTTCCAATCCCTCCTCCAAAAAATCTTTCGTAAATTGGTATTTCGTCATAATCTTTATTTATATATCCAACCATTGTCTTACTGTGAAATATAAAATTTTTCAATGGATAATAAAAATTATTTTCCAAGGTTGTTTTTGTAAAATCAATATCTCCTCCAAGTCCTGCATATTCTAAAGACAACCTAACTTTATCTCCTTTTGTTGGGAACATGTCACTATCAAGATTAGAATATGTAAGATATGTTGTAATACTATTTTTTCTCTTTTTGCCCTCCTGAGAAATTATAGAGGGTATTTGTATGTCATAAAGGTTTACATTTTCACTCAATAATTTAAATCCAAGATTAAAATTTTCCCATTTTCTGCCAATCCGCAGATCAAAACCAGTAGAAGTTGTATCCCAGTCATCCCAGTTTCTTTCCAATCTGTAAATATCAGGTCCGATATAAATGGGTCTATCAAATAAATATGGTTCTGTAAAACTGAACATGTAATTTTTTGCAACTGTACCTATTTCAAAAGATAAAGAAATTTTCTGTCCGCCTCCAATAAATTTTGGAGGATTTGTTATGTCAAAATTCGTCTGCTGAATGCTTACCATACCCACAAATTTTTCTATACTGCTATAACCACCTCCAATTAAAAAAAGCCCTGTTTTCTCTCTTTCTTTTACATCCACAACAACATTTGCCTTTCCTTCTTCAACAAATTCAGGATATATACGTATGTTTTCAAAATAATTGGTATCTCTCAGATTGTTAAAACTTTTTCTTATTTTATCTCCTGTTATTTTATCTCCTGGCTCAAGTTTAATTTCTCTTCTTATTACTTTGTCTTTTGTAATTTTATTTCCTTTTATTTTTACTTCTTCTGTATAGTAAATTGCTCCTGGATTAATCAGATATGTTATGTTTACCGCGTCTCCTCTAATTTCAGGGATAAATTCAACATTGCATTTTATGTATCCCTTATCTGAATAGATTTTATAGATATTTCTTAAACTTTCTTCATTTTTTTTCACATTGAAAACATCCCCTCTTTTAAGCAAAACCTGATTTCTTAAAATATCTTCATTAAAAATCAGTTCTCCCTCAAATTTAATTTCACCTACAAAATATCTCTTACCCTCTTCCACAAAAATCTTTATAATAATACCCTTCTCTTTATATTCAATTTCTTTTTCTATTTTAACTTCAATAAATCCATTTTCATTATAAAAATCTTTAATTCTCTTAATATCCTCTTCCAAAATATCTTCTTTATAAGTCCCTCTTATAAAAGGCATCTTTCTCGTCTTTATTTTCATCAATTTCTTTAATCTTTTATCCGGAAATATATTATTCCCTTCAAATAAAATTTCACTTACATATCCCTTACCTTTTTCATTTATTTGTATTTTAAGAATACAAAGTCCATCCTTTTCTTCAACTTCATAATCAATTTCACTTGCATGATATCCCATTTTATAATACTGATTTCTTATCTTCTCAATCCCTTCAACAACTTTTTCCTCATTGAAAAAATCGCCTTCTTTTAATTCTGAAATTTCTTTCAATTTTTTTGTTTTTAATGCTCTATTCCCCTCAAAAATAATTTTTTCAATAACAGGTTTCTCTTTAACCTCAAGATTCAATTCTATTCCTGTCTCTTTTTTTTCTAAAGTATATTTCACATCCTTAAAATATCCTGTTTTAATGAGGTTACTTATATCATCTTTTATAACCCTTTCATCAAATTCTATTCCTTCCTTTGTCTTCATAAGAGTGAGTATTTTATCAACTGAAACATTTTTATTCCCTGTAATATTAATTTTTAAAATTGGGATTGAAAAGACATAAAAACTAAGAATTAGAAATACTGACAGGATTTTTTTTGGTTTCAATTGGCTCTCCTTCCTTTTTTATAAAAACAAGAAAAAGACCTTTTCTTTCAACAATTATTTCATCTCCTTCTTTAAAATTCCCCTTCAGAATTTCTTCTGACAGAGGGTCTTCAACATATCTTGAAATGGTTCTTTTTAAAGGTCTTGCCCCAAATTCAGTATTTGTTCCTTTCTCAACAAGAAACTTTTTTGCCTCATCACTTACAATAAGTTTAACCTTCAACTCATTCAATCTTTCTCTCACTTTTTCAATCTCAATTTCAACAATTTTCAAAAGGTGTTCCTGTGTTAATGGATGAAAGATTATTATATCATCAAGTCGGTTTAAAAATTCCGGTCTGAATGTTTTTTTCACCTTTTCCAGAATTTCACACTTTAAATTCTCAAAAGATAATTTCTCCTCTGGTGTTAAAAATCCAATAACTGATTTATTTTTAAGTATTTCTGTTCCAATATTTGATGTCATAATTATAACAGTGTTTTTAAAACTCACACTTCTTCCAAAACTATCAGTAAGCCGTCCATCTTCAAGAATTTGAAGTAAAAGATTGAATACATCAGGATGTGCTTTTTCAATTTCATCAAAAAGTATAACAGAATAAGGTCTCCTTCTGACTTTTTCAGTTAACTGTCCACCTTCTTCATAACCAACATATCCAGGAGGAGCACCTATAAGTCGGCTTATAGAAAACTTTTCCATATATTCAGACATATCTATTTGTATAAGTGCATCATCATCTCCAAAAAGAAATTCAGCAAGTGCTCTGGCAAGTAGAGTTTTTCCTACACCAGTTGGACCAAGAAAAAGAAAACTGCCAATTGGTTTTCTTATATCCTTTAAACCTGCTCTTGACCTCCTTATTGCCTTGCTTATTGTTTCTATTGCTTCATCCTGTCCTACAACAATTTTATGCAAAAATTTTTCCATTTCAAGTAATTTTTCCTTTTCTTCTTTACATAGTTGAGAAACTGGAATACCAGTCCACTGGGATACAATCTCAGCAATATTTTCTTTAGTCAATGTTTTTTCCTCTTCAGAAATTAAGTTCATAAAATTTTCTCTCAAGAAATCAATTTTATTTTTAAGTTCCCTTTCTTTATCCCTTATAGAAGTTAGCAGTTCATAATCCTGTGTCTTCACTGCTTTTTCCTTTTCTTTTCCAAGTAATTCAATTTCTTCCTGAAGCGCTGTTATTTCTTTTGGTTCTTTATAAAGTTTTAATCTTTTCTGACTTGCTGCTTCATCTATAAGGTCTATCGCTTTATCCGGTAAAAATCTATCAGCAATAAATCTATCACTCAACTTAGCAGCCGCCTCTATTGCTTCATTTGAAATTTTTAATTTATGGTGTGACTCATATTTTTCTTTAAGTCCTTTAAGAATTTCTATTGTCTCTTCAACTGTTGGTGGATTAACTATAACAGGTTGAAATCTCCTTTCAAGTGCTCCGTCTCTTTCAATATATTTTCTGTATTCATCAAGAGTAGTGGCTCCAATACATTGAATTTCACCTCTGGAAAGAACCGGTTTTAAAATATTTGATGCATCTATTGCTCCTTCTGCCCCTCCAGCTCCAACAAGAGTATGAATTTCATCAATAAAAATAATTATATTGCCTGAATTCCTTATTTCATCAAGAACAACCTTAACCCTCTGCTCAAATTCTCCTCTGTATTTAGTTCCTGCTACCATTGATGGCAGGTCAATCATAACAATCCTTTTATCTTTCAATATTTCAGGGATTTTACCAAAAGCAATATTCTGTGCAAGTCCTTCTACAATAGCAGTTTTACCAACACCGGGTTCTCCAAGTAAAACAGGATTATTTTTCTTTCTCCTGCAGAGAATCTGAATAACTCTTTCTATTTCATTTTCTCTCCCTATAACAGGGTCAAGTTTTCCTTCAATTGCAAGTTTTGTAAGGTCCCTTCCAAAAGTATCAAGTGCAGGTGTTTTCTGTTTTTTATAAGTTGTTGATGTTTTATTGGGCATATTTTTATAATAAAAATCTTCCTTTTCTTCAATTGAATATGGAGTATTTCCTGGTAATTCCAGATCCCTTAAAATTTCTTCTAAAATATTCCTTGCTTTATCAACAGTTATTCCAAATTTCCTCAAAATCTGTGCAGGTAATGATTCAGATTCAAGTAATATACCTATTAAAAGATGTTCACTTCCTATATATGAATGACCAAAAAACTGTGCTTCTCTCACAGAATATTCAAGAACTCTCTTGGATGAAGTACTTAAAGGTAATTCTCCACTATAAAAAGGAACCCCTCTTTTAATAACTTTTTCCAGTTCATATTTCAATCTTTCTGTTTCAACCCCGAGATAATTCAAAATTGCTATTCCAACTCCTTCTCCTTCCTGAAGCATTGCTAGTAAAATATGTTCTGGCTCAACTTTATTATGTCCATATTTAAGTGCTTCTTTTCTCGCTATATCCAGAATTATCTTTACTCTTTTTGTAAATCTTTCAAACATTTAATTTCTCCCACAATTTCCTTTTTAATATTTTACCTTTTTTTTCAGAAAAAATATAGTTTTTGTTTTTACCAGTATTTTCAAGGATGAAAAAAAAGAAATCTTTTAACTCATGCTTTTCAAAATTTAAAATTCCACTTACATAAGAGAGAAAAAGAAGGGAATAAAAATCAATAAATTCTCCATTTTCTCTTTCTTCTTTTAAAATTTTCATAATCTTTTTCAAAATTTTTTTCTTCAAATTTCCATCATTTTTTATCTCTTCAATACATTTTTTTTCTTCCTCTTCAATCAATTTTACCACACTTTCAAGTTCTCCAACAATTTCCTTTTCTGTTTTACCTGTTGATTCCGTTGAAGACATCTGAAATATGCTTCCAAAAGGCAAACTGCCTTCTCCATAAAATCCTCTTACTGCAATTCCTATTCCCTCAATATTTTTAAAAATTGTTTTATCTTTTTTAAAAAATCTAATTCCTGGAATATGAATGAGTGCAGAACTTCTTAAAGCAGTTCCTGTATTGGTCGGGCAGGCAGTTAAATAACCAAATTTTGGCGAAAATGCATATTCAATTTTTATATCAATATAATCATCTATTTCATTTATAAGTTTCAAACATTTTTTTAAATTAAGACCGGGTAAAATAACCTGAATTCTCAAATGGTCTTCTTCATTTATCATTATACTTGCTTTCTTGTCAGGTATTATAACAATCTTATCGCAAAGTCCATTTTCAGAAAATTCCTTGCTTATAAGATGTTTTTCTATAAGAGATTTTTTCTGTTTCTCGTTTAAACTAGAAATATTTATAATAAAAATTTTTTCAGATGGAAAGTTTAAGAAAACTTTTAGTAAAATCTCTTCAACTTTTTTACCTGTATTAACTGTCATATTATAGGGGAAAGGATATCCTTTTATATTTCTTGCAATCCTAACCCTTGAAGTTATCACAACATCATCAATTAATTTTGAATAAACCCAATCAGTTTCTTTTTCAATTATATCCCAAGATAAAAACTTACTTATTTCTTCCATTTATAGTTATTTCATTTATCAAACCTTTTAAAAGGTAGATTTTTTTTATTTTTTCCTCTTTTTTAAAATTCTTAGGATATTTGCCTTTGTATATTGTGTTTGTATGAATTTTTCTCATATAATCTGAAACTTCTTTAAAGAAATATTCATAACAGAAATCACAACCAAGAAACCTGTATTCTTTAAATTCATCAATTGTATAACCGCAGACAGGACATTTATCATACTTTCTTCTTTTATTATTGTTAAAAAACGAATTATATTCCTCCCAGCACTTCTTACAAAAATTGAATTCAATTTTTTTTGCTTTTTTCCCTTTGAATTTTATTGATAGATAACTTCTACTTTTACATATAAAACATTTATCCATAAACAGGTATTCCTTCTATTTCTGTAAGCAAGTGGAATTCTTTTCTTATTTTCATTGTAATTTTTCCAGGTTTTCCATCTCCTATAATTCTATTATCAACAACCACAACAGGGACTATTTCTGCTGCTGTGCCGGTCAGAAAACATTCATCACTTGTATATATGTCATATCTTGTAATATTCTCTTCTTTAACTTTTAAACCAATATTTTCACCTATCTCCATAACAACCCTTCTTGTTATACCATCAAGTGCTCCTGCTGAAACAGGTGGAGTTATTAAATTCTTCTCCTTAATAATAAAAATATTTTCACCTGTACATTCACTCACATAACCAAACTGATTTAAAATCAATCCCTCACTTGCACCTGAATTATTTGCTTCAATTTTTGCAAGGATATTGTTCAGATAATTCAGTGATTTTATAGCAGGATTTAATGATTCATTCAAATTTCTTCTTGTTGCAACTGTTACAAGGTCAATCCCTTTGTCATACAGTGATTCTGGATATAATTGAATTTTACTTGCTATTACAAATATTGTTGGTTTTTTACATTTCCTTGGGTCAAGTCCAAGGTCTCCAACCCCTCTTGTAACAACAACTCTTATATAACTATCCTTCAAATTATTCCTCTTAACAGTTTCAATTATGATTTTCTTTAACTCTTCCTTTTCCACTGGAATTTCAAGTAATATTGCTTTTGCAGAGTTATAGAGACGAATAATATGTTCATCAAGTTTAAAAATTTTACCATTGTAACTTCTGAGTCCTTCAAATACACCATCACCATATAAAAGCCCATGGTCAAAAATAGAAATTTTTGCTTCATTTTCATCAACAAATTTACCATCAAGATATATTATCAGTCCCATTTCATCTCCTTTTTTTCCATCCTTTCAATTTTACCTTCATTTAAATATACTACTTTTGAAGCAAATTGTAAAAATTTTTCATTGTGAGTTGCTATTACAAAAGTTGTCTCTTTTTCTTCATTAAATTTTTTCATAAATTCAAAAAAACTATTAGCACTTTTATTGTCAATACTTCCTGTTGGTTCATCTGCAAAAATAATTTCTGGCTGGCATATCAAACTCCTGCATATTGCTACTCTTTGTAATTCTCCACCTGACAATCTTGAGGGATATGTATTCTTTTTATCTAAAATTCCAAAAACGTTCAGATATTTTTCTGCTTCCTTTAAAAATTCTGGACTAAACCTTTTCTCTCTAATCCATAGGGGTAAAAAAACATTCTCAATAATTTTCAATTCAGGTATTAAATAGAAAAATTGAAAAATAAATCCAAATTTCTTATTTCTTATCTCAGCAATCTCTTTTTCTGTAAGAGTTTCTGTATCTTTTTCATCAATGTATACTTTTCCTTCTGTGGGTTTATCAATAAGTCCAAGCAGATTTAATAAAGTAGTTTTACCTGAACCTGATGGTCCAATTATGACAACAATTTCACCCTTTTTTATTTCTATATCCACATCCTTAATTGCGATAACTCCATTATAATTTTTGGTCAGTTTTTCTCCCTTTATTTTATTCATTTCTTATTGCCTCTGCTGGATTAAGTTTGGATGCTCTCTGTGCCGGATAAATACTTGCTATACAACTAACTATTATAACAAGAAAGAAAATCCAGATTGTATCAAAAAGTGAAATTTCAATTGGCAGTTTAGAAATATCATAAACAAATTCAGGCAGATTTATAAAATTATATTTTTTAAGAATCCAAGAAAGCAAAAATCCAAAAATCATACCGAAAATCAACCCTTTAATCCCGAGGTAAATTCCCTGATATAGAAAAATCTTTTTTATTTCTCCAGATGTTAAACCCATTGCCTTTAATATACCTATTTCTTTAACCTTTCTGTAAACAGATATCATTAAAGTGGAAAGAATATTAAAGGAAGCAACTATAACTATCAAACTTAAAATTATTGCCATTGCCTTTTTTTCAAGTGCTATTGCTGAAAAAAGTATTTTGTTTTTTTCTATCCATGTTGAAATACTATAATTTTCATCAATTAATTTTCTTATCTTATCCGAAATAACAGGTGTTTTATAAATATCATCAACTTTAACTCCAATTCCATGAACTCCACTCATATTAAAGATTTCCATAAGGTTTTTTAAAGAAGTAAAACCCATACTCACATCAAAACTGTAAACTCCATATTCCACAATTCCAACAACTTTAAAAATTCTTTCTTTAGGAATAAGTCCTGCTATTATGAATATATAATCACCAACTTCAACACCGAGTTCACCTGCAAGTTCTTTCCCAAGTATAATTCCATTTTCAATTTCTTCAATAGAACCCTTTTTTATGAAATTTTTAATATTTGTAACATCTGTTTCTCTTTTTAAATCAATACCTTTAATAATCCCTCCAAGAATATACCTGTTTGACTTATAAATTACCTGAGACATTATGTATGGAGAAACACCCTTTATTTCAGGAAGATTTTTAACTTTTTCAATTATTTCTTCATAATTGTAGATGTAAGGTTTTCCCTCAATTGTTATTAAAGGATTGGCTCCAATTATTTTCCTTTTCAGGTCATTTGAAAAACCATTCATAACTCCTATAACAAGAAGTAAAGTAACAACTCCTATTGAAATACCAAGAACAGTAAAAAAACTTATAAACCACAGAAATCTATCCTCTCTTTTATTTCCGATAAATTTTTTTGCCAGAAAAAAATTATAAGAAATCATTTATTTAATATTTTAATTTCGCTTTTTTTCTCAACAATTTTCAGAATTTCTGGTATATCTGTAATCTTTAAAATACCTTTTGGGAAATTAGAAGACGGGAGTTTAGTATAGGGTTTTTTTATAAGAGAATAAAAAGAATCAGGAAGTTTATTTAAATTAATTCTTTCAATCAAATCAGAAAATAAACATACAAACAAAGATATGATTGCTCCCTGTCTATTTCCATATAGATTTATTCTTTTACATCCAAGATAATTGAGCAAATTTATAACAGAAAGTACATCATATATTCTCTTACCGAGATAACTTTCTCCAAATAAAAGATAAAAACCATCAAACATATAATCAAATCTATAAGGATGGAAAAAATATTTTTTAATGTCAGGCATTGATTCACCAATTCCTCTTACATCTACAAAATAATCAGAAGGTTTACCATCAGGAAATCTTTTTATCTCATCCTCAGAAGAAATATCAGGAACATACAGGTTTATTTCTTCCTCAACTTCAAGATAATATGGTTTTTTCACATTTCTTCTTTTTAAAATTACCCATATATTTTCTTCTGTCTCAACTGCATATCTTCCAATAGATTCATTCTTTATAGAAACTGGTCTTAAAACTCTGTAATGCGGAATACTTATACTCTCCGGAATAGAAAGAATCTTTTTTAATTCATTTTTTAAATTGCTTTCATCAAAATTTTTTCTATTCTTAATTATAATTTCTGTTTTCTCCCTTATAATTTCAAAATGTGGCTTTGAACCCTCTAAAAGAACATTTCCCTTTTTTGTTGCAAAAAGTGTTTTTTCTTTTTCAATAATTATATCAGGTTCTACATTTAAAACGTTTTTCCCAACAATTTTACAGAAAAAAGAAACCATTGCATTCTGAGAATCTGAATGATAACCATGGGTATTATCCCCGATAAAATAAGTAAAGTTTTCTTTTTTATCAAAAATATTATAAAAATATTCAAGTTCTTCACATATTTCTTTAAAACCCCTTATATCAAAGTAATCATATTTCTGGCCAAGCAGTATTAAAGGTGATGGTACACGAGAGATAAAGAAGTCAGAAATTTCAACCCCTTCTCCAAGAATTCCAGGTGGATACTGCTCACTATCCTGTGGTAATTCATTTTCAAGATTATATAAAAGAGGTGTTACAAAACAGCCAGGAGCAGCAGTTTTCAATCTTTCATCAATTGCCCATAACCATGTTGTTAATGTACCACCACCAGAATTTCCTGTTATTCCAAGAAAATTTTTATCCCATTCATCTCTTGAAGTTATATAATCAATTGCTCTTATTCCATCCCATACCCTGTATGAACCAAAAAATTCACCTATAAGATTCATCTGTTTACCTATCATATTATGTGCAAGACAGTTTCCTTTTTTCACAGGTAATTTTTCAGGCAAAAAATAATACTGGTTTCTTTCCCCCTGGTCAAACGGATCATATATCAAAACTAAAAAACCATTATGAACAAGTCGCTGACAAAATTCCTGATATTTAGGTTCTGCTTTCCCTTCTATTGAATGTCCACATGGTGCAACAACAGCAGGAAAAGGTGGATTAAATTTCTCAGGTATATATAAATTTGCAGTAACAAAACATGAAGGCATACTTTCAAAAATTATTTTTTCAATCCTATATCCATTCCTTTCTATTATACCAGTTATTTTTGGATTTAATGGTGTCTTTTCGGATAAAGGGAAAGGAGAAAATGCTTTTTTAATTTTTTCTCTAACATATTCCTGATATTTTTCTGCATCTTTTCTATTTTTTATATCCTTTAATCTTTTTTTTCTTTCATAATAAACCTTCCTTGTTCTTTTAATAAAATAATCAAACATCATATGTCTGTATTCATTAAGCATTTTTATCCCCTGTAATCAATAATCCTTAAAAATGATTCTACTTTAAGACATGCTCCTCCAACAAGAACTCCATCTATATTTTTTTCTTTCATTAGTTGGTCAATATTTTCTGGCTTTACACTTCCTCCATAAAGAATAATTAAGTTTTCGGCTATATCTTTGTTATAAATTTTTGCTATTAATTCCCTTATAAAAATGTGAACTTCTTCTGCCTGAGATGGTAAAGCAGTTTTTCCAGTTCCAATAGCCCATACAGGTTCATAAGCAATAACAAGATTTTCAAATTTATCAAAACCTTCCAGACATCTTTTAACCTGATTTTCAATAACATTAAATGTCTCTCCTTTTTCCCTTTCTTCAAGTTTCTCTCCTACACATAAAATTGCATTCATTCCTGTTTCTACAACCTTTTTTACCTTTTTGTTTATAATTTCATCTGACTCACCAAAAATATTTCTTCTTTCAGAATGCCCGCATATAACATATTCAACACCTGTATCCTTAAGCATTAAAGGTGAAATTTCTCCAGTATAAGCACCTTCATTTTCAAAATATACATTTTGAGCACCAAGTTTAACAGCACTGTTTTTTATTATTTTAGATACAGGATAAAGAGATGTAAAAGGAGGACATATTAAAACATCCCTATCCTCATAACTTTTAATGTTTTTAACAAGTTCACTCACAAAATTTATTGATTCTGCTGGGGTTTTATACATCTTCCAGTTTCCTGCTATAAGAGATTTTTTCACTTTCTTCTCCTTTTTTATAGTAGTAAAAAGTGTGGTTTTATAATTTTTACTCTTCCTTTAAAACTTCAATTCCGGGCAGGGTCCCTTTTTCAAGAAATTCCAGAGATGCACCTCCTCCTGTACATATATGGGATATTTTATCTGCAACTCCTGCTTCATCAACTGCTGCAGCAGAATCTCCTCCACCAATAACTGAAAATGCTTTTGAATTTGCAATTGCCTTTGCTAATTCAATAGTCCCTTTTGCAAATTTCTTAATTTCATAAATTCCCATCGGTCCATTCCAGAAAATTGTTTTTGCTCTGTTTATACAATCAGTGTATTCTTCAATTGCCTGAGGACCTATATCAACTCCAATCCAGCCATGTGGAACTGTTCCCCTTTCTGTTATTATTGGAACTGCATCTTCTGAAATTTTCTGAACTATAACATGGTCAAGAGGCGTATGAAATTCAAGATGTCTTTTATTTATTTCTTTAATTATCTCTTTTGCAACAGGAACCGCTTCTTCTTCAACTTTTGAATCACCCACTTCCCAGTTTTTTGCTTTTATAAATGTGTATGCCATAACTCCACCTGTAATGATTGTATCAACTTTATCAAGAAGATTTTTAACCATATTTATTTTATCTATTACCTTCGCACCACCAAGAATTAAAAGAAATGGTTTTTCAGGATTTATCAGTAATTTTGAAAGTGATTCAACTTCCTTTTCAATAAGAAATCCTGCTGCTACATCCTTTGCAAATTTTGTTATTTGATAAACTGATGCATGTTCCCTGTGACATGTTCCAAAAGCATCATTAACATAAGCATCTGCAAGAGAAGCAAGTTCTTTTGCAAAATTTTCATCTCCATTTTCTTCTTCTGAATGAAATCTTAAATTTTCAAGAAGTAAAATTTCTCCCTCTTTCAATTCATTTACCATTTTTTTTACTTCCTCTCCAATACAATCAGGAGCAAATTTTACCTCTTTATTTAAAATTTTTGACAATCTCTCAGCAACAGGTTTTAAACTGAATTCTGGAGATGGTTTTCCTTTCGGTCTTCCAAGATGTGAGGCAAGTATTAAAGAAGCACCTTGAGAAAGTAAATAATTTATAGTTGGAATTGTTGCTGTGATTCTTGTGTCATCTGTGATAACTCCTTTTTCAATTGGAACATTATAATCAACTCTCAGAAAAACTTTTTTCCCTTTATAATTCCTGTTTTTAATTGATTTTATTTTCATAATTACCTCCTTTTTTTCTTTATTTTACAATTTTTTATATCAATCTGTCCACTAAAAAACTAAATTTCATATTCATCAAGATATGAAGGTATAAAAATCTTTGAATTTTTAAATCTATCATAAATAACTTTTGAAAATTCATCAATTACTTCTTCTTCTCCATGAACTAAAAATATACTTTCTGGGAATTTTTTAAATCCTGAAAGAAAACTTAAAAGTTCTTCTCTATCAGCATGGGCAGAAAATCCATCTATTTTCTCAATTTTTGCCTTTACTTTATAAAAATTACCCAAAATCCTAACTTCTTTTTTCTCTAGTATTTCCCTTCCAAGAGTTCCTTTTGCTTGATAACCAACAAAGGCAATAGATGATTCTTCCCTTTCAATATTATTAACAAGATGGTGCTTAATTCTTCCGCCTGTACACATACCACTGCCTGCCATAATAATTACTGTGCCCTTTATATGATTAATCATTTTTGACTCTTCAACTGACTTTGTAAAATGTAAAAGTGGGAAATCAAAAGGAGAAATTTTATTTTTAAGTAGATTTTCTGCTTCTCCATCAAGATATGTTAGATTTTTTTTGAATACTTCTGTTACTTCAATTGCCATGGGACTATCAAGAAATGTAAATAGGTGTGGTATTCTATCTTCAAGTAAGAGTTTTTTCAAATAGTATAAAATCTCCTGTGCTCTTTCAATAGCAAACGTAGGAATAACGATATTGCCTTCTTTTCTTTCAGTTTCATTTATTATTCTTTCAAGTTTTTCTTCAGCAATTTCTCTTGGCTCATGAATTTTATCTCCATAAGTCGTTTCCATAATCAGAATATCAGTACTCTCTAAAATTTCAGGGTCTGATAGAATTGGATTTTCTTTCCTTCCAATATCTCCTGAAAAAACTATCTCTTTTCCATCTGCTATAACTTTTATGAAGGAGGAACCAAGAATATGACCTGAATTATAAAAAACAACCTTTATATTGTCCGAAATTTTGACTTCCTCATTATATGAAACCGTCTCAAAAAAATCAAAAACACTCATTGCATCATTAACATCATACAGAGGTATTTCAGGATAGGGACCTTTTCTTCCTTCCTTTTGATGTCTTTTTCTCTTTTTTTCAGCATCTTCAACCTGTAACTTTGCTGAATCAAGCAGTGCTATTTTTGTTATTTCTGCTGTTGGAACAGTACATAAAATTTTTCCCTTAAATCCATCTTTTACAATTTTTGGTAAATATCCTGAATGATCAAGATGTGCATGTGTTAAAAGAATATAATCAATTTCTAAAGGTGGAACTGGAAATTTCTCCCAGTTTCTATTTTTTAAATCCCTTTCCTGAAAAAGACCGCAATCAATTAATAAATTTTTCCCACCAATTTGTAAGAGAAATTTTGAACCTGTTACATTTTTTGTCGCACCAAGAAATTTAATTCTCATAAACTTTCTCCTTTTTCTTTTTTAATAAGAGAAATAATTGAAATCGCTACAATTGCATGAAAAATAGAAGTTATCAAAAATGGAGTTCTTATATTTATAATCTTTCCTGTATATCCACCTATAAGAGGACCAAAAGCAAGCCCGAGCATACTTATTGAAGTAAAAAGACCATATGCTTTACCTATTGAGTTTTCATTTATAAGAGTTTTTATCATTGAATTGACAGAAGGAATTACACCAGCAACACTCGCAACAAATAAAACCCTCCAGAAAAAAAGAGAAAAAACTGAATGAACAAAAAAATGTCCTAAAGATGCAATTGAAGCAAAGATAAAACAATTTCCTATCATTTTTATATATCCAATTCTATCGCTCAAATTTCCAAGTCCAGCAGCACTTAAACCCTCAATAATAGCAGCAATCCCTATAATTGTCCCTGTAATTGTATTCAATTTTTCGGGATTACTTATTATTTCCTTAATTACAAGAGGGAAAGAAGGATTTAAAATTGTATTACTCAATCTGACACCAAACATAATCATTGTTGCTATCCAGAATCCTTTTAACTTTAATATTTCCCTGTATGAAAATTCTTCTTTCTTCTTATAATTTATTCTGTTTTCCCTTGCAAATAAAAGAATTAAAAGACCTCCAAGAAAAATTATAAGACCTCCAATTCTAAAAGTATTTCTATAGCCAAAATGGTCTGAAATAATTCCACCTATAAGAGGACCTACTGAATTTCCTATTGAAACAGCAGTTTGCATCATTCCAAGAGTAAAACCACTTTTTTCCACAGGTACAACACTTGCCACAAGAGTAACAGAAGCAACAATTGTTCCTGTCAAAGCACCTTGAAGTAACCTGCATATCAATAATTGTTTCACTGTCCTAACAATAGACATTAAGAATAAAATAAAAGTCCCTGCAAACATACTTCTAACAACCATTAATTTTCTTCCATACTTATCAGCAAAATATCCCCAGATAGGTGAAAAAATTGTAAATGTAAAACCAGAAGCAGATAGAATTATTCCAGCCCAGTAAGTTTGAGAAGGTATATCCTTTATGCCAAGTTCAGAAATGAAAAATGGTAAAAATGGCATAGCAAAGGAAAATCCAATTATTGAAAAAATCTGCGCAATAAAAGTTGAAATAAAAGTTTTTTTCCACATTTTTGATTTTTAAAATTTTTTACAATTTTACAATTTTTAATTTTTTTAAGCAAAAAACACTCGTATTTCCTCAAAATTAAATCTATTTGAAATTATATTTTTATAAGACATTTTTCTTTTCTCCTTTTCATTTGATATGTTTTTTCCAATTTTTCTTTCAGATATACAATTGCTTTTGTTAATTTTACTATATCTATTTTATTTCTCAAAAATTTCAATCTTTCTTTTATTTCTTCACTCACTTGGTTATTTTTTAAAATTCTATTTAATGGAGTATCCATATTATACCTTTTTCTCACTTTTCCACCTATTCTTTCCTTTTCTATCAATTTCATCTGTGGAATAAATAGATTATGTCTTAATGATATAAGTTTAACCAACTTTTTCAGTATTTGATATTCTTGGTCTGTGTCATATCTTTTCCATCCAGTATATTGTCTTACCATAGTCCAGTTTTTGCTCTCTACATATGGACAATCATTTTTCTTATAAGGTCTACTCCTTGTAAATTCTATACCATTTTCTTTACAAAATTTGAAAAGATAACTATTTATAAATTCACTCCCATTATCTGAATGTATCTTTTTAATTTTTACTGGAAAATTCTTCTTTATCTCCTCTATTTCTTTAATTGTCCATACCATCGCTTTATTTCTTAATACACCAAGTTCTGTCCATCCTGTCGCTACATCTGTTGCTGTAAGTATATATATAAACTGACCTTCTGGATTCTCTCCACAATGATGAACTAAATCTATCTCAATTTCTCCTATATCTTTTTCTCTCTCAAACCAACTCTCCACCTTTATACTCCTTTTTAAATTTGAACTGAATGGATTGCCTTTATATTTTTCCCTTAATTTCCATTTCTCTCTGTACTTTCTCAAAATCCTATCTATTGTCGCTGCTGATATCTTTTTCAATTTCTCCTTCTTCTCTTCATCTATTAAATCTTTTAAATCTGAATCTGAAAATATAATATCTGAATTTAACTTTATAAAAAAAGATAAATGTTTTGATGAAATAAATCCGCTCATTACCCATATCTTTACCAATATCTCCTCTATATCCTCTTTATAAACTTTCTTCCTCCCTCTTTTTGATAATCTTTCTGGTGAATATTCTCCTATTAAAATTATTCCCTTACCTTTCAAAACAATTTTCTTCCCTGTATTCCTTAAAAGAAAACTTAAATATTGTCTATTCATCCTTAAAATATTTTCTAATTCATTTAATATCTGTGTCTTTATTTTCTTGCTTCCCTTTTGATACTTCCTTGCATTCTCTTTTATAATTGAATATCTCTGCTGCATAGTGTATAATTTTTTAGGTATAATTGATACCATACTGTATTCCCTCCTTTCTTTTTTAATAAATAATAGGGATACAGTATGGTATTTTTTTTATCAAGTTTATTTTTGAGGAAACAATATATTTTCATAGAGATTATTTTTGCGGAATGT
>Ga0209409_1001917_pt1 | contig 16666 bp, 16 predicted proteins | sample AD_JPNMR1_MetaG_FD_184424 | JGI IMG/M metagenome (GOLD analysis project Ga0209409, IMG submission 184424) | Active sludge microbial communities of municipal wastewater-treating anaerobic digesters from Japan - AD_JPNMR1_MetaG (SPAdes) (version 2) | ecosystem: Engineered > Bioreactor > Anaerobic...
TTTTCTCTGCCTGAAAACACAGAATTACCAGTTTTATGCAATATCTAGAGGAAAAGCTTGAACATATCAAATTGAAATACTGTGAAAAGTGAAGATATTTAAAGAAAATGAGAGTATATTAAGGGAGAGTTTGAAAAAAGATATAACATATCCAGGGATGAACTGATAAAAGAATACGGCAATAAGACACCAGAAACAGAACGGTCGCGATTAGTAAATATTGACGCCGCTAAAGAAGTTCAACCAATCCAGATATCAAAAGAAAAAGAAGTCGAAGCAACAAAAGAAGAAGCAAAAATCAATCAGTGTTACATAAACAACTTGTTTCGAATAATCGTTTAAAAGAACTGGAAGCCCGGGAACGAAAGATTGTGCAGGAACTGAAGACCATCGTGCAGGAAGAAACAGCCAAAACGGAATTGGGATATAACCAACAGACACTTGAAGATCGGGAATTAAAGTTGAATCAGGAAAGGACAAAGTTAACTGAAACGGTCCAAAAATTTTATCAGGATTCAACCTTAACAAAGAACAATCAACAAGATATCAGTGAAGCGTTAAGTAAGAATGTTGGAAGGTTAGAACGTGAATTTGAAAATCTCAAACGTCAGAAAGCCACATATCAGGAGTGGAAAGAAAATTATAAAGCTGTAGCCAAGACAATGCCACTTGATGAGCAGATCAAAAAGTACGGAAAAAATCCGAGATGTAAACAATTATTGGCAGAATTAAAGCAAGTGCGTGAAGATAAACTGGCAATCTTGACGAGTTGCAATAAAGAGATTAATCGTCAATCTTCCAAAGAATCAGGTTGGGGTATGAAGTGAGATGTATAAACTTAATGCGGTTGACGAAGAAAGAATCGCTAAGATTGCATTAGATTTGATGGCTGACGACGTGTGGAAAATGTGGCTATTTGGTAATTTTGTGATATAATTTAAAGAATGGCAAATTCAGAACGGAGGAATCTTTGTTTGTCCTTAATGGAGGCGGTTCAATGGATTTTGGCGAAAAACTACAGATATTGGTAAGATGTGGTTATACTGCTGATGACGCAGCAATATTTATTGAAAGAAACCAGAGTTCGATTGTGAATAATCCATATGGATTGAGTGAAACAAGATTTATGGAGCTAAAGAGTAATCTTATTCAACTGGGGTTCAAGCCTGATACTATACTTGCAATGTGGCAAAAATATTACAATTTAACTTCGATCAAGACTGAAGAGATCAATGAAAGGTTTTCTAATTTGTTAGAAAAAGGCTTTACTGCTAAGCAAATATTAAAAATGTGGTATGACTGTCCTGGTATGGCCAGTTGTTCAGTCGAAAACATCAATGAAAAGTTCAATAATTTAAAAGCCAAAGGGTTTGCTGACAAGCAAATAATTAAAATGTGGTATGATTATTCTACTATGAGTAGGATGTCGGTCGAAAACATCAATGAAAAATTCAATCATTTAAAAGCCAAAGGGTTTGCTGACAAGCAAATAATCAAAATGTGGTATGTAACATCTTCGATCATTGGCCTTTCAATCGAAAAAATTGATGAAAAATTCAATTATTTAAAGGCAAAAGGGTTTGCTGACAAGCAAATAATCAAAATGTGGCACCGATCTTCTAATATGATGGGATTAAAAGATGAAAATATTGATGAAAAATTTGCTAACTTCTTGAAAAAAGGTTTTAAAACGAATCAGATTATTGAGATGTGCTATAAATCTCCTTCCATAATGTGTTATTCATCCGAAAAAATCAATGTAAAGTTCAATCGATTTTTAGAACTTGGATTAAAACTTGAGCAAGTCGTGGAAATGTGGCATAAAAGTCCCTATTTAGCTTGTCAATCAATAGAGCGAACCGAGAAACATTTTGAATTATGCCAGAAATATGATTTAATGGGTTATGTAATCAGTAATCCCAACAATTTAATAATTTCACCTGATTTATTAGAAGCACGGATTTATTTTTTTATAGAAAATGGAATATCTCTTGATAAAGGATTGTTTGATGATAATGAAGCTATTGAAAAAAAATATAATATTACAAGAGAAGAATTGTTAAGAAATTATAGTATTAAATCAAAAGAAAACGAATTGAGGGTATCTCAAAATAGTACCGGAGTAGAGACAACCGAGCAATTATCGTTGCAAAAGCAGTCTAACCCGAATTATTTCAGTCGTTTAAAACTGGAGGTTCAGGAGCAAAAGCTGATCCAGAGTCTAAAAACATTTCTGCAGGAAGAAGCAGCTAAAGATGAATTGGGATATAATCTGAAGACGATTGAAATTCAGTGAGCTCAATCACCAGGAAGCCAATTATCAAGTTTGGCTAAAAAACTTTCAGGCTAAAACTGCAGCAACAATACCCGAAGGGATGCTCAAAAAGTACGGTAAGCATCCTGTCTGCAATAGATTATTGACAGCATTAGAAGAATTACGTAGAAGTAAGCAAACGCTATATGATTCCGGACATAGTCAGAAATTGGATGCTTTAAAAAACAAGCGGTATGGAATAAGAGTTAATTTATTTTAAATTAATGAGAAATTGGAGTTGATTCAAAAATGTTAAATGATCTTTTAGGACAACTGGGATTTAAAAGCAAACAAATTGCCGATCTTCTTGAGTTTAATCCCCAGATCGAAGATGTAACAATAGAGGATATTCAAGAACGGATTAAGATTCTCAAGGCGGTTTTCGGTGATGAAAAGCAGTTACGGTTTGCAATTGAAACCAATCCAATGCTGTTGACAGTATCTACGGAAACGATGCTTACTAATCTAAAGTTACTGACAACACTCAAATTATTGAAGGAAGAACTGAATTACATCATTGATGGCAATCCGTACGTATTGAGTTATCCAACGGATGTTATTGAAGCTAACATCAGTTATTTAAGCAAACAAGGTTATAGTCAAGATGAGATTGGAGAGTTTTTTGAAGCACAGCCTTACTTGCTGACGCAAGGAGTTACTGATGAGGATATTGATGATTATTTTAATCCTGATATTGATGAGGACGAAATTTAACAGTATTAAAGAATCTAATCTGCATCTATGTCTGAAGCAGAGTTTGAATTGAAGCTAAAATAGATTATGAGTAACAGGTTCATTTTTTAAATGTGATATAATAAATTTTGTCTCACACTTATTGTTTTAAAATAGAAATGAATTATTAACGAAAGGAAAAACAATGGAACCAATCTTTAATGATTCTTATGATACTCCCGAAAACACACCGCGAATGTTCCTTGACCGTCTGGCTTTTAACTCTCGTTGGGTGTTCGTTGGAGGGTATATTAACGAAATACGGAAAGCGCGTTCGCTGGCCCAACAAGGTCTTTTTGATAATGAAGCCTGGATGAAGTCTTCCTATAATATTGTTAAATTAATCGAAGCTTGTGGTGGCAAGGTCCATTTTCGCGGTTTGGATAATTTGAAATTATGCCAGGGGCCGGTGGTCTTTATCAGCAATCACATGAGCACTTTGGAAACATTTGTTTTTCCGTGCATTATCGTACCGCATATGGATGTCACTTTTATTGTCAAAGAAAGTTTGGTCAAGCATTTTTTCTTCGGTCCGGTAATGCGCTCCCGAAACCCAATTGTAGTTAAACGGACTAATCCCCGCGAAGATCTCCAAACGGTGCTGCGGGAGGGGAAAAAGTTGCTGGAACAAGGGACTTCGATCGTTGTTTTCCCCCAAAGTACTCGGACGGTACAGTTTATTCCCGAAGAGTTCAATACCTTGGGGATTAAACTGGCCAAGTCAGCCAATGTTCAGGTGTTGCCGGTCGCTATTAAAACCGATTTCTGGGGAAATGGCAAGCTCCTGAAAGATATTGGGCCAATTCATCGTAATGAACCGGTCTGGATGACTTTTGGAGAACCGTTTTCAATTGAAGGAAATGGTAAGGCAGAACACCAACGGGTAATTGAGTTCATTCAGAAGAACCTGGCACAAACTACAAGTTAAATGACGAAATACAAATACTATTGCCCCTCAATAAAATTTACTTCAGCCACCTGTCCTGGCAATACATTAACTGAGAAGACCTGTTGTCCCGAGTAGTTTTTGCTGGCAACCGTTACCTGATAGGTCCCGGCAGGAATTTCGGCAAAACCGTACCAGCCACTACCATCAGTGTAAGTATGACGGATCAATTTTGGGATGTTCGTGTCCGTTGATTCGACGGTTATTTTAAGATGATCATTTGTTTTTTTGCCGGAATGGACGACCGAACCCATGATATAGCCTTTGGTGGGGCGGGTTTTCCATGGCATTTCGGGAATCGGTGCCGGTTCCGGGAATACCGGATTGGTGTTGATGTTAATCCCCAATACAGGATCGCGATAACTTCCCGGACTTGATAATAATTCAAAGATCCAGTCGTTGGATTCCGGATAGTAAATATGAGGTTGGCGTGGCAGATTTTTGGCGCGGGCCTGATGTTTATAATCATCGTTACTGTAAAGATTATTCCAGCCGTAAGCAAATATGGCAACACCGGCGGCGTAATTGCCTTGCTGCGAAGGGGCTTGAACCCGCCGGATCTGTTCAATGGTATTTTCAATATATTGCGAGTAAGCACATGGTCCGATCACAATCTGGCGCCCATATTGGTGATTTTTCTCCCACTCAATCCACCGGTTAAACCAGAGACGGCGTTGCGGGTTCCATTCATAAAAATAGTTCATCGGGAAAGCAATGTCGATGATCCCTTCCTTAAGCCAACCAATCCAGTCTTGTCCAACTACTGAATAAGCTTGGGACTTTTTCCAATCTGCATCGATAACCGGAGCATCCCCCCATGTAATCACCGCGGAAGATACTTTTAGATTTGGTTTGATTGCAATTGCCTGAATATAGATCTTCCGGACTAAATTGGTGATTTGGTCGCGACGCCATTGCATCCAATTGGGATCATTCGGGTGCGGCAGTCCTTTGGTTCCGTAACAGGCATTATAACGGTTTACACTGACAGGATTGTAACCGGTTCCTATTCCGTCATAACGGGTGTAGTCGAGATGAATACCGTCAATGTCATAATTTTTGATCACATTTAAATAAACATTGGTGGTATAATCAACCACTGCCGGATTTCCGGGATCAAGAAAGTATGAAGCGTATGTTTGGTTCGACCAGCGTTTGTTTTTCCGGTCATACTTGCGGTAGTAGGAGATCCAGTTATCTTTTCCGACTGCGCGCGGGCCATGAAGATTCCAAATGTGATTTGGACTTAGAGGCGGTTTTTCGTTATTCCAGGCTACCAAGGTATTTAACCAGGCGTGGACCTCAAGTTGATGGGAATGAGCAAGATCAATCAGGTATTGTAAGGCGTCAAAACCGGGAGTCAGATTAGGATCCTCGGTTCGAGGCTCAAAGCTTTGATTGTAATAAGCGTCTCCCCGGCGTCGCACTTGTACGATGATGGTATTGATGTTGGCGCGTAAACAATCAGCGACCAACTTGTCGATCTGTTCCGGAGTCTTTGCGCCATCATGAAAAGCATCGACCCAGATTGCTCTTACTTCGGGTCGTATGGGTTCATTGGAGAAAAGATGGGAGAAGGTGCAAGGAGATACAGCTAAAACTATGAGGCACAAAGTAAAGATTGTTCCCGGGATTTTATTACGTGACAACGCCACTGCTTATCGACAACCTTCCATATCAAAATTAGGGAAGTTGATTCCGGTTTTCCAGAGTGTTGCGGATATATGTAATTATATCATAGTTTATTACCGGTAAGAAATGCAAATTATGGGGCTGGTTTTCGTAATAATTGGTAATATTTTTGTAATAATTTTTCAATCTTTAGTAATTATGTGGCAATAAGTTTTCGTTATAATGGACAAAGTAAGGGGGCATGCCTTGAAACATTATCTGAATATAAAAAAGGGGGGACAATAATGAAGAAACTGTTGTTAATGACAATTTTAATTTTAAGTACGGTTTTATTAATCGGAAATGTTTTTGCTGAAGAACAATCTACAACAACTGAACCGGCAGTACAAGCTGAGGTCAAAGTACTTACCGAAACCGGTACTTTAAAATCTTTCGATCCTGGTACCGGCGGGTTAGTAATTGAAACCGCCAACGGAGAAGTAGCTCTCAAAATTACTAATGAGACCAATATCGAGGTAAGTGGTGTTCTTTCCGATCTTGACAGTTTGGAATTAAAAGACGGAGCCAAAATTTATGTCGAGTATGTAGAAGAGACTAAAGTTGTAAAAGCCCTCAGTGTTGAACAGTAAACTGTAATAATTATTAATTAATTTAAGTTTTTAAGATTTGATAATTTTGATACCAAATTTTATCCAACATAAATATATTCCTCTCCCAAAGAGCTGTTGCAAAACTACTTTAAAGTAGTGGCAACGCTCTTTTATTTTTTATATGTAATTATCTTTGAACTTAGAAAAATATAAGGTTATGTTGATTCTTTTACTAAAATTTTCTATAATTGCCCTAAAGGTTTAATACTATTTCTTTTTGTGTAAGATATTTTGATGAGTAAAAAGGAGGAAGTTATGCCGTATTTAGGCAAAGTATTGGTGATTGATGATGATCCAAATGTATTGGAATTGGTTAAATTATATGGTGAACGGGAAGGATTTGAAGTAGTCGGACTGAATGATGGCGATCTTACCTTGGCGGTCTTTGAACGTGAAAAACCGGATGCGGTAATTTTAGATATCATGCTTCCCGGAAAAAATGGGTTAACACTTTGCCGTGAATTAAGGTCTGTGCGAATGGTCCCCATTATTATGCTGACAGCTAAAGGAGAGGAAGCGGACCGGGTTTTGGGGCTGGAGATGGGAGCCGATGATTATGTTGCCAAACCGTTCAGTCCCAGAGAGCTGATTGCCAGGATTAAAGCCGTGCTGCGCCGGACCCAAATTGTTGGTACTGATACGAATTGGCAATTTAAATATCCGGGATTGGATATTCAGGCCGATACCAGAAGAGTCTTGGTGAACGGTGAAGATATCAAAGTAACACCCCGGGAGTTTGATTTGTTGTATTACTTGGCGCAAAATCCAAGACGGATTCTTACCAGGGATAGCGGTATGGGGTTATGACTATTTTGGCGACCAACGTACGGTAGATGTCCATATCCGGAGGTTGCGAAAAAAACTGGAGCCGTTACCACATGAATACCTGATAACGATCTGGGGTGTAGGGTATCAGTTTACTCCGCCGGTAAAAGGGAGTGAGAACGCGAAGTGATGATACCGCAGATTGAGCAGGCCCAAAAACCTAACTCTGGTGTTCTGCCATTTAAAAGCGGGTTAGGCTATGTGCTCCGGAAAGTTTTAAAAAAGCGTTCGAATAAAAATATCTATACTAAAATTTTATTCTCCAATCTAATCGTCTTTATTATCAGCCTGATTACATTAGTTTTGATCGCTAATCATCTGGTGAAACAGATTACGTACCATCATTTCCGGCAAGAGTTATTGTATAAAGCGGAACGGATTAATTCGGCATTATATCAATTAACATTACGGGAGAAAAATCCCAGCGCCTTGGATGGGCAGAACAATAGCAATTTGTTTGAGGCCCGAAAAGCCTGGAAGCGGGCCCAGGAACTCTATGAGGAAGGAATTATCAGTAAAAAAGAGTCTGATCTGGCCAAAACAAGATATTATGAGGCAATTGACAAGTACTATAAAACAGCTGATTTACAGATCAATGCCCAGATCAAATCAAAGCACGAACTGCTAAAGTATTTGGCAGAGCTTTTTAATGCCAAGCGAATAATCATTTTTAACCAGGATGGAATTATCACTGATACTTCAATGGATTATGAAATTGAGTTCGACACTAAGGTCGATGAAAAATTCATGAAACTCCTTGACAAGAGTAAAATTACCATTGTTAAAGAGGTGAATGGAGCGACCAAACAGACCAACTTGATTGCTGTTATTCCAAATGATGCGAAACAGAATAACATGGAATACGGGACTTTGTTGGAAGTGGAACAGCCTGACTTTGAGGGGTTGATCAATAAAACGCAGTTATATTTGATTGGCGGTGGCTTAGGTTTACTGATTCTGATTATTATTCACTCAGTTTATCTGGCAATCAATATTTCGCGACCGATTTTCCATCTGGCCAATGCTGCGATGGACCTTGAACGCGGTCAGACTGGATTAAATGTTAAAGATCAAGCTTTGGATGAGGTAAAAATCCTGGCTACCCAGCTTGGCAAATTACTGCAACAGGTGCATAAAGTTAAAGCAGACAGCATTAAATTGGACGAAGAACGAACCAAGTTATTTACAGAGATATCACATGAATTGCGGACTCCGTTAACCTCAGTCCAGGGGTTTGTTGAGGCGATTCGTGATGGAATGGTCCAAGACAAGGCGTTGCTTGACCGTTATTTGGATACAATTTATACCCAAACGGTTCATATTGGCAGACTGGTAGATGATATTCTCATTTTAAGCCGGCTCGAAAGCGGAAATATGACTCTCGAAAAACAGCCTCTGGATATGATTGCTCTGGCGCAACGGGTAATGGCGTCTTTTGAGGCGGAAGCAAATCAACGTAATACCATTCTTTTATTAGAAAAGAAGACTGATAAGGTTTTTGCAATCGGTGATATTGACCGAATGGAGCAGATCATCCGTAATCTAATTAAAAACGCACTAAAAGCGACTGAGAATGGTACGATCAAACTTTCCATCAGTAGTGCTCCGGATGAAGTGATTTTGACAATTGAAGATAATGGTATTGGGATTTCGGCTGAGGATCTGCCGCACATTTGGGAACGTTTCTACCGCGCCAAGAGTCAACGGGGGATCAGTATCAATGAAAAAGGGACGGGGCTTGGTTTGGCTATTGTGAAGCGCTTGGTCCAATTGCAGGACGGTTCAATCGATGTTGAAAGCCAATTGGGAAAAGGGACTACTTTTATCTTGCGGTTTCCAGCACTAAAATAATTGTTTATAGATGGTTGATAATTTAAATCTTAAAAAGCAACGCAAGCCTTGTTCTTTGTTGGCTTGCGTTTTTATTTGCTACTTAGTGTAGTATAGTTTCGAGGCCATTTATCTATTGGGTTTACGGACTTGGATTGTTCCAAAGGGGTGTTCGGGAGGGGCGTAGATTGAGTACAATTTAAGGGGTTCATTGCCGATATTGATTAAATTATGCCATTTGCCCGCCGGGATCAGGATTGCATCATCGTCATAAACATAGCGTTGAAAATCTAAATAGTCGCGACGGTCACCCATCAAGACCAGCCCTTGACCTTGTTCAATCCGTATGAACTGGTCGTGATCAGGGTGGATCTCTAAACCAATATCTTCCCCAACATTAATACTCATCAACGTTAACTGCAAGTAATTTCCCGTCCAGATAGTGGTCCGAAAATTGTTATTTTGTTCAGTAGCTTCCTCAATATTGATAACCAATGGTTGTGTCCCATAATCCCATTGCTCAAGGTATGAACTATATTCAAGATGATTGTACACATAGGGATTCCAATAATAAGGGGTTGGGTTTCCTTGATTAATCTCATCCATTGTTTATTCGGTCCTTTCTAAGGCTGATGGTATTTATTATATTTTGTAATTTAAAAAGATGTGATTAAATGATATGACTTGTTATTCAGATGAATATGAATTCACATTCATTTGGTTGGTCTAGGGGGGTATGGTTCTAAGGAATTTTTAAGATCAAGATAAAAAATAACCCCCTGTTCATCGGGGGATTATTTTTATTCCGGTTTACTTTTTATTTTTTTAAATTCCAGGTAGGAATAGATTGTCAGGTAAATAATCGCCAACATTAGGAAAGTAAGCCCAATTAGTAATGGATAACTGTTAGGAACAAACCCTCCTAAGATAAAAACTAAACCACTGATAATAAAGGCCAAACCTCCTTTGCGGTGGGTCTTCTTCCAGACAGTTTCATCTGCCAGTGTCCACGGTGTTTTGATCCCAAAAGTATAATTTTGGCGGATCTGTCCCATATAGTTACCACTCACAATCAGGAGGGAACCCATCGCCAAACTGAACAATAAACGGGCATTGACAGGGATATTTAATGCTGTTAGGATTATAAGCCAGTGAACAACAATAAGCATCAACATTAAAACGGCAATAAATGCATTATAAGCTTTATGGTGTTTTTGGTATGAATCACGGCGCGGATCGATTTTTGGTACCAAAATCAGTAGTAAATAGATGATCAGTGGTAATGTTGCCATGACAAAGACAAACGGTTTATTGGAATAACCATCGATCTCCCAGTTGAAATTCCAGTGTGAAGGTACCTTAGGCGGTAACAAAGGATAAAGAACCAGAGTTCCAATTAGGGACAGGATAACTAAACCAAACATAATCTTTAATAAATTTTTCACTTGATCAGCTCCTATCTTTTTTTTGCCTCAGATCAAATAACCATTTGGTGATCTCCTGAAATGCGGTTGTATTTAATGAATAATAGATATATTGACCTCGTTTTTCGTCGATGATCAATTCAGCCTGTTTCAGGATATTTAAGTGATGGCTGATCGAAGGTTTGCTCATCTGAAAGTTGTCGGCAATCTCTCCGGCGGTCAAGTCGCTTTCTTTCAGTAACTCTAAGATTTGACGCCGGGTCTTATCAGAAAGGGCTTTAAAGGTTTCATTCATCAGCTTGCCTTCTTTCAAACAGTTTAGGAAGTATTATTTAGAAGTTTGTCTAAATATCTAATTAAAATTATAACGGTTCTCGTCAAAGGATGCAACGGAAAATAAGACCAGTAATCAGGGTAATAATCATTATTGAAAGGATATTTTTTCCAGTTTGTTGAGTAATGTTTCGAATGTAAATGAATGGAGGTCCCGGAATAATTCCGCGTAATTGGGAGTTAGTCCGGCTTGATGCAGATGGGAATCTGGTTACAATTAAGAAAGGGATTATGGCTTTTGATCTGACTGACTCCGGTGATATTATTTATTCTAATGGTGTCTATTTGATTCGGCTTGGCAGTGATGGAACGGAGAAAGTAATAGGCAAGGTTGATGAATCTGGAATAATCAAAGTTTTTTAGAATTAAGAATTAAAATTTAAAGTTTCCGATAGAAATTTATTTTTTAACAACTGATGGAAAGATTTCAAAAGTAGACCATACTAAGTTATAAAATGGAAGGATTTTAAAATATATTAGAGAATAATTTATAGTATTTAAAAATGAAGGGAGCTTTATAATGCGGACGAAAAAGTTTATGGCATTTGGTTTATACATATTATTAGGATGTTTAATCTTAAGTGTTTGGAGTTCGAATGTAGCTGCAAATACTGATATTAAAATAAGTAAAATTGAATATCTGGTTAACAGTTTTCATCCTTCATATTTTGGCTTGGATGAAGACTCGAGTGTGCCACGGCTGTTTTTAAATGTTTATGTTACAATAAATAACTTGAATAAAAATATTAAATCCATTAAAGAGGTAAAATTTACTGATTCGCTTGATAATTCATATGTCATTAACTTAAAAGAGCAAACTAAGAATATTAAGAATGATTTTATCAGAATTATTTATGTGAATACAAAACTTTCAGAGAAAAGCGCTTTATTGCCAACCAAATATAAAGTAACGATCACTACTAAAGATGACCAGGTGATTGAGGAGCAATTTTCTGTAGCTGAACCGGGAAGCAATAATGCTAATAACAAAAGCTACCTTTATAATGAAGCTTATCGGGGTAAAGTAGATAAAGATTATTTTCAGGCTTTAAAAATGGGGACCATTAAAGCGGCCCGAATTGAGAATAAGACAATTACCATTGATTTTCTGGTCAATGAACCACGGGCTTTTAATGGATTAATCGTTTTTTTTGACAAAAAACGCAATTATATTGGTGAATCGCGATTATTTAAGACGGCATTCAGTGGTGAAATACTTAATTCATTAAATAATGGCGAAGGGTTTTACATCAACAATAAAAACAATCAAATTATTCTCACTGAAGCTCAAATAAATTTTGAAAAGGGGAAGAAATTGTCTAGCGTTAAATATGTGATGCTGATGTTGACTGATGGTGCCCAATATGCTAACAGTGATAAACCCGATTTGTATGATTATGCTTCCCGTTCGCCGTTGTTTGAAGTTCAGAGTTTTTAACAGAAGAGCTTGATATTGATTGAGCTTTAGATTCAGAAAGGGCTGTTGCAAGATACTTTTTAAAGTAGAAGCAACCCCTTTTTTATTTGTGCTCTTTTTCAGTTGGAACTACACTAAGTGGCTGGCCTATTAATGAGCAGGAAATGGTTTTTTATGTAAAAATCTTGGGACAAGCAGGAAATATATAACAGATATGGAATAATAATATTCATTTTATTATGATCTTCTTATCTTGGGAGGACGAGTGATGTTTGATTTGAGTGTGAGGGAACGATTGGTAATAGTCATTCTCATTTTTTTGATGGTCATTGGAGGGACTGTATTATTTATTGGTCAAACGCGGTACAGTCAGGAAGTGATCGCAACTACCACTACCGCTGCGGAGCAGATTTATGTTCATGTTTGTGGCGCTGTGGTTAAACCGGGAGTGATCTGCAGTAAGCCTGGTTCGCGGGTGTTTGAGATAATTGAGAAGGCCGGAGGATTATTGCCGGAAGCGGATCTTAACCGGGTTAATTTAGCAAAATTTGTTGAGGATGGTGAACAGATCTATATTCCGAAAGAGGGAGAGATTGTACCAGAATTAAATACCGGGAAACGAGCAAGTGCCCGAAGGAGTTCGGGGACAAATTCCAAATCCGGTACACCCTTTACTGGAACAATGAACTTAAATACAGCAACTGCTAAACAGTTGGAGCGAATTCCGGGAATTGGACCGTCCCTGGCCCAGGCTATTGTTGAATATCGCAATCAAATCGGTAAATTTACCAGCTATGAGCAGTTAATAAAAGTGACAGGGATTGGGGCTAATAAATTAGAGAAGTTCCGCCCTTACCTCTACGTTGAATGAAACGATTTCGAAACAGTTTGCTGGTCTTTGCAGTAGCAGTTGGTATTTTAGGGGCGGTATTTTTTAAGGTTTCGGCATTAATCTGGCTGTTGGTCTTAATCCTGGTAGCGGGTTTGAGTGTTTTTGCGTATTTTTCCGAACGTTTGACAATGCTCAATTGGTTGTTATTAATAGCTTTTGCTATTAGCAGTGGTTTTTGTTTTTCATTACAACGTGAAGACTATCAACGACAGTTGAATGCTTATCGGGGTTTAAATGATCAAAATATCGCAGTGACCGGAGTTATTCTTCAACCACCGGTCCGAAACGAGTCCGGTTCGCGTTTTATCTTACGAATTATTGGGCCCAATCAGGTTTTGCGCAGTAAAATTATTGTTTATAGCAATGCTCCGGTACCGGCAGAGTGGTATGGGAAGACTGTTGCGGTAAACGGAAAATTTAAAATTGCCCAGTTTAGTTGCGGATATCCCGGTTACTATGAGTCCCGAAAGTTAGTTGGCAGGATCAGTACCAGAAGTCCAATAAGGATAGTAAACACTCCTTCAAAATTAAATCCGCTCTTACGGAGCGCTTATCGTTTGCGGAGTGCAATGAGCGTCTTTGGGAAGAGTGTTTTGACACCGCGAAACTATTCTTTGCTGCAGGGGATGATCTTTGGCGAAGATTTAGTCCAAGAAGGGGAAGAAGGGGACTTGGTTGAGCGCTTTCGCAGGACGGGAACAATTCATCTTCTAACGGTATCAGGGTTGCATATTGGGTTTGTGGTGGCTGGGTTAACTTTGCTGCTCCGTCTATTAAAAATACCTGAAAAGTACCGGATTGTGCCACTTGTAGTATGTGTTGGTTTCTATATGCTGATGACCGGGTTGGAACCCCCCGTTGTCAGAGCGGGATTGATGTTTGTATTGTATATGTTATCAAAGTCATTGGGTGCAGGAGATAGCGGTTTAAACCGGTTGAGCTTGGCGGCACTGATCATCTTGTTTCTGAATCCTTATAACTTATTTGCAGCGGGATTTCAACTTTCGGTATTAGCAACATTGGGAGTTGTCTGGTTATTTCCAGTCATGCGGCAATATTTTCCGGTGAAAAAGAGGATATTAAATGCGGTATGGCAAGCATTATTGATTTCAATCAGTGCTCAATTGATGATTATTCCGTTGCTTATTGTTTACTTCAATCAAGTTTCGTGGTTAGCGCCGTTATACAATTTGATCCTGGTATTGCCGGCGAATTTAACAGTTTCTACAGGATTATTAGGGGAGTTGTTAGGACTTTGGATTCCGGCAGTTGGTAAAATAATTCTCAAAGGAACTGATTTAACATTACATTTTATTTGGAAATTTATGAATCTGTTTGGTAATCTGAAGTGGAATGCGTTTTGGATGCCAAGCTGGCCATTGCTTTGGGTAATTAGCTATTATTTAATCCTGTTACTGGTCCTTGACCGGTTGAAACCCAATTTATTGACCGGTAAACGCAATTGGCGTTTTGGGACAGTCTGCATTACGTTATTATTAATTGCTAATTTGTTAATCTGGTCGTTGGTATATTACAATAACCAGGAACGCTGCGTGGAGATTGTGATGCTTGATGTGGGTCAGGGAGATGCGATCTTGCTGCGGACGCCCGATGGCTATACTGCTTTGGTTGATGGTGGCGATAATGGGGCAGGATTTCGTAGGATTCTGCCATATTTAAGGCGTGAGGGTATTGATCACTTGGATTATGTCTTTGGTACCCATGGGCATCAGGATCATTTGGGAGGACTTGGTGAGGTCCTGCTCAAAATCTCCGCTAATCAGTTTTATTTGCCAGAGAATATTGATTTTGACAGTGTAACAGTCAAAAAACTGTTGGAAACGATTAAAGCAAGAAAATTTACTAAAACTACGGTGTCCAATGGCAAAAAATTCAGATTAGGTGCTAAGGTTTGCGGACGGGTCTTTCATCTTGAGGAAAGACTGGATGAGAATAATAATTCATTAGTTTTACAGTTGCAATATGGTAAAAATTCAATCCTGTTAACAGGAGATCTTGGCGCAAAAGGAGAAGAGATCTTAGTAACAAAATACCCCCATCTGTTAAAAGCGACGGTCTTAAAAGTGGGGCATCATGGAAGTGACAGTTCATCAACTTTACGGTTCATTTCACAGGTTAAACCAAGAGTAGCAATGATTTCAGCTGGTTCTAACAACCGGTACGGACATCCGGGGAAGAAGTCTTTAAACCGGCTCTATTCACTTGGTTCGAAGGTTTATCGGACCGACTTGCATGGTACGATTAAAGTCAAAGTTTATCAAGATCGTCTGGAGATAGTGACAGTTAATTGAAGAGATATTTATTTGAGTATACTTTGATTCAATGGTCAGCTTGGAAGAGTAATAATAAATTCAGAAATATGGTTTATTAATATTGAAGAAGTATAAGATTGTAAGGAGTCCTTTAGATGAAGCGGTCGGATTTTTTAAAGCAAGTTGCAGAGAGACGGTTATTACCGATTTATCTGTTGCTGGGTGAGGAGAAGTTTTTCCGGGAAGAACTGCTCCAGAAAGCGTTGACCATATTGTTGGACGAACAAGATCGCCAATTCAGTTTTTTGCGTCTTTATGCCGGTGATTTGGAACCGGAAGAGTTGATTAATCATTTGGAAACCCCTTCTTTCTTTGGAGCGAACCGGGTTATTCTAATTGATGAATTTCATAATGCGAAGTCGGGGGTGGATGAAGCCCTTCTTAAAGGGATCAAGACACTTGCTGATGGAGTTTACTTATTTATTGCCAGCCAGAAACTTGATGGTCGCAAAAAGACTCACCAAGAGTTGCAAAAAAGAGTCAACGTAGTGGATTGCGGCAAAATAGCGCCTAATGAAGCGCCGGCCTGGATCAAGCAACTCGCAGAGACTGCAGGATTAAAGCTGGCCCCGACGCAGGTCAAACTGATTGCGCAAAGGCTCGGGACTGATTTATTGCGGATTAATACTGAGTTACAAAAACTGAGTGTGTTTGCCGGTGACAGTGGTCAAATTACTGATGCAGACTTAAATGACCTTCTTCCGGCAGAGCCGGAACCGAATATTTTTGCCTTGATTGATGCGATTGCTGCTAAAAATCCACGCCTGGGACTGCCACAGTTAACTGAGTTACTTGATTCCGGGGAGCCGGAGCTGCGTATTTTGGCAACCTTAGCGAAACAATTTCGCAATATTGCCGCTGCAATTGAAGGGAGACGTCAGGGTTTACCACACCGTACTTTGGCTTCGTTACTAGCGATCAATCCTTATGTTGCTGAGAAAAGTTATGTTCAATCAGGCCAATTTACCATCAGTGAGATGGAGCGAATCTTAAATCGGTTGCTGATGGCGGATTACCGTATCAAAACCGGTCAGCGGGAAGCACGGTTGGAGTTGGAGTTAGCTGTAGTGGATATTTGTAGTTAGTATCAGAAGGGGGGATTGAATCTCCCCTTTTTATATTGGTTGTTATTTATGAAGTAACATCGATTGATTCGGAAGGATTTTAAATTATCAATGTATAATAACTCTATGATTTACAGTTTTTAATATTGGAGCATTCCTGTATTGAAATCAAATGAACTTTGAAAAGACGAGTACCTCCTGTTAGAATACTGGGTGTAAGCAAGTTACCCCTAACAAAATAAGACTAACAGAGGAGGTACTCAATATGAAGTAT
>Ga0209409_1001929_pt1 | contig 16601 bp, 11 predicted proteins | sample AD_JPNMR1_MetaG_FD_184424 | JGI IMG/M metagenome (GOLD analysis project Ga0209409, IMG submission 184424) | Active sludge microbial communities of municipal wastewater-treating anaerobic digesters from Japan - AD_JPNMR1_MetaG (SPAdes) (version 2) | ecosystem: Engineered > Bioreactor > Anaerobic...
CAACAGTACCATCATCAAAATATCCAAGCGGTGTTGCTCCATCTATAGTGTATGACCTTGTGTATATGACGTTTGGATAACGTGGATTTCCCAGGCTAATTGTTTTTTCATTCTGATGGTCGAACCACGACAGAACAGGGTCCTGTGTTTCTGTATTCCATGTCATTGCATATCTTGTGTTTTTTCTCTGATATTCACTGATGCCGAAAACAGAATAGAAGTCAGAATCACTCACTTCTGGCGCAACAATAATGCCGCCGTTTTCCACAAAGTTAATGAGAGCATTTTTCTGTTCCCGATTAAAACTCGCAGAAGAAATTGTTGAAGAAGTGATAATCACACTGCATTTTGTAGCAAGGTCAATGTTTTGGGTTGTGATGTAAGGGACGCCAGCAACCTTTAATGCGTGTTCAAGAGAAAAAAGTGCGCCTGTTCCTCCTGTACCATCATCAATGATTGCAATAGCTCTTTTGATATCAAAATGGTCAATACTTTTCCTCAACAGTAAAATCACATCAGAAATATCCACATTTCCATTATCATCAATATCTGCTTTTTCAAGATTAACAGGGTCAATGCCAATAGATTGTCTCAGGCAGAGTATCACATCTGCAATGTCCACCTCGCCATCGCCGTTAATGTCCCCTTTCAACAATGATGGTGGAACATCCGCGCGAAGTTTTTGAAAGGGAAGCAGAAGGAAAACAATGGCAAATACTTTTACTGCGTTTTTCAATACCCTTTTTCTCATGGAAAAATATTATAAACTGAAAAACCAAATACCAGAAATCTGTTAGGCAGGTCAATTTTACGCACTTTTATTCAAAGACATATCTTTCTCATCCTGCTGGATTTTCAGAAGCCAGGAGTTGAAAAGAATAAAAGATAAAATGTCCCAATTTTGTCCCAGTTTTTTAGATAAAAATGTCATTCAGGAAGGAGGCAGAACATGTTCTACGACAGAGGGTTTCCAAGATTACGAGACGACATAAACGAAAATTTGATTAGAGAGAATGCAGAACTTAAAAAAAACAATGAATATCTAAGGTTGCTTTTCGCAGAAAAAGATAAACAAATAAAAGGATTTGAAAACTAGTGGCATATTCCTTGTTGAGAAAAACAGGGCTTTACAGCAAAAATTAACTGAATATGAACGCTCAATACAGAGTTATAGAAAAGAAATATTCCAGCTAATCTTACAACTATGTATGGAAAGTTTAAAAAATATTTTTAAACCTGAACCAAAGGAAAATGCTCAAAATGCTCTGCCCGGCATGGTCAATAAAACAGAAGTTTCGAGTGTTCAATATAAATGGCTTAACATTTTAAAACCACCTTTCAGATGTGTAATAATTGGAAAGGCGGGTAGCGGGAAAAGTGTACTTGGCCATTTTTTGCTTGAAATATTTCACTTCCAGAAGAAGGTATTTCTTTTTAAATTCCCTCAGGATAAAATAAAACTTCTTCCAAACTATATAGGTGTACTTATACTACACTTGAAAAACTTCCACCTGACTCAATATGCCTTATTGATGAATCCTATCTATTATATTTTTCACGAAACTCAATGACAGGTGACAGAAACAAATCTCTATTAGAAATGATTGGACTCTTCAGGCAAAGAAACTGTTCTCTTATTTTCATTACCCAGAATACAGGGTTAATGGATAAAAACATTATTAAGTTTAACTAACTATATTATTGTGAAGGACCTGACAAAACTGCAGATTGAATTTGAGAGACCTGAAATAAAACAATTATTACAAAAAGTAACAGAAAGGTTTGCAAAAATATCAGGAAATAAAGAAAAATATAGTTACGTAATATCAACAAAAGGGGACTTTGAAGATTTGGTAGAAAATGCTTTACCTTCATACTGGAGTAAAGAGCTCAGTAATGCGTATTCATCTAATTTTACTTTTGAAGAAAAACCTGGAATGAACATAAGATTAGAAGAGAAGAAAAACGCTGCCAAGCAATATAGAATGAATGGATATTCTTACAAACAGATTGCCCCAGAATACTCGGAGTTAGTAAGGCAACTATAATTAACTGGGTTAAGCATAATAAATGAAAATTGATAAAGAAAAACAGGTCAATCAAGGGGGTAAATTTAATTTATAGTTGACCCTTTTTGACCCGGGTAAATTTATCTAATTATAAAATCTATCCATCTGGACAATAAACAATAATAAATTTCTAAACCCACAGAAGAATTCTGATAAACTCATTGATATTTAAGTAAATGGCATTGCTAATGATGTCATGGCTAATGTTGAAAGAGAATAAGAAAACACTAATAGAAAATGCAATTCGAATTGTTGATTAAATTCTCAATAGTCAGTACAATAATAAAAATAATAAAAAAATTGAGACTTGAATGTTTAAAATAAAAACATTTAATCGGAAAAGTATTGTTAACGAATCAAGGAAAACAGGTACGATTAGAATCAAACAGACAATAAAGGATTGTAAATTTTTTGATTGTTTATATAATTGTTGTCATCAAGGAATTTCAATAACCCATCAAGTATCAAAAGAGCCCAAAAAAGTTGTTGGAGTTCATGGCAAAATCAAACCAGATATTTTGCAAAAATTCATATTTTTAAGATAGGTAGGGAGGAAATCAAATGAATGATTTGACTATTCCAGATATCATTGATAACCAAACAGTCAAATTATCAGATGTTCTCAACCAACTTATAGGCACAAATTCATCTGTTTATATAGCCACAGCATATTTTAACCTTGAGGGTTTTAATCTTATTAGAGATAAAATTAAACAAGCAAAGGAAGTGAAAATTTTGATAGGTAAGGAACCTTCTTCAGACCAGATTTTGACAAGAGAAGTTATTGAAGCAAAAATACAGCAAGAAATAGAAGATAAAATAGACGATAAATCTACAGTCAATCTTATTGATGAATTTTTATCTTTCCTGAATAATCAAAATGTGGAAATTAAAATATTTAAGGGTGTATTTTTTCATGGAAAATTTTACATAATATCCGGTGGCATTCCTACAGTAGGTTCTATCGCAATAGTTGGTTCATCTAATCTGACGTATGCTGGACTTACGGTTAATACTGAATTCAATAGTGTTATAAAACAAGAAGCCTCTGTTGAGCAACATAAACAAGCTTTCCATAGAATGTTTAACAATCTTCAAACAGTAGAAGATTATAAACAAAAGTTAAGCGATTTATGCACACGTTTTACCAAACAATATAATCCTTATGATGTCTATATGAAAATTTTATATTCTTACTTTGAAGATAGGCTTTCTGAATCTCCAACTGAAGAAATGCCAAGTCCTATTCTTCTTGCTGATTTCCAGCGTGATGGTTATATTTTTGCTTTACAATCCATAGAAAAATATGGTGGTGTACTTTTAGCAGATTCTGTTGGACTTGGTAAAACATATCTTGCTTTGCGGCTTCTTGAAGATTTCGCATACCGTTTACGCCAAAAAGCCCTTATAATCTGTCCAGCCCAAATCAGGGATACTCTATGGGAACCGAAACTAAGAGAGTTTTGTATCAGGGCTGATATTATTTCACAGGAACAGGTAAGTCGTGATTTTGAACCAGACCGGTTTAAAGACTATGATTTAATTCTAATTGATGAATCACATAATTTTAGAAATGCAAACACCATAAGATGGAAAAATCTTTTTAAAACTATTGTTCAAAGCGAGAAAAAGATTATCCTTATTACTGCGACTCCGGTGAATAACTCTGTATTTGATTTATATAATCAGTTAAGATTTATCACAAAGGACAAAGATGAATTTTTTAAACCAGCGGGTGTAAACAGTTTATGGGGATATTTTCTTAGGGCGAAAGAAAATAATGATACTCTTTATGATTTACTTGAAGAGATTGCTGTAAGAAGAAGTAGGCAATTTATAAAAAAATTGTATCCTGATGCAAAAATTGATGGTGAACCTGTAAAGTTTCCTGAAAGATTACTTTATACGATAAAGTATAAACTAACGGATGTTTACTTCGGCTTGTATGATGAGTGTATTAAGGTGATAGAATCCCTTTCTCTTGCCAGTTATAATGTCCAGGAATTTAGAAAAGAGATTTTTAATAGAAGACTCCAAAAATTTGAAGAGATAAGAGAATTTTTGAAAAAGCAGGGATGGTTAGATAAAAATATTCAAAACTATTTGATGGAAATCGGACGAAATCAAGCTGTAATCGGTTTATTGAAAATCCTTCTACTCAAGAGATTGGAATCGAGCATAGAATCATTTAAAATTAGTGTGAAAAATCTTATTGATTTCCAGAGAAAGTTCCTTGAATTAATAGAAAAAAATAGAATTCTGGACAAAGAATCTTATAGAAAATTTCTGCAATTTCAGTCAGAAGATGAAAATCAGGAAGGATTTATTGAGAATCTTGACGTAATTGACCCAGCAGAATATGAGGTAGACGAAATAATAAGAAAAACGAAAAATGATATTTCTTTGCTTGAAAATCTTTACGAAAAATTAATTGGGTTAGACGGAAAAGACACAAAACTTGAAAAATTGATTTCAACACTTCAAGAACTCAAAGGTAAAAAAATTATAATCTTTGGATACTTCAAGGATACGATGCGATACATGTATAGAGAATTAATAAAAAATGAAGTTTTGCAAAAGTTGAATATAGATAAAGAAAAAATTTCAATTGTAGATAGTGATGTTTCGTCTGATGAAAGAAAAAATAGAATTATCAGATTTTCCCCACAATCCAATGAAGGACCTGAATCAAAAGAAAAAGAAGAAATTCAAATCCTTCTTTCAACAGATGTATTATCAGAAGGTCAAAATCTTCAAGATGCAGATACACTTATAAATTATGACCTACCCTGGAATCCTGTGAAAATTATTCAACGGGTTGGACGAATTGATAGGATTGGCTCACCACACTCAAAAATTTATGTATATAACTTTTTCCCTGAAGACGAACTTGAATCAGTTTTACGCCTGCTGCAACGATTGTCTGAAAAACTTGATGAAATAAACAGAAGTGTTGGGCTTGATGTTTCTATTTTTGGAGAAACTCCTGCTCCTAAGGATTTTGGGTATATAAGGAAGATATCCAACGAAGATAACAGTGTACTTGACGAACTTGAAGGCATATCAGAACTTGCCGTAGGTGAATTTCTTAAAGAAGAAATTTTGAATTATCTTCAGTCAGAAGGTACAGAAAAGATTAAAAAGATTCCAAATGGGATAGGGAGTTCCATTAGAAAAGAAAATAAAAGAGGTGTTTTCATCGCCTTTAAAGATGACGAAAGGCATTATTGGTGTTTTTACGACCTTGAAAACAAAAAAATTATAGAAGACCGTCTTGAATGTATAAAAATTATCAAATGTGAAAAAGACGAAGCATATTATGAACCTCCTTCAGAAATTAAAGATAAAGTTTATGAAGTGATAAAGGAGGTAAAAAATCATATACTGGCTCGTCTTAAAACAGCACAGGTGAAACCGCAAGTGCTAAAGTCCCCACAGAGTCAAGTTGTCGCATTTCTAAAGCAACAAAGAGATGTGGACAACAGTTTAATGGGATATTTCTCAACTCCATTGCCTGAAATATACCTGAAAGACCTGAAAACATTGTGGAAGAACTCAAAAGGATTTGGAAACAAAAATATTATAGATGAACTTAAAAAATTCAAAGATGAACACCCTATGACATTGGAAAACCAGATAGAAGGTGAAAAAAAGGAATATAAACTGAAATTGATCACTTATATGATTGTTTCACCATAAGAAGGATGAGTAAAAGGAGCCGATTATGGGATTTAAGGTTTCAAATGAGATTGACATAGCCAAAATATTTTATGAGAGAGGTTATAAAAAAGATTTCTCTCCGCTTGACAAATCTCAATACGGCTTTCCCCAAAAAACTCTTGATTTACTTAAAGGATTTTTTATTATCTCTGACTATAATTCATTTCAGATTTACCTTGCTAAAGTTGCATCAATGCATAGAAGAGATTTCAGAGCAGTTCTTGAACCATTTTGTAAAAAATTTCCACATGTAAACACGCTTTTTGTCTTTACAACAGATTTTACTGAAATTGCGTTTGTAAGTCCTATATTTTATGGTGGGATAGAATCTAAACTATTTTTAAGGACGCTTGTTATTGACCCATCGAACATATATCATACAGACCTTGAAGTTCTCGAACTTATCACGATAACATTCGACCAGCAGAATCCTGATGTTATCTGGGAAAAACATAACGAAGCTTTCAAAATTGAAAGAGTTACAGAGGACTTCTTCAACGCCTACAAAAATGCCCTTACATTTATCAGAGACAGAATTTTACTTCCTCAAAACATTGCGGATTTTGGAAAGAGTCATTCATATGCCCAACAATTACTTTCAAGGATAATGTTTCTCTACTACATTCAAAAGAAAGGATGGCTGAAGTGGAAAGATTATAAGCAGGATAAAAGATACATCAAAAACCTGTGGGAAGCATATAAAAATTGGAAAGGAAATAAAAAAACTAACAACGGTTTCTATCGCATATGGTTATCGAACTTATTCTTCTCTGCCTTTAATAAAAAATCCGATTATCTTAATTCTACTTTGCCCGATGAAATAAAGGAATCTTTTAATCTTATGCCATTTTTAAATGGTGGGCTTTTTTCGCCAAATGAACTTGACCAGATTGGATTTCAGGTTCCAGATGAAGTATTTGAATTACTTTTTGATACAGATAACCAGGATTTAAGAAATAAATCTAAAGGTTTTCTTGAAAGATTTAATTTTACAATTCGTGAAGACACACCTCTTGATGTTGAGGTTGCTGTTGACCCTGAAATGCTTGGAAAAGTTTATGAATCCTTAATTGCAGAAGAAGAAAGGGGAGATTCTGGAATTTTTTATACCCCGAGAGTTGAAATTGACTTTATGTGCAGAATGTCCGTTATTGAATGTCTTGCAAAAGAAACAAAAATAAAAAAAGAGAACATCATTGATTTTGTTTTTGACCCGCATAACAAAACTTCCCTGCTAAATAAAGGCGAACTTGTACAAATTAAAGAAAAACTTGATAAACTTAAAGTTGTTGACCCTGCAGTTGGCTCTGCATCTTTTCTTGTTGGAATGATGAATATACTTGTAGAACTCCATCAGGAGATAACAAGATATCTTGAAAATAGGGAGGAAAATCTATTCGCTTTAAAGCAAAAAATCATTCTTGAAAATCTTTATGGTGTTGATGTTAAAGATTGGGCAGTGATGGTTGGTGAATTGCGGTTATGGCTTTCTCTTGTTATAGAAACAGATGAAAAATATATGGATATTTACTCAAAACCACTTTTACCAAATCTTTCATTTAAAATTCGTCAGGGAGACTCCCTCATTCAGGAAATTGCAGGTGTTCAGATAAACCTCAAAAGTGAGATGCTTCATATTTCTAAATCAATCAGAAATAAAATAAATGAATTAGTTGAAAGAAAATCAGATTTCTTTTCTGGATTGAGAAGTGCTGATTTAAAAGAACTTAAAGAAATTGAGAAATATGAGCAAGAGATATTTAAAGAGATTATTCAATCAAAGATCAATGAGGTAAGTAAAAAAATAGAGAGTTATGAAATGCAAATTTACTCTTTAAAATCTCAAAAGGGTCTTTATGGCTATGAAAAGACGGAAAAGGAGAAAGAAAAAATAAAAAAACTTGAAAATGCTCTGGAAAGAGAAAAAATAAAACTTGATAATTACAAAGCCTTACTTAATACAATAGGCAATAAAACCCAAAAAGATTATTTCTTATGGGAACTTGATTTTATTGAAGTTTTCTCACAAAAAGGCGGTTTTGACGTAGTTATAGGAAATCCTCCCTATGTAAGGCAGGAACTCATTGCTCCACCACTTGCAGATAAAACCAGATATTCGGAGGAAGGGTGGAGAGAAATCAAAAAAGAATACAAAGAAAAACTCATTCAATCGGTAGAGAATAATTGGAATGATGTTATAAAAATTGATAAGAAGAGTGACCTTTATGTTTATTTCTATTATCAGGGCTTATCTTTACTCCGTCCAAATGGTATCTTCTGCTTTATCAATTCCAATTCCTGGCTTGATGTTGGCTATGGTACAGGTCTTCAGGAGTTTTTGCTTAAAAATATGAAGCCATCATATGTTTTTGACAATCTTGTTAAAAGGTCTTTCAAACAGGCAGATGTGAATACGGTGATTGTTTTGATACAGAGACCTGAAAATAAACTTGATGATTACAATCTCAAATTCGTTGCCTTTAAAAAACCTTTTGAAGATGTCTCTAATGCAGAAATTATCAAAACGATTGAAAACACAAATCAGCCCGTCTTTGACAATGAAAATTTCAGAATATATCCAAAAACTAAAAATGAACTTTTAATTGAAGGTGTTGAAATTGCAGAAGAAGAAAATTTACTCAAACCTGACCCTGAACATCTTCCATACATCGGCAACAAATGGGGCGGAAAGTATTTGAGAGCACCAGAGATTTATTTTAAGATTTTGGAAAAGGGTAAAGGGAAACTTGTGAGATTGGGAGATATTGCAGAGGTGCGTCGTGGTTTTACAACAGGAGCTAATGAATTTTTCTATTTAAAGCCAATTGGAATGAGCGTAAAAGAAGTTGTTGAGATAGGAGAGAAAAATCCAGATGCGCTTATACCTGTAAGAAACGGTGCTGGCTGGGAAGGAGAAATTGAGGCAAGATTTTTGAAACCTGTGATTAAAAGTCCGAGAGAATTGAAAACTATTGTGGTTCGCCTTGAAGATTTAAGTAATCTTGTTTTTATGTGCCACGAGCTAAAAAGTGAATTATCAGGAACAAAGGCATTGGAATATATAAAGTGGGGAGAAATTCAGGGTTACCAAAATAGACCAACTTGCAGAGGAAGACAGAGGTGGTGGGATTTGGGGACGTGGGAAGTTAGCAAAAATATATTGCCAATGTTTGAAAATGAAAGAAAATATTGCTTTTACAATTCTGCAAAGGCATATATAGATGCTGCTTTATATTGGGCCTATGCTAATAATATTAATGAAACTGTTCTAAATTTACTATTAAATAGCATGATTATTGGTCTTTATAAAGAAATTCTATGCAGACCACCTGAGGGTTTAGGGGCACTACAAATGAAAGTTTATCACTACAACGAAATGCCCGTTCCTGAAATTGAAGATTTAGGATTGAGTAAAACTTTCCTCGAAAAGAATTATCATGATTTTGTGTCAAAGGAAATTCCAACCATCTTCAAAGAACTCGGCTTTGACCCTTCTATTCCCATTCGTGAGCAGGAGCCAAATCCATTACCAGACAGAAAAGCCCTTGATGATATTGTTTTTGATGCCCTTGGTTTAACCGAAGAAGAGCGCAAAGAGGTCTACTGGGCAGTTGCAGAACTTGTCAAAACAAGATTGGAAAAAGCAAGGAGTGTGTGAGCATGAGGAATGAAGAAACCCAAGAGATAGAATTTAAATCAATATGGCAAGATGATTATTTAAAAGTTATCTGTGCTTTTGCTAATTCAACAGGAGGAAAACTTTACATAGGTATAGATGATAATGGAAAAATCGTTGGAGTAAAAGATACTAAAAAGCTTCTTAAGGATATTCCAAATAAGATAAGAAATAAACTTTTTATTACTCCATTTGTAAGTCTTGTTGAAAAGGAAGAAAAAGATGTAATTGTTATAGAGATTCTATCTTCAACGTTTCCTGTTTTCTATGAAGGAAAAATCTTTGTAAGAAGTGGGAGCACAACACAGGAATTGACAGGATTAGAGCTTTCCACTTTCCTGCTTGAAAAATCAGGTAAAACATGGGATATACTTCCCTCTGATGCTACTGAAGAGGATTTAGACACAGAGACCATAGAAAAATTCATTTTTCTCGCAGAACAAAGATTGCCACTTATAAAAAACATCAAATCTCATAAAGATCTACTTAAAAAACTGAATCTTTTTACCAAAGATGGAAGACTCACAAGGGGAACAGTTTTACTATTCGGAAAAAATCCACAATCGTATTTTCTTACAGCATATACAAAAGTTGGAAGGTTTAAAACAGAAACAGACATACTTGATACCATAATTATCAACGGCAATTTATTCACCCAGCTTGATGGAACATTGGAAGCGATAGAAAAACATATCAGTGTAAAGTTTGATACCCGTGCGAGAGATCTTACACTTAAAGGTGTCTCAAGGCGTGATATATGGGAATATCCATTAGATGCTTTGAGAGAAGCGATAATCAATGCATTAATCCATAGAGATTATCTTGGAACCGCTCCTATACAGATTAAAATTTATGATGACAAAATTGAATTCTGGAATTTGGGAAAACTGATGCCTCCTTTGACTCCCGATGATTTAAGAAAAACACATAGAGCAAATCACAGAAATCCACAGATAGCTACAATTTTTTACTACGCCGGATTGATTGAATCCTGGGGGTCTGGAACTATAAAAATGATAAACTTATGTAAGGAAAACGAGCTACCAGAGCCTGATTTTAATAACTATGAAAATGGAGTCGGTGCCTTTTCTGTTAACTTCTACAAAGATATTTACACGGAAGAAAATTTAAGAAAAATGGGACTAAATGAAAGACAGATAAAGGCGGTTTTGTATGTGAAAGAGATAGGAAGAATAACGAATAGAGAGTATCAAGAGCTGAATAACATTTCAAGACAAACGGCAACCTTAGATCTCAAAGAGATTGTTGATAAAAAGATTTTTAGAACAATTGGAAAAGCAGGAAGAGGAATTGCCTACGAATTGCCTAAATTGACTAATAAATGACTAATAATTGCCTAATTAAGATTTTATGATAGACCTTAACTATCTCGGCGAAAAATGGCTTGAACTCAAAAAACAGAGGATGCAAAATCTTTTAAAAATTGCTCTACCTGATGAAGCCCTCTACAGAGAAATTATGCTTTCTCTTGGTTATCCCAGTAATAAAGTAAATTTTTTAGAACTTGCTTTAATCACACCGTATTCTGAAATAAAAAAACTTAGAGAAAAACAAACCATTGAAAAGGCTCTTCTATACAGAGCAGGGTTTACCAATGATAGAGGTAACCTTCCAGAGGACTTTGATTTCTCATTGAGAATGGATAAATCCGTATGGAATTATAAAGGTATAAGACCTGCAAATTATCCAGATAAAAGAATTAAAGGTATATCAAACCTTTTGTCAAAAACTGTTGAAACAGGGCTTGTAAATTTTTTCTTGAACAACATCTTGAACACAGTAAATAACAAAAATTTTGTAGATGCAATTAAGAGTATTATGGATTTTGAAGGTATTGGAATTCAAAGAAAACAGGAGATGTTTTTTAATATCATCCTTCCTTTTTATTTGGTTTTTTCACAAGATAACGAGATTCATAAATTTTTAATTGTTATGTTTGAAAATTCTTCACCACCTTATGAAAATAAACTAATTAAAAATTTTAAGATGCTATATCCAGATGTTAAAATTGCAAACAGCAAAACCTACATGGGTGCTATCTACTACCTAAAAGAAAAAAATAAAGGGGGTGGAGCATGAAAAGTATAGCGAGTGTTAATTTTAAGGGTGGCGTTGGAAAAACCATACCCCTCTCGATGAACGGAAGATGAAAAATAATATCCTGTTATTTCTCTTACCTTCCTTGATTCAAAACGTATCAAAATACTCGTTAACAAGTTTGTGTAAAATTATCCATTATTGATTACAATTTTGATGGATATCTTGCCGGGTAAAGTTTTTTGTTGTTTTTTCAAAGACTAATCTTGCCTGCGATTATATTCATTTATAAATGACTTATTAACAAGATCCTGATAGAGCAGAACTGCTGTAAGAGGTTGGTGCGTTTTAAATCATGTGGCATCAGCAAGTTTTAATGAATAAATTAAGAATGATAGATAAACTCAATTTGGCAAACAGTGTGTTATAAATGTATTTCTGATAAATAAGATATACAATGAGATTTAAAATGTTGCCATGTAAGAGTTTATATGTGAATTTTTATGCGATGGGAATTCAATTAGATAATTTTGTTGACAATGAGTTGGATTATTTCTTTTTTTTGAATTCCATGAACAATTGGTCTCGATCGGTAACAATCAATATTGTTGTCTGACCGTTTATCCAGGTCCTATAATTAATTTGTGATAAAAGTTGAGCCTTGTAATACTCTTTTTCGTTCTGAGAAGAAAAATTCTGATTTATTACTGGGTTCACAATATTTTTTTCTTCTTCTGAAGGTCCAAACAACTTATTAAAAGTACCTTCAATTATAACTCTCGCCCATGTTGATGAAAAAGAAAACGGTTCTTGGTTCCACATAGCAATTTGAACTGCTTCAAGTTTTCTTTCTTCATAGGAAAAATATACATAGATTGGACCTTCTTTGGAAAAATATAAATTACCCTGTATCCATTTTCCACCGTGGTATTCTATTTCTTTTTTTGCAGCTTCCATAATTTTCTCATCAGTTCCCCATTCAAAAAAGAAACCTTTTGCAAATCGATCCGCCGGTAAATAAAGAAAAAAATTCATTGGAGGGGATTTAATATAATCAAGGAACATTTTCAATCTGGGTACAATCTTAGAAAATAATTCATTTTTTCTTAATTGATATAGCACTGCTTCAATTTCTGCTTCTTTTTGTTTTCTTTCCAGTTCCTCTTGCTTTCGTTTTTCTTCTATACTGCTGCCCATTAAGGGAAATGGAAAATAAGGTAGAATAGAGTGGTATGAAAGGGGGGGGCAGTACATTTCAAATCCCCCGCCAACTTCAGGTCTCCTTCCTTTACAAAAAAAGTCAGGGATGAATTTGATGAAATCCCTCTTGCGTCTCCCTTTTATAAAGGGAGAAAAATCACTCCCCTCTTTATAAAAGAGGAGCTGGGGGAGATTTCTTGAAATCCCCCTTAATCCCCCTTTTGAAAAGGGGGATATCAGGAGAGAGATTTTATAAAGGGGGAAAATAGTAGGAGGGATTTTGAAAAGGGGGAACACCGAAATAGGAATTTTGAAAAGAGAGAAAATTATACTACTACCCATTAAGGAACGATGAAACTGTTATCTGGTAAGTGATAATGGGTCACAGCCGACCTCAGGGAAATTTATAAAAGAGGCATCTATTCCGGGAATCAAGCAGGTATTTGCCAGCTATGACAATCCAAAAGGGAATGCGGATACTGAACGAGTGATACGGACATTAAAAGAAGAGGAAGGTGTGGACAAGAGAGTGGATAAGTATATATGAGTTCAACGAAGAATTGACGGACTGGATTAACCGATATAATGACGACTATCCACATTCATCTTTGGGATATATGACACCTGCGGAATTTGAACAGAAAATGATACAACAATTAACTTTAACTGATTGGCTGAATTCTCCCTTATTTTGCTCTTGACAAATGGGGGGGCAGTACATTGGCTCGACCCCCGCTGTGATTGCTGCGCACACTCGCAATCACCTAACTTCGCTCCAGTTCAAATCCCTACAGGAAGAGTGCAATGCCGGGAGAGGGATTTGAGCGGCCTCGTCTCCCACTACGACTTGGCTCGACCCCCGCTGTGATTGCTGCGCACACTCGCAATCACCTAACTTCGCTCCAGTTCAAATCCCTACAGGAAGAGTGCAATGCCGGGAGAGGGATTTGAACCCTCACGGAAATTACTTTCCAACGGATTTTAAGTCCGTAGCGTCTGCCATTCCGCCATCCCGGCTGACCAAAAATATTATAACCTGCCTGGCTTAAAATTTGAAATTTCAGCAGATTCTAAACAGGAAGGTCAAAATTGTGCTTATTAAAAAGCAGTTTTTTTACCTGAAACAAAGTAAAAGTCAGGTTCGTCAATTACTTTTAATGGAATAAATCCAGAGGATTTTAATGTCTTGGCAAGGATAGTGGCTTGTGGCACTCGATCTTTTGCGATGCAGCCGCCAACTGATTTATGGAGATTGTTGACAAAATCTCGTCCTTTTGGATGAGAAATTACAATAATTCCATTGTTTTTCAGAATTCTGTAAATTTCTTTCAGAGCAACTTTTTTTCTTTCAAAATGAGGATAGCACGCATTACATATCACATAGTCAAAATAATTGTCAGGAAAGGAAGTTTTGTGAATATCAGCAACGACAAATTCAACAGGTAAATTTCTCCATTTTTTTGTTGCCTGTTCTATCATTGAAGGAGCATAGTCGATGGCAATGACTTTACCCTTTTTCCCTGTTTTTTTTACAAGGTATGGAACAAGAACTCCTGTGCCTGTGCCGACATCGCATATTACAGAGCCCTTTTTAATTTCTGTTTCTTTAACAACCCTTTTAACATTTTCGTTTTCAGGATGAGTATCCCAGTGCTTTGCATGTCTTTCGAAAAAACTATGCTTTCCGCATTTCATAAACTGTCCCTTTTTTGGGAGAAAAAATTGTTGCAATAGTAAAGATGATTACTGAGCACAGTGCAATGGGAGCGCCTGCTGGAATATTGAGCCAAAAGGATACCAGCAGCCCAAGACACCCTGATGCCATGCCGAATATTGAGGAAATAAGAAACATCTTTTTCAAATCATAGGTTAATTGATATGCTGCAGCAGCAGGATTGACAATGAGAGCAAAAACCAGTAGCCCTCCAACTGCTTTTATTGAAGCAGTAATAGTTGCTCCGCACAAAAACAAAATCAGGTAATAAATCGCTCTTGCCGGGATGCCAGAAGCAACCGCCAGAATTCTATTGAAAATCAGTATCTGTATTTCTTTGAAAAATGCAATCACAAATCCAATTGTTACGATAGTCACTGCGCAAAGAATAAAAAGGTCGCTATTGCTTATTGTTAAGATATTGCCCCACAGAAACCTTAATCCTTCGCTTTTTGAGCCAGGGATTAGAGGAAGAAAAAGAAATGACAGCCCGAGGGAAGAGGAAAATATAATTCCTAAGGAAGTGTCAGGTTTAATGTCGCCTCTGTCTGATATTGGTCCCAGAATTCCAGCGACAATAAAACAGAAAATGAAGGCACATATGACAGGATTTATACCAAGGATAATGCCGGCCAGCGCGCCTGCAAATGCTGCGTGAGACATACATACGCCAAGAAAAGAAATACCCATCGTCACAACAATAACTCCGATAAGAGAGCATGCAATTCCAACCAGCAAAGCGCCTGCCCACGAGTAAATCATAAAGTTATAGATTTCCATCAATGGATTCCTGTGAAACGATTGTACCTTCTTCAAGGTAAAAAATTTTGTTGCATAGTTTTTCTATGACCTGTTTTTCGTGAGAAACAAGCAGTATTGTGATGTTTTTTTCTTTTTTCCAGTGTTTTATGATTTCAAGAATTTTCCACTTTGATGATTCGGATATTGAAGAAAATGGTTCGTCAAGAAGTAAGATTTCTGGTTCCTGCATCATAGCCCTTGCAATCATGGTTTTTTGTTTTTCTCCGCCTGAAATCTGACCAAATGGTCGATCAAAAATATGGCCGATTTCAAAAAGTTCCATGATTTTTCTGACCTTGTCAAAATGTTGTTGCGATGGATAATGGAAAAGACCAAGTTTGCCGTAGATACCGCTTAATACAACTGTTTTTGCGAGAATCGGGATTCTGCTGTCAACTTCAAAATTCTGGGGAACATATCCAGTGATGAGCTGTACTGACAGCGCTGTGTTTTTCGTTAAAGTAGTATCGCCAACAACAATTTTACCCTGAAAAGCAAACAGGAGCCCATTGATTAAATTGAGAATGGTTGTCTTTCCTGCTCCATTTGGTCCATATAACGCAACACATTCACCTGTTTTTATAGTGAACGATGCATTTTTAATAATAATACGGCCTGCTCTTGCTACTGAAACACTATCAAAAATAATGTTTTTCATCTGCTGGCTTTTAACGAGTCAATGATGATTTGAAGATTTTTCAGAAGTGTATTTTCAATGTTATCGGTTCCTTGTAAACCACCAGGGAAATTACTTAATACCACATGAAATTTGTGTACTTGTTTTGCCAGCATTTCTCCTGTGGAAGTTCCACTTTGAAGATTGCTGACAATAAGTTTTACATTGTATTTTTCTGCATCACCGATAAGTTGTGTAATCATGCCAGGGGTAATTTCTTCATCTCTTCCAAAACAACCAATGACTTTCAGTCCAAGATATTCAAGAAGTTCTTTTTGCATCACAGATGAAATGACAGGTATATCTTTTATTTTGTTTGCAGAAACGATTGTTTTGACTTTCCTGTCAAGAGCAGTCATATGGTTTTTGTATAAAGCGAAATTTTTTTCATAAAATTTTTTGTTTTCAGGGTCAATGGATGAAAGTATTTCTGTGATTTTTTCTGCTGCAAGAGTTTGAACGGCCGGAATAAGCCAGTTTCCCTTTACATCTACCTGAATGATTCGTGCGCCAGAACCACTGGCTGCTTTTGAAATATCATCAATAAATCCCTCCCATCCGTGATAGAGTAAAATACCGTTATTGTACAACTTTTTTATGTCATTTGGTTTTACCTCATAATGACCTGGGCAAATCCCTGGTGGAATTAAAACAGTAACATTTACCTTTGACTGACCTATCTGTTTT
>Ga0209409_1001934_pt1 | contig 16535 bp, 12 predicted proteins | sample AD_JPNMR1_MetaG_FD_184424 | JGI IMG/M metagenome (GOLD analysis project Ga0209409, IMG submission 184424) | Active sludge microbial communities of municipal wastewater-treating anaerobic digesters from Japan - AD_JPNMR1_MetaG (SPAdes) (version 2) | ecosystem: Engineered > Bioreactor > Anaerobic...
AGAAGAAGAAAATAAAAAGAGCAATGAAGATAAAGAGAGTAAGAAGAGAAAAATAAATAAATAAAAATAAAATAGAGATTGGCATCTCCATATCCTTTTTGATTTAAAGGGGCAAGGATTTGCCCCTTTTTATTTATTAATTATGGACGCAGAAAAAATTATTTTACCAGAAAAAAAAAGATTAGTATTATTATCAAATTCCGCACGCCGAAGAGAATTAATAAAAAGAATTTTTTTTAATCCAATTAAAATCGTAACACCAGAAAGAGAATTAAATGAAAAAGAAATTAAAGAATTATCACCAGCAGAATTTGTAAAAAAAAATGCATTAATAAAATTGTTTAGTGGCGAAGCAAAAATAGAAGAAGAAGAAGTTGCAATAGCAGCAGATACAATAGTGTATTATAAAAAAACAATAATAGGAAAACCTGAAAACTATAATGAAGCAGTAGAGATATTGGAAACTTTAAATAATCAAATACATTATGTATATACTGGTTTTACAATTTACGAAAAGAGTAAGCGAATTTTAATTGTTGATAATGATGTTTCGAAAGTAAAATTTAAAAAGTATGATAAGAAATTTATAGAAGAATATCTAAATAGTTTTAATTATTTAGATAAAGCAGGTGCTTATGCATTACAGGAAGATAAATTAAATATAGTAGAATATTATGAAGGTTCAAGAGAAAATATAATTGGTTTACCTATTCAGAAAATAATAGAAGCATTCAAAAAAATATATTAATTATTATATTAAAAAATTAATCGACTTTATTTAAAACCATACCAGTTAATAGTTTTGGATAAAAATAAGTTGATTTTTGAGGCATAATTTTATTTTCATCAGCAACAGTAATAAGTTCCTTAATTGAAGTTGGATAAAGTGAAAAACCAACTTGATGGTTCTGTTCATCAACTAATTTTTTAATTACATTTACATCATCTTCGCCTTTTGGATAAGTAATATATTTGCCTGATTTAAGCATATCTTCATTTATTCCTAAAATAGGGTTAAGAATATAATTTTGTAAAATACTAACATCTAATTGTTCAACAGAATCAGTAGTCATTAATATTTTTTCTTTTGGTACTAATTTATAATTTTTTCCTTTATAATACATACCAAATTCATTTTTCATTTCAGGCACATACACATTATCAAATTTAAGATGTATGACATAAAAATTTACTTTTAGTTTTTCAATAAAATTTTCAAATTTATCTTCACTAATATTTTTAATAACTCTGTTATATGCTAAAATTTGCAAGTTAGCGTCAGGCACATTAAAAATCATAGCATATTCATAAGGTTTATTATCATTTTTTGTTGTCCCATATTTTTGTCGTAAGATATCTCTGTAATTTATCATAGTTTGATATCTATGATGCCCATCAGCAATATACAAAGGTTTATCTTTTAATAAATCAGAAAGAACATTATTTTCAATTAACCATAACTTATTATTTATATTTTCAGGAAAATAAAAATCAAATTCAGGTTCTTTTTTTGATATTTCATTTTTTATTAAATTTGTTATTTCTAAATTTTTATCTTGAAAGACAGTAAAAATAAGTCCAATATTAAAACCAGTTGTCTGTGTTAATTTTAATCTATCAACTTTTGGACCATCTTTTGTTTTTTCGTGTCTTTTTATTATTGTATAAGTATCATCAAGTTTAGTTGCTGATATTATACCAGTTCTTGAAATATTATTTACTGTTTGTTGATAAATATAAAAATATTCTTTATCATCTTGAACTATAATATTATTTTTTATGAAGTTATTTAAAATTTTAGCAGCATTTTCATATTTTGAATCGCCTTCACCATCTGGTTTTGAAATGTGTGCTATATTATATTGATAAGATTTTAATTTTTTATCTGTTTCATCACCATACTCAAAAACATCATACGGCGGTGCCATTGCTTTTGATAAATCAACAATGTTTTTATTAAATCTAAAACCTCTGAATTTTTTAATAACAGCCATTTATAATTCACCTCTTTTTAAATATAATAAAATAGGGTGTTGAAAAAAATATCAACACCCTTTTAAAAAAAAGATTTATTTATTTCTGTTTTTTTCGTGGATATTTTACAGCCGCTTGCGCAGCAGCAAGTCGCGCAATAGGAACTCTAAAAGGTGAGCAGCTTACATAATCCATACCAACTCTATGACAGAATTCAACGGAATTTGGTTCTCCACCATGTTCACCACAAATACCAACTTCTAATTTTGAATTTGTTGCTCTCCCTCGTTCAATTCCTATTTTAATCAGTTCACCAATTGCTTTTTGGTCAATAGTCTGGAATGGGTCGTTTGGTAAAATTTTCTTTTCAAGATAATCAGGTAAAAATGCACCAATATCATCGCGTGAGAAACCAAAGCCCATTTGTGTTAAATCGTTTGTACCATAAGAGAAAAATTCAGAAACTGATGCAAGTTCATTTGCAACAAGACAAGCTCTTGGAATTTCTATCATTGTGCCAAATAAATATTTAATTTTTTTGATATTGAATTTTTTTAAAACTTCTTGATAAACTCGTTCAACAATTGCTTTTTGATTTTGTAATTCTTTAACATCGCAAACAACAGGAATCATTATTTCAGGATAAGGTTTTTTACCTTCTTTGATTAATTCTGCAGCAGCTTCAAAAATAGCACGAATTTGCATTTCGGCAACTTCTGGATAAGTAATACCAAGACGAACACCACGATGTCCCATCATTGGATTTGATTCGTGTAATTGTTCTGCTCGTTTCATTAATTCTTCAAAAGTAATATTTAATTCTTTTGCTAATTGTTCAAGTTTATCTTTTTCTCTTGGTACAAATTCGTGAAGTGGTGGGTCAAGCAGACGGAAAACAACAGGTAAGCCATCCATAACTTCGAGAGTGCCTTTTACATCTTTTTTAACATAAGGGAATAGTTCATCAATTGCTTTTTTTCTTTCTTCATCTGTTTTTGAAATAATCATTTTTCTTAATCTAAACAAAGGTTCTTCTGAACCTTTGCCATAAAACATATGTTCAGTTCTAAATAAACCAATTCCTTCTGCACCAAATTGTCTTGCCTTTGCAGAATCTTCAGGCGTATCAGCATTAGTTCGAACACCAATTTGACGAACAGAATCACATAATTTTAAAAACTGATGACGCATAGGATTTTCAGTATCGTCAACCATTTTTAGTTGACCTTCATATACATTTCCTTTTGAACCATTTAAAGTAAGGTAATCGCCTTCTTTATAAATTTTATCACCAATCTTTACTTCTTTTTTAAGATCATCAATATGTAAAGCAGCACAACCAACAATACAGCATTTGCCCCAACCTCTTGCAACTAATGCAGCATGTGAAGTCATACCACCACAAGCAGTTAATATTGCGATAGCAGCACGCATACCTTCAACATCTTCTGGATTTGTTTCTTCACGAACTAAAATAACTTTTTTACCCTGTTTAGCCCACTCAACAGCATCTTTTGCAGTAAATACGATTTGTCCTGTTGCACCACCTGGACCTGCTGGTAAACCTTTTGCTAAAACAACTGCATTTTTTTCTTCATTATAGTCAATGATAGGATGTAATAATTCATCAAGTTGCGATGGTGTAACTCGCATTACTGCTTCTTCTTTTGTTATTAGTTTTTCTTTTAACATATCAAGTGCCATTTTAACAGCAGCAGGACCATTTCGTTTACCAACTCTACATTGTAGCATATATAATTTACCTTTTTCTATGGTAAATTCTATATCCTGCATATCACGATAATGTTTTTCAAGTTTTTTTCTAATTTCAACTAATTGTTTATAAAGATCTGGCATTGATTGTTCTAATGTAACTAAATCTTTATTATGTTCTGATTTTGAATATTCATTTATTGGTGCAGGTGTTCTGATACCAGCAACGACATCTTCACCTTGAGCATTAACTAAATATTCACCATAAAATTGATTTTCGCCATTACCTGGATTTCGTGTAAAAGCAACACCTGTTGCTGAATCATTACCCGTATTACCAAAGACCATTGTTTGCACATTAACAGCAGTGCCCCAATCATCAGGTATTCCTTCTATTCGCCGATAACTAACAGCACGCTTACCATTCCAGGAGGCAAATACCGCACCAATTGCGCCCCATAATTGTTGAATATGGTCATCTGGAAATTCTTTACCTAAAACTTCTTTTACTTTTGTTTTAAATATTTTACATAATTCTTTTAAATCTTCTGTTGTTAAATCAGTATCATTTTTATAACCTTTTGATTTTTTCATTTCATCCATAATTTTATCGAGTTGAACTCTAATACCCCCAATTTTTTCATCAGGTTCAATTCCTTCTGCTTTTTCCATAACAACATCAGAATACATCATAATTAAGCGTCTATAAGCATCATAAACAAATCGTTCATTACCGCCACTTTGTTTGATTAAACCAGGAATTGTTTTTTCAGTTAAACCAACATTTAAGACAGTCTCCATCATACCGGGCATTGATTTTCTTGCACCAGAGCGAACAGAAACAAGAAGAGGATTTTCAGGGTCACCAAATTTTCTTTTCATTAATGCTTCAACTTTTTTTAATGCCTCTTCAACATCTTTTTTTAATGTTGGAGGATATTTTTTATTGTTTTGATAATAGTATGTGCAAACTTCTGTTGTAATAGTAAAACCTGGTGGAACAGGTAATCTTAAATCTTTATGCCCAGCCATTTCTGCTAAATTTGCTCCTTTACCACCAAGTAAATCTTTCATTTTTTCATTACCATCTGCTTTGCCGTTACCAAAGAAATAAACATATTTTTTTGGTTTTGCTTTTTGTTTTTTTGTTGCCATAAAATAATCACTCCTTTAATAATTAGTTTAAATTAATTAAAATTTTATTCTGTTTTATTTTCACTTGCAGTATTATTTTCATTTGATTTTGTTTCTTCTGATTTTTGTTCATCAAATGCTTCTTCATCAATATGAAAACAATGAGGACAATATTTTAATGTCTCTAATTTTTTCTTGAAACATTCAACACAATAAATGAGTTCGCCTTTTGGTCTAAATAAAATATATAATATGATAAAAATAAGAAGATGAAATAAATAAGTATGAAAATCATAGAACAAATCAGCAATAACTAATATAATTAAAGCAACAATCCAGAAAAAAGGATTTTTATCACGAGATTTAGCATCATCATAAAGCCAATACACAACAATACCATAAATAATTAATTTAAAAATAGAAACAATAAAACTCCACATAATAAGCCTCCTTTTTATTCAATTATTTTTGGCACTCTATAAAAATTATTATATTTATCAGGTGCATTATTTAACATTAAATCAGTTTGAAAAGATTCTTTTACTTCATCATTTCTAAAAACATTTGATATTTTTATTGAGTGCGAGGTAGGTTCAATACCCTGAGTATCTAATTCATTCAATTTTTTCATATAATCTAATATAGAATTTAATTGTTCTGTGTAAAGATTTATTTCACTATCACTTAATTTTAATCTACTTAATTTAGCAATATGTTTTACATCGTTAATGGTTAATTTATTTTGCATATTAAAAAAATTTTATAATTAAAAATTTATTTTTGTCAAACTTATTTTAAATTATTTATATATTTACAAATTAAGTCACCAACTTCGTCAGTGCCCATACCCATTTTACCAGCAGCCATACTTTTGATATCGTGTTTACAAGCATGCATAACTGCTTTTTCAATTTGATTTGCAGCATTTACTTCACCCAAAGTTTCAAGCATAAGAGCACAGGCATTTATAGCAGCAAGTGGATTAATCACATTTTGTCCAGTGTATTTTGGTGCAGAACCACCAATTGGTTCAAACATAGAAACACCTTCTGGATTTATATTTCCACCAGCGGCAATACCCATTCCACCTTGTGTTATAGCACCTAAATCAGTGATAATATCACCAAACATATTTGTTGTGACAATGACATCAAACCATTCTGGATTTTTTACCATCCACATACAGGTTGCATCAACATGCGCATACTCGCGTTTAATATCAGGAAATTCTTTATCACCAATTTCATTAAAAACACGCCACCATAAATCCATTGTATAAGTAAGAACATTAGTTTTACCGCAAAAAGTTAATGTCTTTTTTTTATTTCTTTTGCGTGTATAATTAAAAGCCCATTTTAAACAGCGTTCTACACCTTTTCTCGTATAGATTTGTTCTTGAATTGCAACTTCATCAGGTGTGCCTTTTTTTAGGAAGCCACCAATTCCACAATACAAATCTTCAGTATTTTCACGCACAACAACATAATCAATATCTTCTGGTTTTTTATTTGCTAATGGAGTTTCTACACCTTCATATAATTTTACAGGTCTTAAATTTATATATTGGTCAAGTTCAAATCTTAATTTAAGTAAGATGCCTTTTTCCAAAATACCGGGTTTTACATCAGGATGACCAATTGCACCGAGTAAAATTGCATTAAATTGTTTTAATTCATTTAATGCTGAATCAGGTAAGGTTTCACCTGTTCTTAAATATCTTTCGCCACCAAAATCATAATGAACTTTTTCAACTTTGAAATTAAATTTTTGAGCAGCTGCATCAAGCACTTTAACAGCTTCACGAATAACTTCTGGGCCAGTGCCATCACCAGGAATAACAGCGATTTTATACATAAATTCCTCCTATGAAATATATTTAATAAGAATAAAACCTAAAATAATAAGGACAACAAAAAGAATAGTTAAAATATTAAAATATTTATCAATAAATAATTTTATTTTTTCACCAAAAATAAAAATTAAAATACCAACAGCAAAGAAGCGTGCACCACGACCAAGAACAGATGCAATAAATAAAGTTAATAAAGAAATAGAGCAAACACCAGCAGAAATAGTAAATACTTTATAAGGAATAGGTGTAAATGCAGCAGTAAAAATAGCAAGAAAAGCGTTTTGTTCATATTTTGTTTTAACAATTTCAAAGTAAGGTTGGAGATGATAAAAATTTATAATTTTCCAGCCAATAGTTTCCATTAAAAAAGCGCCAATATAAAAACCTAAAAAAGCACCAGCGACAGAAAAAATTGTTGATATAAGAGCATAAAATAAAGCCCTATTTCGTTTGCTAATTGATAAAGCAATTTGAAGAACATCAGGTGGAATAGGGAAAAAAGATGATTCAGTAAAAGCAAGAATACCAAGAGCTGGTGTACCATATTTAGATTCAGCCCAACTTAAAACCCAATTATATAGTCTTTTAATTATATTTATTTTTCTTTTATGATTTTCCATAAATTATATAGTAATTACTTTCGTTTCAGAAAAAAGAATTTTTAATATATCGCTTAAATTTGCAATATTACAAACTTTTTTCTTTAATTCAATTTTATGTTCTTTCAGACTATCATCACAAATTAAAATATTTATATTATATTCTTTTAGCATAGAGATAATCTTTACTATTTCTTCATTTTCATTTAATAAAAAAATTGAATTTCCACTAAATATTATATATTTTGGTTTATTTTTTATTTGAATGATTGAAGTTAAAAGTTTTATTAATAAATTTGTTGCTTGAGTGGAATTATCACCTATTCCTTTTTTTGTGATGAATAGCACACCAATATTTTTTTCATTATTTTCTTCTAATAAAGATAATGCTTCTTCCTGTGATTCGATAATTTCATTTATTGCCATAGTTTTATTTAATTGAAATATTTAGAATTTTATAAGTGACATCACCTAAAGGAAGTTTTACTTTTATTTCATCATTTATTTTCTTTCCTAATAAATTTTTTGCTAATGGTGAATTAACAGAAATTTGATTTTTATCAGGGTCTGCATCACCAGCAGAAACAATTGTTAATTCTAATTCTTCATTATTAGTTAAATCAAGTAATTTTACAGTAGTGCCAAAACTAACTTCATTAGTATTTATATTTTCAACTGAAACAATTTCAGCATTATTCAATTGTGCAGATAAATATGATATTTTTGCTTCAATATGAGATAAGCGTTCTCTGGCAGAATGATATTCAGCATTTTCACTTAAATCACCTAAATCACGAGCATCTGAAATTGCCTGTATTACTTTTGGTTTTTCTGCTTCAAGTTCTTTTATTTGTGCTTTTATTTTTTCATAGTTTTCTTTTGTCATTAATATTTTTTGCATTATTTATTCTCCGACTTTTTTATTTTAATTCATAATATTTTAATCTTGTTTGTTTTGTCAATAGAAAAAATATTGATTTGCAAGTTTTATTTATTTTTTCATAATTTCTTTTATATATCTTATATAAATTTTTGGTATGGATTCTTCAATTATTTTTTCCTGGTTTAAATAATTTTCATATTTTTTTAATTTTTCTGTTATAAATTTCTGGTCTATTGTATATTCTTTTGCTTTTTCTGCTTCGCGTTTTTCTTCTTTTTCTTGTTCTTTATTTATTGCTTTTTGTGCTTGCAACATTCTTTTTACAATTTCTTTTTGTTTTTCAACTATCTCTTTTTTTTCAGATTTTTGTGCTTTATATTTTGCTATTTTTTCTTCTACTTCTTTCATTTTATTTATCACATCTTCTAATCTACCAAATGTCAGGTTAAATTCTTTTTGCTTTTCTTCTATTCGTTCGAGCATTTCACGTAGTAGTTGCTGCTCAAATGCAAGTTGTTTTAGCATATCTTCATCAGCATTACCAAAATCAAAACTTTCAGTAAGACTATTTAATAGTGATTGCAATTTACTTAATTCATTCATATCATCAGCATAATCTTCATTTGCTGCTTTATTAAATCTATTTAATAATTCTTTATTCTCATTAAATAAAATTTTTACTAATTTTAATAGTTCTGTTTGTAAGTTTTCTAATTCATAATTTCTGTTAATTGAAAGTTTATTTTTTAATTTATCTTCAAATAAATTTATCTTATCATTAAAATTGTAAAATAATTTAAGAATTTTAAAATCACTAAATAAAGTTAACTTGAATATTTTTTTATATTCTTCAATTAATTTTTGGAATGATTTATTTAATTGTAAAAGCAAATCTTCTAAAACTAATTTGATAATATCTTTTTTTTCCTGTTCTAATGAATTATTTAAAAATAATAACTCGTAAATAATGCTTAATATAATTTTTTGTGCTTCTTCAATTTTTGCTCGTTCATCTTTTTCAATTAAATCATTTAGTAAATTATAATGATTTAATAAATCTTTAGTGAGTTTTTGACTATCAGTTAAATTATCACTTTTATTCTTTCCCCTGATATTTTTCGTTAAATTTTTACTTTTATTTATTAGTTCTTCATTCTTTATTTTTTCTAATAATTTCTCAATATCTTTATTTGATTCTTTAAATTGTTCGATTAAATTGTTTAGATTTTCTAAATCTTTTGTTATCTGTTCTTGTTTTGCTGATATTTTATTTTTATCATTCATATTTATTATATCGTTTGAAATCTCGTTTTGTCTTTTTGAAAGTTCTTTATATAAATTTTTCATTATATTTAATTTTTTTAATGTATTAAATTTTTGAAGAATATTTAATGTTGTATCAAGTTTTTTCTGGAATTTTTCCATATCAAATTTATTTTTCATTAACATTTTTTCTTTTTCAGAAAGTTTTACTTGTTGCATTGCGGATTGAATATTTGATAATTGATTTTTAAGTTCATCATCAATTAATTCATCAAATAATTTTTTTATTTCATTAACTTTTTGTAGAATTGATTGATCGATAAGATTATTAGGCTGAAAATTTTGAATACTTTTTTCTATACTTTTTTTTATGTTTTCAAGAGAATTTTTAATTTCCTGTTGTTTATCATAAAGTGTTTTTAATTCTTGTTGAATTTGCCAATCATTTTGTTCTTTACGCATAATATTTTCAATTATCTTTTTTGTTTCTCGTGCTAAATCAGATTGTTTTGCATTCAAATTATTTATAATTTGATTGCTTGCATTATCATTTTCAAAATTTTCAGCAAATAAATCAGTTAGCGAAGGAACAGAAATATAAAAAGTATCAGAGCGAACAAATTTATTTTTATTAAAAAAATCATTATCATAAGTAAAAGCAAAATAAGAAATTTTACTGCCTGGTGCAACAGAATTTATTTTTTCTAAATCCCATAAATATAAAGCATTAAATTTTCCAATATTTTCATTAAATGTAAATGGCATATAAAATTTATTAATATATTCATTATCAATTACATAGTATATTCCAATTGTATCAATACCAAAATCATCAGAAACTAAAATATTTAATGGCACAATCATTTCTTCTGATACTTTAAAATATTTATCTGGTTCAATTATTTCTATTTCAGGAAATTCATCTTTAAAAACTTCAATTTTATATGTTAATGTTGAAACATTATATTTTGTATCAGCACAGGTGAGTGAATAAGTAAAAGAATTATTAGCAAAAAATTGGAATGAAAAAGTATTACCTGAAAAATTTATTTTTTTAATGATGGTGTTATTTATTTTTGCAGAAGCATTTGTAATGATAAAATTTGTTGAACCATCTATTGTTATTCTGGAATGTTGTAAGACTTTTATATTACCTTTATCAGTGAAATATTTTTCTGTTTCCTTTTTAGTATAATCTGGAAAATAAACAGTTAATGCTTCTATTTTTATTATTGGTTTTATTATGACATCTATTTTGTAATTTTGTGAAAAGAATTCATTTGAATAATTTGATATTTTAAAATTTATTGGTTCAGTAATATTAAAAAATTCATATTCAAAATTTATATTATCTTTTGAAGATAATGAGATAATTTTTTCTTGATTATTAGAATAGAATAAATGAAGGTTAATTGGTAAATCATCTAATTTACCAATTTTTTTTATATGAATTTTTAAATCATCATTTATATAAACAGATAAATTTTTTGGTTGTAAATAAAAATATGTTCTGGCAAAATAATTTTTTTGAGATGAATATAATGAATTGAAAAATAAAATAAATTTATCAGGAAATTTAAAAATACAGAAAGAAGAAATTGCTAAAAATAAAATAAACGAAAATAAGGAACATCTAAAAAGCCAGATATTTTTTATTAATTCATTTATTTTGTTTTTATTTAATATTTGAAAAGATTTATTATTTAGTTCATTTATTAAAATGTTTGAATATAAATTTTGCGAATCATTCAATGTAAAAGCAGTATAAATAATCCCTTTTTTTGGCGAATATTTATTATCAAGGAAAATAAAAATATCATTTTTATTAAATAAATTTTTTTTATTTATTATTAGTTTAAGAAGAAAGTAAATCGAAACAAAAATTAAAATATGAATAATAATAGAAAATTTAAAAAATGATAAAAAGAAAAATAATAGATAGTAAAAAAGAAAACAATTAAGGATAGTGAGAATAATAACAAAGAAATCATTAAAAAAATTTAAAAATAAAATTTTTCTTTTTAATAAATAAAAATTTTTCATAAAGATAAAAATAAAAAAAATAAAAAATTTTGGCAACTAAAAAAAATTAAAAATGAATAAAAAAATAATAATTTGACAATTTTAAAAATAAGTATATATATTAACAAATTTTTAAAAATAGGAAAGGACAAAAAAATGGAAATAAAAGAAAATATTTTTATTACATTAACTCATTATCCTAATAATGAAAATAATGAAATAAAACTAAATAAATCATTTGCATATTTATTAAATATTATGCCTGATTTATTAGTTGCTTTTATAAGTAAGATAATTGCTAAACAGACAGATGAAAGTTCAATAAGATATTTAATAAATAATTCGAAATATAAAATCTATGCACCCAAAAGAATAAATTATAACGGAACAAAACTATATATAGATTTAGTGTTGATAGTTGAAAATTTATTTTTACTATATATAGAAAATAAAATAAATTCACGAAATAAAAAGTTTAAAAACAAACTAAATGAAATAAATTCACAACTTGAAAATTATTTTGAATATTTTTCAATAATTTCAACAACATTTATGTATAAATATTTTTTGTTAATAACTAAAAATGATATACAAATTCCAGATAAATTGATGAATAATAAATTTTTTCTAAAATTAAGATGGTTTGATATTTATAATTTTATTTATGAATATTATTATCAAAATCTTGAAAAAGAATCTGATAATAATATTAAAAAATATTTAATAAAAAATTTTTTAGAATATTTAGAAACATATCAAATACATACTAAAAATAATAAAAAAGAAAAAGAAGATAAGATAATGATATATAGAGAAATTGTAAAATCAAAATTTTTAAAGAATAATATAGAAATGTCAACAAAAGAATTACCTGATGCAGTAATAGAAAAAGATGAAGAAATAAAAATATATATAAATCCAGAAATGAAAATAGATAGAAATGCAATTAGATTTTATAATAAAGGCAAAGCAATGCCAATAAGTAAAGAAGTTTATTTAAAAATATTTTTAGATTTAATAAAATATATAGTTGAATATCAATGGGAATATATAAGTTTTCAAAAATATTATCCTGAACCGATTTCATTTTCAATGTTAGCCAGAAAATTTAATATAAATATTTCAATTATATTACGAATATTAAAAGAAAGGAGAATATTAACAGATTTTGGATTTTTTTATATAACTGATTTGTTTACAAAATGTTTTAGAACAAATACAAAACAAATAATATCACAAAGAGAAATTGAGAATCAAATAATTGAAATTACAAAATATGAAAATAATAATTTGACTGATAAAGAAATATGTAAAAAATTAAATGAAAAAGGAATAATAATATCACGCCGAACAATTGCAAAATATCGAAAAAAGTTGAATATTCTATCATCTTATGAGAGAAAAGAAAGTATAACTGAAATAAAAGAAAATATAAAAATATTATTTGTAACAGAAAAAATAGAAAATTACAAAGAAATAATTGATAATATATCAAAAAATGGATATGCAGTAAAAGTAGTAAATAATTATAATAATAGAATCAAAAAAAATTTTGATATAATATTTTGGGATGTAATGAATAATCAGCAAATTGAATTAATAAAAAGATTTATTCAGATTTCAGAAAAAAATTTTTTTATTTTATTAATTGATAATGATATATTCACAAAAATTGAAAATGCCCAATTGGATAAATTAATTAATATTGATTATATAGAAAAACCTGTAACTTATGAAAAAATAAATAAATTATTAGAAGAAAAAAAGTTATTTTTTGAAATGCAAAATTATAAAAATAAAATATTTATTAATACAAGAATTTTATTAATAGAAAAAGATACAAATAAATGCCAGATATTAATAAAAGATTATTTTAAAAATTTTGAAATAAAAAAAATTACAAATATTAATAGATTAAGATATGAAATAAGAGAAAAATCTTATGATTTAATAATCATTAATATTGATATAACTCGAAGCGATTTAATTTTTATTCAAGAAACAATAGAAAAATATCCAAATATTTTATTTATTATTTATTTGAAAAATGAGTTATATAATGAATTATTACCAAAAATAAATAATGAGAATAATTTTTATAATTGTCAATTTTTAGAGACATCATTATTTAATTCATTATTAAAATTATTATTAGAAAAGCATTATTTAAAAATTTTAAATAATGAATTATTAAATAAAATAAGTGAAAAAAATAAAGAGATAAAGAAGTTGAATAATAAAAATAATTTTATAACTTGACTAATTATTAAAATTTTTTTAAAAGTGAAAAAAATTTATGGAGGAAGAAATATGATATATTTTAAAAATTTATGTATTAGTATATATTCAGATACAGCATTTAGAATAGAATATCAACACGAGAAAAAATTTATAAATAAGCCAACATTAGTAATGGGCAAAGAATTACCAGAAGAAATAAAAGCAGAAATTAAATACAAAAATGAAAAAGGAATAATAATTAGAACAAAAAAATGCGAAATAGAATACGAACAAAATAATGAAGATGAAAATAATTTTGAAAAAGATAAATTAGAAATAAGGTATAAATATGAAAATGAAGAACGAGTATGGACGAGAAAAACAGAGCATACCTGTCAAATACCAAATGTTCAACGCTGTCTTGATGCCTGGCATCATAAAGTTGAATATTATCCACAGCCAATAATAATAAATAAAGATGGTTGGTCAGTTATTGAAAATCATCAAACAGTATATTGGGATACAGAAAATAATTGGGCTGTTGTTTTTAGAAGACCAATTTATAATGCTTTTTTATTTTTTTATGGAACAGATATAGAGCAAGCATTTAAAGATTTTATAAAAGTTTTTGGCAAAGTGCCATTATTACCGCGTTATACATTTGGTGCGTGGTATTCGCGCTGGTATGATTATAAAGATTATGAATTAAAAGAATTAATAAAGAAATATAATGATAATGATTTACCAATAGATATATTAGTAATTGATGTAGATTGGCATAAATCAAATTGGAATGGTTATGATTGGCGAAAAAGTTCATTTCCAGAACCAGAAGAATTTATAAAATATATAAAGTCAAAAGGAATAAAAATAGCATTAAATGATCATCCTGGTTATGGAATGTATGACCCATTACCAGATGATGATAGTGCTTTAAAAAAAATAAAAGAAGAACTAAAAGAGCCATCATATAAAGGAATGTGGAGTTGTGATTGGTCGAGAAAATCAGTAGTAAAATTATGGGCAAGAGAAACAATTCAAAAAATATTAAAACAAGGAATAGATATCTGGTGGATAGATGGTTGGGGTGATTGGCCATTTTGTGATACTGATGGACAATTATGGTTGAATTGGCAATATTATGAATTGACACAGGAAATTTATCCTGAACAAAGAGTAATGATTTTATCACGCTGGGGTGGTTTAGGTTCGCATCGTTATCCAGTTCAATTTAGTGGTGATACTTATTCAAATTTTGAAACATTAAAACATCAGATATATTTTACAGCATATTCTGGCGGTTTAGGCGCATATTATTGGTCGCACGATATTGGCGGTTTTCATAATCAAGAAATAGATGAAGAAGTATATATACGCTGGGTGCAATTTGGTTGTTTTAGTCCAGTATTTAGAACACATAGTAATCATGGTATAAGAGAACCGTATAATTTTTCTGAACGAGCATTAAGAATATATAAAAGTTATATGCAACTGAGATATAAATTAATTCCTTATTTTGAACAATTACATATTAATAATGTGTTAACAGGTTTTCCTTTATTTTATCCAATGAATTTTGTTTATTTCAATAATGAGAATGCAGAAAAATATAAAGAACAATATTTTTTTGGAGAAGATATTATTGTAGTTCCAATATGTGAACAAATAAAAGAAAATAATGGAACAGTGGAAAAAGAGATATGGATACCGTCAGGCGAATGGTTTGATATTTTAACAGGAGAATGGCATAAAGGTGAAAAGATAATAAAAAAAGAAGTAAGAATTAATGAAACACCAATTTTTATAAAGAAAGGTGGAATAATAATTTCAAAAGATTATGAATATCCAATAAAAATAGGGCAATATAAAAAAATTGATATAAATATTTATGATATAGAAAATAAAGAAAGGGTATTCTATTTTGATGATGGAATTACAAAGCATAATTTTGCAAAAGAAAAAGTGAGTAAGATAATATTAAAAATAAACCGGCAAAATAAAGATATATATATTGATTTAAAGTATGATGAAGATTATACATTAAAATATTTACCAGAAAAAATAAAATTCAAATTATTAGTAAATGATGAAATAAATATTTTTTATAAAGGTGAAAAAATTAAACCAGAAATTGAGAATGAAAATTTATTTTCTGAAATTAGTTCATTAAAAAAGAAAGTATTAAGTTGGAGTTAAGTATCTTTAATAATTATAAGATAAAAAAAGCGATTGCACAATTTTGAATATTGCGCAATCGCTTAAATATTATTCGACAATAACCATAAAATTAGGTGGCATATATAAATTTATTGGACCAACAACAGATTTTGATGGCGTAATTTTTAATAAACCATCTTTACCAAAAGTTTGTTCTAAAATATAAAGATTACCAATGCTATCATACATAAGTTTTTTAAGTTGCCTTGCAGTTTGTGATTTTAATACATCAGTATCAGTGATTTCACCAGTTGCAGGATTAAAAAAAGAAAGAAGATTATCACCCCAATTTTTGTATTGAATGAAAGCACCAATAGTATCAGAAAAAACAGCCACATCCATAATAAGATTAGTGCAAATATTAGTATCAGGTGTATTTCCAACATTGACTAAAGTGCGAACCTGATAAGTAATTGGATTTACTTCTTCAATTTTTGAAAGTGATTTATCATACCAGTTTCCAATTGTCGCAATATATAATTTCCCTGTTTTTTCTGAATAATAAAAATTTTCATAAGGTTTATCACCATTAAGTTCAATTGCTTGAATGCCTGCTGTGGCTGTGTCAACATCAATCCAGGTATCATTGGTTAAATCAAACACAGCAATTCTACTATAACCAGTTGGTGTCCACCAATTATTTGTATCAAGAGATTGC
>Ga0209409_1001952_pt1 | contig 16413 bp, 10 predicted proteins | sample AD_JPNMR1_MetaG_FD_184424 | JGI IMG/M metagenome (GOLD analysis project Ga0209409, IMG submission 184424) | Active sludge microbial communities of municipal wastewater-treating anaerobic digesters from Japan - AD_JPNMR1_MetaG (SPAdes) (version 2) | ecosystem: Engineered > Bioreactor > Anaerobic...
AATTTCTTATTATCTGAATGCAATGGATGTGTTGATATTACCCAGCAGAAATGAAGGTTTTCCTTGCGTAGTGTTGGAAGCTCAAGCTTGCGGAGTGCCCGTAATTGGTAGCAACAATGGAGGAATTCCTGAAGCAATTGGAGAAGGAGGTCTCATCGTGGAAGAGGGTGAAGACTTTGAAAAACGATTTGCTGATGGAGTGATAAAAATGTTAGAAAAACCGATAGACAAAAATTTTTTAAGGAACAGAGCTTCTGAATTTTCGTGGGATAATATTGTGAAAAAAGAATTAGAAATTTACCAAAATATCTCTTAAATTTACAAACAAATTCTTAATCTCAAATATTTTAAAATATGGACAATTTCAATTTTTATAGTCCTACTTATTTTGTGTTTGGAAGAGGACGAGAGAACGAAGCAGGAAAATATGTAAAACGTTTTGGTGGTTCAAAAGTACTTCTTCACTATGGTGGAGGTTCGGCCATAAAAAGTGGTTTACTGGATCGAGTCAAAAATTCCTTAAAAAAGGAAAATATTTCTTTTCTGGAATTGGGTGGCGTGAAACCAAATCCACGCAGTGGGTTGGTATATCAAGGAATAGAAATTTGCAAGAAAGAAAAAATTGATTTTCTTCTGGCTGTTGGAGGTGGTAGCGTGATTGATTCTGCAAAAGCTATTGCAGCAGGTGCTTTATACAATGGCGATTTCTGGGACTTTTATTGCGGGAAAAGAGTTGAAAAAGCTCTTCCAGTAGGGACAATACTTACTATTGCTGCAGCCGGCAGTGAAGGATCAAATGGTTCGGTAATTACCAATGAAAAGGGTATGTTGAAACGTTCAGCCGAAGGCGATGCTTTGCGTCCTGTTTTTTCTATTTTAAATCCAGAACTCACTTTTACTTTACCAGCTTATCAAACAGCTTGCGGTATTACTGATATGATGGCTCATGTGATGGAAAGATATTTCACCAACACTAAAGAAGTAGAAATTACCGACCGCCTTTGTGAAGGAATTTTACTGGCAATTATCAACGAAGCGACCAAAGTTATTGCCGAACCAGATAATTATGATGCCCGAGCTAATATTATGTGGGCTGGAATGGTTGCACATAACGATATTTGCGGCGTGGGTCGTGAACAGGATTGGGCAACTCATGGAATGGAACATGAATTGTCAGCTTTATATGACGTAGCTCACGGGGCTGGTTTAGCAGTGATGTTCCCTGCCTGGATGAAGTATGTAATGCATCATGACATTATGCGTTTTGCTCAATTTGCAGTTCGTATCTGGGGTTGCCAGATGGATTTTCAGCATCCTGAAAATGCAGCTAAAAAGGGAATTGAAAAGCTGGAACAATTTCTGGTTTCCATTGGCATGCCTATCCGTTTTGCACAATTAGGTGCTAAAGCTGAAGATATTCCTTTGCTGGTGAAAAACATGCAATTGGGTGATAAAACACTGGGCAGTTTTGTGAAACTAACAGAAAATGATATAAGAAAAATTTACGAATTAGCTGTGTGACAGTTCACTCCAAAAGAAAATTATTTTATGTTAGGACTGAATTTTTTAAATGCAAATTCAATTATTTTTTGGTTCGCCGGGTAATATCTATACAAAAACTCAATAAGAGAACAAACTCTTTTTAATGAAAAATAAAGCCTACGTTATTAAATATTCTTCTGATGAACAAGTACTTAGATAAAAAAATATCACAAATTCAGGCAAGAATTAAACTACCTGCCTCTAAAAGTCTAAGTAATCGAGCTTTGATTCTGAACGCTCTTGCTAAAAGTCCTTATCCGATTGAAAATCTTTCTGATTCGGATGACACAATGGTTATGATAAATGCTTTAAATTCAACAGGCCATTCTTTTAATGTAGGAGCAGCAGGAACTGCCATGCGTTTTCTTACGGCTTATTTTGCTCTAAAAGAAGGCGAATGGACACTTACAGGAAGTAATCGAATGAAACAGCGCCCTATTAAATTGTTAGTGGATGCACTCAACAGTATCGGCGGGAAAATTGAATATCTGGAAAAAGAAGGCTTTCCTCCTTTAAAAATATACGGAAATGATTTGAGTGGTGGCGTTGTTCACTTGAATGGTGGTGTAAGTAGTCAATATATATCTGCATTGATGATGATTGCTCCTTATATGAAACAGGGTTTAGAAATTGTATTGGAAGGAAAAATTATTTCAAAGCCTTACATTGAAATGACTAAAAGTTTGATGAAAGATTTTGGAGCAGAAGTAAAATTTGAAAATAACAGGATTATCATTCCTCAACAAGTTTACAAACCCATTCATTATCAAGTAGAAAGTGACTGGACAGCCGCTTCTTATTGGTATGAAGCGCTTTCCATTGCCGGGAAAGGCGAAATTTTTCTGGAAGGTTTAAATGAAAATAGTTATCAAGGCGACAGCAAAGTAGCTCAATTATTTGAAATGCTGGGAGTTTCCACTCAATATTTGTCAGAAGGTATTTTGCTTACACCTACTGGAAAATATATCCGTAAATTTGAATACGATTTTACCGATCAACCGGATTTAGCTCAAACTTTTGCAGTAACTTGTTGTTTGTTAAACATTCCTTTTCATTTTCAAGGTCTGGAAAGTTTAAAAATAAAAGAAACCAACCGTATAGCTGCTCTCATTAATGAACTGGAAAAATTGGACTATATTCTTCAGGAACCAAAAGAAGGAGAATTAATATGGTCAGGCGAAAAAAAATCAATTTTGTCAAAAGAACAACCCATTTCAATTAGTACTTATGAAGATCATCGCATGGCAATGGCTTTTGCGCCGGTTTCCTTCATAATGCCTATTACTATCGAAAACGCAGAAGTAGTGAGTAAATCTTATCCACATTTTTGGGAGGATTTTGAAAAGATAAAATAAATCCAAATTTGTCATCAGGGTAAAATTTCTAATGGCAGTCATTAGAAAAATGCAGTACCTCAATAAATTGACTTTATAAATAAAGAGAACTTGCTAACAGTAATTTATTTCGTTTTTACAATAAATTTCCACATTTGATAATTCTATATTAAATTAAGTTCAAGTAAAAAATAAAATTCACTTTAAAAAGAAGCATTAGGGGTATTAAATTTTTTAGTGCAATCGTTTGCAATTAAAAAGAGAGTTTTTTATCCAAAATAATAAGATAAAAGAATAATATCATTATATATTTGTGTGTTAGATTCAGAAAAAAATATATCGCCATGAAAAAAATTATTTTCACTTTTTTTGCTTTTCTTTCTACACTTATTGGTTGGGCACAAATTGTTATAACCAATCCTGCCATTATTACAAAAGATTATGATGGAGAAATAGAAGTTATTTATGATGCCACCAAAGGAACAGCAGGATTAAAAGACTATACAGGAGATGTATATGCCCACACCGGTGTTATCACTTCCGAAAGTATCAATTCAAGTGACTGGAAACATGCTCCTACATGGGGCGATAATTCTCCAAAATATAAGTTGACTCCACTGGGAAATAATAAATGGAAATTATTGATTACCCCCAACATGCAAACATATTACAATTTGAATCCTGGTGAAGTGGTAAAAAAACTTGCTTTTGTTTTTCGAAGCGCTGATAAAACTAAAGAAGGAAAAGATGTAGGCGGAGCAGATATTTTTGTAACAGTATATGAAAGTGGATTAAATATTGCTTTCACTTCCCCCAGTAATAATCAAGCTGTGAATTTAGGTTCATCTATAAATTTTACAATAAATTCTTCAATCACAGCCGATTTGAAATTGTTGTTCAATAACAATGTTCTTCAAAGTGCATCTAATACTACTTCATTAACTTATAGTTATACCTTCAACAATACAGGCGATTATACATTCATTGCTTCTGCAACGGCCAATAATACAACTGTTTATGATACTTTGCAAGTATGCGTGCCTGAACCAGTTACCAATCAAGCTCGTCCAGGAGGCGTTCAAGTAGGAATCAACTATATAAATAATTCCACTGTTACGTTGGTTTTTCATGCACCGAACAAAAATAATGTTTTCCTTATAGGTGACTTTAACAACTGGACACAATTGAATGCTTATCAATTAAAAAAAGATGAAGAATACTGGTGGATTACCTTAACCGAATTAACACCGGGGAAAATTTATGCTTATCAATATTTGGTAGATGGAACCATTCGTTCCAGTGACCCTTACACCGAAATGGTACTTGATCCATGGAATGATAAATGGATTAGCTCAACCATTTATCCCAATTTAAAACCTTATCCCGAAGGAAAAACACAAGGTTTGGTTGCTACTTTTCAAACAGCTAAACCTGCTTATAATTGGGAAATTACAAACTTTCAGATGCCCCCAAAAGAAAATATGGTAATTTATGAATTATTACTACGTGATTTTACTCCAGAAAAATCATTGTCAGGTGCTATTAATAAATTAGATTATTTAAAAAATTTAGGAATCACAGCCATCGAATTAATGCCCATTACAGAATTTGATGGGAACAATAGTTGGGGATACAATCCAAATCATTATTTTGCTCCTGATAAAGCCTATGGAACTCCAGAAATGTATAAAAAATTTATTGATGAATGTCACAAACGAGGAATTGCAGTAATTCTTGATATGGTATTCAACCATGCTACAGGTCTTTGTCCTTTTGCTTTGCTTTATTGGGACAGCGCAAATAATCGTCCTGCCACAAATAATCCCTGGATGAATCCTGTTGCACCTCATCAATTTAGTGTATTTAATGATTTTAATCATACTTATTGGGGAACAAAAGAATATTTTAAACGAGTTCTCCAATATTGGATTACTGAATATAAAGTAGATGGTTATCGAATGGATTTAAGCAAAGGATTTACTCAAAATTCAGGCACCGAAAGTTCTTACGACCAGTCAAGAGTTGATATTTTAACTGAATATTTTAATGCTGTAACTGATGATGCTATTTTTATCTTAGAACATTTTACCAGCTACAATGAAGAACTCACTTTAGCAAATAAAGGTATGTTTTTATGGAGAAATATGAATAATGCTTATTCACAAGCAGCAATGGGATTTCAGAGTAGTTGCGATTTTTCAGGAATGAATACCTTTCCTCGTCGCTGGGTAGGATATGCTGAAAGTCACGATGAAGAACGAAATTTTTACAAAGCCAAAACATGGGGAGATGGTCCAGTAAAGACAGATTCAATTTATAGAATTTCAAGAGTACCGTTAGTTGTTGCTTTTGCTACTTTGATGCCAGGCCCCAAAATGATTTGGCAGTTTGAAGAGCTTGGATATGATTATTCTATTTCCTTCAATGGCGGAAACACTAACCCTAAACCCTCTGCGTGGGGATGGTTAAATTTACCTCACCGAAAAGCTGCTTATGACGCTTGTTCAAAAATAATTTCCTTAAAGAAAATGTATCCTACTGCTTTCATGCAAGGAAATTACAACATGCAAGTTGCTCAAAGTGATTGGGCAAATGGGAAAAGAATAGCACTCACACATTCTGACTTGAATATGGTGGCATTAGGAAATTTTCAGTCAACAAATACTGTTACTACCTATCCTTCATTTCAAAAGGCAGGTAAATGGTATGATTTATTAACAGGCGATTCCATTGATATTACTAATACCAATTTGACTATTGATTTACAAGCCGGCGAATTAAAAATTTATACGGATAAAAAAATCATTAATTCTACCAATGAAGTAATAAATCCTGTGATTGATAAAGAGGTTACCATTTATCCAACAATCACTTCTGATAAAGTATATATTTCATCTACAAACAAAATAGAAAAAATAAGTCTCTATAACTTACAAGGGACTTTAATAAAAGCATTTCAACCAACTATTAATGAAATTGATGTTGCAAATTTGCAGGGAGGTGTTTATCTTTTAGATATTCAAACTATAAAAGGAAAAAATGCCTACAAAATTGTAAAGTTCTAAAAAATTACTCCCTTTTATATCATTGAATTATCTAATTTTATTATGAAATTTGTTTTATCAAATGCACTGATAGTTGAATCCTTTTATGAAAAAAAACAACATTTCCATTAAGAAAATTATTGTTCCTACTATTCCGTTAGGTGGTTTTTTGATTTTACTTTGCTTGGGATTGTGGATAATTTCTTTTTTTATTAAAACAAATCCTCCTTCTTTGTCTTCTCTTTCCCCTTTGATGGCAACCTTAGAGGAAAATCTTCCAGTTAATATTGTAATCGCTAATATTTTAAGTTTTGTATTGACTATTTTTAATGGGATGTTGGCTGAACATTTAAACAATCGTTTCACCATTATTCATGCAAGAACCTTCTTACCATTTTTTATTTTCTTGATGTTGATGTCAACATGGTATGGCATTCATTCGATGTGGATCCTGCAAATAGTACTAACTTTTTTCATTGGTTCTTTCTTTTTTTTGTTCGATATGTTTCATCAAAACCAACCAGTTGAGCAAGCCTATATTGGTAGTTTATTAATAGGACTTTGTAGTTTATTTTTGCCTTCTTTAATATTTATTATTCCTCTATTCTGGGTAGGTTTTTTTCAGTTTCAAAATTTTACCTTAAAAACTTTTCTGGCATCTTTATTGGGCTGGTTAACCCCTTTTGTACTTTATTTTGGTTTTTATTTTGTTTTTCAACCTCAAGTCGATTTGTATCCCTTGTTTGTTCAATATTTTCATTTTGAAAGTAATTTTTCTTTTAAACCTATTATGAGTATAGAAAGTATTTATGGAGGTTTATTTGCTTTGTTGCTTTTGGTAATAATTGGCAGCATTTATAATGATTTTCAAAAAAATGCTATCCCTACTCGAAAAAGATTGAATTTTCTTGTGTTCTCTTTATTATTATTTATCGTTCTTTCTTTGTTGAATTTTTATCAAAGAATATTTTACCTTCCTTTTTTTGCTTATATTTCTTCTTTGTTATTTTCACATGCTTTTACCTTGAAGGAAAACAAATTTTTTAGTGTGCTATTTATTGTTTTTTGTTTATTAAATATAGCATTTGTTTTTTCGAAATTGTTGATTGATTTCGGATAGAAAAGGATATTTGTTGAAGCAGGTTATTTTTGACTTTATTGCTGGTCAGGATAGTTATTTTCTTTTAGTGCTTACAGGTATGGTATGATTTTACAGGTTTGGATAATGGATTTGTTTTCTGGTAAATTCTTTGATAAATTGAGGAGGGTGGTGATACATTATTTTTGTTGTAGTTTAAAAAATATTTATTTGTCATTTTCTGAAAAAATCAATGAGCATTTGCCAATAAGAACTTTTTAAATTCTTCAAAATCTTTACTTAACGGAATACTTTTCTTTTCTCCTTTCATGAATTCCTGAAGTTTTGCAGGGATTTCAATTTTTTCACCAATAATTTTTTCTACCGTATCAAGAAACTTTGCAGGATGAGCTGTTTCCAAAAATATACCATTTTCTTCAGGTAATAATTTGTCTTTCAAGGCTTGATAGCCACAAGCTCCATGAGGATCGAGTAAATAACCATTTTTAGAGAAACAGTTTTTGATCGTTGCAGCGATTTGCTCATCAGTATAACTGATTCCGCTTATATCTTTGGTAATAGCTTCGTGAGAATAGCCATACAAATCGAGTATCCGATCAAAATTACTTGGATTGCCCACATCCATCGCATTGGCGATGGTAGCCACAGAAGTACGTGGATGATATTCGCCTGTTTGAAGATACTCTAAAAAAACATCATTGCGATTATTGGCTGCAATAAATCGCTTAATGGGAAGTCCCATTCGTTTGGCAATAAGTCCTGCCGTAAGATTGCCAAAATTTCCACTGGGAACACATATAACCATTTCCAGCTCTTCAGCAGTATATTTTGGATGAATGGCTCTTAATTGGGCAAAGGCATAGAAATAATAAAAAGATTGTGGCAATAGTCGAGCAATATTAATGGAATTGGCTGAAGTCAACTTAAAGCAAGCATTTAGTTCTGGGTCGACAAAGGCTGATTTTACCAGCCGCTGACAATCATCAAATGTTCCTTCAATTTCGAGTGCGGTAATGTTTTCCCCTAATGTGGTAAACTGACATTCTTGGATAGAGCTTACCAAACCTTTTGGATAAAGGACATACACATGAATTCCCTCGATGCCCAAAAAACCGTTTGCAACTGCACTTCCAGTGTCACCTGAAGTAGCTACCAGTACATTTACATTTCTTTCACCTTCTTTTTGAATAAAATAGCTCAGCAACCGTGACATAAATCGTGCTCCTACATCTTTGAAAGCCAGTGTAGGTCCATGAAACAATTCCAAACTATAAATATGGTCTTCAACAGGTATAAGTGGAATATCAAAATTTAATGTGTCGTCCACAATTTTTTTTAATGCCCGAGAATCAATATCATCACCAAAAAAGGCGTCAGCAACGATAAAAGAAATTTCCTGTAAAGACATGTTCATCATGGTATCAAAAAAAGAAGAAGGCAGTTTTTTTATTTCTTCAGGCATAAAAAGCCCCTTATCATCTGCCAAACCTTTTACCACTGCTTCTTGTAAGGTAATGTTCTTTACTATTTTGTTGGTACTGTAATATTTCATCTGGATATTATTTCTTTTTTCCTTTTGGTCGTATAAGAATTTGTAAGTACTTACTATATAAAAGTTATGTTATAAAATTATTTTATGAAATAAATCTGATTTTAACTAATTTTCCTCCGAAACAAATATAAGAAAGTTTTTCTCATCCTTCTGAAGGTTTGTTAGTTTTTTAATGTTTTTGTGATTTAAAATTCATAATAACTTTCAAATTCCTTGATTTTTCTATAAGTTGGAATTTCCTATTAAGTTTTTCATAAATTCATTTCCTTTTAATAAACCATAGCTTCCTTTTCGAGCAGCAAATTCATCGTAAGTTGTCACTTCATCAGGTGTTTCTCCAGGATGATAAATGACAAAAGGAACAGGATCACATGTATGCGTTCTGAGAGCACAAGGAGTTGGGTGATCTGGCAAAACGGCTATAGTAACAGGCTCGTTCCATTTGGAAACTTCTTCAAAAATGGGTTTCACAATTCGCGCATCCAGATATTCAATTGTTTTTATTTTTAGTGGAACATCACCATCATGACCAGCTTCATCGCTTGCTTCGACGTGAACATAAACAAAATCATCAGTTCGTAATGCTTCAATAGCTGCTTGGGCTTTACCTTCATAATTGGTATTATATAAACCTGTAGCACCTTCAACATTGATAACATTTAAACCAGCATATACCCCAATTCCTTTAATAAGATCAACAGCAGAAATGACAGAACCTTTTTTAAAATGATAAAGTTCTGATAAAGTCTTCATTTCTGGTTTATAGCCTGGCGACCAGAGCCAGATGCTGTTGGCTTTGTCTTTTCCTTCAGCAGCTCGTTTTAAATTGACGGGATGATTTTCAAGCAATTCCTGAGAACGAAGCGTAAGTTCATTGAGATAATCTGCTGTAGCTTGTGCATCGGGGGACAAAGCTTTTATCATTACTTTTCGAAAGGGAATACCTGGCACATCATGCGGTGGCGTACATTTTAGATTCTTGTTTCCTCCTCTCATTTTTAACAGATGGCGATACGAAACTCCATGATAAAAACTAATGTTTTCATTTCCAAGCTTATTATTGAGAAATTCAATTAATTCAGCAGCTTCTTCATTGCTGATATGTCCAGCAGAATGGTTTTTGATTTTTTCATTTTCGATACAAATCAAATTGCATCTCATTGCCATTTCTCCTTTTTCAAGAGAAACACCCATACTCGCAGCTTCTAGTGAACCACGCCCTTCAAAAACGTCAGCCACATCATAACCTAATACACTTAAGTTTGCAATTTCGCTTCCCGGAGAAAATCCTTCGGGGATAGTATTTAGCATTCCACTTCTTCCTAAAGCAGCAATTTTATCTATTGTAGGTTTATTAGCAACTTGTAAAGGCGTTTTATTCCCTAACGAATCAATAGGCTCATCAGCCATTCCATCTCCTAAAATAACAACATATTTCATACATTTTATAATAAGGCTCGATAATCAATAGTTATTACAGAGGTTTTTATATAGTTTGTTTTGTTTTTATTTCTATAAAGTTATTCTATGAAAAACAGTATTAAAACCTTTCTTGTTCATAAAAACAAAAAATATCAATCAAAAAATATCAAATAATCAGGCAAAGCGTTCAATAATTGTTTTTCAGTTTCTTCTAAAGAGGTATAACTTTCGGCTCCTGCTGCATTCAAATGACCACCACCTCCGAACAAGTCGGCAGCTACCTTATTGGCTGGAAAATTTCCTTGTGAACGCAGTGAAATTTTAATTTTATCTTTTTCTTCTCGCAAAAGGACGGAAAAATCAATTCCTTCAATGGAAAGCGGGATGTTTACAAATCCTTCAGCGTCTCCATTTGTATAATTAAATGCAATTAATTCTTGTTGTGAAAGAGAAATAATGGCAGTTCGGTATGTGGAAAAAATTTTCATTTTTTTGTAAAGACAATAACCCAACAATTTCAGACGATTTTCAGAATAGGTATTAAATACTTTGCGATAAATTTCGTCTTTATCAATTCCTATTTTGATTAATTCTGAAATGATAATATAAATTTCCGGATCATTTGAATTGTAAGTAAAATTGCCTGTATCGGTCATCATTCCAGTATAAATACATTCTGCACAAGCTAAATTGATTTTTGAAAAATCGCCCATTCGGCAAATCAGTCGAAAAATAAGCTCACTGGTTGAAGAAATCTCTGGATAAGAAATGGTTATTTTTGCAAATTTTTCTGGTTGCAAATGATGGTCAATTAAAATAGTTGGGACTAAAATTTTTGATACTAATTCCGACATTTTCTCTAAGCGGCGGCGATCGTTAAAATCAACTCCAAAAATTAATTCTGCAGAAGCTAAAGCTTTTTCCACAGAAGTTTTATCATTTTCATAAATCAATATTTGTTTGCTGCCCGGCATCCAGCTTAAAAAATTTGGGAAAGAAGTAGGAGAAATAACTACCGGTTCTTTTTCAATGGTCATCAAATAATGCCACAACCCTAAAGCAGCTCCAATAGCATCACCATCAGGATCAACATGGACCAATATGGCAATCTTATCCACTTCATTAATAGCTTCGTAAACTTTTTCAATCAGTTCTTCGGCAATAATTTTTGAAATCATTTATTTAGGTTTTAAAAATAGATGCAAAAGTAGTAAAAAAATATAAGTAGGAGAATTTTAATTAATACCATCACAGAATTGACGCATCTAATTTTCCAATAATCGTAAAAAAACTGGTTATCTTAACCAGCTTTTAAGCGTTTGTAATCATTGAACTTTTAGACTTGTCTTTCTTCACAAATTAAATGTAATTTTTCGAAGAAAAGAAAATTTTTAAGCAGCATTTTTTATGTCCTTTTTCTGCCTATCTTTATTAAAAAAACCCTATATAATACCAATTGATAGTACTTTAGTATAAGCATTTTTGTAAGCAAGCTCAAAACGGTAAATTATTTAAGTAAGCTGAATTTATCGAATCGTATGTAAAAAATTTTAAGGTACCCTTCTATGAAAACAGGCAGCAAACTCGGAGGAAAAATAGCTTTCTAACAGACGGATAATTGTTTTAGTACAATAACAAAAAGAACAATTTATTATAAGAGAAAAAAATTTGAACTTCACACACTTATTTGGAATAATATCATTTTGGGGAAGGATGAATTAAAAAATTTACATCCGAACAAAGATGTCGACAACAGATTCAATACTTAGATGATCAACTGAAACCTTATTTTATAATGGAGAAAAGATTCAAATAAAATGTTAAATATTTACAATGGTTTTTCGTTGCATCTTTTTATTAATAACTCTCCAAAGATAGTAGGTTAAACTGCTGGCAATCAATAGAGCAATAAAAATTAATAACAGATTATTCCAATTTCGTCCAATGAGAGCTAAAAAAATAAAAAAAATAGTAGAGGTAAGCAATATTAAAGTAACTTGACGATGAGAAAAACCAATTTTTAAAAGCAAATGATGAATATGATTTTTGTCAGCTTTAAAAGGAGAAAAACCTTTTTTTATTCTGGTTAACATAACTCGGAAAGTATCAAACAAAGGAACAATAATTAAACAAATGGCTACTGCAGGAGCTGCTGACATATGATAAGCTTCAGGAACTTTATGATAAGCATTTATTTCACAAAATTCAAAAACAAAAAAAGTTATCATAAATCCTAAAAAAAGAGCTCCAGTATCACCCATAAAGATTTTATTTTTTTTACCGAAAACGTTATAAATAAAAAATACAATCAATGAGCCGGCAAGAGTATAAGCTGCTAAAGCCAAATACAAATAGCCTGATAAATTAAAATAGATGCCAAAAAATAAATTATAGATAATTCCCAAACCAGAAGCCAAACCATCTACTCCATCAATTAGATTCAAAGCATTTACAATAACTATAAAAGTAAAAAGTGAAAATAAATAACTCATAATAAGAGGTAACTCATTAATCCCTAAAATTCCATGAAAATGAGAAATTCTAATATTTGCTATAATAATTAAAAAAATTCCAGCAATTATTTCACTACTTAATTTTGCCATTGGTTTCAGGGTAATCAAATCATCAATAAACCCAATAAAAAAAATAGTTAAAGTGCCTAAGATTATAAATTGAGTTTGAGCTACAATTTCATAAGAAAAAAGAATCATCGTAAGGAAAAAAGAAACAAAAATATCAAGTCCACCCGTATAAGGAATTAAGCCTTTGTGTGAAGTACGTTTATTAGGCTTAACTAAAAAATTATGTTTTTTGGCTATTTTAATAGCAACGGGCATAAATAATTTCCCAATAATAAAAGAAATAATAATAGTAAGAAAAGGATATTGTTGAATAAAATGTACAATGGAATTCATTTTCTAAATTGATTTATGCGTGATTAAACGGAAAGTATGAAAAAAATATAACATTTTAAAAAAGAAGGATAATTAAGAAAATATTTGTTAATTACTGGGATTTTTTAAGGATATCTAAAAATTCAAATTGTGAATTATTACTTTTAAATTCAGGTACAATTTTTTTCATTTGTTGAACTATCAGAAAATCTTTGTTAAGAGAGCTATACTGAAGTAATTTTTCAATTTCCAGTGAAATCTCATCATATTCATATTCAATGACTTTAGCAACCATAATTTTAGGATGTTGTGTAGGTATAGTTTTTTCTTTTTGATTCAATAACTCTTCATATAATTTTTCACCCTGTCTTAAGCCAATATATACAATCTTGATTTCAACATCGGGGACATAACCAGCTATTCTAATCATTTTTCGAGCTAAATCACTAATTTTTACAGGTTCGCCCATATCAAATATATATATTTCTCCTCCTTCTCCTATTGCACTTGCTTCAAGCACCAGATTACTCGCTTCAGAAATGGTCATAAAATATCGTATAATATCAGGATGAGTTATGGTTACAGGTCCTCCTTTTTCAATTTGTTTCTGGAAATGGGGAATTACTGACCCATTTGAACCTAAAACATTTCCAAAACGTGTAGTTATAAATTTAGTTGTTTCATGGCCATTTTTCTGAAGTTTTTTATTCAGTGATTGAACATAAATTTCGGCAATCCGTTTCGAAGCTCCCATTACATTGGTTGGATTGACCGCTTTATCTGTTGAAATCATAACGAACTTTTTAACTTTGTATTTTACTGCTAAATCAGCCATAACTTTAGTCCCTTTTACATTTACTTGAACACTTTCTGTCGGAAAATCTTCCATCATAGGAACATGTTTGTAAGCTGCTGCATGATAAATAATATCAGGTTTATGCAAATCAAGAATATTTTCCATCCGTTCTTGATCTCGGACATCCCCTAAGAAAAAGCTAAAATTTTGTTGCGGATATTTTTCTTGAAGCTCTATTTTTAATTCATACAATGGCGTTTCTGCATTATCTACTAAAACGATTAAGAGGGGTTGATATTGTACAAGTTGATGAACAATTTCACTACCTATTGAACCTGCGGCACCAGTGACAAGAATTATCTTAGATTTTAATTGATTTTCAATATTAGTAGTAGAAATATGAATAGGTTCCCTTCCCAGCAAATCTTCTATTTTTATGGAACGAATTTGTTTAACATTAGGTATCTCATTTTCCCAGAGGTCGGTAGGAGCAGAAGTAAGAACCGACAAATTGTTGTTAATAAAAACATCTAAGTCTTCTTTGAATCCAATTTCTTTTAATTTGGCAGGTGAAACAATAATGGTTTTTGCTTTTTTAGGAATTTTTGTAGCAATAGTATTTTTATCATAAGGATAAACGTTCACTCCTAATAGTATTTTTTGCCGGGTATTATGATCGTTGTCAATAAATCCCACAAGTTTATATTTGGTATTATCGTCACCAACTTTGGAAAGAATCATTTTGCCAATACTGATACCTGCAGGATCGGTACCATAAATCATTACTGGCACTAAATTGCTACTATTTTCGACAAAAAAATCATAAGTTACTTTAATAAACAACCTTTCTAAAAAAAGAAATAGAAAAGCAATGATGGCATAAATAATTAACTCGGAATAAGTAAAAAGTAAATCAGAATAAACTTTTGTATAAATAAAATTTATAATTACGAGAACAATAAAATTACTAAAAACAGCTAATAACAATTTAATCGCATCGGTAAAATTTGAATATCGAAGAATACCAGCATAAGTATGAAAAAACCAAAAAAATATTATTTGAATACTTAACCCCAACACTAATCGCTGAAAAAAAGAAGTAACTCGTATATCAGGAGAATCTGATACAAAAAAGGAAGTAATTAAATAAGCAAATAAAAAGGAAAGACAACAAATAAGAACATCTAATAATAATACTATCCAACGTGGTAAATATTTGAGAGAAACTATATGACTAAAAGTATCTGTATTTTTTAAAAAGCTAAATTTATCCTTCATTTTTTGAAAATTTAATCGTAGTTAAAACTCATTTGCCCTTTAAAATAGTTTACAAATATACGTTTAAAATATTAAATATAGCTTCAATTTCTGTATGTTTTTTATTTTGAATTTTATCTATATAAAGATATCTCAAATGATTTTAAAAACAACAGTGAATTTTTATTGCAATTAGTTACTAAAATACTCCAATTCCAGAAAATTGATTTTTCAACCTATTTTTATGCTATTAAATCATTCAAATTTTGATTGATATTTTTTCATTTTTTCTTAATTTTCTTTATTTTAAGCTATTCATTACAACAATACTTCGTTCAATTTTATTATAAACAATTGATAATCAATGATATAAATGTATAATTCTTGTTAAAATATTTTAGTAAGTCATTGGGAATCAGTATCTTTATAGATAATTCAATAAAAAATAAAGAAATATGACTTCCAAAATTCAAAATGGCGTAAAGATTTTATAAAAGACGTTCTTTGGCTTATTTTAAGTATTCACGGGAAAATAAACTTTTTACAGTTATCCCGTTATAGCAAATTTGGAGAACAACATTATCGTCGGCAATTTGAAAAGGATTTTGATTTTCTTGGTTTCAATACTTCCCTGGTAAAAGAGTATTGTGGAAAAAGGAAAGTCCTTGCATTTGATCCCAGTTATCTTCCCAGGTCAGGCAAACATATACCTGGAGCAGGATACTTCTGGTCTGGATGTGCCGGTAGAAGTCAGTGGGGACTGGAAATTGGCGAAATAGCAGCCATTGATTTGGAAAATCATACAGCTCTTCACTTGCAAGCTCAACAAACCATCGTCAGTGAAGATAAAACGTTATTGGATATTTATGCTGATACTTTATCTCCCCATTCAGAGCAATTGAAAGAAATTTCCGATACCATTGTCTTAGACGGATATTTTTCAAAAGAACCTTTTGTCAGAAAAATGAAGGAAGCAGGATTAAAAGTGGTTTCACGATTCAGAGACGATGCTCATTTGCAATATATACTTCCTCCGGTAAAGACAGGCAAAAGGGGACGTCCTAAAACCAATGGAGGAAAAGTAGATAAAGAGCATTTGAACATGGACTTTTTCTCTCTGGTTGAACAAGAAAACGCTGACTTTCTGATTTATACCGCACAAGTAAAAGCTGTAGCTTTAAAACAGGTGGTCAAAGTTGTTATTGTTCAAGACAGGGAAAAAGAAAAAAATACCAAAATCTATTTCTCCACTGACCTGGAAATGGAAGCAATGGAAATACTGGAAATTTACAACAGCAGATTTCAAATCGAATTTCTCTTTCGCGATGCGAAAGAATATACCGGCTTGACTTCTTGTCAGGCAAGAGATGAAAAAAACTTGATTTCCACTTTAATATTGCTCTTTCGGCTATCAATATTGCTAAAGTAGCACATTGGTATAATCTACCAAAAGATCAAAGAAATACTTTTTCC
>Ga0209409_1001967_pt1 | contig 16329 bp, 12 predicted proteins | sample AD_JPNMR1_MetaG_FD_184424 | JGI IMG/M metagenome (GOLD analysis project Ga0209409, IMG submission 184424) | Active sludge microbial communities of municipal wastewater-treating anaerobic digesters from Japan - AD_JPNMR1_MetaG (SPAdes) (version 2) | ecosystem: Engineered > Bioreactor > Anaerobic...
TTCAGAATATTTTTGTTCATCTGTTTTTATTATTTCTTCTTTTGAATTTAATCTGCTATAAAAAATTCCTATTTCTTTATCAATTATTTTTATTCCAAATTCTGATGTAATGTGAATAAAAGCAGAAGTTGATATTAAAGTGAATAAAATTAAACTTATTAATAACTTAAAATTTTTATTTGAAATTATTAATTTTATATTTTGTGGTTTCCAGACAAAAACAATAAATAATTGTATTAAAGCAACAGAATAAAAATTCCAGATTGCATCAACTAATTCACCACTTCGTGATGGAATTAAATATTGAATAAATTCATCAAGTAAACTAATTGGATAACCAATAAATAATGTAATAAAATAAATTGATATATCAGAGATACTTTTTAGCAAAGCCCGATAAATAAACCAACTTAATAAACCATATTCAATAAAATGGATTTTTTCAGTGGGTACTTCCATTGTAAGTAAAAAATAAGTATAAATACTTAAAATAATTATTAAGATTATATAATTATAAAATTTTAAAAATTGTTTACGAGTTTTCAGTATAGTGATAATAAGATAAATAAAAATAATAGCAATAATTACTGCTGCACAATGACCTATTATCTTATAACCATAATCAATATTAAAAAGATTATTAATTGTATCAGAAATAAATTTTATAATTTTTGGACCTAATGGTAAAGTTAGATAAATAATTAAAGTTAATATAATAACAGCAAGCCACCAATAATTTATTTTTTCTTTTTTCATTTTACTCTGATTTTCCTATATTCAAATTTATCCATTCTGACCATTGATATGGTTCTTTATCAATTGCCACTCTTATTTTTATTGGATTATAATTAACTAAAAAATTATTCCAATAATTTTTATTAAATGGTCCATAAATTTTTTTATTACCTGAAACCTTAATTGTCCCATTTAAATAGTATGCACCTTTACCTGCTTCATATTCTATTATGTATGGCACATTTTCATTACCTGTCCATTCAAAAATTGCTTTTCCTTCAAATGAATAATAATTTAATGTATCACCATCTTTTATTGATAGAAATTTTGGTGGTGATGGAACTTTTGACCAATCGATTTTTTTTGCTTTTAATTCTCTTTTTCGTTTCCATCTTTCATAAGGTGATAAATATAAACTTTCATCTGCTTCTTGTGGTTGTATTTCTTTACATATAACTAACCATTTAAATAAATCATCTTTTAATTTTGCAGCAATTGTTGGTTCTTTATCTATTAAGTTATTTTGTTCTAATTCATCTTCTTTTAAATTATATAATTCAAATTTGTTTGGGTCTTCATTATAAACATAATGAATTAATTTCCATTCTGGCGTTCGTATCATTCTAATAAATTCTGTAATATTTTTTGGGTCTTTTGCACCATAACCTTCTCTTGATGATTCAGCATAAACTATTCTATCGCCTTCTTTGCCAAATATTATTGGTAATAATGATTTACCTTGAAAGAATGGTTTTACAGGTATTTGTAATAAATCAAAAATAGTTGGCATTATATCAACACCACTACATTGTGTTTTTATTCTTAAATTTTGTGGAAGTTCTTTTGGAAAAGAAATTATAAAAGGAACATTTATTATTTCATCATATAAAGAAGCATGTTTTGAAGTTGATGCATGACCAACAAAATTGTGTTCTAATACTTCCTCACCATGGTCTGCGCCTATTATTATTATTGTATTTTCTAATAATCCTAATTCTTCTAATTTCTTTATTACTTTTTCAAAACAAGAATCAAGTAAGGCAACTTCACAATCATATAATGCTTTTATTATTTGTGCATCTTCAGGTTTAAATTCTATACTTCCTTTTGGTATTACTGATTGACTCATTATTGTTTTTCTTATCCGCTCTTCTTGTTCTTTATTTATAAACATAGTATCAGAAAAAAATTTTGCTAAAAAACTTGTATCTTCCATACAATTGTAAGGTAAATGAGTATTTAAAAATTGGTAAAATAAAAAAAATGGTTGTTGTGAATTTTCTTTTTTATAATTCTCTAACCATTCTTCTGGTGATGTAACAGAAACTTCTTCAAAGCCTAAAAAAGAATGATTTTGATCACCTTGCCATCCTGCTAATCGCGGTATGTGATAACCAAAATCTCGTAATATTTCAAGTGCTGTTTTCCATTTTGGATTTATATTTTTACCGCGTGTATTAACTCCATGCACTGGTGAAAATAAACCAGTAAATAATGAGACAAGATTTTCGTTTGTCCACCCTGATGGATTTATCATTTTCTCAAATACAATACTTCGTTTGGCAAATTCTTCTAAAAATGGAGTGGTCTTTTTTTCATAGCCATAAAGTGATAAATGTCTTTTATTAAGGCTATCTGATGATAAATATAAGACATTATATTTTTTTATTTTTATTACAGGTTGTTTAAAAAAATAATAAGAAAAAATACTAATTAAAATAACAAATAAAACAATAAAAAATATTAATTGCTTTCGCATATTTCCTCCAATTATTTTATTTCAAATGATAAAATAGTGACATCATCATAAAATTTTTTTTCTTGTGATAAATTCAAATTATATTCTATAAGTCCTTCTACTATTTTTTCTAATTGATTATTTATATTGTTTTTTATGTATGATTTTATTTGTTCCATAGAACTTATATTTTCAATTAAACCATCAGTAAAAAGGAAAAATTTATCGCCCTCTGATAAATTAATTTCAAATAATTCATAATCAAAATTTTTTTCCACCCCTAAAAGAATATTTTTTTTATCTAATTGAATTATCTCATTTTTATTTGAAGAAAATAATAAAGGACAAATATGACCAGCATTTGAATATTTTAATATTTTTCTTTTTACATCAATAAAGCCAATAAAAGCACTTGGATAATAGTTTTGTAATAATAAATTCATTAAATCATTATTCATAGTATTCATAATCGTATTTGGTAAAACAATCAGAGAACCTAAATAATAAAAAATTGTCTTAATTATCATAGTATAAAAAGCAGCAGAAATACCATGACCTGTAATATCAGTAAGAATAAAGAGATAATTATTTTTTGATAATTCAATAATATCAAAGAAATCACCGCTAATTTTTTCATAAGGAATAAATTTTGAATAAAATTTAATATTTGTAAAATTTAATATATTTTCTTTTAAGATTGATTTCTGTATTTTATTTGCTAATTCTAATTCTTCTTTTATTTCATTATTTAATCTTTGGATTTCATCATAATAATTTTTTAATTTAATATGTGCATTTATTCTGGTCAATACTTCTTCAGAATTAAATGGTTTTGTAATATAATCAATTCCGCCATTTTCAAATGCTTTTATTTTATCATTTATTGATTCTAATGCTGAAATAAATATTATTGGTATATCACGAATAGTTTCTTTTGATTTTAAAATTTTTGCTACTTCAAAGCCATTTAAACCAGGCATCATTATATCAAGTAAAATTAAATCTGGCATTATTTCAGATATATTACTAATAACATCTTCTCCATTTGTTGCAAAATATAATTCATAATCTGTCCTATTTTTTAATATTGTTGCTAATATTAATCTGTTTTCTAAAACATCATCAACAATTAAAATTTTATTCTTTTTCATTTGCTATTTTTTCTTTTAAATGTTCTATTAAATTAATTAACATTTGTTCATTTAATTTATCTGCTATTTGATATATTTCATTTTTAATTTTTGTAAAATATTTTTGATTCATATCAATTTTAATTATTTCATCTGCTAATCTTTGAATTTTTGTTGGACTGAATATTTTAATATTTTTTTCTAACTCATTAATAATTTCTAATAACTTATCTTTTTGTTCTTGATTTAATTTTAATTCTGTATCTTCAATAATACTTTCTTTTGTTTCTATTTTTTTACTCTGAATTAATAAGAATACTTTATTAATTTTTTCTTTCATTTTATTCAAATCCAGAGGTTTAGACATATAATCATCAAAGCCATAAGAGATATATTTTTCAGCATCACCTTTTAATGCGTGTGCTGTCAGTGCTATAGTATATATTTTTTTATATTTTTCATTTGATTTTAATTCTTTTATTGTTTGCACACCATCCATTATTGGCATTTGAATATCAAGAAAAATTAAATTATATTCTTTTTTTTCTAATAACTCTAATACTTGCTTTCCATTTTCTGCGAAATCTGCTTCTTCACCTAATTTTTTTAAATATAAACCAATTAATTTTTGATTTGTTAAATTGTCATCTGCTACTAATATTCTTAATTTTCTTTTGATTGTTGTTTCTACTGATTTTAGTGCATTACTTTCAGAAATTTTAGTTATTATTTCTTTTAATATTAAAAATAATTCACTGATTAATTCTATTTGATATTCTTTCTTATGTATTTCACTTAGTAATAATTTTATTATTGTTGTTAATTCATTTAATCCAAGATTTTCTGTTGAAATAATTAAATTATTACATAAAAATTTTATATCACTTTCGTTTCGAATTTTAATTGCATTTTCAAGTTGCTTAATATCATTATTTATTAAACTTTTTAAAAATTGAATTAAGATTTTTTTTATTTCTTCATTTTTTATTTTTGGATTATGAAGCCATTTATTTATAATTTCATCACCTGATAATCTTAATATATTTTCAAAATTTTTTCTTATCTCTAAATTTACTAATGTTTTTTCTTTTTTCGCTTTTTCAACTTTTAATTGAATTGTAAATATTGAGCCTTCATTTTCTTTGCTTGTAACTTTTATTTTACCTTTCATTAGTTCAATTAATTTTTTTGTAATAGCAAGACCTAATCCTGTACCACCAAATTTGCGGCTAATCGAAGCATCGCCTTGCTCAAAAGGATTAAATATTTTTGCTATTTTTTCATAGGGAATTCCTATACCTGTATCAGATACTGAAATAGTTAAATTATTATCTTCAATTTTACAATGAATTTTTACATCACCTTTTTCAGTGAATTTTATTGCATTACTCACAAGATTTACTATTATTTGATTTAGTCTCAATTCATCTAAGAAAATATTATCTGGAACATTATCATCAATAATAAGTTGTAAATCAATTTTTTTCTCTTCTGCTTTTATTTTAAACATATTATAAATATGTGATAGCAAATGTTTTAAATTAAATTCACGATATTCTATTTCAATTTTTCCACTTTCTATTTTTGAAAAATCAATAATATCATTAAGCAAATTAAGTAAATTATTTCCTGATTGTTTGATTAATTTTAAGTATTCTTTTTTATTTTCATCTTTTTCTTCTTCTAATAAAATATCAGTAAAACCTAAAATAGCATTCATTGGTGTTCTGATTTCGTGACTCATATTTGCTAAAAATTCACTTTTTAATCTATTTGCTTCATCTGCTTTCTCTTTTGCTATATTTAATAAATCAATTAATTCTTTTCTTTTTGTTATATCTTCTTTAACACAAATAAAATTTACAATTTCATTTTTTTCATTTTTAACAGGTGTTATTGTTGCTGCCTCCCAGAATTTTGTGCCATCTTTTTTTAAATTAAGAAATTCACCTTCCCACACAGCACCTGATTTAATTGTATTCCATAAAATTTTATAAAATTCATTATCATGATAACCACTTTTTAATATTCTTGGATTTTTACCAATCGCTTCATCTACTCTATAACCAGTTAATTTTTCAAATGCTGGATTTACATATTCTATATTTCCATTTATATCTGTTATAACAATTACATTTGAAGATTGTTCTAATGCTTTAATGAGTTTTTTGTATTCTTTCTCCAATTCGATTTTTTCTGTTTTATCATCAATATAACAAATAATAAATTGTGTTGAATCATAATTAAATAAAGTACAATGCATTTCAATAAATAAAATTTTATTATTTTTTGTCTTCATTTTTATTTCACAAATATCTTTGCCACATTCCAATATTTTCTTTTCTTTTTCTTTTAAGTTTTCTACATTTATTTCATATAATAAATCAAACATTGTCATAGTAAGAAATTCTTCATTACTATATCCAAACTTTTCTATTGCTGCTTTATTTACTTTAATTATTTCTTTCTTTTCTGCTTTACAAATAAATACAGGATTATAAAAGTTATCAAAGATAAATGAAAAAATATTATTATCAAATTTATTTTCCATTTATTTCCTCTTTATTTGATATTCCTTTCTTTTTTAATTTTATCATAAGCCTCATTTATTGCTTTTAATCGTTGATTAGCAAATTCAACAAAATCTTCTGGTAATCCTTTTGCCATTATTTTATCAGGATGATATTGAGTGATTAATTCACGATACTTTGCTTTTATTTCTTCATTTGTTGCTTCTTTTGTTAATCCTAAAATTTTATAATATTTATCTTTTTCTTTAATAAATTGTGATTTTATACTTTCATATTCTGTTTCTGATATTTCTAATATTTTAGCAACTCTTCGTATATAATTTTCTTCTGCAGGAACAAATTTTTCATCAGCAAAAGCAATTCTAAATAATACATTTATTAGTTCAATATTTAAATAAGGATTAGAAAATTTTTTAAATTCATAAGCAATTTCATCTATTGTAAGATTGCTATTTAATGTTTCTTTTATTATTGATTTCACTATTCGTAAATTTTCATCAGTAAATTTTAATTTATCTTTAAAAAAATTTTTTATCTCACGGATTTCTTGCTGCGATACATTACCATCAACCTGTGTAATTTTAACTAATAAAGCAATTAAAGAAACTAAAAAAACACTCTGTTCCTTAACATTTAAATTGTTATATGAATTTGCTTTTACATCTTCAGCCTGTTCAATGTTTTCGTTAGATAACAAATAACCAACGACCCCACCAACTAAAGCACCAAGTGGCCCTCCTAATAAAAAACCAGCACCTGCTCCTAATATTGCATTCCAGTTTAACATTTTATTTCACACATTCTTTTCTATATTTTCAAAATCTGAGATAGAAGAAAAATTTATTACATTTATATCTTTATTTATTTTTTGTATAAGACCACTTAATACTTTGCTCGGTCCTGTTTCAATAAATAATTCCACACCTTCATTTAATAGTAATTCTATTGTTTTAACCCATAAAACTGGTTTTGTTAATTGATTAATTAATGCCGTTTTTATTTGTGTTACATCATCAGTAATTTTTGCAGTGGAATTTAAAACAACAGGAATTTCTGGCTTTTTAAACTCAACTCTTTCTATTAACTCTTTTAATTGCTCCTCTGCTGATTTCATTAACGGTGAATGCCATGCACCACTTACTTTTAATTCTATTGCTTTATATTTTAGTTCTTTACATTTGCTAACAACTTTATTAACACTTTCAATTGGTCCTGAAACAACTATTTGACCTGGTGAATTAAAAGCAGCAGGTTGCACTCGCTCGTCTATACTTTTACATATCTCTAATAATTCTTCTTCTGATATTTTCATTATTGCAGCCATACTTCCTTTTTCTTGTTCTGCTGCCTGGTGCATTAATTCAGCACGATATTTTACTATTTTTAATGCATCTTCAAATGATAAAACATTTGCTGCTAATAATGCATTATATTCACCAAGACTATGTCCTGCAACATAAGAAGGTAAAATATTTTTTTCTTTTAATACAAAATATGCAGCTGCAGAAGTAATAAAAATTGCTGGTTGTGTATTATATGTTATTTTTAATTCTTCATCGCTTCCTTCAAAACATAATTTCTTATAATCTATGCCAGTAATTTCACAGGCATTATCAAATATTTTTTTTGCAATATCAAAATTATCATATAAATCTTTGCCCATTCCTGTTGATTGTGAACCCTGTCCTGGAAATACAAATGCAATTTTTTTCATTTTACACCCTCATTTTTTATACAAATTTTTATTTCTTTTACTTTTCAAATATAATTACTAATTGACAGACAAAATAAATGCACTTATTTATACAAACTCATTTATAATTCTATCTCGGTTAAATTTTACACATTTATATAATTTTCTTGCTTTACAACCTGTCAAAGAGTTTATTGATATTTTATCTTGTTAATACTTTATTTTTTATTTATTAAAAAAAGCAAATAATAATAATCCTATTGTCACAAAAATCATAATCCCAATTATTCTAACATTTATTGAAATCATTGCAATTTTTGTTATTATTGCTAAAACAATCAATAAAAAAAGTATTGAAATAATATCTGATTTCATTTTTATAATTTCATTTTTAATAAATTAAACTTTATACCATATTTTTCTTTTAATTTTTCGTATAATTCATTGTAAAATATTTTACCAATTAGCATTTCACAAAATAAAGAACATACCTCTTTATTTTTAACGCCTAATTTATAACTAATATATGGAAACTTATAAAAAAGATTAGCAAATTTTTCTGAATAAATCAAGTTATTTATTATTTTATCTTTTAGTAAATTATTATAATTATCAATATTGTTTTCTTTTTTCTCGGTTTGTAAAATTGAAATTGCTGCTAATTCACCACTTTTCAATGCATAATAAATTCCTTCGCCTGATAATGAATCAACTAAATTAGCAGCATCACCTACTAATAAAACATTACCAGAATTATATTTTTCTATGTTGTTATTAATAGTAAAAAAAGGTAAAATCCAACCTTTTAAATCATTTATCTTTTTTATATTATTTTCTGTTAAATTAAAATATTTTAAAATTTTATAAAAAAGTTTTTTTAGATTTTTATATTTGTAATTAGTCGAGCCAAGACCAACTGATAAATGTTCTTTTTTAGGAAAAATCCAGAAATATCCATTTTTTATATTTCCTATATCAACATAAATACAATTATTTATTTTGGTTAAAAATTCTTCTTTCACTTCAATTTCAGAATTTAATGTTATTCCAAATATTTTATTTTTTATTATTCTGAATTCTTTATTTACTGAACTTAACGCACCATCTGCTCCTATTAAATATTTTGTTTTATAATAATTCTTATCAGTTTCTATTTCTATTAATTCATTATTAAATATTCCTTTTTTAAATTGTTCATTTTCACAAATTTTTAAACCAACTTTTTTGGCTCGTTGTAATAAATAATTATCAAAATCTTTTCGCATCACCATATCAATTGTAAAATTATTAAATTTAATTTCTACTTTATCTTTACCTTTATATGTAAAAATTGTTTTATCACATTTTCTTTGAATAATATTTTCAATTTCAAAATTATATTCAGTGATGTGATAAGGTAAGCCGCCCGCACATACTTTTAATCTTGGAAATTGTGCTTTTTCAATTGCTAAAACATTTAATCCTGCTTTTGATAGATAGAAACCTGCATTTGTGCCTGCTGGACCACAACCAATTATTATTACATCATAAATCATAATTATTTTTTATTATTAACTGTTTAAGAAAATTTTCTATTTGAAGTGAATTATAAAAATTAATAAATTTTTCTTTTTCCTGAGTTCCACCACTTGCCATTGTTTCTTTTCCGCCACCTGAACCATTTACTTTTTCATTTATCTTTTTTATTATTTCTCTGGCTGAATATTCTTTTGACAAGTCTTTACTTACTTTAACAATATAAAAATTTTTATCTTCTATATTACTACATAAAATTACTATTCCTGATTTGATTTTATCTAATATTTTATCTGAATAATTCATTAATTTTTTCTGGTCTGAATTTTCTAATAATTCATAATATATTCTTATACCATTGATTTCTTTTATTTTTTTATTTATTATTTCCTTTTTTATTTCAAATATTTTTGTCTCATATTCTTCTATCTGTTTTTTATAATTTTCATTTTCATTTATTATTTTTTCTATCCTATTTTTTAAATTTTCTGGTTCACATTTTAATTGAACTGATATTGTATTTAATAATTCTAAATTCTTTTCATAATATTTTATTACTTCTAATCCTGTTATTGCTTCTATTCGCCGCACACCAGCAGAAACCGAACTTTCACTAATTATCTTAAATACACCAATTTCACTTATATTTTTACAGTGAGTTCCACCACATAATTCTGCAGAATAATCATCTACTTTCACAACGCGCACTATTTCTCCATATTTTTCGCCGAATAATGCTGTTACTCCTTCATTTAAAGCATCATCTAATTTTGTATTATACCAGATTACTGGCAATTGCTTAGCGATTAAATGATTTATTTGCTCTTCTATTTTTTTTAAATCATTATCTGATATGGGTGTAAAATGAATAAAATCAAATCTTAATTTATCAGGACCAACATAAGAACCTGCTTGTTTTATATGATTACCAAATAATCTTTTTAATGTTTTATGTAATAAATGTGTCGCAGTATGATTTCGTTGTGTTGCATACCTTTTTTCTTCATCTATTATTGCTATTATTTCTGTTTCAGAATTTATATTGAATTCACCTTTTTTTATTTTACCTTTGTTTATTATAAAATTTTCTATTTTCTCATTTTCAAAAATTTCTATTTCAAATTCATTATTTTTTTCTATTATTTTTCCAGTATCTGAAATCTGACCGCCTGCTTCTGCATAAAATGGATTATCTTCTAATATTAAATCTATTCGTTCTTTATTTCGTCTATATCTTAATATTTTTGTCTCTATTTTTAATTTTTCATAACCACAAAAATTATTTTCTTCTTTGTTATTTAGTATTTGCCATGGATATTCTTCTATGTCATCAATTTTAAACATAGAGCTTTTCCGTCCACGCTTTTGCTGTTCTGCCATTAATTCATTATAACGATTAATATCAACAATTAAATTATTTTCCTCTGCCATTATTATTGTTAAATCAAGTGGAAAACCATAAGTATCATACAAAATAAAAGCATCATCACCTGAAAAAATTTTTTTATTCTCATTTTTTAATTGTTCAACTTTTTTATTAAATAAATATATGCCATTATCAAGTGTTTGATTAAATCGTTCTTCTTCATTTTTTATAATTTCTTTAACATAATCTCTTTTTTCTATTATTTCTGGATAACTATCACCTAAAATATTTCCAACAATATCAACTAATCTATATAAAAAAGGCTGATTTATTTCCAAAACTTTACCAAATCGTGAAGCACGCCGTAATATCCTGCGTATTACATAGCCTCGTCCTTCATTAGATGGAATGCATCCATCAGAAATAGCAAAAGTAAGTGTCCTTATATGGTCACTGATTACTCTAAAAGGTGTGGCATTTTCTTCTGTAAATTTTTTATTTGAAATTTTCTCGACATTTTTTATTATTGGTAAAAATAAATCTGTTAAAAAAACAGAGTTGACTTTTTGCATTATTGCTGTCAGTCGTTCAAGACCCATACCTGTATCTACACTCTTCATTGGTAATGGATGTAAATTTCCTGCTGAATCACGATTAAATTCCATAAATACATTATTCCATAATTCAATGTATCTATCACACCCGCAACCTACTTTACAATCAGGATTTTCACATTTTACATTTTCCTGATAATAATAGATTTCAGTGCAAGGACCACACGGACCAATTTCACCCATACTCCAGAAATTTTCTTCATCACCTTTTGATATATCACCAAATCGAAAGATTCGCTCTACTGGAAGACCTATTAAATTATGCCATATATTAAATGAATCTTCATCATCTTTATAAATTGAAACAAATAAAAGATTTTTATCTAATCTTAAAACTTCTGTTAAATATTCCCACGCAAATTCTATTGCTTCTTTTTTATAATAATCACCAAATGACCAATTGCCAAGCATTTCAAAAAAAGTTAAATGTCTGCCATCTTTTCCAACTGCTTCTAAATCATTATGTTTTCCGCCAGCTCGAATACATTTTTGTGAAGATGCTGCGCGTTTATATTCTCTTTTTTCTTTACCAAGTAATACATTTTTAAATTGGTTCATTCCAGCATTTGTAAATAATAAGGTTGGGTCATTTTCCGGGATAACTGATGAACTCGATACAATAGTATGGTTTTTTCCTTTAAAAAAATTTAAAAATGTTTCGCGTATTCTTTTTGACTGCATAGTTATTTTGATAATGTTTTAAAGAATTATTAAAATTAATCTTCTTTTTCGTCTTTCTCTTTTTTCTCTAATTCTTTTTGCATTTTGCGCAATTCTTTTTCTTTTTTTCGCTCTTCTTTTTCGCGCTTTCTTTCCTCACGTTCTTTTTTCTTTTCTTCTTTTCTTCTTTTTCTTTCTTCTTTTTTCTGTTCTTTTTCTAATTTCTTTTTTTCTTTATCTTTGCCACTTTCTTTTTCTTTTTTCTTTAATAATCTTTTTAATTCTTTTTGAAACCATCTTTGATTTCTAAATTCTTCTTCCACACCTTTCTGCCCATATCTTACAATTAAACTATAAGCTTTATATGTTGATGACCAATCTAATATCTCAAGTTCATCATCTGTAAAATTAGATACTTTCTTTAATTCTTCTTTTATTTTTTCTCTTGGTGGCATTTTTACATCATTTACTAATTTTAAATTTTCTTCATCTTTATGCAAATTTCCTGACAATACTGGCTGCTGTTGTGTCATTATTGATTGCTGGTCTTGCACTACACCTTTTTCTTTTGAAAATTCTGAGTAATCAAATCCACCTTTTGCACCTTTAAAATTTTTCACTATAAAATTTAATTGTTCGCCTGTTGTTTTAAATTCTGCTGTTTCACCACTTGCATTATCTATTATTTTGCCGCTATAAGGTTTTAATGAATAAACTTCAATTGTAAAAATTTGTTTTGTTTCATTTGACATAATTTTTTACCTCCTTTAATTTTAATCTTTTCATTTTACTTTATTTTATTTAAAAAAGTCAATTTAAAAATTGTATTTTATCCAGAAATAAATATTTGTATGTTTTAGTGAATATGGGTCATATATTTTTATTGGCTTAAATTCTGTATTATTTCCGCCAAAAAATAAATTTGAGCCAATTATAATTTGTAAATCAGTAATTGGTAAATATGTTAATTGTGTTGTTATCATACAACTCTTATCATCTAAATTTATTATTGTTGAAATATCTTCTTTTATAAAATCATTAAACGAATACCGCTCTAAAAAATAAAAATAATTTTTTGATAATGTTGCATCTTCGCCATTTACTAATCTTGTCCACTTATATTTATTTTTATCTTTTTCCGCTCCGCCATCATATAAATATTCGCTTAATAAATATAATCCTGTGCCTATTGAAAATGTGTAATCAATACCACATACAACTTTATAAAAATTACTTTTATTTGATACTAATATTTGTGATAGATAATCAGAATAATCTGTATATTCTATTTCACACCAATAACCAATTCTCTTTTCATTTTTTATTGCTAATCCACTTATTTCTCTTTTATTTAATCTATCAAAATAATAAATTAGATTTACATCAAAATTATTTATAAGAGAATAAAAATGAAAGACAGAAATAGAACCATCAAAATCAAGATATGGTAAATAATAGATATTCATATTTGTTACATCAGAAAAATTGTATTTAAATTTTATTGCATCAATTCCCTGTAATTCATATTGAGGTTCGTTTAATTTTTTTTTGTTTAATATATCAAGAACAGAAAATAAATATGATGTGCCAATTGCTATTCTCTGTCTGCCTGTCCGAATATCAAAATTTTTTATTTTAAAATCTATATAAGCTCTGTCTATTTTTATATCTGATTTTTTACCTGTATCTTCACTTATGCCAAGCATTGCTAACTCATAATTTTGTAATTTGTTGTATGTTATACCTTCTATTGTTACATTATATTTTACACTTTTTTCTTCATTATTACCTGATAATGCTATTCTGCTTTTTAAATAATAATTATTTGTATATTTTTTTTCATCTGGATTATGTCTTATATTTATTCTGCTTTCAAGATAACCATTTATTAATTGATCACAAAAAATATTTTTGATAAAAAATAATATAATTAAAAATATTATTTTTAATCTCATTACTTTAATCTATTTTGTGAAAATTCATCGTCTGATAATTTTATGTCAAAATTTAATTCTTTAAAATATAAATCTGTTTGTGATTGATTTTTTATTACATCTTTTACTCTTATATGTGTTGGATAATATCTGTTCTTAAATTTTTTTATTTCAAAATTTTCAAAAACTTTTAATAGTTTACCTGTTTTTGCATAATATTCTTCTTTTTCAGGTAACATTGTTTCTTTATTTATCCATAATTTTCTTCGATAATATGTTATATCTTTTTTTTTAGCAGTTAAATCAAGCACATATATTTTTTCGTCTTCTGATACTATTTGTGGTGTGTAATATTCAATTAATTTTTTTGACCGTTCTAATAAATCTTCATAAGAAAAATCACTGCCGTTTGCACTTTGTCTTAATTGATGACCTGAAATTGTTATGATTTTTTCAGCTTCTGGATGATACATCCATAATTTATCATTTATTCTTAAATATTTTAATCCTTTATCTTTGTTTGGATAATAAAATTCTGAAAATGATTTTTCTTTGCCTGAACTCGTTATTTTTAATTTTTTTATTTCTACTCGTCCATCATTGTATTTAATATTCATTTCAGCATCAAACTTTGCAGTGATTGTATATAAATTATTATCAACTTCAATTAAAATACTATCTGCTGTTAAATTATTTGAATATAAGAATTGTAATAAATAAAAATTTACTAAAATTAATAAAATTATCTTTTTCATAAATGCACCTTAAAAATTTATAAATTTTTTTAGATATATAAAATAAATGATTTATCTTTGCAAGATAAATGTTTATGTTAAAGAAAATATGAGAAATTTTGTAAAAATAATTTGACCAACTTAAAAAAATAATATAATTAAATCATTAAAAAAAATTTAATAATTGAATTTTAAAAATTATGATTTATTTTATTTCTACGCCAATTGGGAATTTAGAGGATATTACTATTCGAGCAATAAAACAATTAAGAAAATGTAAATATATAATTTGTGAAGATACACGGCGAACAACTTTGCTTTTGAATAAATATAAAATTTATAATAAAGAAAAAATAATTTATAATGATTTTAATAAATACAAGCAAGTGGAAAAAATAATAGAATTAGCAAAAACAAATGATTTATGTTTTGTATCAGATGCTGGAATGCCGATTATCTCTGACCCGGGCTTTGAACTAATTAAAAAATTAAGAGAAAATAATTTATCATATACTATATTACCAGGTCCATCAGCATCTCTAACAGCCTTATGTCTTTCATCATTAAAACCAGATAAATTTCTATTTCTCGGTTTTTTACCTAAATTAAAATCAGATAAATTTAAATTACTAAAAAAATATAAAAATATTAAAGCAACATTTATCTTATATGAAAATCAAAATAGAGTAAATGAAACATTGGAAATAATCAGAGAATTATTTGGTAATGTAAAAATTGCTATTGTTCGTGAATTAACTAAAATCTATGAAGATTTAATTGTAAATAATATTTCAAATTTATTAGAAATATTAAAAGATAAAGTATTGAAAGGAGAAATAGTAATATTATTTGAAAGTGAGATTGAGAGTGAGCAAAAAATAAATAATGTTGAGCAAATAAAAGAAATAATAAAAAAATTAAAAAGAAAAAATTTTTCAAATCGAGAAATTAAAAATATTATTGACATTATATTTAAGATAAATAAAGATATTTACAAATTATTAAATGAAGAAAAGGAGAAAAGCGATTTATGATTTTAAGTAAAGAGTATTTAGTTAAGTTTGCAAATTTACTTATAAATTATTGTCTTGCTGTAAAAGAGAAAGAGATTATATCAATAAGTGGACCAGTAGCAGCAATACCATTAATCGAGCAGATTTATATTCAATTATTAAAACAAAATGCTTATCCATTAGTTCGTTTAAATTTTGATAATCAAGAAGAATTATTTTTTAAATATGCAAAAAAATATCAACTTGAAAATTTGCCTGAAATAATATTGAATGAAGCAAAAAAGATTGATGGTATAATAAGAATAATGGGCAGTTCAAATACAAAAGGATTAAGCGAAATAGAACCAGAAAAACAAGCAAAATATAGTAAAACAATGGAACCAGTAAAAGAAGAAATGATAAATAAAAATCGTTGGGTTTTAACACTTTATCCAACACAATCTTATGCACAGGATGCTGAAATGTCAGTTGAAGATTTTCAAGATTTTGTTGTATCAGCATTATTTTTAAATAAAAAAGATCCAATAAGAGAATGGGAACAAATCGAAGTTCGACAGGAAAAAATAGTTAAATTTTTAAATAAAGCAGATAACATAAAAATAATTTCAAATGATACAAATTTAACTTTATCAGTAAAAGGAAGAAAATTTATGAATAGTTGTGGTA
>Ga0209409_1001976_pt1 | contig 16264 bp, 13 predicted proteins | sample AD_JPNMR1_MetaG_FD_184424 | JGI IMG/M metagenome (GOLD analysis project Ga0209409, IMG submission 184424) | Active sludge microbial communities of municipal wastewater-treating anaerobic digesters from Japan - AD_JPNMR1_MetaG (SPAdes) (version 2) | ecosystem: Engineered > Bioreactor > Anaerobic...
GTTTGAATCGGTGAAAGTGGCCAATATGCTCCATAAGCTCGCTCAAAAGAACCCGAGCGCAGCATGGGCAGAGGTTCCTAAGATGATATTTGAAAACAACCGGGAGATTGTACGGCGCCTCTTCGGCATTAAAGTCGGAGCGCTGGAACCCGGGGCTGCAGGCGACGTGATCATAGTTGATTACGACCCATGGACTCCTTTGACATCAGATAATTACTACAGCCATGTCCTGTTCGGCATGTCCGGCGGGCTGGTAGATACCACGATTGTAGCAGGGCGCGTTCTCATGAGGAACCGTCAGCTTACTACTGTTGATTCAGAACGGATCCATGCCCGGTCGCGGGAACTTGCGGGGCGAGTGTGGATAAGGTTTTGACTTGGAGATTCATCTTCAATAACAATGGTGAATGCCATTAAACGGAGGGAGAATCTGATGCTCAACTGGTCAAGAAATCAAAAACCATATGATAACATTCTTCAGGCATCCGGCTTAACGCCAATGGTTAGGTTAAACAGAGTTGCAAAGGATATCGACGCAACTGTCTACGGAAAAGTTGAGTACTACAACCCAAGCGGCAGCCTGAAAGACAGGATCCTGTGGCGTATGGTGGAAGCAGCAGAAGAACGCGGAGAATTGAAGCCGGGAATGACCATTATTGAAGCAACTACAGGAAACACAGGTATCGCCACTGCATGTGTCGGCGCAGTAAAAGGGTACAAAGTAATAATAGTTATGCCGGAAGGAATGAGTGAAGAACGCAAAAAAACCATTCGTGCGTACGGTGCCGAACTTATTTTCACAGAAGGCGCAGAAAGTGATGTGGATCTAGTCATTGAAAAAGTTAAAGAGCTAAAAGAACAGAACCCCGGCCAGATGTGGGAAGTAGGCCAGTTTTCCAATATGGACAATGTCAAGGCGCACTACATGACTACAGGGCCTGAAATATGGGAGCAAACCGAAGGCAAAATCGACGCATTTGTCGCCTCGCAAGGAACTGCAGGCACTGTCAGCGGAGTAGGCAGATACCTGAAAGAGAGAAACCCTGATGTAATGGTATTTGCAGTTGAACCTGCTGAGTGTCCTATCCTATCCGACGGAGAGTGGGGAAGTCACCAGATAGAAGGGATCGGTGACGGATTTATCCCTGATGTCCTCGATCTTTATGCCATTGACGGAGTCATTCAGACGACATCTGAGGAATCAATAGAAATGGCCAAGAGACTGGCACGAGAAGAAGGCATATTCTGCGGCATATCTTCAGGTTGTAACGTTGCAGCCGTCCTTAAGCTGGCCCGCGAATACCCGAACCTGAAGACAATCGTGACGATGATCAATGATAACGGACTTCGCTACTTCAGCACAGCTCTTTGTGGAGAAAAGCCGGAAGTCGAAATCCCTGACCGGGATCACCCAATCAGCCAAGAAGACAAGGAGAGACTTAGGAAGAGAGGCCTAATCGTTATTCGCTAGTCAACCATCCCCTGTTAACCCTGAGCGCTGTGCACCGGTTTAGCGAATCCCGCAACCGGTGCACAGTACGTACTAGTACCTGTTCATCCAAAAAGTCTTATGTTTCGAAATCCCTGATTTCACAAGCCTTGATTTTCTCAGCCTTTATTTCATAAGTCTTTATTTCATAAGCTTTTACTTAATAAGCGTTTGCTCCATAAGCATTTACTCCATGACCGTTTACTTCATAAGCGTTTGTGTCATAAGCGTTTGTTTCATAAGCGTTTGTTTCATAAGCTTTTATCTCAAAAAGGTTTTAGGCTAACCACAAGTTGTAGGCAGGACTACCGTGAATATGGCGCCTTTTCGGTCTTTTGCATTCTCCGCTCTTATTGTCCCACCATGTAATTCCACGATGTGTCTGGATATGTTGAGCCCGAGGCCTGTCCCATGTTTCTTCGTGGTGAAGAAAGGCGTGAACAACATCGCCATTGCTTCACTGCATATCCCAGGGCCTGTGTCTTTGAATTCTACCTCAACATACTGTCTATCATCTGAAACAGTTAAGGTAACGCGAAGCTCGCCCCCGGTTTCACTCATCACTTCAATGGCATTTCTACAGATGTTTGAGAATGCTTGCTGCAGTTTACCTGCATCTGCAAGTATTTCAGGAACATACTCAGGATAGTCGCGAACTATAGAAATACCGGTACCCGCAACTTGCGACTCAAGCGCGTCAAGGATCTCATCCAAGAGCTTAGGAAGAGCACTCGGTACAGGCTCTGAAATGCTAAGCTTTGCAAGGCTTGCAAGGTCATCTGAGAGCATGCCTATCTGCTCCACCTGCCAGAGCAAGCGTTCAATTTTCTGTCTCACCTCAGGGGGCAGCGCATCTTCCTGCTGCATCACTTGCATATAACCTTTAATAACCGAAAGAGGGTTCTTTATTTCGTGAGCGGCTCCTACCGCCAATTGTTCTAAAGTCGCTATGCGTTCCAACATAGCCCCCGCGGCCGGAGCAATCTTAAGCCTTATGCGAGCCATAGAGTGCTCCCACAATAACGCCAGGTCGCGGCGGATATCTTCACAGTAATCTATATCTTCGCTGTAAAACCTGTATCCTTCGGGCCTGCCAAGGATAAAACACCCGACAGTATCTCCTGCGCTGACAAGGGGCACCGCCAAGCATGAAGGCCATCTGCTTCCATGCATGTAGAAAGGCCGGATATGAATGCACTTTACATCGGGCTCTAAGTGCTTAAGGGCTTTCTCCGCCCATTCTTGAGCTTGAGGATCTCCCAGCACAATGCCGGCTGATGTACAATTAGATTCGGTGTGCCCGTCAGGCTCATATGCTGTATTACTTCGATTCAATTCGGAGAGGCCGGCAACCAGAGGATCAACGGACGTAAAAAGCACTGAGATTACTTCGCATCCATCCTGACAGCTGACAAAAGCACCGACCTGGAAGTAGACTGCCTTTCTGAGGTAGGCCAAAAGCTCCCTGGCAATGTACGTGACATCATCTGAACCCTTGATGACAATGGAAGCGTGCTGTAAGAAGGGAGTCTTATCCCATGTCTTCTTGCCTGAATCAAATAATTGAGTTTCCCAAAAAGCTCTCTGAACAGCCTGAGCAACACCATGAATAATCCTCATGTCCGCAGGTTTCAAGCCTCGGTCAGGAGGATTCAACAGGGACATGACCCCTAGTTCCCCAGAACGGTGTGAAAAGGATGCACAAATCGCAGAAGAATACCCGGACTGCTCTAGAACATGGCATTGATAAGGCCTTATAAACCTAGGAATCACTGTTGATGAAGGGATACGAATAATGGAACACCCGAAAGCCGGGATATGAGAGCGGATTTCAGGAGCCTCCGAATCGCCTGCTGACGCAACCAACTTGAGCAAACCTGCGTTTTCATCTAGGATTCGAACGCAAGCAGATTCAGCCAGGCCTAAATCGACCACGAGTTCAACCAGACTATCGATTGTGGTACACATTTCGTTGACTGATAGAAGGATGTTGCGAGCTTTCAAAATCCTTGAAACCCTCTTTTGCACATGCTCCGGCTCTTCAAGAGAGGCTGTTGCACGCAATCTACGTGGGCATCTTCTTATGAGACGAGAGAACGTTGCCTCATCCTCAGAATCCAGTGGAGGAGATGAAGAGTTGGCAAACACCGAAACTATCGATGTACCTCCATTTAGATCTAAAGGCGGAGATATTAGACCGGTTCCAAGACTAAGCGCATCTCGTAGACTCTCCGGGAGGCTTAGAGGAATCCCCAGCCTGACACTTTCCCTAACGTAAGTTGCCACATATTCCCATAGCTTTGTCTCTTCCTCTGAAACGGGTTCAGGGTGGACGTAAATCCTGCTTGCCTCATCACAAGGGGATGCGTTGACGTTCATTATCAGCATAGCACGGTCAGCTCTACAGGCATGAGTGAGAAACCTCAGCATCCTGTCAAACAGCACTTCGGGCCTATACAGGATACCCATCGTATGATGCCATTCGCAGGAATCCACGAAGAATGAATGCGTATATCCGAATTGTTTTAGCTCCCGGGATGGAGAAGGCTCGCCTTTCCTTGAGGCTCCTGGATAACTGGGATTCGACATTACCCTCCCTCCCAACTATGTCAGCATCTACTCCTCTCCCGACGCCATTGACATAAGTCACTGACAGCTACCGGTAGCAGAACACTGCTCACCCAGTATTATCCTTCCGGACACAATGCCAAGACTCTGCTGTCATACATACGTACGATACGGGAATCTTCGATAGACTTCTAAAATTTCCTGCTATTTTTTAGTAATATTGTAAGTCTGCTGATATTTCTGAAGTGCAGCTTGAGGCTATGATTTTGGCCCGCAATAGGTTCTATGAGCGCGGAAACCTGCTTTGCGGAAGGTCAGTCCCAGCCCACCAGAAAGGAAGCTCCGGTCTAGCCAAGAGATATCTAGGCCCAGCATAAAACCGATCTCAGCTTGGCTTGGCGCAACTCAGCTCAACAGCAATCCTGCACCTGCAGCCAAAAGAACCAGGCCGAGTCCTTTAAACCATGTGAAAGGCGTGGGATCGAGGCCGAAAAGCCCAAAGTGGTCTATAATGAGGGCTGTGAGGGTTTGTCCTACAATAATCGAGGTAGTTGCTATGGCTACACCTAGCTTGGGTATGCTGGAGACAACGCCCCAGACAATAAGCACGCCTATGAGACCGCCAAGCGAAAAATACCATGGCGCCTCAGTGACACGGGCGATATCTCCCTTGCCTGCACCGAACACGAACAAGATTATGAGGATAGTAGCAAGGCCTACTACATGCACTATGAGAATAGCTTCCCAATTACCGATGGTTTGCCCGAGTCTGCTGTTTATTGACCCCTGTATCGCCATGGATATGCCGGCAACTAGAGCAATGACAAGGGCCAGGATTTTTGAAGGCATTTCCCATGCCACCTCTTCGTCACAGTTCACAGACTGCTTGCTCGTAAAAGGATTTCCCTTAAACCTGCTTAGGCTCTAAAGGAAGCGCTATTGACCGGTTAACTTATCCCTGAAACCCCGATGGTGACCTCACCTGCGACTACATGGACATTTTCCCCTGATTCGGTACGAATAATGAGCCCGCCATCAGAGGCTATGTCCGCTGCAACACCGTAAATAGGAGTTTCAAGCCCGGAGACTATGACTTTTCGTCCCAGCATGTCACAGTATTCTCTTACCTTTTGCAGTATCCCCAAAAACCCGTCAGATAAAAACTGTTTGTACAGCGAATAAAAGTTGTCCAAGATCGCCAGTGTCAATGCTTCGCGGGCCTCACGAGCATGAGGATGATCGGGGCTTATCAGGCTCCCGGATGTCTCCCTAACCTCAGGCGGGAGGAGATCCTTGCGAACCGCCACATTAACCCCTATTCCGACAACAGCAAACTCTATTCTATCGCCGATAAACCTTGTTTCAGGCAATATCCCGCAGGCTTTCTTTCCGGAGATAAGCACATCATTAGGCCACTTCACTACCGCGGGAAGCCGGAAGATATCTCGAATAGCAGAGGATACTGCAACACCTGCAATAAGAGACAGCCAGCCTACATCTTGTGGTTTTAGCCTCGGCCTGAGAATTATTGAAAGCCATAGCCCGCCTGAAGGCGAATGCCAGATGCGTCCTCTCCTGCCCCTACCCGAAGTCTGGGTTTCCGCAATAACGCAAGTTCCGCAGGGAGCGCCTTCTGACGCGAATTTCACAGCTACGCTGTTCGTCGAGTCAACTTCAGGAAACCTGATGATTTTCCATCCGTCACGTCCTGAGCCCGGGCCTTTCCAGCCCATTCCTGCTTCAGACAGTTGAAGGCCTGTCCAGGTGTTGAAGTCTCGTAGGAGCGATTCCGCCTTACATCCATCAGGCGCCGGAAGATCAGGATTTATCTCAGCTAAGGGAATGATGACAAAGCCTCTCTCCCAAATGCGGGGATGCGGAATGGAGAGGGACGGAGTGTTAATCTTTATCTCGGTGCTGCCTAACTGATTACGGCTTATCCCGGTGCAGCCCGCCTGGATGCTGTCTGCACTCTGGTTAGGCAGAGAGTCGGAGGGTTCTGCAAAGTACATGAGAACGTCTATATCGAGGACCCTCGGCCCCCACCTTACAGTTGGCTTGCGGCCTACTTTGACCTCTACATCTTTGCACAGTGCCAGCAGGCCGTCGGGCAAAAGCTCTGTCTCAACCAGGGCAACAGCGTTCAGGAACAACCCCTGATCAGTGTAGCCTACAGGTTCTGTCTCGTAGAGAGACGATACCTTGACGATCTCCACCTTTCGGGACTCACGCAGCATGGCAAGGCCTTTTGCGATATTGTCTCTTCTGTCTCCCAGGTTAGAGCCGAATCCCAGATATGCGCGTGCGAACGTTGCTGTCACCTCCGGCCTGGCCTTGTAATCTCAACCTCAACGTAATCTATTACGCCGCCCATTGCCACACTGGGCTTTCTCACCCTTACGACAACATAATCCACTGAGTATGCATCAAGGATCGTCTCTGCAATGTTTTCGGCTACAGCTTCGACCAAATCGTAAGTCCTCTCCTGGACAATAGTTTGCACGATCGTGTACACGTCGACGTAATTAATCCCCTGCTCCAGGTCATCAGTTTGCCCGGGAACCGAAAGGTCCATATGCAACTCGACATCAACTTCAAATCTCTGCCCCAGCTCCTTTTCACCTTCGAATACCCCGTGATACCCGTAGAACACCATGTTGCGCAAGGTTATCTTGTCACTCTTCACAGGCGCTCCCTCCCCTTACGATAGCATCAGACATCCGAGCCACCCTGGTAATCTGCTTTACATCGTGAACACGGACAATATCCACACCGGACGCTATCGCAAGGGCAACCGTGGCAGACGTGCCTTCGACTCTGTCTTCCACCGGAAGTCCCAGCGTCCGTCCTATGAATCCTTTGCGGGATGTGCCTATGAGAATCGGATAACCTAGGCTTCTTAGCTCCTTGAGCTTCCTAAGGAGCTCAAGATTGTGGGCGCAGGTTTTGCCAAACCCGATCCCCGGATCAATGATTATGTTTTCTGCGGGTATACCATATTCTTTAGCTTTCTCGGCAGCATCACGGAGGAATCTTGCCACCTCGGATACGACCGACTCGTATTGCGGATTCTCCTGCATATCTTTTGGCCGGCCTTTCATGTGCATAATGACAATGGGGACTTTGGCTTCCGCCACAACCTCTCCGAGACGAGGGTCTATCGTCAGGCCTGAAATATCGTTAATCATATGCGCGCCTGCGCCGAGAGCTGCTTCTGCTACTTCACTCTTATATGTGTCCACTGAGATAGGTGCCGGAAAGTCCTTTCCGAGGGCCTCAATAACCGGAACCACTCTCTGGATTTCTTCTTCTGCAGGAACAGGCGTAGAACCCGGCCTTGTGGATTCGCCGCCGATATCAATAATGTCCGCCCCTTCTTCCACAAGACGCCAGGCGTGTTCTACCGCTCTCTCCACAGTCATGCGTTTGCCGCCGTCAGAAAACGAGTCAGGTGTTGTGTTGAGAATGCCCATGACATAGGTCTTGCTGCCTAGCTCCAGGGTATGCTCTCCGAGTTGAAGGATCCTACCGGCGGAGGGTTCCAGTGCGTCCAGGACCTCGAGAATCTCTTCTCCAATCCGGCGCAAACCGAAAGGTTGGCGCATGAGGCCTTCCGCTGCCCTCTGAAGCTGCCTGAGTGTGCCCATGAGCAGGACATCCGTATAATCACCGGTAAGAGCGGCTACCTTAGCGTGTACAGCAGCGTCTCCCCCTTTTGACAGCATTTCCTGTTTGATGATTATTGCCTGTTTAAAGGTTATCTCCTCAAGCAGGATCGCCCGAAGCATGCCTTTTTCAGACATGATCTTGGTACCGTGGGGAGAGGCACCGACTTTTTGAATGGCAGAAATCAGATCCTGTTGGGACTCAATAACGAGAGCACGGGCATTATGATGTTTCTTTCGCTGTGATATGCTGCTTTCCACGAAAGCGTTCCCTCCTTGGCAACACTTTTGGCGGCTTAGTTGAAAAGGCGTTAAATGACGGTTACACCGAGAGTCTTCTCCATTTCTTTCAAAGCGTACTCATGTGCAGCTTCGTCAAAAGATGACATGGCATCTCTAACGGCTGTGACTTTGTAGTTCAGGTTCCTGGCGTCTGCTGCAGTGTATAGACAACAAATGTTTGTGCAAACGCCTACCAGTACGATCTCGTCTACACCAAGCTCTCTTAAGGTAAGGTCCAGGTCTGTCTGGAAGAAACCGCTGTAGCGTCGCTTGGGAATGGTCTTATCCCCCGGACGAGGCTTCAGCTCATCGACTACATCTGCACCGGGAGTCCCGGTAACACAGTGGGACGGGAACATCTCAAACTCAGAATCATCTTCGCTGTGAGAATCACATATATAGACTACCGGCCATCCGGAAGCCCTGGCCTTCTCAATCTCTCGCCTTACCGATTCAATTACATCCTTTGATGTAGGGCCAATGTAGAGCCTGCCGTCAGGCTCGAGGAAATCTCGCAGCATGTCTATTACAACAAGAGCCTTTCTAGACATATCACATCACCCCTCTTCTATTCAGACCGGTTCGGATTTGCTTTGTATCGCGAACCCTTAGTTAGCCCCTAAACGTGAAACCTAGAGCTCCAAACGTAAAACCTACAGGTTCAAACGTGAAACCTACAGCTCCTGTTCCATACGAGCCATAACTCTCTCGTAAATATCGCGGCCTTGAGATAAGCAGCTTGTCACGTCATCTTGCATCTGTCGGACGAAAGGCTCGTCCTTGATGCACTCTAAGTTAATCCTAACATTGAAGTATGCGCCGCGCATTCCGGCCCAGGCAGCAAGACATGCAACCGCAACGTCTGACAAAGCGCTCTTCATCCCGTGTTCAGCCATGGCCTCTGAAAGGCGCAGCGCTTCCAGGGAAAGCTTGACGACTTTAGCCGGGACAAGACACGCGCCTTTAAATGCGTCTTGAATAGCCTGGGACCTTGCCTGCTTCTCTTCTTCAGTATCTTTGCTTAACCTGTAAGCAGCGATTACTCTGTCGTAAGATGCAGCATCTTCATGGGCAAGGGTCAACAAATCCTCTTTCATCCGGTGGGCACGGCTCACGACTTCTCGGATAAACCCAAGTTCGGGGTCTTCTTCTTCACAACAAGTGTCACCTCGGGTTTCGAAACATCCCCGTGCCTTCTTCGACTCCAGCCGCCTGGCAGTTAGTGAGCCTACCATGCACAACAGAGCAGATGAAAGGCTTGCTATTAACGACGAGACGCTTCCGCCCCCGGGTGTGGGGCACCCTTCAGCAACAGTTCGGACATACTCAGAGACAGTCAGTTCTCCAATACCGCCCTCTTTTTCAGTCACTATACCACGAGCCTCCCTTCATCTACAACAAGCCTTCCTCTTTTGATCGCCTTGTCCACGATATTCGTGCCTGGTTTATATGGGATTCCAAGATACGTGCCGACATTTGCTACGACCATATCTGCAAGCTTTCCTACCTCGAGGCTACCTATGGAGTCCCCACGGTTCAACCCATACGCAGCATTGATGGTCGCTGCACAAAGGATCTCTGCGGGATGGAGCTTCATGCCTAGGGCTGCCACGTTCATGACGAACTGCATAGACAGTGTCGGGCTGGTGCCGGGATTGAAGTCAGTAGCGAGAGCTACAGGACATCCTGCTCGCATAAATGCCCTGGCATCAGCGTACCGGCCGAAGCCGAGAGTAAACGAAGTTGCAGGAAGGAGTATCGCTATGACCCCGGCTTCCGCCATCTTGTGAATACCTTCTTCCGAAGAGTAAAGCAAATGCTCAGCAGAAACAGCACTGATCTCAGCTGCAAGCTCGGCTCCGCCTGTTGCTCCCATTTCATCTGCATGAATCTTGGGGAGAAGGCCCAGAGCCAGTCCCGCCTCTAAGATCCGTCTTGATTGTTCAACGGAGAAGACTCCTTCCTCACAAAAGACATCGCAAAACTCTGCCAGTCCCTCTTCCTTGACTGCAGGGAGCTGCTCTTCAATCACATGCCGGACATAGTCTTCTGTGTCGCCTGCATACTCCCGGGGCACAGCGTGTGCACCCATAAAGGTGCTGACCACGTCAACCGGGTGAAGCCTATCAAGATCTTTTATAACGCGAAGGATTTTCAGCTCCTCTTCAACAGACAGCCCGTAACCGCTCTTTGCCTCGACAGTGGTGGTTCCGTGGCACAGCATTATGTCGAGATTCTTAAGGCCTATTTCCAGAAGTTGCGAGTGGCTGGCATCACGTGTAGCCTTGACTGTTGAGAGGATCCCGCCGCCGCTTGCTAGTATCTCAAGATAAGTTTTGCCTTCGGCTCTTTGGATAAACTCCTTTTCCCGAGATCCGGCAAAAACCAGGTGAGTATGGGAATCCACGAACCCCGGCAAAATGACTTTACCTTTGGCATCTATCACTTCTGCATCCTGAGTCAGACGGATTTTCTTTCTGACCTCATGAGCTCTCCCTATTGCTACGATGCGCCCCTGGTAAGCAGCTACGCTCCCGCCGGAGATTATTCCCAAGTTACGCATGGAAGACCCGGTGCGGGGACCCGCTGCACCGTTACCCGGGACCTCTCGGGCAAAGGTAACAACCTCCGACGCATCTTCAACCAGCAAATCGGCATGAATCAGCTGTTCTCCGGTATTCACCAGGCATCACCGGCTTTCGTTTAGTAGCTCCCTTTTGACGATTCCCTAAAACTCTATGAAAGCCTTTACGGAAATCTCATCAGAAACCTTAACAAAGCGTCAACCGAATCTTTGCTAGACCTCGGGCAAGGCCTCTATGTATACACCGGGAAAATCTTCACTAAAACCTCGACCGAAGGCTTTTACTAAGACTTCCACGAAAACTTCCGGAACTTCGACGTAGACTTTTGCTATGACCTCGACCGAAACCTTTAAACCTTTACTTGGACCTCCAGCGAAGCCCCAATGACTCTCTTCACAGCCTCCTATTGAGACCTTTGCGAAAGCAGTCCTATTCGCTAAATATCCTGGCCTCTAATACCCGATCTGGGGAGAAATCCTCAAGTCTCAAGTAATAGACAGCAGCATCCAATAGGGCTTTCATAGGTGCAAGGCCTATTAGTTCACTGCCTACAATAGACACGCCGTAGCGTTCGGCTTCTGTCTTTACCAGATTGAAGACTACATGGATAGGAGTCTTTTCGAAGTTCGTAAGGTTCATGGAAACCTGAGCCAGGTTCTTGTCTTCCAGCATAATGCCGAGGGCTTTCACATACATTAAGCCGCCGCTTGATGCTCTGACCCGCTGAGCTATCTTTTTTGCAATAGACACATCAGAGGTGCTGAGGTTAATGTTATATGCAATCAGGTAGTTGCGAGCCCCTATCACTATTGCGCCTGCAGTTGGATGCATAACAGGTTCGCCGAAGTCAGGGCGCCGTTCAGGGAGGCTGATTTCTTTCTTGAGGCCTTCATACTCCCCTCTCCTGATATTGGCGAGATTCCGGCGTTCCTCTCGTGTAGCTGCTTCCTCATAAAGGTATACTGGGATACGAAGTTTACTTGCGACTTCTTGGCCCAGGTCTCGTGCCAGCTCTACGCACTCTTCCATGGTGACTCCGCTCACCGGCACAAACGGAACGACATCTGTAGCTCCGATACGGGGATGCTCGCCTTCATGCTTTTCCATATCTATCAGCTCAGCAGCGCGAGAAATCCCTCTGAACGCTGCATCCTTTACTGCCATAGGTTCGCCTACAAAAGTCAACACGGAGCGATTATGGTCCACGTCAGAAGACCAGTCCAGGAGCCTTACCCCCGGAACGCTCCTTACAGCTTCAACAATCTCGAGCACTACCTCCGGCCTTCTGCCTTCACTGAAATTAGGAACGCATTCAACGATTTTGGTTCTCATAGGCTATATTCTTCCTCCTACATCGTGTATACGCCTTATTTCGCCAAGGACGTTATCTTTCCTTCCGGAATTCCGCGTTCCTTGCGGCCTGATCGGTTCAGGGCATGAGCCACTTTTTTACCTATAAACCTTCGAATCACCGCGATCGGTTCATGCCATGAGCCACCCTCCCGTCTACAAACGTTCAAAGCACGGTGATTGGCTCACGTTATGAGCCGCTTTTCTACGTGGAAACCTTCAAATCACCGCGATCGGTTCGCGCCGTGAGCCGTTTTTCTACCTGAAAAGCTTAGACTTACGATAGTTGGCTCACTCACCGAGCCATCCAACGACCAATCGCCTCTCAAATCGCGCCACTTGGCTCATCAGGTGAGCCGTTCTGCCCTCCCAAAGTCTTCACATTACCCTGCTTGGCTCACAACTTGAGCCGTTCCTGCATCAAAAAGCCGCAAAACCGCGCTGGGTGGCTCACTTCGTGAACCATCCGGGAGCTCAAGAGTCCCCAAATGCCCTTAGATGGCTTTCTGGATGAGCCAATCCGCATAGGAGAGCCTCCCCAATGAAGCGGAATGGCTCTCAGGATGAGCCGATCAGTCACGAATAGAGCCTCAAATCATGCTGCTTGGCTCACAACTTGAGCCGTTCCTGCATCAAAAAGCCGCAAAACCGCGCTGGGTGGCTCACTTCGTGAACCATCCGGTAGCTCAAGAGTCCCCCAATACCCTTAGATGGCTTTCTGGATGAGCCAATCCGCATAGGAGAGTCTCCCCAATGAAGCGGAATGGCTCTCAGGAAGAGCCAATCAGCCACAAAGAGGGCCCAAATCTATGCTGCTTGGCTCACAACTTGAGCTATTAGGATACTGAGAGGTCCTGAAATCGCTTTGATCGGCACATGGGGAGAGCCATTCAGCAGTCTTATAAGCACAAATAAGTAAGCACAAATAAGCACAAATAAGCATAAAACAGACACAATCGGCTCACCATGTGAGCCATCGAATCGCGTTATGAGGTCCGAATAGGTCCGAATAGGTCCGAACAGGCCCGAATAGGCCGGAACGGCTCAAAGGACGAGCCAATCAGCAGCGAGAGAACGTGTGACTGCCGGTTGTGGGAAAACCCTTCTAGCGATGCACGGTCGCCGGTGTTGCACCCGGGGACCGCACTTCGATCCGAGGAACCTTGGGGAGAGTCCTGCCCGGAACGAGCGTAGGCGCCTGTTGCCCGGAACGAGCGTAGGTGCCTGTAGCTGCCTTGGGAATGATCCTTCCCGGAAGCGAGCGTAGGCGCTTTGGGAATAATCCTGCCCGGAAGGGAGTGTAGGCACCTTAGGAAAAGCCCTACCGAAAGCGAGCGGCCTAATTCTTGCACCGCTTCCCGCAATCACCGGCGACCGCAAGTCGACCCACCTGCACCTGGCTGATGTACTTGCGCTTAGTCTTTATAGCTTAGCGTCAATAAGCCTCTCAAGTTCAAGCTTAGGCCTGAATCCGACAAAGCGCTCTACGACTTCCCCATCTTTAAAGAGGATAAGCGTAGGTATACTCATGATTCCATAAGCACCGGCTGATGCAGGATTCTCATCTACGTTCAGCTTCGCTACTTTCATTCTTCCGGAGTACGTCTGTGCTATTTGCTCCAGTACGGGAGCCATCATACGGCACGGACCGCACCATTCAGCCCAAAAATCCACAAGCACAGGCTCAGCAGCTTTTAGAACCTCTTCTTCGAATGTCGAGTCCTTGACTTCAACAACGCCTTTTGCCATATCCGACCCTTCCTTTCCTCGTTTTACAGATTTGTCATATCAGAGCTTTTCATTCATCTATCAATCAGTATTACGCAAGCTTGCTGAAAAGCCTTGCGAAAACTGCAAGTTTATCGTAACAATCCTCTTCTCCTGAGAAAACACTCTGGACAACACAGTCAACCAGGTGTGATCCTGCTATTGCGACGCCCACCTGAGTAATAGCTGCTTTCAATGCAGCAACCTGGATTATAATGTCTTCACAGGATCGCCCTTCCTCAACCATCCTCTGGATTCCTCTGGCTTGGCCTTCGATACGTCTTAGCCTCGTAATAATATCATTCTTAGTGCTTTCACTTAGTGTTAGCGTATCTTGGGAATTCTCAGTCGGCACAGGCCTATCAGCCTCAACAATACTCTGTTCATTTCCTGATTTGCTTTGCTTCACTATCGCTCACATACCTCCCTGCTGCAATATCTTTTCCTTGACAGATCGTGCACTGCGAAGTGTGCTGAAACGTTTTACGTCGTTGATCGAAACCGTGATCGTGCGCCCGTATCTAAGAAGAAGCCCGTAACAAGCCAAGTAGTAATCTTTGATCAGATCGTCAGCTGTCGAGCGAGTCCACTACTCTTTTGGCTACTCGATAACGCTAGCTGTCAAGAGAGTTCATTACTGTTTTGGCTACTCTATAACGTTAGCTGCCCAGGGTGTTCATTACTGTTCTGGCTTCTTTATGACGTTAGCTACCGAGTGAGTTCATTACTGTCTCGGGTGTCTTAGCGAGCTCATTACGGTTTTAGCTGCTTTATCTGGGACAATGAGTTGCTATGGAAGCTCAACAGCCTCAACAGAACAAAGCTAATATACCCTACGGGGTATAATATACCGCCATAAGAAGGTTTTGTCAATAGGAGTCTTTATGGGACAACGGATCTTTCTTGACAGCATCTAAGCCAGGGTGTTAAACTGCGATTAGTAGCTCATATTATAAGCAGGTGCTAATCCCGTCCTGTAGAGAGGAGGCGCTCGGGATGAACTACTTTCTCACCGAGGAGCAGGAGATCATAAAGGAGCTTTCTGCAAAGATCGCTGACGAGAAAATCGCACCGCGAGCAGCCGAATTCGATGAAAGCGAAGAGTTTCCCTGGGACCTCATTCGCGTTATTGCAGATGCTGACCTATTTGCAGTCTGGGTTCCGGAAGAGTACGGAGGCCTGGGAGGCGGCGTGTTCGAGCAATGCCTTGTGGTGGAAGAGTTGTCCCGGGCTTGCGCAGCAGTGGCAGTATCTTATGCAGCAAGCGGACTCGGAGGGTTCCCCATCCTAATGTTCGGGACAGAAGAGCAAAAGCAGAAGTATATGCCTGAAATCGCGTCCGGTTCCAAGCTGGCAGCATTCGCACTCACAGAGCCTGATGCCGGGTCCGACGCAGGCAATATACGAACCACAGCCGTCCGCGACGGAGACTTTTACGTGCTTAACGGAACAAAGCAGTGGATAACAAACGGCGGCGAAGCAGACATATACGTGGTCTTCGCAACGGTGGACCCTGAGAAAGGCCAGAGAGGCATGACAGCTTTCATTGTTGAAAAGGGAACCCCCGGATTTGACTTCGGGAAAAAGGAAAAGAAGATGGGTATCAGAGCCTCCTCCACCACTGAACTGATATTCAAAGACTGTAGAATCCCGGCTGAAAATCTTCTGGGTAGAGAAGGTAAAGGTTTCTTGATCGCAATGCGCACCCTTGACAAGACACGCCCCGGAGTAGCGGCTCAAGCTGTAGGGATTGCCCAGGGTGCACTGGATAAAGCAGCTGAATACGCCTCAACACGGGTTCAGTTCGGAAAGAGAATCGGAGAATTCCAGGCTGTCGAACACATGCTGGCTGACATGGCTACCCAGGTCGAAGCAGCCAGATCCCTGGTCTACAGTGTAGCCAGGATGATCGATGCAGGAGAGCCCAATGTTACAAAAGCCTCATCCATGGCAAAGCTGTTTGCTTCGGATGTAGCCATGAAGGTCACTTGCGATGCTGTGCAAATATTCGGCGGGTACGGTTACATGCGCGACTATCCCGTTGAGAAGATGATGCGCGATGCGAAAATCACCCAGATCTACGAAGGAACAAACCAGATTCAGCGGTCTATCATAGGAAGCGCTGTCCTCAAGGAGGCAGCGAGACGAAAATGAATGTGGTAGTCCTCATAAAACAAGTCCCTGAAACGACAGACGTCAAAATAGACCGAAAAACCAACACACTGGTTCGTGAAGGGGTGTCATCCATAGTAAACCCCTTCGACATGTACGCCTTGGAGCAGGCCTTGAGAATACGCGATCAGCACGGCGGAAAGGTTACTTGCATCTCCATGGGACCTCCTCAGGCAGAAGCTGCGCTCCGTGAGACCCTGGCTCTTGGCGCTGATGAAGCAATCCTTCTGTCTGATCAGGCTTTTCGAGGCTCAGACACGCTTGCTACTTCATATACATTGGCCAAAGCCATTTCGAAACTGAGTGAGTTTGACATAGTGATCTGCGGAAAGCAGGCAATAGACGGGGATACTGCCCAGGTCGGCCCGGGAGTCGCAGAACATCTT
>Ga0209409_1001983_pt1 | contig 16206 bp, 19 predicted proteins | sample AD_JPNMR1_MetaG_FD_184424 | JGI IMG/M metagenome (GOLD analysis project Ga0209409, IMG submission 184424) | Active sludge microbial communities of municipal wastewater-treating anaerobic digesters from Japan - AD_JPNMR1_MetaG (SPAdes) (version 2) | ecosystem: Engineered > Bioreactor > Anaerobic...
GCAAAATTAAACATAAAATTGCCAACCTATTTGTAGTAACGACGATAAAATAGGTCTAATTTTTATAATCACTTTAAGAATAAAGTGGTTATAAGAAAAAATATTAAAATTATAGGTGGAAGTTGTGTTGTAAGAGACTCAATTAGCTAAGAGGTTATTGATTCAAAATATACAAAAAATAAAAGATACTTCTTTATGTTAAAGTAATTTTTTCTTGAAAAAAATAAAAATTTTGGATAGATTTTATCTGATTAGGTATAATATTCCATTATATCCAAACCATAGTGAAAAAACTATTATTAAAATAGCGCAGAGTAACATTATAATTTTATATAATCTTAAATTTATAAATTTTTTGCTTTTATAAATTGAAAATGAAACAATAGAATACCACAAAAAATCTGCTAATATATGACCAACAAAGAAAACCCCTATTCCTAAAAATTTGTATTTTATAGAGAGGGTTATATAATTTATTCCTATTGTTACCCACCATATAAACCAGAAAGGATTTGAAATGCTCATCAATATGCCAGAAATTATTAAGTTATTACTTAATAGACTTTTTGTTTGATTAAAATCGATCTTCTTCTTTATTACTGTTAATATCATGTCCAAAGCAATAAAAAGAAGTATAATCATTCCAATTATACTTATTATACCTATAACCAAATTATTATTCAAGAATGGCGAAAGACCTAAAATAAGAACAATGAGGATCAAAATTTCAAGAATGGCATGACCTATTATTATCATTGGTCCTGTTTTCCAGCCTTTTTCAAGACTCTTTGTTATTGTATAGCTAAGAAGAGGACCAGGAACAAGTGCTCCAGAAAATGCTATTATAAATGACGATAAAAAAATATTTATAAGTATCAAAGTTTATCCCCTGTTATAAAATTTTTTCAAAATCAATCTTATATGGATTTTCCTTTACACATCTTTCTGCTTTTGTTTTAATTGATTTATCTTCTGATTTAAGAGATTCTATTAAAAAGTCAATATTATTGAAAATAAAATTTTTTCCATAAAGTTCAGGGGATTTGTGAAATTCTTTTATTAATTCAAGTTGAGCAAGATTTATGATTTTATTTTTTAAAGCAAGATCAAAAAAATCATTATCTATTACTACAGAAGAAAAGGACTCTATATTATTTTTAGTAAGATACTCCTTACCGCCTTGATTTCTATCAACAATAGAGGCAGTAAATATTATATTCCCATTTATATTTTTAATTGCTGGTATCCAGGCTCTTTCATAACTTGATGCCTGAGTGATAAGATCAGCAATATGAGTAACATTTTTATTCTGGATATCATAAATTTCTTTATTGTCTTGAATTACTTTTAGGTTCTTGAATATAAAAAGATGAGGCTTATTAGAAAGATAGGCAATCGGGATTGAAAAAAACCAATCTCTTCTCTCACCACCAGAAACATAATGAGACTCAAGAAATTTTTTATTATTTTTTATTGAAGAATAAAATTCCATTATTATCTCTTTAAATTCTATATTTTCATTTAAAAAAGATATTATTTTCTCAGTGAGAATTGTCGTAAAATCATGACTATTAATATTTTCATCGATAAAGCTAAGTAATTCTGTGGCTATTTTTTCTCCCCCAAATAAGTAGTGGGTGTTTATAAAGTATGGGCCAATTGTTCCGGATGTATACCAGAATGGTTTATATTCAGAAGCAATTTTTATAGATCCTGTTTTAAATAACATTTTCTGTATTATATTCATTTAACTATCCTTATAATTAAATTTATTAATATACCATTGAATTGTTTCTCTGATTGCAATATCAAATCTATATTGTGATTTAAATCCAAGTTCTTTTTCGATTTTTGTTGGGTCTATTGCATATCTTAAATCATGTCCTGGCCTATCTTTTACAAATGTAATTAATTCGCTATACTTTTTTCTGTCTGGCAGAGGTTTTAACTCATCAAGAATATCGCATATTTTATATGCAAGATCAAGATTTTTTATTTCATTTCTTGTGCCAATATTGTATGTCTCTCCAAATTTTCCTTTATGAAATACAAGATCAATCGCTATACAGTGATCTTTTACAAATAGCCAATCTCTTATATTCTCGCCTTTACCATAGATTGGTATTGGTTTTTGAAAAAGAGCATTTCTTATTATTGTGGGAATTAACTTTTCTTTATGCTGTTTCGGTCCATAGTTATTTGAGCAATTGGTAATGAGAGTATTGATTCCAAAGGTATGATGATAACTTCTAACAATCATATCAGAACTTGCTTTTGAGGCACTGTAAGGTGAATTAGGAGCATAAGGTGTATTTTCTGTAAAATATCCATCTTTTCCAAGAGAACCATATACCTCATCAGTTGAGACATGAAGGAATTTGCTATTCTCAAATCCCTTTTTATAGACAAAAGGCTCTATTAACCAATAATTTTTGGCATTGTTTAATAAATTATATGTGCCATATACATTTGTAAGTATAAAATCCTTTGGATTTTTTATTGAGTTGTCAACATGTGATTCTGCTGCAAAGTGTATTACCCCTTCTATGTTGTATTCTTTAAATATGGCTTCGACAAGATTTTCATCACAGATATCCCCCTTGATAAATTTATAATTCTTATTTTTTTCAACCTCTTTTAAATTTTCAAGATCTCCTGCATAAGTTAATTTATCAAGATTTACGATAAAGTAATCTGAATATTTATTTAGAAAATATTCTACAAAGTTTGAACCAATAAATCCAGCTCCCCCAGTTATTAATAGACTCTTCATTTTTTTTGCTCCATATTTAATATTTTAAATAGATATTTTCCATATTGACTTTTAGAAAATTTTTCTGCAAATAGTCTTAACTCCTCTCTGTTAATATATCCCATTTTATATGCAATCTCTTCAATACATGCAATTTTTAATCCCTGCCTCTTTTCTATTACTCTAATAAAACTTGCAGCCTCCTGTAAATCTTCTACTGTTCCAGAGTCAAGCCACGCAATTCCTCTTCCAAGGATAGTAACATTCAATTTATTTTTACTTAAATAGACTTTATTAACATCAGTAATTTCGAGTTCTCCTCTTTCAGATGGTTTAATAGATTTTGCTATCGCTATTACTTCATTGTCATAAATATAAAGCCCGGGTATTGCATAATTTGATTTTGGATTCTTTGGCTTTTCTGCTATTGAAATCACATTGAAATTGTTATCAAATTCAACAACACCATATTCTGATGGATTATCAACATAATATCCAAATATACTTGCTCCTTTATTGTTTTTTATACTGACTTTTAAAATTTCTGGTAGACTCTCACCATACAATATATTATCACCCAGTATCAGGGTAACATTATCATTACCAATGAATTTTTCACCTATAATAAAGGCTTCTGCAAGCCCATTGGGTTTTTCCTGAATTTCATACTGAAATTTTAAACCAAGATGTTTACCATCCCCAAGTAGATCTTTAAAAAAAGTTATATCCCTCGGTGTAGAGATAATTAATATATCTCTTATGCCTGCCAGCATTAGTATTGATAAAGGATAATATATCATTGGTTTATCGTAAACAGGTAAGATCTGTTTTGAGATAACCTGTGTTACTGGAAATAGTCTTGTCCCACTTCCACCAGCAAGTATTATTCCTTTCATAATAAATCCTTTTTATATTTTATATAACAAAATTATATATAGCAAAAAGTTTTTTTATGGTAAATAAATTTTTAAAATTTATATAATGTACGGTGTGATTTTATTTTTAGGCAGTTAAAAAAATAGAATTATCCTAAGGTTTAATTTTGTTTGAAAAATGATTGTAATAGTCTTATTTATTTTTTGGTAGAATTTAAAATAATTTTTTTCAATAGTATGTCTCAAAGCCTATTACCTGATAACAATCGTTGTAACTTGCCTTGTAAAAGGGTGTAGTGTTACCTTCAAAGTGGGATAATTCTCTGCTTTTATTCCACTTTTTTATCTTTGTTAGTCTCAAAAATAACTTTAATGTTACTATACTACACTTCATCTCAACCCCGGTAATCCCAAGTTTCTTATACTCTTCCAAAAAAAGTAAGATAATTCTCCTCAGTAAACAACCCATGCTGAAAAAATTAAGATCAGCATGGATCTTTTTCAAAAATCTGTAATCCTGTTTTGACAGATATACATGAATCCTACTATCCCCGTCTATTCTTTCATATCTATTACCATCTTCTTCTTCAAAACAATATCTCTTTTTTACCCTATTGCTATAGATTTGCAATATATACAAAATGAGTCCAGAAAGAGAGACGTTGAATTTTTTTGCAATAGTTGCAAGTCTTTTTTTCATATCAGAGTTAACTACAATATGTAACTCATGCTCAAAATTATAGTTTTTTAAAATCTTATGAATATTATTCATAAAAACCCTCCATATAAAAATATTTCTATATATTAATCACAAAATTTTTGAGAAAATCCTTTACAAAATTTAAGAAAAAAAATAAAAAATTTTTGCCTAAAAATAAAATAGCACCCTATAATGTATAAAAAATATCCAATTAGAGACTTATTTTTTCTCTTTGTGTAAATTTTACTCATATTATAATAAATTTAATTAAAGTGTGTAAAAATGCCATTTTTTATATTAAAAAATCAAATTTTTATAAATAATAAAATTTGTTATAACATCATTATTTATAATGCAAATACAATTGTTTTATATGAATGGCATATTAAATGCTAAATAAGATTGAAAGAGGGAGATTTTTTATTATCTTTAACAAGGAGGTAAAATGAAAACTAAAAAGTTAGTAAATTCGGGTAAAAATTATAACAATGCATTATCATACTATTTAAATGAAATAAGTAAAATCCCTCTATTAACAAGAGAAGAAGAAGAAGAGTTAGCAATAAAAGCAAAAGATGGGGATAAAGAAGCAAAAGAGAAATTAATAAAAGCTAATTTAAGATTTGTAGTTGTAGTTGCAAAAAAATATAAAAATCAGGGGATTCCTCTTGCAGATCTCATAAATGAGGGTAATATAGGTTTACTCACAGCAATAGAGAAATTTGATCCTTCATTAGGTTATCACTTTATAAGTTATGCTGTCTGGTGGATAAGGCAGGCAATATTAAAATATATATGTGAAAAATCAAGAATGATAAGATTGCCTTTAAACAGAGCAAATGAATTGTTAAGCATAGAAAAAGTAAGAAAAAAGCTTGCATCAGATAGTGGTGAAGAGCCGAACCCAGAAGAGATAGCAAAAGAGTTATCCATGGATTCCAAGATAGTAAAGCATTTGATAGATGTTTCAAAAGAGACTGTTTCTCTTGAATCAACATTGTATGAAAATAACAGAGATGCAACTCTTCTTTCAGATGTTTTAAGAGATGATAGATATGTGTCTCCGGAGCAGAAAATCGAGAGAGAACATCTTAATGAGATTATAAACTCAGTTCTTGATACATTAACAAAAAAAGAGAAAGATATAATAGAGCATAGATTTGGTTTAAATGGTACAACAAGCTTGAGCCTGAAAGAGATTGGTAAAAAGTATAATCTTACCAAAGAGAGAATAAGACAGATAGAGAAAAAAGCATTTGCAAGGTTGAAGCATTCAACAAGAAGTAGTAAATTGTTAAGTTTTATAAAATAGTAAAAAGGCTCTCATTGAGAGCCTTTTTTAGTTATTCTCTTCTATGTCTAATTTGTATTTTTTTCTTTTATAAGGGATAATAAATAAAAATTCGATAAAATTAAAGAGAAAATGAAAAATCATGGCATATATAATTGTTGAAGAGATAAATATAGAAATAAAAAATATTATTGAAGCAATAAAGCTAAATATTGCACCAGATATACCCTGACTTATATGTAACAGGCTGAATATTAATGATATTAAAATTATCACGATAATCTCAATGATAATTTTATCTTTAATAAAAATATATAAGATATTTTTAAATAGTATATACAGATATCCCCTGAAAAGAATTTCTTCAACATACGCCCCAACAAGACATATAATTAAGACATAAAGTATAGCTGGTTTTGGACCAAAAATATTTTCTATCTGGTGTAGATTATTTTTTTCTTCTTTTTCATTTGCAAAAGAAAAATCCAATATAATAAAACTGATTAAACTTAATATTAAAAATAGAATTGTTTTTAAAGAGTATCTAAATAGGAAGAATGGCCTTATTTCTTTTATAAATATAATTAAAATTGAAGATATGATAGCCCCTGCAAAATAAAATAAAAGAGAAATTATTTTATTGTCTATTGATCTAAAATTATAGTTCAAATTATCCTCTTACATTATTTTATATTTAGATATGGAGAATATATATAAATATCTTTAAAAATATTTTTTTAAGAAAGTCAATTAGTTTTTGACATTTTTCTTTTTTTTAGATATAATTTAAATCAACATTCAATTCTGGAGAATATAATGAAGAAAATTACAATTTTATTTCTTGTCTTGTTTATATTTTTAGATTGTAATAAAAATAAAAAAGATGAAACATTGATATTTTATGCTAGTGGAAAAGATTTTGTTAAAAAAGAATTTATTGATAAAGATGGCTGGCAAATAAGTCTACAATCTGTTTTACTTCATATAAGAGATGTCACTATAACCGATAGTGTAGTGATTAAGATTTATGATAAATTTTTTTTACAGTTAAAAAGTGTGGATTACGATAAAATAAAGATTACTGAGATAACAAAGCCAAAAAAAACTTCACCAACTAAGACTATTTCTTTTAGTTTAAAGAAAACATTTGATTATGACTTTCCCGGTTATTCTTTTATTATAAAAGGGATTGCTAAAAAGGATAAAAAAGAGATTAATTTTACTATTAAGTTTAATGAAGAGATAATATGGGTAGTAGAGGATGAGGAACAATCACAAAACAAAGACGAAAGTATAGATTTTAACTTTCATTTAGAATATATTTTTGGTAGCATTGACCCAATTAAGATTAAAGCACACAACGAAGAGGAGGAAGAGATTGAATATGATGTAAATGATTTTGCCTGTGGCTTTAACTTTTTTTTACCTTTTGAAAAGAATGGTATCATAGATGTAACTCAGGAGGATTTATTAAAGTCAAAAAACAAAAATGAGTATGAAAAGTTAATTAAGGCATTACATAGAATTGCCTTTGTTGGGGAAAAAGAGGCTAAAGTAGTTTATACAAGTTCAAAATTTTAAATAAAGGGGGATATATGGCGGAAAATGTTATTATAAAGAAAATAGATGAGAAAGAATTAGAAAAGATAAAAAAATGGCCCATATGGACATGTGAGGTAAAAAAATTTGATTGGGAATATGATAGTGATGAGCATTGCTATATTATTGAAGGAAGAGTAATAGTTACAGCAGATGGTAAAGAATATGAAATCAAAAAAGGGGATTATGTGATTTTTAAGAAAGGATTAAGATGCTTTTGGGATGTAAAAGAGAATATTAAAAAACATTATAATTTTTATTGATTTACTTGATATTATCATAGGTGTGATTTTGTTTTTTATGCAGATAAAAAGATAGAATTATCCTCTCGTTAATTTTGTGTGAGAAAGGATTGTAATAGTATAATTTATTTTTTGAGTAGAATTTAAAATAATTTTTTTCAATAATAGGTCTCAAAGCCTATTACTTGGGAGCAATTATTGTATATTGCTTTATAAAATGGGGTGAAATTCCCTTTAAAGTGGGACAATTCTCTACTCTTCCACCACCTCTTTATCTCTGTCAGTTTCAACCATAACCTTAATGTTATTAAACCACACCTTTTTTCAAATCCAAGCATTCCCATTTTCTCATACTCTTCAATAAAAATTTCAAGAATACTTCTTATCAATTTTGCCATGCTGAAAAAATTTAAATCAGCATGGATTTTCTTTAAAAACCTATAATCTTCCTTCGGTAAATAAAAATGTATAGAGGCATCAGCATCTATTCTTTCATAAACATTCTCATCCTCACACCCAAAACAGTATCTTTTCTTAACCCTATCAGAGAACTTTTGTAATACATAGCAGATAAGTTTAGAAAGAGAGATATTCTCTTTTTTAGCAATCTTAGCAAGTTTTTCCTTCATCTTTGAAGTAGTTACAAAATGTAACTCATGGTAATCATTATTTTTACAATTTAAAATTCTCTTACTCATAAAAAAACCTCCTTCCTTCTAAAAAAATATTTCTATAATATTAATCACAAAATTTTTAAGAAAATCCTTTACAACTTTTAGAAAAAAAATAAAAAAATTTACCTAAAAATAAAATTGCCCCATATTATCATCTATAAAGAAAAAATATTTGGATTTTTTTTAAAAGTGACAAACTTTCTTAAACTATAAAATAATTTAAGGTTCTGGAATATAAAAAGTCCTCTCTAAGACACTTTTTTAAAATCAAAAAAAATAAATTTATGTCAGTATCCTTAGGGGAAGTAGGTTAGGGTAAAAAAATATTTTTTTCTCATGATAACAAAATTTCACCATTTTTTTAAAAAATAATGTAAAATATTTGTAAATACAACGTTTTATTGTAAAGGATTTTTTCTGAATTTTTGTGATTAATATTTAGAAAATAATATTTTTACTAATTTTAAAGGAGGTTTTTATGGTTGGTAAATGTTGGACTTTTTCAAGAAATGGGCTTAACTGTTCACCTGTGGAGGTAGAGGTTGACATTAAAAATGGGCTACCTGTTATTCTTGTTACAGGTCTTTTGTCTCAGGAAGTTAAAGAGGCAAGAGAAAGGGTTAGGCCTGCTATTTCAAATAGTGGACTTGAGTTTCCGGTAAAGAGAGTCACAATAAATTTATCTCCTGCTGAGACAATAAAAATAGGAACTCATTATGATCTTGCTATTGCAGTGGCTCTATTAAAGGCATGCGGTTATCTTCAAAACATTACAGAAAGAATAGCATTTTTTGGCGAATTGAATTTAAGTGGAGAGATAAAATGGGTCAGAGGAATTTTGCCAATGGTGCTTGAAGCAATCAAAGAAAATTTTGAGAAAATCGTTATACCTTATGAAAACTTTAATGAGATAGCATTTTTAAATCATTCAAACATAATTGCAGCAGAATCTATCAATGATATGATAGAAAAACTTGTAAATAATATTAATCAGAGTGAAAAAGAAACTCTTTCGCTCAATTATTTTTTTAAGCAAAATAGTTATGGCGATTATCAGGATATAATGGGGCAAAAAGAGATGGTAGAGGCTTTTAAAATAGCAGCAGCCGGTCTTCATCATATGTTGATAATAGGACCACCCGGCTCTGGAAAGACAATGGGCGCAAGTAGACTTCCATCTATAATGCCAGATTTAACAGAAGAAGAGATTTTTGAGATAAATAAAATTTATTCAATAGCAGCAATGCTTCAGGGGAATAATTGGGTTACAGTAAGACCTTTTAGATCTCCTCATAATAGTTTTAGTGTTCGTGCCATTGTTGGAGGTGGTCCAAAAGTTTTACCCGGCGAAGTGAGTCTTGCACATAAAGGAATACTATTTCTTGATGAATTACTGGAGTTTAGAAACGATACTCTTCAATCATTAAGAACAATAATTGAAAAAAAAGAGGTCTATATCTCTTTAAGAAACGGCTGTGCCGTATATCCAGCTGATTTTTTACTTGTTACAGCATGTAATCCATGCCCCTGTGGGTATTTTGGAACAAAGTCTGGTATATGTAATTGTTCAATGAATGAGGTAAAAAAATATAGAAGAAAATTAAAAAATCCTCTTATTGATAGAATAGACATTCAACTTCAAATTGATAGAGTCAACTATAAGAATCTTATAAATGGTGAAAAAAATGAATCATCAGAGGCAATAAAAGAGAAGGTCCTAATGGCAAGAGATATTCAAGAATTTAGATACAGGATGGAAGATTTTAAATTAAATTCTTTAATTCCATCAGAAAAGATATCCTTTTATTGCAAAATGACAGAAGATGCAGAAAAGTCACTCGAAAATTTTATGGAGCAAAACCTACTTACAGCAAGAGCATGTCATAAGATACTAAGAATAGCAAGAACAATTGCTGATCTTGAGAAAAAAGAGCTTATTGAAAAATATCATATTGATAGAGCAATTGGTTTTAGAATACTGGACACAGAAATTATGTAAGTTTGACAAAATTAAAAATTTTGGTTATTAACTTCAATGAGGGAAAACTTTATGAGAATATTATTTTTAGGAACATCAGATATAGGGGTAGAGGTTTTACAGAACCTAAATAAAAATTTTGAAGTTGTGGCTGTTTTAACTCAAACAGATAAACCTTTAAAAAGGAGTAGTAAACCAGTTCCTACACCTATAGCAATTGAAGCAGAAAAGTTAAATCTAAAATTATACAAGGCTGAAAAAATTTCTTCTGAATTGATAGAAGATCTAAAAAAATATTCTGCAGATATATTTGTTACATTTGCTTATGGAATTATATTAAAAAAAGATTTTTTTGATGTGGCTAAATTTGGGGGGATAAATATTCATCCCTCCTTATTGCCAGAATTAAGAGGCCCTTCTCCTATTCAAACCGCAATTTTACAGGGCAAAACAAAAAGTGGGATAACCATTCAAAAGGTGGCATTAAAAGTTGATAGTGGGGATATCTTATTGCAGAGAGAATTTGAGATAAAAGAGGAAGATGATGCAAATTCTATTGAAGAACTTGTAAAAACTCTTGCGAGTGAAATGATAGTTGAAGTTATCTCTTACTTTGATAATATAAAACCCTTACCACAGGATGAAGAGAAAGCCACTTATTGTAGAATGTTTAAAAAAGAGGATGGGCTTATTGATTGGACGAATGAATCTGGTAGAGAAATTTTTAATAAAATAAGGGCATTTGTAAAATGGCCTATTGCTCATACCCATCTTGATGATAAAGTTGTTAATATTTATAAAGCAAAAATAGAGAATGAGATCGATTTTTCTCAATTTAAAGATAATAAAAACGGGGAGATTGTTATTGCCGATATAAAGAAAGGACTTATTGTTAAAACAAAAGACTCTCTTTTAAGATTGGAAATGTTACAATTGGAAGGCAAAAAAATTCTTGATTATAAAAATTTTATAAACGGACAGAGAAATCTTAAAAATAAAATTTTTCAATAACTATTCTAAATTATAATCTGCAATAGGGGAGAATTTATTTTTCAATATTATCGATAAAATTGTATTTTTTTATCCATTTTAAAATTGTTTTTTCTGGTTTATAAATATATGGCCAACAAAAGTTATGAATATTAAAATCCATATTTTTTTCTTTAAATAAAATTCCAGTAACAAAATCTATTTTTTTATGAGATAAGGTAACAATAACTTTTTTAAAAAAGAGAAAAGGTATAAAGTTAAAAAAATTTCTTTTTATCAATCTTTCTTTATAAAAGAAATCCGCTATTAAACCAGAACAATTGTCCTTAAATACTCTAAATTTCAATTTGCCATATTTAAATAGCTTTTCTATTTCTGAAAAAAAACTATTTGCTTTTTCTATAGTTTCCTTTTCTACTTTAAAAGAGCAATAAAATACTGTGGTTCTTTTTAATTCAGATTTTCTATAAAGATGGACATATCTATATGTTTTTGATTTTTTGTCTCTATCGACCCAGTACGAGGAATCATTATAAAGCCATTCATCTACTGGCATTATTGATACAAGAAAGTCTGATTTTAAAAGATAAGGGTTAAATATCTGATAAACTCTATCTTCAATACCAAGAGATATATGACCATGTAAAAACATGTTTTTTCTTTCAGATGGATAAAATGGTAATGAAAAAAATAAAGTTAACCTATTTTTTAAATTTATCATATAACTTTTCACAAATATTGTTAGCCAGATCCTCTGTAATTTTTATGTTTTCCATTGTTAAAATATTTTTATTTAGAAAATCTTCTTTTTCAAAATTTTCAAGGCTCTCTTCCATTATTTCCTCAATATGGGTAAATTTAATTTTTTCATTAAGAAAAAGATTTACAGATATCTCATTAATAAAATTATAAAAAGCTGGATATACTCCGCTCTTCTTTCCACAGTAAAAAGCAAAATCAAGCATCCTGAACTTTTTTAGATCAACTGGAAAGATCTCGAGTGTGACAATTCTATTAAAATTAAATCTATTAAAAGAATTATATCTTATTTCTGGATAAAATAAAGCATTCTGAATAGGTATAGCCATATCATTTGGCCCAATTTGAGCATATATTTCCCCATCAATTGTCTCAATCATGGAATGTATCAGAGATTGAGGATGAATCAAGACATTTATTTTATCATAAGAGATATCAAAAAGCCTTTCTGCCTCTATTACCTCAAGTCCTTTATTTGCCATTGTTGCTGAATCAATAGAAATCTTGTTTCCCATTTTCCATGTAGGATGATTCAATGCCTCTTTAACAGTTATTTTATGCCACTCCTTTTTTTCAATTCTAAAAAAAGGTCCACCAGAAGCAGTGAGGTAAATCTTCTCTATTTCATTCTTATCTCTATTTCTTAACAGATGAAAAATAGCAGAATGCTCAGAGTCGATTGGGATAATGTTACAACCATTTTTTTTAGCAATCTCTTTTAAAATAGGCCCAGCACAGACAATGCTTTCTTTATTTGCAAGGGCAAGATCTATTCCATTAGTAAGAATGTTATAAGAAGGAATTAATCCAGACTTACCAGAAATGGCATTTACAATAATATTGTTTCTTCTGTCAGAACAGATTTTATATAATCCATCCTCTCCGCTATATATCTTGATATTATTGTAATTCTTTTCATACTCTCCAAAATAATCAAACATTGACGCTCTATCAGAAACAACAGCAAATTCTGGTTTATATATATCTATTAACTTTAATAAATTTTTTACATTACTATGAGTAGAAATAGAAATTAAATTAAAATCTTTTTTATAATTATCAAGAACCTTTAAAGTAGAATGACCTATTGAACCAGTAATACCAAGTACTGAGATATTTTTCATAGACTCTTAATGGCAAAGTAGAGTTGGATTAATAAAAAGTATATTGGCAAAAGGTATAGAATCGTATCAACAGAATCAAGAATGCCACCTCTTCCGGCAATAATATTTCCAGAATCTTTTACATTTGCCGATCTTTTTACAACAGATTCGACAAGATCGCCTATAGGCACAAGAATACCTGTAATAAATGGTAAGCCAAAGTAAAACCATATATCAAATTTAATGAATCTATCAAAAAGAAAATAGAATATCGTAACAAATACAAAAGTGGAAAGATATCCCCCTATATATCCAGCCCAGCTTTTTTTTGGGCTTGCTGCAAGTTTTATAACATTATTTCTACCAAAAGCCATTCCAAATACATATGCAAAAATATCATTTGACCAGACCAGAACTATAAAAAATAGAGCAAGGAGAGACCCTGTTAGTGTTCCAGTGGAATCAATATTATAAAATATAGGAATCGGATTTTTAGGGTTTTTACTTATATTAAAAATAAAAGGCATAAAAAATGATGGAATACCGATATATAACATTCCAAATAATGTATATGACATCTTTTCAAAAGAGTAGGTAAGGTCCTGCTTAAAAATATCTCGTGCATAGATAGATGAGATAATAGTAATTATATATATGGCAAAAAAAATCCAATATAGTTTAAAATTCTGAATATTAAAAAAATTATTTGCATAAAGATAAGAGGCAATCAATATGGAGCTATTAATTATTGGAAGATAGTATCTCTTTACCTTTATACCTTTATGATATATTAAAGAATTTATCTCATAACTTCCTAAAATAGTAATTAAAATCCAGAATATAATAAAGACAAATATATGAGTATCCATTGGCCAGAATAATATAAAAATAGCAATTGGGACAGCGACGAGTGTTAATATGAGTCTTTTGGTAAAATTTGTCATTTTACTCCTCCAAATCTTCTCTCTCTATTGTTATAATTATTAATTGCTTCTATCATATCCTCTTTTGTAAAATCTGGCCAATTTTTATCTGATATATAAAATTCAGTATATGCAGCCTGCCATAAAAAATAGTTACTTATTCTAAATTCATTACCAGTCCTTATTATCAAATCTGGATCAGGAATATCCTTTGTCAAAAGATAATTCTTAAAAATATCTTCTGTAATTTCTCCATTCACCCCATCCTTAATTATTCTATTAACAGCCTGAATAATATCATACTTACCTGAATAATTTATAGCAAGTAACAAAGTTATTGAATCAAAATTTTTTGTATCCTCTTCTACTTTATAGATAGCATTTAAAACTTTTTCTGGTAAACCATTCTTATCACCAAGATGAATGATCTTAATTCTATTATCAATATAAAATTGAAATTCCTTTTCAAAATGACTGACAATAAGATTCATTAAAAAAGAGACCTCATCCATTGACCTTTTCCAGTTTTCCTTAGAAAAGGTATACAAAGAAAGATAAGGAATCTTTAACTCTTTTGTAAATAAAACAATCTCTCTTGCTTTTTCTACTCCTGCACTGTGTCCCGCAGTTCTTGGTAGTCCTTGTTTTTTAGCCCATCTACCATTCCCATCCATTATAACAGAGAGATGTTTAATATTCTTAGTATCAATTTCATTATACTTCAAGTACTTCTTTTTCCTTTTTCTCACAAATAGTATTGATCTCTTTAATATAATTATCTGTTAGTTTCTGAATTTCATCAAGAGCATGTTTTTCCTGATCTTCTGTAATCTGCTTATCCTTCAAAAGTTTTTTTATTGATTCATTAGCGTCTCTTCTTAAATTTCTTATAGCAACCCTTACCTGTTCTGCAATATTTTTCACCTCTTTTACTATCTCTTTTCTTGTCTCTTCTGTAAGAGGGGGGACATTAATCCTGATAACATTACCATCACTTGATGGAGTAAGACCTAATTCTGCCTTAAATATTGCCTTCTCAATATTTTTTAACATTGTCTTATCCCAGGGCTGAACAAGAATTGTTCTACCATCCTGAACAGAAATAGATGCTGTCTGATTTAATGGAGTAGGAGCACCATAATAGTCTACCATTACATTATCAAGAATATTAACACTTGGCCTTCCGGTTCTCATTTTTTTTAATTGTTCAATAAAACTTGCAATGCTTTTTTTGGCCTTTTCATTAAAGCTATCTTTTACCTTATTAATCATCTTTTACCCCTTTATTTCAAAAAAAGTTTTCTTTTTTATTTTAATGATTAAAGTCACATGAGATATTCTCTTAGTTTACTAATAGAATTAATTAAGAGTAATATACTAAATTTTTTTTTGTTTGTCAAAAACTTTTCCAGAAAAATATATTATAGGGGTGCCATTTTATTTTTAGGCAAAAAATATCTTTTCAAAAAATTTATATTTTGATATTTATAATTTATTATTATTTTTGTGGAGGGGAAAATATGAATAAATTAAACAAAGAAAAAATTATGAATATGTTTGAAAACTATTTTAATGATATTATGGGCAAAGATAGAAAAAATCTTTTCGAAATGCCACAGATGATTAAATCTAAGGTAATCGATTTAGGCGAGAAGATTTTACAAAATTGGATTGATGAAAAAATAAATAATGATAACAGAGAGAATAAAATAACAAAAAGTGAAGATAATGATAAAAAAAAATAGTATTCAGGTATAAATGTACAACAGAAAAGTATTATAACACGATATTAGGCGAAATAAAGATAAATAAAGATTATTATTATTCAGATGATTATAAAAAGGGTTTTTATCCGCTAGAAGAAGAATACCCATTGTTAAAGGAGTATTGTTTTCCAGATTTGCAAGAAAAAATATGTTATATGTCTGCAATAAATCCTTACAATTTAAGTCAGGAAAATCTAGAAAAGTTTTTGGATGTAAAAATATCCACATCACAAATACAAAAAATAGCAAAAAAGATTGAAAACATTTTAATAAATCCAGTATTAAACAAAAGATGCGGAATAATGGATGGTTTAAGATTTGGGCATAATCTTTATGAAGTACTTTTTATCCCTGGTAAGATTGATTTAATTTTAAAATTCAATAAAATATCTAAAAAAGGCACAGAATTAAATTCTGCAAATATATCAAAAAGTTTTTAAATCGTAAATAATAATTTTTATTATATCAAAAATTCCAATAATAGTGGCAATCTATCAAGAAATTCAAAATTTTTATTCTTAAAATAAAAAATACCACAGAAAATATAATTTTCT
>Ga0209409_1001984_pt1 | contig 16206 bp, 12 predicted proteins | sample AD_JPNMR1_MetaG_FD_184424 | JGI IMG/M metagenome (GOLD analysis project Ga0209409, IMG submission 184424) | Active sludge microbial communities of municipal wastewater-treating anaerobic digesters from Japan - AD_JPNMR1_MetaG (SPAdes) (version 2) | ecosystem: Engineered > Bioreactor > Anaerobic...
ATGAATCTTATCTCTCTTTTTGTTCTATCTACGGAAAATTTTACCATGGAGAGTAATTCTGGAACCTTCTGGACTTCATCAATAATAACCCTGTCAGTATCGACCCATAAAGAGTATGGGTCTCTTTTTGCCTGTTCTAAAAATGAAAAGTCATCAAGATTTATATATTTAAAATCTGGGAATTCTCTCTCTAAAAATGTACTCTTCCCCACCTGCCTGGCTCCTGTTATTATCACCACAGGAAAATCAATCAGTGCAGATTTTACCCTGTTACCTATCAGCCTTTTCCTATAAATTAATTCACGTCCTGAATGATTTTCATTCATATAGTGAATAATATTACAAATACCGGCAAAAGTCAAGAGCTGATCTGCAATCCATATGGTTGAGCTATTTTATCCTCTCCGAACTTCACCCATATGATTGTTATTTATCAATGAAGCTAGGTATTTTGCAGTTTTTAGACCTTCAGCATATTCATCCTTATATCCTGGATGTATCTCAAGCGTCATAAAGGCTTGAGATATCTTAAGATTCGAAAAGCTCTTCTCCAGAGGAAGATTTCCCCAGCCAGGTGGAAGATGAAGGTCGCCCAGTCCATAGATAAGCTGGAACATATATGGTAGCTCTCTATCCACATTATTGGGTCTTCCAAAGGAATCGTAGACATGCAGACTATTTATGTAGGGAGATGCGAGTTCTGAAGAAAAATAATCAAAACCAAAGTGAGTGGATGCCACTCTGGCATGTCCAAAATCGAAAGTGATACCCACGTTGGGTTTTGCTATCCTAGCTATCTGATCGACCAGTTTATCTATGAATGCACCATTGAGTAAGCCCTTTAAAGGGTGTACAAAGAAGATGATGAGGGCTGGGTAGAATTCCAAGATAATAAAGGGAATGGTATCAATGTAAGATAGGTAGAGATAGCAGGGCAAGGAGATAGTTTTCTCTATGTAAAAAGCGAGATGAAGGGGAAGAAAGAAGAAAGTATGGAGGAGATGCATAGCCAGAGATATGAAGAAGGGCTACAAGCAATAAAAGAAGGGATAGCTAAAAAGGAGGAATCAAGAGAGTAGAAAAAGTATATGAGCGGTAAGGATAATGAATAGTCAGAAGACAGTAACTACGTCCATGGAGACCAAGTCAAGGCAGGTAATATACGTAAAGCAGTGTAGTGAGCCAGAAGAAGAGGTAGCCAATATATCAGGCTTTAAACTATAAAGACAGACCCTTACAGGCTGATTTCTGGTACTTATAGCGCAACTTGGGTAAAGTTCCTTTTGTTATTGTAGACCCTACAGAAATACCAAGAAAAGAAGCTCATCATACCTCTTACGTTGGAGTACTAAGTGATGGTAAGACAAGAGGATTTGCCATAATTTGTGTCAGTGTTCCATATAAAGGAAGAGCCATACCATGTTACTTTAATACATACTCGTATTAGAAGGTAAGATTTGATATAAATTTATACTTTAGGATACCTATAATTAGGATTCAGATATACAATTTAGAAAGCTGGCCGAACTCCTGTCCGAAGATCAGTATATTTTAGTGAATTGAGGAGATTTTTCTGGTATAATAAATGCTGTGCCAAGTGTTGAGATTTAAGCATGTTTACTGCCTTCTTAAAATCCTGCTTGAGAGAAAGATAGGTGATATTTAGAGGAAAAAGTAAGGGTGAAGAGGTTTGGGCTGTGGGGGAAAATAAGATTATTATCCTAGATCTAAGACTACAAGGAGTTTTAGAGTTTCCGAAAATCTTATGAGTCTTGTAGAGGAGGTAATAGATGAGATAAAAAGAGCGATAGATAAATAGAAGGGATAACTTCTAAGTCTCGTTAACCCCAAAGGGGTAGAAGTTTATAAAAAAGTAATCTTAAGTGAGGAGGCATATTTATGAAAAGATTTATAGAAAGATTAGCTTTAGTCTGTCTGGTTATATCTTTAGTGCTAAATCTAGCACCAAATGTTTTCTCTCAGCAGGCTTCTATAGGACAATACTCTACTATAGAAGAGTATGAAAGGGCTACTGGTAAGAAAATTACAAAATTCAGTGAAAGTCCAATGCTTGCTGATCTTGTTAAACAAGGAAAACTTCCATCTGTAGAGAAGCGGCTCCCTGAGGAACCTATTGTGATACAACCAATAGAAGAAGTCGGGAAATACGGTGGGACTTGGAGAAGGGCGGCATTATCACCGAATGATACTAGAATCAGGGATAGGATGGGATATGAACCCCTAGTAAAATGGGGAAGAGACGGGAAAACAATGGTTCCTAATTTAGTTAAATCTTGGGAGCTTACCAATAGAGGAAAAACCTATGTCTTTTATCTTAGAAAAGGGGTTAAATGGTCAGATGGGGAACCTTTTACAGCAGATGATATAATGTTCTGGTATAATGACGTTATCCTTAACAAAGAACTTACCCCCTTATTTCCTGCATGGTTGGCGTCTGGAGATAAGCCGGTAGAAGTAGTAAAGAGAGATGACTATACTGTAGAGTTTCGTTTTGCTGCGCCTTATTCTATATTTCTAAATTATCTAGCTGGACCGGATACTGGAGTATTTATAACCAATTATCCAAAACATTATCTACAAAAATTTCATCCAAAATATACTCCGAAAGAAAAGCTAGATTCTTTAGTAAAAGAAGCTAAATTTGACTCATGGTTTCAGCTATTCGCTGATAAAGCGAATCCCAATACTAATCCTGAACTTCCTACTATAAGACCATGGGTACTTAAAAGTAATCCTACTGCTACTCGATTAGTAGCAGAAAGAAATCCTTACTATTGGAAGATTGATACTGTTGGTAATCAACTTCCCTATATCGATAAAGTTGCCTTTGATATAGTCCAGGATACACAGATGGCAGTTATGAAAGCTGTATCTGGTGAACTAGATATGCAGGGAAGGCATATGTCTCTTGCTGATTATACGCTACTAATGGAGAATAGAACTAAGGGGAACTATGATGTCTACCTATGGAATGAAGGGAAAGCAGGAACTGCTCTTTATATAAATCAAAACTACAAGGGAGACGAAGATATAACTAAGCTCTTTCGAAATGTAAAATTCCGCACAGCCCTTTCCCTTGCCATTAACCGTGATGAAATAAATGCACTTGTATATCTGGGGCAAGGGAGACCATGCTATGTAATGTTTCCTTTTACCTCACTACAAAATGATCCAAATATTCGCAAATTATATGAGTACAATGTAGCTGAGGCTAATAGACTTTTGGATAGTCTAAGGCTTAATAGACGTAATAAAGATGGATTTAGATTACTCCCAAACGGGAAACCACTCCAAGTAACACTTCTTGTCGGCTTGGGTTATCCAATGCATCCTGATGTCTCAGAGCTAGTAAAAACTTATTGGGAAAAAGTAGGGGTTAAAACAGCAATAGACACAGTGTCTCAGGATTTATGGTGGTCACGAGTTCAAGCTAATAATTACCAAATAGTACCTCACTATCTAGAATTTTGTGAGGGATTTCTTGATATGAGTTATTCAAGTATGTCTTTCATCCCCTGCAGAGCCCTGACATATTTTGCTCCGCTCTGGGGTTTATACTATGAAAGTTTGGGAAAGAATGGAGAGAAACCTACCGGAGATGCTCTAAGAAGTCAGATGCTCTTTGATAAATTAAAAACCAGTACGAGTAAAGATGAACAGGATAAGTTAACTGAAGATCTTCTAAGGGTATGGGCTCAAAACCTTTGGGCAATCCCAACCGCTGGAAGCTATAAGATACCGATCGTAGTCAAAAAGAATTTTAAGAATGTCCCTAAAAATGCAAGCTTGGCTTATTCGTACTGTAGTCCGGGTTATTTAAATCCTGAGCAATTCTTCTTTGAAGAGTAATTAGGCAATTATCAAGTAAGCCAGGATTCGTCTTGGCTTACTTGATACATTATGGAGGAGATTTGTATATGAGACGAAAGGTTATATGTTTCCCAGAAAGAGGTAAGGTAGCTATAAAAGAAGAAGAATTATCAGAAGATTTAGAAAACGACGAAATTTTAATTGAGAATCTAAAAAACTTAATTAGTCCAGGTACAGAACTTGCTCTCTATACTGGAACACATGTAGGTTTTAAAGATCCAAAAAATTTATGGGCTAAATATCCGCACTATCCCGGTTATATATCGATAGGGAGAATAGTAAAGACTGGTAAATGTGTAGTAGGATTGAATCCAGATGATATAGTACTTTCTAGCATGAATCACTGTTCGCATGGAAAACTAAAAGACTCAGACCCACTTTTGATCAAGCTTCCTGAAAATGCTGATCTTGACACATTACTTTTTGCCAGGATGGCTGCTATCAGTATGACAGCTCCTCTATTAACAGACTATTCTATTGGTGATAGGATAGCTATTATAGGATTGGGGATTGTTGGGAATCTATGCTCTCAACTATTCCAATTATCTGGGGCTGATGTATATCCATTGGAAATAGTTCCATATCGTATTAAAATAGCTCAGAATGCAGGGATAAATAGAGTCCTTAACGGAGGAGAAACTCATGAAGTCAAATCCCAGATTCAGCAAGTAACCAATGAATTGGGGGTGGACATTGTTGTTGAAGCTACAGGTATACCAGAATTAGTAAATCAGGCGTTAGAATTAGTTAATAACCTAGGGCAGGTAATACTTTTAGGTTCTACTCGTGGACTAGTTAATATAGATGTTTACACTCATATTCATCATAAGGGAATTACTGTTAAAGGAGCTCATGCTAATGTATTAGATTCAACTAAAATAGTAGGAGAGCCTAATGGTATGCGCAAGTATATCCTAAGAATGATAGATCTTATACTATCTGGAAGGTTAAAAGTATATCCTCTTATAACTCATAGAATAGCTCCAGAAGATGTTGAAGATGCTTATAACTGGCTATTGAAGAAAGAAAATATGGCTTTGGGGATAATTATTAACTGGAAATAATTTATATAAGGAGGAGATAAAGATGAACAACAACGAACCAATCCAGGTGGGAGTAGTTGGGCTTGGACGTAGCGGATGGAATATACATATCCGAACCTTTAGAAATATGACAGATAAGTTTCGTGTTGTCGCTGTCTGTGATATTAACGAGGCTAGACTAGAAGAAGCTAAGACATCCTTGGGATGTAAAACATATGCCAGATACGAAGATTTTCTGGGTGATCAGGAGATAGAATTAGTTGTGGTAGCTACTCCAACCTATCTGCATCCACCCTATTCTATAATGGCTCTTAAATCCGGCAAGAAAGTAGTTTGCGAGAAGCCTATGGCTACAACAACTAAAGATGCAGATGAAATGATTAGAGTTTCTAAAGAGACGGGGTCTCTCCTTACCGTATTTCAAAATAGACGTTATGGTAAGGATCATATCAAGGTAAAGGAGGTCATAGCCTCTGGTAAGCTCGGACGCATAGTACAGATCCGAATGACCATGAATAGTTTTGGTCGCAGGTGGGACTGGCAGACACTAAAAGAATTTGGCGGAGGGTCTCTTAATAATAATGGCATTCATCTCTTAGATCGTGCACTTCAACTTATGTCAGAGAAAGAGCCTGAGGTATTCTGTCACCTGGATAGAGCTCTAACACTTGGAGATGCAGATGACCACGTGAAGATTATCCTTAAAGCCCCTGGAGAGCCTTTAGTAGATATTGAACTTACAAGTGCATGTGCCTATCCCATAGAGAGCTGGCTTGTCATGGGGACCTGTGGAACTCTCATAGGAACCCCTTCAGAATTAAAATGGAGGTATATAAAACCTGAAGAGTTACCCCCCAGAGCTGTGGATAAAGAACCCACCCCAGATAGAAGTTATAATAGAGAGGATCTGCACTGGTACGAAGAGACATGGAAAGAGGAGAATAGCTTAATAACGCAGGAGATGGCATTTTATACAGATCTATATCGCACGATTCGAGAGGGTGCTCCTCTAGCTGTAAAGCCAGAGGAAGTCAGGAAACGTATAGCCATAATAGAGAAATGTCATAAGATGAATAATCTCTAATTAAGAGAGAATAAGGAGGCAGATGATGAAATTATCTGTATGTCACTATAGTTTTCATAGAAGATGGGAAGAAGAAAAATGGACATTAGAGAGACTCTGCCAAGAGGTAAAGTCTCTGGGTGTTAACTCGGTGGATTTTCATGCAAGACTTGTCAGCAGGTTAGGGACTCCAGATGATATCGTGCAGGAGATAAAGACGACTATCTCTAAGACAGGCATAGACTTATCCGGGTTTTCTCTTTCTACCAATTTTAATATAGAAAACTCACAGGAATATCAGGATATGATAAAAGATACAATCGTATGGATGCAAGTAGCAGCTAAGATAGGAGCTCCCGTCTCTAGGGTCTTTGGTGGAGGTCTCAGGAACAGATTAAATATCGATGAGAAGACAAAACGGGATATCTTTCAACGTGTAATAGATGCTCTAGGAGTTCTATCTAAAGAGGCAGAGAAATTAGGGCTTATATTAGCATTGGAAAACCATGGCGGACTTCCCTGCACAGGTGAAGAACAGGTAGAGATGATAGAAAAGGTAGGATCAAAATATCTAATGGCAACAGTAGATATAGGCAACTATCTGCAATGTGGACAGGAAGCGGTTGATGGTGTTAGGATAGCGAGTAAATATTGTGCCTATGTTCATGCGAAGGATTTTAAGAAAAAACCGGATTCTTCCATGCCCTGGGGATGGAATGTTTCTCCCTGTATTGTTGGAGAGGGCGATGTTGATGTGGCTGGTTGCCTCTCAGTGCTTAAAGAGGCAGGCTATGACGGTTATATAGCTTTAGAATATGAAGGGCTTGAGGATGAAAGGATTGGAGTTCCAAAAAGCCTCGAATATGTTAAATCAGTTATGGATAGAGTCTAATAACAGGGCGGGGATTCCCGCCCTGTCTCCTGTTGTTTTATGTCACTAAAAATCTAAGATATAGGACCTTCCTTCCTCGGTAGGAAATGAATAGAGATAAGCTTTGGGATTTTCAGGTATTATCTTTTCTCCATCACAGGTAACTGTAAACGGATTTCTACTTTCTATCTTACATAATCCCCCATTTTTAGACCTTATTTTAGCCTCTGTGATTCGCCCAGCTTTCCATCCTATATCTACTTCAAAACCACCTCTGGCACATAAGCCCCTTACATAACCGTCCTTCCAATCAGTAGGCAGCGCAGGAAGGAGTTCTATTATATCCCTATGGCTCTGCAATAACATCTCGGCAATTCCTGCTACAGCGCCAAAATTTCCATCTATCTGAAATATTATGGGGGGATGAAGATCGAAGAGATTATCAGCCGTAAAATCAGTTAACAACTTCTTTAGTGACTCATATGCTAAATCCCCCTCCTTTAATCTTGCCCATAGAGATATCATCCACGCCCTACTCCATCCAGTACTTCCACCACCATTCTTAATCCGATTTTCAAGGGAGACCCTACCTGCCATAGCAAGTTCTGGTGTATCTTCTGGAGTGATACTAGTACCTGGATATATTCCAAATAGATGGGACTGATGTCTATGCCCTGGTTCTACTTCTTCGTATTCTTCCTCCCATTCTAATAACTGTCCTAAGGAACCTATCTTAGGATCTGGTAACTTTTTCAATGATTTTTTAACTTCCTTCCTATATTCTTCGTCTATATCCAATATCTCTGATGAGGTTATATATGCTGTAAATAGTTCGTGAAGGATTAGAGAATCCATACTTGGAGCTCTACACATCATACCTGTATCTCCATCTTGAGTACGGTACCTGTTCTCTGGAGACTGAGAGATTCCAGTTACTAAGTTACCATTTTCATCCTCTATAAGAAAATCCAGGAAAAAATCTACAGCATTTTTAATAAGCGGATATCCAGTTTTACTGAGGAATTCTTTATCAAGAGTAAATCTGTAATGTTCCCATAGATGAAGACAGAGCCATGCCATTCCCATAGTCCATATATATGGGTCTCTGCCAAAAGGAGCTGTGTCTCCCCAGATATTTGTGTTGTGATGAGCTACAGATCCTTTACATCCATACATTACCCTGGCAGTACGTTGCCCGTTCTCCTTTATCCTTTCTATCAGATCAAAGAGTGGCTTATGACATTCAGATAAATTACATACCTCTACTGGCCAGTAGTTCATTTCTAAATTTATATTGATCGTATAGATAGAATCCCAGGGGGGAGTGAAATTATCATTCCATATACCCTGCAGGTTGGAAGGTAAAGATCCTGGTCTGCTACTGGAGATAAGAAGATATCTCCCGTAATTAAAATAGAGAGGAATAAGATATAGGTCCTCTTTCCCTTCTCTTGCCCTGGATAATCTCTCCTTAATAGATAGAGAAGTAATCTCCTCCCTGTCCTCAGGATAGAGATCAAGTTCTACTCTGTCAAAGAGACTCTTGTAATCTTCTATATGTCTCATCCTTAATTCCTCATAACTCTTTTTCGACGCCTCTACAAGTCGGCTTTCACATATCAGCTGAGGATCATGATATCGAAATGTCGTTTGACTGGCTAGAAGAATAGTAACGCTATCAGCTTTATCAATAAGTATAGAGTCTGCAAATGTCTCTATCCTGCCAGATTCTTCTGCAATAGCTTGAACAATGAGACAAAATTCTACCCCATCCCCACATTTATCTTTAAGCATTAATCTATTATCCGGAAGGATTCTTGTTCCTGAATCAAATGGTCTTCTAACTATATTCAAAAGAGAGGATATCATCTCAGGTTTATCAGCACTTAATCTTATAACCAGGACATCATCCACTGCACTGGAGAAATACTCTCTTATATAAGTAACTCCATCTATTTTATAGATCACACGTACTATACCTAGGTTGAGATCAAGCTCTCTTAGATATGATTCTGGTTCTTTTTTATAGCCTAAGGATCTTATAAAAAGATCTCCTAATGGCTGGTAAGCTGTGTTATACCTTGGAATACCCAGCATAGTAGTTCTTATAAGGGACTCAGCTTCAGAGATCTCTTTTTCTTTCAATAGCTCTCTTATCCTATCCAGATTTTTGAAGGCAAAAGGATTATTTCTATCCTTTGGACCTCCATAATACACAGAATCTTCATTTAGCTGAATCCTATCCTCTAAAATTCCTCCAAATATCATCCCCCCAAGTCTTCCATTCCCAATGGGAAGCGCCTCTAACCAACGTCTTGCAGGTTGCCTGTACAAGAGTCTCTTCGTAAGAAGATCTGTATTTACCTCATCAGACATCTAATTAACCTCCTAAGAGGGAGGATTCACCCCCCCTTATATTATTCTTTTATAAAGAACTGTTCAGGATGAGCATTTGCGGGTGAAAAGAGAGAATCATCTGATATCAGACCTTCAGGAACATTTCTGAAGTTATTCTTTACGATAAGGATCTGGGGAAGCTCTCCAACAGTTCCTATCATCCAGAGATTCTTCTTATGGATATTAAAAATCTCTTTGAGATATCTATCCCTTATATCACTATTTGTAGTTGTCTTTGCCTTTTCCCATAGTTGCGATATCTTCTTTATATCTGCAGGAGGCTCCATTCCACTTTTACCTCCGGTAGCAATCCATGTCCCCCATGCAGGAGCCCACTGCTGTGAACCAACAAGAACAAACCATGTAATATTAAGTAGAGGGTTCAGACTCTTATCAAGACTCCATGCACTAGCTTCTAACTGGTTTCCAGAATAACGGGTTTCCCATAAAGAACGATCTATCTGTTTTACAGCCACTTTGATTCCAAGTTTCTCCCAATATTTAGCAATTAATGCTATTACATCAGCGGTTGTAGCTCCTGGAAATGCAGTAAACTCTAATGTAATAGCTAAAGTCTTTCCGTCTGGTCTTAACCTGAATCCATCCGGTCCCTTCTTAAGTCCCATCTCATCCAGAAGTTTGTTAGCTCTTTCCAGATCATACTCTACATACGCCTTTTCCCACTCAGGGTCATAGTAGGGAGATTGGCTTATAAGCGAAGCCTGTCTTGGTTTTCCTAAACCAAAATAGAAAAGTTTATTAATCTCCTCTCTATTTATAGCCAGTGACAATGCTTGCCTGAATCTAACATCTTGGAAGATCTTTCTTAATACCGGATCCTGCACTGTCTGGTTTACATAGAGCATAGGATCAGCCCCAGATGCAGTTGTCCATTTTAACACCCTATAATTACCTTTTTCTCTATTTTCCATAAATAACGTATAATTCGACAGGTATATATGCCTCTCCTGCATATCAAGTTCTCCAGCTGTCGCTCTCATATTCAGGATCTCAGCATCCTGTACTATATCCATAACAATTTTATCTATGTATGGGAGCTGATTGCCGGCGGTATCAACCTTCCAGTAGTAAGGATTCCTTTCACATATAACCTGGGTACTTGTTATTCTGCTGACCATCCAGGCATTTATGGTGGGTTTTTCTGTATTTTGCCAGGAGTTTTTATTACTGAAGAGTTGATACCAGAAGTTAAATCCTGCTTCTTTAGCTTTTTTCTCTAACTCTTCTTTAGAAACATAACTGGGATGGAATTGCTTAAGGTAATGGGCTGGGGCAAAAGGTTTGTTATAGATACCATCATAAGATAACTGCCATAAGAAAACTCCATTTGGCTGTTGAAAAGTAAACCTGACAACATATTTATCTACTTTTTCTACCGAAACAGGTTTTCCTGCTGTGGTTAACCAGGCAGGAGTAATGGGAGTTAATTCCTTATTTGATATGATGTCATTAAACCAGAAGGTTATATCATCCGCAGTAAAAGGCTCCCCATCAGACCATCTTAGTCCCTCTCTGAGATAAAATGTATATACCCTTCCATCACGTGATATCTCCCACCTCTTAGCAAGGTTCGGAACTATCTTACTTCCATCCGGGTTAGTTCTTACTAAACCTTCAGCTGTTAGTTTTGTTTCAATAATAGAAGCATCTGCTATGCCTATAGCAGCTCTTCTCCAGGTTCCTCCATACCGACCGACCTCTTCTACCGGAACAATAACAAGAGGTTCTTTTGGTAGCCTCTCTTTTACTGGTAAGATCTTACCCGATTTTACCAGTTCAGTTAACTGCGGTGCCTCCTGAAATACTGCAATTTTCTTTCCAGTAGCTTTCTGATACTCTATAGGAGTACTGTACTGAGAAACAGAAGAAACATTTTGAGCAAAAGCGGTAGAAAATCCACTAAAGATAATACCAAGTACTACAAGGATAGAAATTAACTTAAATGAATTTTTCATACGTTCACCCCCTCACATCAATTTATGTTATCAGTAACATTATACAACAATAATATTAAAAGTCAAATTCTATTCGCCACGCATCACCTATCACGCGTTACGGCATTTATGTTACCCGTGTGACAATATCACAGAACAATAGCACGTGATATAATCTATTTGAGAGGGATAAATATTATTGAAAGGTTGAATATAGTTAGTCCAGCAAGACCGGGTAGAGTAAATAGAAGTCTTCATGTGGTATGGCTCAGAAAGTAATGAGAGACAGAGCATTATTAAGAGTTACTGGATTTATAATAGTTATAATATTTCTTGTTTACTATCTTGGAGGATTAGACAGGATAAATTACGCCTTCTTAAATTATTTCTTCCATTTAAGAAGACCATTAGAAATCTCAAAAGATATAGTTGTTATAGGAATAACAGACAGGTGTCTGACAAAACTTGGTAGATGGCCACTCAACAGAGAGCATTATGTTAAGCTCTTTAAGATTCTAAAAGAGGGAGAGGCAAAAGTTGTAGGAATAGATATAATCTTTTCAGAGCCTTCAGGTAAGGTGGATTTTGAGATTAGGGAGTTATCAAAAGATATAGGTGGGGTTATATATCCAGCGTATTTTAATGTAGATGATGGTAACCTTTATTTCCCTGTCGAACCTATCATGGATGGTGCATTTGATATAGGGCATATAAATATAACTCCGGCTATTAATGGATTTGTATATAGCATTCCACTGGTTATCCCGTATAGTACGGCTAATATCCAGGCGTTTAGCATTAAAATAAGTGATACCTATCTGAATAGAGATATAAATGTACCCATTGATAGCAACGGTAACTTGATCATAAACTATTCTGGTCGCAGAATAAATATGCTGTCCTTTAGTGATGTTTTGGGAGGGAAGGTCCCCAGTGATATATTTAAAGGAAAACTGGTTTTACTGGGAGTAACAGCTAAAGGTGTCGGAGATTATTATCTTGCACCCTCTTATAATGAGCCAATCTCCGGACTGGAGATTCATGTAAATGCAGTGAATACAATAATAACAGAGAGATTTCTGAAGAAGATTCGTAAGAATATAACTGTACTGATTAGTCTTATTCTCTGTTTCCTCCTTATAATTTTCGTCTCCTACACTAACCCAATCAGGGGATCAATAGCTGGCTTAATTGGAGTATTTATATGTATTATAGGTGGATTTCTTCTCTTTTTAAATGGGATAATATTTGATATAGCCCCCACAATTTTATCTATACTATCTACAATAGTATCTTCTGATATATCATCCTATATAAAAGAGAGAGAAGAAAAGGATAAGATAAGAGAGATATTTCAAATGTACTTATCTCCAGAAGTGGTAAACAAACTGTTAGATCATCCTGAACTATGGGGTTTAAAAGGTGAAGAAACAGAAGTAACTGTAATGTTTGTAGACATAAGCGGATTTACTAAATTTTCTCAGACCCATAAACCTCAAGAGGTAGTAGAATTTTTAAATAGATACTTCTCTATTGTAACTGATATCATCTTCAAGTATGGAGGGACTTTAGATAAATTTATAGGAGACGCAGTGATGGCGATATACGGAGCTCCAGTCAGATATGAGGACCATCGATTAAAGGCTATAGAGTCTGCTCTTGAAATTATAGATATATCTAGGAAGAATGGCATAAGGGTTAAGATTGGGATAAATACTGGCAAGGTTATACTTGGGAATATAGGAACAGATAAAAGGGTACAATACACTGCCATAGGAGATGCGGTAAATATCGCAGAATTCCTGGAATCTATAGGAGAACCCAATGAAATTATTATAGGAGAAGAGACATATAGAAGCATAAAGGATAAGGTAAGGGCTAAAGAGATAATCTTAGAAGGAAAGTATAAGGGGGTAAGGGCATATAAGATAATAGAGGATAAAGATGATGGGGGATAATAAGATAAGTATTCTTAAAGAGATACCTCTATTTGCTGGACTTGGAGAGGATCTGCTTCTGAAGATAGAAGCTATCTCTATAGAAAAGTCATATAAAAAGGGAGAAATCATAATTTTGCAGGATACTTCAGTAGAGGGACTCTATATCCTGGTATCGGGTAGACTCAGGATAAGCAGAAGTTCTGAGGATGGAAGAGTAAAGGTCTTAGCTATACTTTCACCTGGGGATATCATAGGCGAGATGTCTCTATTAGATGACGAATCTGCCTCTGCAACTGTAGAAACGATGGAAGATTCCAGATTGATACTTATAAGGAAAGAGGATTTTCAAGCGATGCTTCTTAGATATCCTCTTGTCACCATAGAGATAGCCAGAATATTAGGTAGAAGACTTAGATCTGCAGATAAAGAGATTGAAGAGCTTGCCTTCTATAGCGTAAAAAATAGGCTTATTGAGGCATTAATAGATCTTGCGAACAGGCATAGTGAAAGGACTTCTTCAGGTATAAGGGTCTCATTGAGGATTACCCATCAGGATTTAGCAGATATGGTAGGTTCATCTAGGGAAACGATAACTAGGATAATGAATCTCTTGGAGAGAGACCAGCTGATAGTTAATGAGGGTGGTTATATTGTTATAAAGGACATAAACAGGCTCAAAACTTACCTTCTCTAACCCCGGGTCTAGCGATTCGAAGGACGATTAGGTCCTTCTCCATTAGAATCCTTCTTGTTTTGTCCATGCTGAAACTCCTGACCTTGATTATTTTGACCTTTACTCTGCCCTTTCAGGTCTCCTTTATGTAGAGTTGGAGGAGATTTAGGTTTAACTATTGCAGACTCCCCTTTCCTTATCCTAATAGTCTTACCCTGAGCGGTCACATCCACCTCTCCCTCATAGACTGTAACAAGGGTCGTTTGATCCTGTAATACCTCTACACTAAACTCTGTACCCCTGACCCCAGCTATCCCGGAAGGTGTTCTAATTTCAAAGTTTGGGAATAATTTAGTTATATATAGCTTTATATAACCGATAGCAAGGGATAGATAATCTTTGTATACAGATACTTCTGTACTAGCGTTTATCTTTACTATACTTCCATCTGAAAACTTTAGTTCAGCATAAGCATCTTCTCCAGTCTTAAGAGTATCTCCATCATCTAATATGTCTCCTTTACTGGCAGGAATCCATATATTTTTAGAAATATCCTTCTTTAGTACAGTCCCATCTATTCTAATAATAGTAGCATTATATGGAGATACTATGTTTACTGTACCCCCCACGAGTATACCACTCAAAAATAGAATTAACGAAAACTTTAGGATTTCTCTCATCTTTACCTCTCATCAGGGCGGGGCTTAGCCCCGCCCATCTCCAATTACTTTGGATTTCTGTTATTAGGACCCTGCTGCTGGTTTCCCTGCTGTTGGTTCCCTTGCTGCTGGTTTCCCTGCTGTTGGTTCCCTTGCTGCTGGTTTCCCTGCTGTTGGTTCCCTTGCTGCTGGTTTTTTCCTCTGGCTTTTGCCTCTTCTCTAATCTGAGCTGACTGACCTGCATTACTTACCTGTTCCACTATCCTATTCCAATCTCTCTTCTGTTCTCTAGCCCTGATAATACTCTGTAAGAGTTCAGGATTTTCCCCTTTTGGGTCTAATCTGGAGTATAATTCATAACATACCAGGATTTCATCTGATTTTAGTCCTTTCAGTCTGAGCCTATAGATATCATAGTTAGAGAGTTGATATCTTTGACGAAGCAAATAGTTCATACCAGAAATTTCTGCCTCATCTTTTGGGTTTATATATAACCCAATCCTGGATAGCTTAACTCCAAAATAATTTGCAGTCTCTCCCCAGCCTAAATTATTCTCCTTAGCATAGTTTATCACATCTGTTATATTATTACTACTCTGAGTTGCTATGACAGATATTATCGCTATTTCACCGTATCCATAGCCCTGGGCACGTAGTTGATTGATAATATCTTCTGTTAAAAAATCTGGGAAGGCAGATAAAAGACTACTCACCATCATCCTGTTCTCCACAGCAGTATCCCCTTGCTGTGCAGATACAAACATAGGTACTAAAATCATACTAACCAGCAGAAAACCAATCACTAACTTTTTCATAATATCACCTCCATTCAAAATTTTTATAGCTTCTACTCTAGAGTATATATTCAAAAAACATAATTGTATGTGACGTAAATCACAATAAAATTTTTCTTATGCTAAATGCTGTTAACCGTTTTATACTTCTGTGAGTCAGGAGTATTTCCCTCTCCTAGAAGGAGTAATGCATAATGCATCATGAATAGGGGTTGTTTTACTTCTCTCTCCTTGATGGGAGAATGCATGGGTGAGGTTTGCCTCCTTGAAAGAGGAGAGAATAGAACGGGTTATTCCTGAATTTGTATTTATACTATCAGTAAGTATTATAATCTTATTAGATAGCATTTTCCTGGACTATAAATAGAAAAACCAGCAGGAGGCGCTTGGATGTGTATAATAGCGGTATGCATTGATAGGAAGCTCTCTTTGGAAGAGATAGATTATGGATGGACAAGGAATCCAGACGGAGGTGGAATTGGTTGGGTAGAAAATGGCAAGGTGAATTATATAAAGGGGTTAATGACTCTTGAAGATTTTAAAAAAGAGTATGAAAATCTAAATATTCGTCCCCATATAGTTCATTTCCGAAACGCATCAAAAGGTATCCCTGTAAATTGTAAACTTACCCATCCGTTCATAGTGAGTAAAACATCGCCGATAAGACTGAGATATAAGGGGATAAAGCCTGTGCTTTTTCATAATGGAACTATTAGGGATTGGAAAAGATATTATGAGCAGTATGTAGAATCAAGAGGAATTATAATTCGAGATGAGAACCTTTCAGATACAATGGTTATGGCAATCATATGGGCAGAAAAAGGTGAAGATACTTTTGATTTACTTAACCCGGGGAGAGTCGCTCTGTTATATCCAGATGGAAAGATAAAAAAATATGGGGACTGGATAGAGAAAAAAGG
>Ga0209409_1001995_pt1 | contig 16124 bp, 10 predicted proteins | sample AD_JPNMR1_MetaG_FD_184424 | JGI IMG/M metagenome (GOLD analysis project Ga0209409, IMG submission 184424) | Active sludge microbial communities of municipal wastewater-treating anaerobic digesters from Japan - AD_JPNMR1_MetaG (SPAdes) (version 2) | ecosystem: Engineered > Bioreactor > Anaerobic...
AACCGGAGTTTATCAATTTAAATTATGCAGCTACTTCACAGCTTGCAGGCTTCAATGTTATTGTGGAAGGAACTCAGGCTTCATGCCAGACAGATTCGGAAGGACGTTTTGAGCTAAATAACGTTCAAAGGGGTACAGGATATACTATTAAGATATCCAAACCCGGATACTTAACAAGAATTATACACAATATAGCCGTTTCGGGAGATACAGCCTTATCAATAAGCGGATTGCCAATTGATATATGGGCTGGGGACTTTAATGACGATACGGCAATAAACATGGCTGATATAATAGATTTTGCAAAAGTATTTAATCTCACTTCATCTAGTGATAAGTATAATCCTGTTTTTGATCTCAATAAAGATGAAGCAATAAATATGAGCGATGTAATGATAGTTATTAGGCATTTTAACAAAACATCAAACGATTATTTGCAAAATATCACTATTATAAGCAATACACCAACTAATACGCCAACTCATACACCAACTTATACACCTACAAAAGCACCAACTCCTACACCCACAGCTTCTATGTCGGGAAAAGTAACCTATACCCTTGTAAGAGCTAGTTCTCCTACTGCTGACCAACTTGCTGCATATGAAGCCATAACGGCAGCAATGGATAAAGCCGTATCATATTATAACCGTTATACAAACATTACACTAAACTTAAGGGTTCTATATGAACCAAGTGTTGCAACAGCTGATGCAAATATTAACGGTACTATTAGATTTGGCAAAAGAGAATATATGAACCACATTACCGCTATGCATGAAATTGCACATACTGCAGGTGTAGGAACTACACAACAGTATAGGGCCTTAATAGTAAACGGTGTATTTACAGGAGTAAATGCAACAAACCAATTAAGGGCTATTACAGGCAACCCTCAGGATGTTTTAAAGGGAGACAGCCAACATTTTTGGCCTTACGGACTTAATTACACAAGTGAGGTTAAATCGGAAGACGACCTTATAAACCACTGCAAAATAGTAAATGCCATAAGGAAAGATTTGGGATTTTAAGTGAGATAAGACGTAGTAAAATAAGCATAGATTTATAGAGCTGTTATGAATTTAAAATATTACTAAAGAATGGAGATGTTCTCTTATGGATGATTTATATGAGTTAAGAAAACAAATTAGTTTGACTAATAATGAAATACTTAAATTGCTGAATAAACGTGCTACTTTAGTTCAGAAAATTGTAACACTAAAAGATGAAAAAGGAACCGATTATTATGATCCCATAAGAGAAGCGGAGATGCTTAGTGAAATATTTAAAGAAAACAAAGGCCCATTGCCTGATGAGCTGGTAAAGAAAGTGTTCTTAAGCATTTTTCATACTGCATTGCAATACATGGGAATAAGTGGTGAAAGAAAACTTCTCGTTGGGGCTTCAAGCGAAGTTCAACTTCCAAAATTAAATGAGATGTTTGATATTGATCCTCAAAATCCCATTGTTATCGCAGGACCATGTGCAGTTGAAAACTTTGAATATTTGGATCAAGTTGCAAAGATGCTTAAAGATGCCGGTGTAAAGTTTATTCGTGCAGGTGCATATAAACCGAGAACATCACCCTATGATTTCCAGGGATTAAAAGAGGAAGGATTAAAAATATTAAATGAGGTAAGTAAAAAATATAAGCTATATTCTGTCACAGAGGTAGTGGATACTCGAGACGTATATTTAGTACAGAAATATGCAGATGTTCTTCAGATTGGTGCAAGGAACATGCAGAATTTTGAATTGTTGAAGGAAGTAGGACGAACAAATAAACCGATTATATTAAAAAGAGGAATGAGTGCATCAATAAATGAACTTATCTATGCAGCCGAGTATATTGCATTGCAGGGAAATAGAAATATAATTCTTTGTGAAAGAGGTATAAGAACTTTTGAAACCAAAACCAGAAATACATTGGATATTTCATCCATTCCGATAGTAAAAAATGAAACCAATTTGCCAATAATCGTTGATCTTAGCCATTCTCTCGGAAGAAAAGATATTGTTAACCAAATAGCAAAAGCGGTTTTAGCTGTCGGTGCCGATGGAATAATGGTAGAAGTACATCCAAAGCCTGAGCTTGCTTTGTCTGACAGCAAACAGCAATTAAATTTTGACGAGTTCATAGGTATGTTGAAAGCAATAGGTTGTTAATACATGGCAATCTATGGTAATGTATAGCCATTGCATGTTGTTCATTATAATGATATAATATTTATAATGTAAGTGTTAGGGGTATTAACGCTTACATTTATTATTGCATTTCCATGTTTAATTAAAAAAGAAAATAACATATCAGATAAAAAGAAATACATTCCAATTGCTGAAAAATTTTTATTGATAAGTTTATGTGTATTTTTTGTATTGAATTTAAATTAAGAAAACATTCTGTCTTAAGTGATTTATTACCTATTTTACAATTAAATTACAGGGGGTAAGATTATTTTCTGCTTTATATTAGAGGAGTAAATAACATTTTTATATGTACAAAATTTATTAAGACAGGAGGAGTTTTTTTGAATAAACAGTTGTCAGAACTGCATGAAAGAAATAAATTAATGGCGATAATTCTATGTATTTGTGTCGTTTTAGGTGCTGCTTCTGCCTATAAATATCCTGTTACAATGATGCTGGTTATAAAATACGCATCACCGGTTGCTCTGTTAATTGGTTTTTTGGTATGGAAAAAGGTAACGATAAAATTTATTATGTACTATATAGCGTTTGCTTTTAACTATATATCTTTTTTTATGATACATAGCACAAACAGTTTTTCCAATTCTCTTATTTTATATTTATCCATGGCGATTATTTCTATCTACCATAATTATCGGCCTTTATTACTTAACGGTATTTTTTCTATAATTATATTAAATTATGAACTTTTTACAAAAGCAGATTATGCTAAGATAGACAAGTTTTCTCCCAATGCATATCTTATATTATGTCTGATTGCTTTAATTGCTCAAAGCCACATTGGTACTCAAATGTTGGCAAAGGTTAAGGAAAGTGCCATGGAAGCCAAAAAATCAAAGGAAAAAACGGATGAACTTTTGGAAAAGGTTTCACATTCGGCAGAAATACTTAGAAAGTCCACTATAAACCTTCAGGAAAACGCAACATCTACAGGGGCAATATCCAAAGAACTGGTAGCGGCTTTTAAAGATATATCTGTTGGGATTGAAACTCAAGCGGCAAGTTTCGCACATGTTTTGCAGGCTATGCAGGATGTAACGATGACCGTTCAACAGACAACAGATTCATCTTCTAAAATGAGCCAAAAGTCTAAGGATACAGCTGAGGTAACCAGAGAAGGACAGGATAAAATGAAAATGATGTCTAAACAAATGTCGGAGATAGATCGGTTTGTTGATAGCACATCTGCAGCAATAGGTGAAGTAAATGAAGAAAGTGTAAAAATTGATAATATTGTTTCTATGATAAAAGAAATTTCCAATCAGACAAAACTGTTATCGTTAAATGCTTCAATAGAGGCTGCAAGGGCTGGCGAGCATGGCAAAGGTTTTTCGGTTGTAGCTTCGGAAATTCGCAAACTTGCAATAGACTCCCATAATGCTTCTCAAGAAGTTAATTTAAGCATAAAACTGATACAGGAGAAAATCCGTCAGGTTAATGAATTGGTGCAAAATGGACTTCAAACAGTAGTTTATGGAAAAGAGTCAGTCGTTATAGCCGAGAAGATGTTTGATCAGATTAAAACTAATTCAGAAGAAGTGCTTAATCAAGCAGAGTCTCTTAGATGTATCAACGAACGGCTTTTACAATCAGCTCACAATGTTGCTGAGGAGATGGGTACTGTAGCTGCCATATCAGATAAATCATCTGCCTCGATTCAAGAAGTTCTTGCCAATGCAGATGTTCAACAAAAGCGAGTTAGCAGTATGGTAGAAAGTATAGAAGAACTAACTGAGTTGATGAAAACTTTGGATCAGAATATAAACCGATAATATTGATAAGTTACATACTGTGGCATAGCCACAAGAATTCAGAGCCCGGAATTAAGAAGTCATATTTTAAGACAATATTTTGACTTCTTAGTTTCGGGTTTTAATTATGAAGTTTATTAATTTTACTACGGTTTATACATCACATTTTTAGTAGACCTATTTATCAGATATATATAATAAAAAATATATATAAAATAAAATGTCGATTTATTTTATATAATTTATGTTATAAATGTGTTAAAATATTTTTAAGTTATAGGATGTTAAAATATTGATTTGCCTTAAAGTGTAATTATTTATTATTTAATTCGTTTTTCATAGGAGGAGGGTAAAATGGGGAACATAGACGAAAAGATTCTGGAAATTTTAAACAGTGAAGAATCAAAATCACAAAACATCAATGACGGTCAAGTTAAAATAGGTAATCGGTATTATGAGTTTGAGGAAAGATCATTTTATGATGATAATGTAAAACTCCTTATACCTAAGGATTTCATAGATATGCCTCAGCACTTGAGGGAGATTAAATATCCTTCCTCCCAGAGACCGGAAATTATTCTAACTGATGAAAGCAGCAGTATAAATATAATGCTCAATCGAATAGACAGCAGCCTTAATGAGGAACAGGTCAAGGAACTTACCGACGGGATGAAAGCAATCTTAAAAAAGGTCAATCCGGCCAATATATTTTTTACAGACGGTATAGAAAAAGTAGATGAAAAAAATATCGGTTATTTTGAATTTAAAAGTCCTGCTATGGATGGTTTTATATATAACTTAATGTTTTTCTTTGAATTTAAAGGCAAAACGGTTATGGGAACATTTTGCTGCAGGTATGATGAATATAAAGACTGGAGAGAGGTTGCTTTTCAGGTAATGAAATCTTTAAGGGTGACCAAAAAGAATATAGAAGGAAGATGATGAGAATGGGTCAATCGATTTTTACAATTGCGGATATAATAGTGGAACCTTATAAATTTAACAAAATACTGGATTTTAAAATTGTCAGGGAATTGAATGAGCATGCAAGACTATATATTGAGGGTATTGTTCCGGAAGAAAAGATGGATCAATATATTGAAAATTCAAGTGAAGATGAAATCATAAAGGTATCGTTAAAATGTAAAGAAAAAAATATTGTCTTATTTTACGGAATTGTTACATCTATGTCCCTGCATGCAAAGATGAATGTCAGGAGTATTCAGATTGAGGCTTTGAGTTTAAGTTTTCTGATGGATATTGAAAAGAAAAAATGTTCTTTCCAGAACGAAAATGCTACTTATAAGGAGATTTTTGATCAGATAACTTGTGGGTATCCTGATTCACAGGCTTTAGATGAGGCTTCAAACGGTAAAACAACAGGAGGACTTCTTGTACAATACCTCGAAACTGACTGGGAATTTGCAAAGCGTCTTGCATCACATTTTAATGCGGCACTTATACCATCATGTAATGTTAATGGGGTTAAGTACTACATAGGAAAAGTTGATGTTCCTCCGGAGCATGATCTTAAGGAGTACAACTATATAATAAAAAAAGATATAAAGGATTATTTAAGAAAATCACAGAACGGCATAGATGGAATACAAGAAAAAAATCTTATAAGTTATGAAATAACCAGCCCGGATATATTGGAGTTGGGTAGGCCTATAAGTTTTAAAAACAGAAAGCTATATATATTAAGTTCTGTGACAGAGGCTCATGATGGCATTATTTTAAATACGTACATATTAAAAGACGGAGAAGGAATAAAGTATAACAGGATATACAATGATCAGCTCGTAGGAGTTTCACTTTTCGGAAAGGTGATAGATGTTGCAAAAGATACTGTAAAGGTACACCTTGAAATAGATGAAAAGCAGCCTGTAGGGGAAGCAATGTGGTTTCCTTATTCAACGGTTTACTCTTCTCCCGATGGTTCAGGATGGTACTGCATGCCTGAAAAAGGTGATAAGGTAAGGTTGTATTTTCCTGATGCAGACGAAAAAAAAGCTTTTGCGGCAAGTTCGGTGAACCTCACATCAGAAGATCCACAGAAGAGAAGCGATCCGGCGGTTAAAAGCATAAGCACCAAATATGGAAAGCATATTGTATTCAAACCGGGTGCAATAGAAATTATGAGTAATGGAAATCAACTGGTGAGATTAACTGATGATGGGGGAATAGAAATTTCAACCGACAAGAAATTAACTATATCTGCAAAAGAGGACATAGAAATAAATTCAGGTACAAAGATACTGGTTCAGGGTGATGAGGGGATAGAATTAATTCAGTCAACTGCTAATCTTACTATTGCAGATGATGTATCAATGAATGGAGCAAAGGTGAATATTGAATGATGGATAAGAATAAGATGCTTGAGGAACTAATATCAAAATGCATCACTAATAATTGGGAACAGGAGCTTCTGAATATTAATCAAAGATATTCTTCCAATAGGGAATGTATTGAAAACCAGCTGATCTCCGCTCTTGAGGACGTATGCAGAAAAGCGGCAGTATTTCAGCATCAGGGAGTGAAGGAGGATATTAAATACATTTGCATCTCGTTTTTACGTACAAGCATAATGGAGGATACATCATTTTACAGAATTGATGCTTATGACAGCAGATGGTTTTTAGATACAGCAGAGTGCTATAGCATTTGGAATGCAGAATTTATATTTTCTTCACTTTTTAAACAAATTAGTCTTTTGAAAGATGAAAAGAAACAATATGGAAGATTTGTTACAGATATGGATATAGAAAATATTAAAATGTCCGAGGCATTGAAATATCACACTTTAGCAGTTGAGTTTACGAGGACTGTTATCCCTAAGTTTTTACAAAGTTCTGCATATATTAAAATGGGAAAAGCACCTGAAATATGTATTATGATGGGGGAATACAGAGATTTTAATGAAGTGCTGTATAGCGATAATGAGGTGAAGACATAGCATGGACTATTTTTTGTTGAAGCAGGATGAGAGGTATAAAGATGTACCTGTTATTATGCAGCTTTCAAGTAAAATTGATATAAAAAATTTAAATTATGAGGACATACATAATGTGCCTGATACGGTTATTTTTTATGTAAAAGCTACTCCTGAAAGCAGTTATTTGGATATTATGGACAGAGATCTTTTTTTGGTATCTGAAAAACTGAAAAAATTACTTGAAAAATACCAACCGGATACTGTGTTTAAAACAATAGTGCTGATAGATTCAGAAAACAAGAGGCAGGAAAAATACTTCCTTCCAGTATTTAAAAAGGTTGATGCATTAAGTCCTAAATGCGAGTTTACGAGGGATAAAAGTGTAATAACAAAGCTTATCTTAAAAAAAGACGGAATTATGGACCATAAGATATTTTCAGTGTCGGATGGTGTTAAACCGACTGTTATTGTAAGGCTTGATGCAGCGGAGAGCATTTTGAGGAGATATTTTAAAGGGGTCTGCCTAAAAAGAATACCAATAGAAGATTAGGGGGGGTTTGATGCCGGAAATAAGCAGATATATAGTGAGGGGGGCGACTATGGTATGCAGCTGTGGAAGTCATGGAAGAAAGATAAACCTTCCTGTGAGCCATGGTTCATATGTAAATAATAAACCTATGATGAATCAATGGGACTGTATGCCTATAGAAAATGTGCCTGAATTTGGAATATGCAGCAGTCCATCAAACCCAAATAGTGCAACTGTATCACTTGTGGGTGAAGATGGTAATACTGTTACAGGAAAGCCATGTGTTCCAGCCATATTGTCATGTTGGATGGATACCAAGGAGGATACTATTGTGGATGGATTTCCTGCTCTTACCACTGATTCCAAACTTATATGCAGCTTGGGAGGAATGATAACATTTAAAACTGACGGTCAGCATGACGGGTAGGACATGGAGGGCTTAAAAATGAGGAGTTTTGATAATATAAAGATAGAACCGGCATATGGAATTAAAATCATCAATGATATTAAGATTGAGAGTAAGCTAAATGAGCATGCAATAATGTATTTATGCGGTATTGTAGATGAGTCGGTAAATTTTGATTCAGCGACTAATGCGTCATTTGATGATGAGATACATATTTACGAAGCAGGTGAAAGCAATAAAACAATTTTTAAAGGCCTTATTACAAGCATAGAGACAAAAAAGGTAAATGGGGTTTACTATGCAGAAATTCAAGCTATGTCAGGTAGTTTCAGGCTGGATATCAAAAAGAAGAGTCGTTCATTTCAGGATATTGACATGACATATCCGGACCTTGTTAAAGGCATTTTGAAAGATTATCCCAGGAATAATTTTATAAATACAATTTGTGACGGTGTGAAAATCGGAGAGCCCATTTTGCAGTATAAAGAGACAGATTGGGAGTTGATTAGGAGGCTTGCAAGCCGTTTTAATTCAATTATAGCTCCGGATATGTTAGACACAGGTACAAGACTATGCTTTGGTTTGCCTAAAGGGTCAAGCGGCAAAATTGAAGACATTATAAGTTATACGGCAAACAAGGACATGTTGGCTTATATGAAAGCAAAGGGAAGCGGAGCCGATGTTAAAGCCAATGACTTTTTCTATTATGTTATAGAAAGCAGAGAGCATTATAAATTAGGGGATGAAATTTCTTTCAGAAATAAAAAAATGTATGTGACAAGCATAGATATATATATGAAAAATGGAATTCTTACTTATAGATACAGTATTTCCATGAAGGAAGGCATATATGTTTCACAGATAAACAACAGTCAAATAAATGGAGTATCCATTGAAGGAAAGGTGCTTGATACAAAAGGAGAACTTGTAAAGCTACATCTTGACATAGATGAAGTCCAGGATAAAGGGAAAGCATATTGGTTTCCATTTGTACCTCCTACAGGGGATATTATGTACTGTATGCCGCAAAAGGGAACACATGCAAGTCTTTATTTTCCGGATGCCACCGGGAACAATGCCAAGGTCATCGGCTGTGTAAGAAAAAATGGAGGCAGTTGTCAGAAGACAAGCGATCCTAATACAAGATTCTTTGGTACAGAGCACGGAAGTGAGCTTGAGATGTCTCCAAAAGCTTTGAACATTGTTGGTGACAGCGAGGAACCCATAAAGATAAGCATGGAGGATGAGAACGGCATTACCATAGAAAGTCATAAAAAGCTTACCATGAATTCGCTTGAGGAAATGTCCATTACCACTCCAAAGCAAATAAAAATTATTGCAGGGGATCTTATTCTTCTCAAAAAGAGCAGTTTGGACAGTGGACTTACACTTGAAAATGAATTTCACTACTTGTCAAATTATGTATTTCTTGAAGGAAGAGCTCGTGAATCATATCCACCCTTTAATGATGCACCGAAAGTTGCACCAAAACCGCCTTTTAACTGGGGCAAGCTTGCACTTAATGTATTGGGAGGGCTGGCAGTAGTTGCTGCAGTTGCAGCAGCAGCGGTTTTTACTGTAGCTACATTTGGAGCAGGTGCGGTGGTTGTTGGTGCAGTTGCTACATGTGCAGTTGTAGGAGGAGCTTCAGCTGTTGTAAGTCAGGCTGTCAGTGATGTGATGAGGGGCGAGGTTAGTGATTTTAGTGCCTATGCGGCAGCGGCGGCAAGAGAAACAGTTGTAGGTGCTATATCGGGTGCTGTATTTGGACCAATAGGACCTGCTGCTTCATTAGGTGGTAAAATGGCTATCGGAGCGGCAAACAATGCCTTTGAAAGCATATTAAGGCAGACTTTGGAAGGCAACGGAATAAATCCATGGAATGTATTGCTGGATGCAGGAATAGGTGCTGCTACTGCAGGGATAGTAGACTCAAAGATAGCTAAGAGAATAGGCAATGCTATAGACAATGCAGCTCCGTGGATTAAAAATGGAGCCAATAAGGTAATGAATTCAATTGACGATAATGCCAACAGGATTGCAAATTTAAGCCGTAAACTTGCGGGACAAAGTGATGAAGCCGCAGAAATGATGTTTCAAAGGTCTATTATGAATTCCAATAAGGCAGCTTGTTGCGGTGACCCGATAAATGTTGCCAATGGAAGCTTTTACCTTGATGTAACAGACCTTGAAATTGAAGATAGGGGAATTGACATTGAAATAAAGAGGAGATATAACTCAATTGGATTAAGAAACGGCATCATGGGAGAAGGTTGGACATTTGAATTTGAGAGTTGTTTAAAAAGGGATGACATTAACTGCATTACGTTGATGTACCCTGACGGGCATGAGGAGAAGTTTATAAAAGAAGAAGGCAAGTGGCATAAGAAAGATACTCAGGATTGTTCGGAAACTCTTTCTGAGGATCCGACTACAGGATATTTTACACTTATTAGGAAAGACTCAAGAAGTTATACATATGACGGCAGCGGGAAATTGATTTTTGTAAGTGACAGGAATAATAATACGATAACTGTAAAATATTCAACGGATGGACTTATTGAAAAAATCGTTTCGCCTGGCGGTAAGGTCCTTACTTTTAAGTATGAACAGGGAAAAATATCGGAGATAGAAGATTATACAGGAAGAAAAATTGTCTATCGCTATAATGGTGACAAATTGATTAGTGCAGTTCTTCCGAATAAAGGTGAATTCATATACGGGTATGAGGGTTCGTTCATTACTTCAATAACCGATGCAAACGGAAGACAGTATGTAACCAATAAATTTGACGAAAAAGGAAGAGTTGTCCGTCAATGTGTAAACGAGCAGGATATAGTTGATATCAAGTATTATACCGATAATAATGAGACTGTTTTCATTTACCGTTCGACAGGAGATATGGAGAGGTATAGATACAATGATCAAGGGCTTTTGATCGAGACCATTCACAGGGATGGCACGAGGGAATACTTTACATATGATGAATACGGCAACAGGAACAGCGAGACTGATCGTAATGGCAAAACAATATTACGTGTGTATGACAACAAAGGTAATTTACTTGAGGAAAAGTACCCTGACGGTCATACAATTTGGAATGATTATGACGATAACGGTTGCCTCATAAGGACAGCAACTTCAGGTGGGGCAGAAACGCTGTATAAGTATGATTTGTGGGGAAATCTTATTGAAGAGAATGTTAAGATAGGTGACGGTGAATACTCAAAAACCAAATTTACATATGACAGTTTCGGGCGGATGTTGTCAAGGACGGATGCAGAAGGTAATACCACCGAGTTTGAATATGACTGCCTCCATATTGATAAACCTACCACGGTAAAAGACCCTGAAGGCAACATCTTCAGGTATAGATACGATATGGCAGGAAGACTTGAAGCAATCACTACTTCCTATGGCACAGTAGAATTCGGTTACAACGAAATAAACAAAAAAACATTTATAAAGGATGCCTTAGGTGGAATAACATTAATGTCTTATGACAGAATGGGTAACCTCATAAAAAAGGTGCTGCCTAATGAGTCAGGTAAAACCAAGGGCGATGACAGGGCCTATGAGTTTGTATATGATGCCATGGACAGGCTGATTCAGACAACCGATCCGTTAAAGAATGTATTTGCATTGAAATACGACTTAAATGGCAATCTTATCAAAGAAATAAACGCGAATTTCTATGACAGTAAAAAAGAAGACGGTATTGGAATTGAATACATATATGACAAGAACAATAGAAGAATCAAAACAATTTTACCTACGGGCTACATATCAAGAACAAAGTATGATGCTGTCGGCAATATCATCAAAACAATTGAACCGGGTAAATACAATCCGGATGAAGACAATGGCCCCGGAATGGAATATACATATGATTCGATGAACAGGCTGACTTCTATTAAGGATGCTGAAGGAAATACTTTGAAAGAATATGTATATAATTCTGACGGGCTGGTGATTAAGGAAACTGATGCAAATAAGCTTGAAACATTGTATAAATACAATGATGCCGGATGGCTGTTGGAAAAAAGAACAGCTGTAGAAGAAAATGCAGGCAAAAAGCTTTACAGTGTAGAAAGTTATTCCTATGACAGAGCAGGAAGGAGAATAGAAGAGAAGCGTTCAATACAGAAGGTGAATGAGAAGGAAACCCCTGCTAAATGGAATACGATACGCTATGAATATGATAAAAACAGCAGGATTGTCAAGATATCCGATTCTACAGGTGCACAGATGGAGTATGGATATGACTGTCTTGGTAATAGGACACTTGAAAGGATACGTATAAATAACAAAACTTACAGGACTATTCGATATAGTTTCGACAGCCTTGGGAGGCTTGACAAGAAGATAGAAGAAATAGATGGGGAAGATCTAACGGCAGGATCAAAGGGAAAGGCACTTGCCCAGACTGTATATCAATATGATAAAAACGGAAATATTACAAAGGTTCTGAGCCCATTGGGCTATGAAACAGAAATGTTTTATGATGCGGCTGATAGGCTTATACAGACAATAAGGCGAGAAAAGGGCGAGACATCACAAACACACTATTATAAATATGACAAGCAGGGTAATCTTATAAGCGAGACTGATACTAACGGAAAAACTATTGAGTATGAATATGACAGCATGAACCGCAGAATCAGAATTATAGGAAAAGAAGGCGAAGTAACAAGACTTTTCTACGATGGAGCCGGAAACATTATTAAACTTGTAAAACCCGAGGAATACGACAGGGAAAAGGATGACGGTAAAGGTACGCTTTACAGCTATGACAGTATGAATAGGCTTGTAGAGGTGCGAGACCCACTTGGATTTATTGTAGAGAAGAATAAATACAACCCTGCAGGAGATCTGATTGAAAAGACAGATGCACTTGGCAAATCAATAGAATATACATATTACTCGACCGGAAGAGTAAAAGAAATATATACTCCGGGAGCGAAGAAAAAAGGAAGACCAAGTCAGGAGTATACTTATGATGCACTTGGCAACATCACGGGCATCAAGGATGGGGAAGGTAATCTTACTGTTAATACACTGGATCTATGGGGCAGGATAACTGAAGTGCTGAAGCCTGACGGCAGCAGTGAAAAATATGAATATGATTATGCAGGCAATGTTACGGCAAGTGTTGACGGAAACGGCAACAGGACGGAATATGAGTACAACAGCATGAATAAGCTGGCAAGGATTGTTGACCCTGCAGGAGGAGAAATACTGTACAAATATGATTTGCAGGGAAGACTTGCAAAGAAGATCGACAGAAACCGGAATACAATCGAATACATGTACAATAAGGATGATAACATCACCCTTATGAAGGATGCCGAAACAGGTAGAAGCCAGGAATTTAGATATTATGCGGACGGAAGTCTTATGTCGGCCTCCGGAATGGGTATGGTTTACAGCTATGCATATACTCCAAACATGAGACTTAGGAGCAAGAGTGTGAACGGCAAACTTGTGCTGGAGTATAGCTATGACAAAAATGGAAATGTTTTGGAGTTGAAGGATTTAACAGGCAGGAGGACAAATTATAAATACGATGCGACAGGCAGGATGGAAGAAGTATGGGACAGCGGAAAGCTGGCGGCAGCGTATACTTACAAGCCTGATAGCCTGATAGCAGGTATAAGGTATGGAAATGGCGTAACGGTGGAATATGATTATGATTCCGATAAGAATGTAGTTGGAATTGTAGCTAAAAACAGTGAAAGTGTTGAGATACTAAAGCATAGCTATGAATATGACAATAACGGAAATCAAATTAAAAAAGAGGAAAACGGAAGGGTAACGCAGTATATATATGACAGCCTTAACAGATTATCAAAAGTGGTGTATCCTGATGTAGAAGAATTGTTTTCATACGACTATGCAGGAAACAGGATATACAGGAAAAAAGGCAGCTTAGAGACAACTTACTCATATGATACAAGAAACAGGCTTATTGAGAAGATTGAAGGCTCCGAGCAAACACGCTACAGCTATGACTCAAACGGAAACCTTATAACGGAATCCGGAAAACAGGGAACAATAAGCTATACATATGACTGTTTCAACAGGACTGAGAGAGTAAGGAAGTCAAATGGTGAATATATCAGGAACTTCTATGATCCTGAAGGGTTAAGGTTCAAGATAGAGGAGAACGGCAAAGGAGCATGGTTTATATATGACGGCAGGGACATTGTGGCAGAGCTTGACGGAGAGAAGCTGAGGGCTGCAAGTATCCGGGGCCATGAGCTGCTGATGCAAAGGGATGGAAGTGGCGGACAGTACTATTATCTCAACAATGCCCATGGCGATGTTGAAGCAATGATAGACCCAAGCGGTGTAGTAGCTAATAGATATAGATACGATGCTTTTGGTAATATATTAGAGGCAAAAGAAAGAGTACATAATAGGTTTAAGTATGCAGGAGAACAATATGATGAAGTAACAGGACAATATTACCTAAGGGCAAGGTTCTATAACCCGGTAGTAGGAAGGTTTACACAAGAGGATGTGTACCGGGGTGATGGGCTGAATCTGTATGCTTATGTGGGGAGTAATCCAGTTAATTATGTTGATCCTAGTGGGTATAGTAAAATGAATTGTGGGCCAAAAACTAATGTTTTTGGGAATTCAGGAGTTGATGGTAATAGTACTCTTAAAGTAGAAGAAATTCATTATATGCAAAGCTCGATTAAAAACACTGGCAAAAAGTCTACTGGAAAGACATATACGGTTTTAGAAAATGCAGAAGCGTTAAAATTGGGTGATTTAAAACCGGAAGATTTGCCACTAATAAGAGTATGGAAAGATGCTGATGGTAAGATATGGACTTTGGATCATAGAAGACTAGCTGCGTTTGAACTAGCTGGCATTGAAGAAATACCTGTTGAGTGGGCTTCGAAAGAGATAGTTGAAAGTCAGATGTGGAAAATGTCAACAAAAACAGGAGGGACATCAATAAAACTTAAGCTTGGGAATGGAAAATCAATAATAATAAATAAAAACTAATAGACAGGAGTGGGAAAATGGAACTTTACAGAGAAATTGCAAAGGTAAGCTCAAAGGAGGATTTTGAGAAATTTATAGAACTTTTAATACTTGATTTCAAAGAAAATCAGAATGAATGGGAAAACAATACTGTTGAAAGTTATTTAGAAGGTATTTTAAGTTGGATTGAAGATATGGATGGTTATTTTGAAAACAATAATATAGAAAAACCAAAAAATATTAATTGGAACTTTTGGGCTAATGTTTTATATGCAGCTAAAATTTATGAATAATTGTTGATTGAGGGACTAAAGAATATTACTTTGCCAAAACATATCCCCAGTATTTGAACACATCACAAAATAATAGAAAAATAGTTTATTACAACAACAACTAAAAATGATCAAAACCCTAGATTGTGAAAAATATTCAGCTAGGGTTTTGTAATTTTATTCTGCTAGTTTCTAAAATTCTATAGGTACTAGCTATAATTAAATATTAAATGTTTATAAATTGATTTAATTTTGAAGATTCTATCTTGAAAAAGGAGACAGTTTATAAGTACGATGCAGCAGGCAGGATGGAAGAGATATGGGATAGCGGAAAACTTGCAGCGGCATATACATATAAGCCTGACAGCCTACCGGCAGGCATTAGGTATGGAAATGGTGTAACAGTAGAATACAGTTATGATTCCGATAAGAATATAGCAGGCATTGTAGCAAAAAACAGCGAAGGTGTTGAGATACTAAAGCATAGTTATGAATATGACAATAACGGAAATCAAATTAAAAAAGAGGAAAATGGAAATGTAACGCAGTATATATATGACAGCCTTAACAGGTTATCAAAAGTGGTGTATCCTGATGTAGAAGAATTGTTCTCCTACGACTTTGCAGGAAACAGGATGTTCAGGAAAAAAGGCAGCATAGAGGCAACTTATTCTTATGATAAGAGAAACAGGCTTATTGAGAGGATGGAAGGTTTCAATAAGACTCTTTACAGCTATGACTCAAACGGAAACCTTATAACGGAATCCGGAAAACAGGGAACAATAAGCTATACATATGACTGTTTCAACAGGACTGAGAGAGTAAGGAAGTCAAATGGTGAATATATCAGGAACTTCTATGATCCTGAAGGGTTAAGGTTCAAGATAGAGGAGAACGGCAAAGGAGCATGGTTTATATATGACGGCAGGGACATTGTGGCAGAGCTTGACGGAGAGAAGCTGAGGGCTGCAAGTATCCGGGGCCATGAGCTGCTGATGCAGAAAGACGGACGGAGGAGGTAATG